>Ga0233425_10008049_pt1 | contig 14287 bp, 11 predicted proteins | sample Watercolumn_Towu_2_FD_181712 | JGI IMG/M metagenome (GOLD analysis project Ga0233425, IMG submission 181712) | Freshwater microbial communities from Lake Towuti, South Sulawesi, Indonesia - Watercolumn_Towuti2014_140_MG | ecosystem: Environmental > Aquatic > Freshwater > Lake | place...
CAACTTGCAGCACGGTCAAGGCTTCCTTTTTCGCGCAGGAAAGATGTTGGTATTATATCTAGTGCTGCAGGTGGTGTCAAATCCGAATGGCGTGCGGTTGGCGTCCAACGATGGCGAAATCCGCGACAGCCGAGGCCTGGCCCGCGCGCTCAGCGGCGACATTCCGGGCGCCATCGCGGACTTCCAGTTCTACGTTGACTGGATGAAAGCGCGGGGCGGTTCCGGCGGCCGCATCACCACCCGCGCAGCCTGGATCGCCGCGCTCCAGGCGGGGGCGGATCCGGCGGAGGTATTCGATGAGGAGACGCTGGCGGGGCTGCGAGGCAGGTAGGGGGTGTTCGGATCACGGAGGCGCGAAGGCGGCGAAGATCGCGAAGCACGAAGCGCGCGAAGATGGCCGCCGCGCCGCAATTTCTTCGTGGTCTTCGTGAACCTTTCGCGACTTCGCGATCCAGACGCCCGCCCTCATGCCTGCTCCTTGTCGAGGAGCGCCAGGCGGTCCGCTTCGTCAGGTTCTCGATCCGCCTCGGCGATTTTCCGCAGCACGCGGTCGAATCGCTCGCGGCTGCCCTGTTGGCCGCGTTGCTCGATGTAAGCCAGCGTCCGCAATGCCGCAACTTTCTCGGCCACGGCCAGGGTGACAAACTGATTGATCGAAACCTGGTCGCGCTGTGCCAGCTCGCGCACCTGCACGTGGAGCGATTCGGGCAAACGTAGATTCAAGGCGCTCATTGCAAGACTCCGATCTCGTTCAGTAGTTCAGCGGATGTCAGCAGCCGGAGGCCGAAGCGTTCGCACCCGCGAAAGTCATGCTTGTTGAACCGCAAAGTAGCCGCGGCCCAATAGACTCAACACCCGGTACGAAGCGCCACGGGGCGACCGCAGACCAGCCAGCAAAACATTGGTATCAAGCACAACTTGCAGCACGGTCAAGGCTTCCTTTTTCGCGCAGGAAAGATGTTGGTATTATATCTAGTGCTGCAGGTGGTGTCAAATCCGAATGGCGTGCGGTTAGCGTCCAACGATGGCGAAATCTGCGACAGCCGGGGCCTGGCCCGCGCGCTCAGCGGCGACATCCCTGGCGCCATCGCGGATTTCACCTTTTACGTCAACTGGATGAAAGCGCTGGGCGGTTCGGGCGGCCGCATCACCACCCGCGCAGCCTGGATCGCCGCGCTCCAGGCGGGGGCGGATCCGGCGGAGGTGTTCGACGAGGAGACGCTGAAGGAGTTGCGGGGCAGGTAGGAAGGAGTGTCTGACCTGCAACCGGCTTGCCCTCCGTGCATATTTGCAATTCGACTGCAAATATGCACGGAATGGCCTTCATCCTATAACCGGTCCGCCTCCGCGATCTTGCGTAGCACGCGGTCGAACTTCTCACGGCTGCCCTGCTGGCCGCGCTGTTCATTGCAAGAAAGCGAGCAATCGCTTACAATCTATCCCGATGAACACGCAACGAGAAGCCGAGGGTAGGATGGACTTTCAGCGACCCAGTAACATCCCCAGTCACGCCGACCGCTGCCTGAGCAAAGGTTTCAGTTTCCAGATCGCACAGCGCGCGGTTCAGTTACAGCCACCAGTGCCGTTGTCGTGGGCCAACTCGCTGCTCGATAGCCTGGATGATTTGATCGCCAGTAAAATGGTGGCGCTGATCGAACACGGCGCGCCGCGCGACTTCCGCGATGTCTATGCTGTCTGCCACGCGCGATTAATGACCCCCAAGTGTTGTTGGGAGTTGTGGCGCCAACGCCAGACGTTGGCCGGGAGTGATGCCGACGTAGCGCGTGGGCAACGATAATAACCCGGAGAGTTCCAACACATGATCCGACATGGCGCGCGTCCGAAAGGCGACCACGGCGCGCAGAGCGTCTGCATCTACCTCCCAGGCCCGGCGCAGCAGACCCCAGCTCTCGTTGCATCGGCGCCAACTCGGCGAGCGCGGCGGGCAGCGCGGCGGGGGCGCTCCATTCGATGATCCACATTCCCTCGCGCAGGAGATCTGGGACAGAAACCGTGGAGCTCTGATTTTGAGCGACCGGGCCGACCGGGCCAGAGTCGAGGCGAAGTTGCCCAATCGCTGCGACCACGTCAGGCGACTGTAACGCGCACCCAAACGCCTCCAGTCCAGCATCGGCTACTCCCCTGCAAGAATCATGGCCGGTACTCCCCGAACACCTGCCGCAGCGTGTTGCTGATTTCGCCCAACGTCGCGTACGCCTCCACCGCCTCTGCGAAGAGCGGCATCAGCGGCGCGGCGGGGTTCTGCGCGGCCGCGCGCAACCGGGAGAGGACGGCAGCAACGGAAGTCACATCCCGGCCGGCCCGCAGCGCGGCCAGCCGCGCGATCTGCTCGGCCTGCACGGCTTCATCAATCTTGAGCAGGTCGCCTGGCGGCGGCTCGGCGCCGGTCTGGTATCGGTTGACCCCGACGACGACCTGCTCCCCGGACTCGATGGCCCGACACGCCGTATATGCCGCGTCCTGGATTTCGTTCTGGATGTAGCCCGCCTCGATGGCCTTGGTCGCGCCGCCCAGCGCATCAATCTTTTCGATGTACTGCGCCGCGCGACGCTCGATCTCGTCGGTGAGCTGCTCGATATAGTACGAGCCGGCCAGCGGATCCACCGTGTCCGCGACGCCCGACTCACAGGCGATGATCTGTTGGGTGCGCAGCGCGACCTGCACCGCAGCCTCCGAGGGCAGCGCCAACGCCTCATCGCGGGAGTTGGTATGCAGGCTCTGTGTGCCGCCGAGCACCGCGGCCAGCGCCTGGAGCGCCACGCGCACCACGTTGTTCTCCGGCTGCTGCGCGGTCAGGGTCGAGCCGGCGGTCTGCGTGTGGAAGCGCAGTTGCCAGCTCTTCGGGTCTTTGGCGCCGAAGCGTTGGCGCATGATCCTGGCCCACAGCCGCCGCGCGGCGCGGAACTTGGCGATCTCCTCCAGGAAGTTGTTGTGGCTGTTGAAGAAAAAGGTGAGCTGGGGCCCGAAGTCATCCACGGCCAGCCCGGCCGCCAGCGCGGCCTTCACGTATTCGATGGCGTCGGCCAGGGTGAACGCGACCTCCTGCACCGCCGTGCTGCCGGCCTCGCGGATGTGATAGCCGGAGATGCTGATGGTGTTCCAGTTCGGGACCTCGGTCGCGCAGTAGCGGAACAGATCGGTGATCAGCCGCATGGAAGGCGCGGGCGGGAAGATGTACGTGCCGCGGGCGATGTATTCCTTGAGGATGTCATTCTGGACCGTGCCGCGCAGCCCTTTGGGATCTACCCCCTGCTTTCGCGCCACCGCGATCACCATCGCCAGCAAGATCGCGGCCGGCGCGTTGATGGTCATGCTGATGCTGACTTTGTCCAGCGGGATGCCGTCGAGTAACGTCTCCATGTCGGCCAGCGACGAGATCGCCACGCCGACCTTGCCGACCTCGCCCAACGCCAGCGGGTCGTCGGAGTCATAGCCGATCTGCGTGGGGAGGTCGAAGGCGACGCTGAGGCCGGTCTGTCCCTGCGCCAGCAAGTACTTGTAGCGCCGGTTGCTCTCGGCCGCGGCGCCGAAACCGGCGTATTGGCGCATAGTCCAAAAACGGCCGCGGTACATCGTGGGCTGCACCCCGCGCGTGAACGGATATTCGCCGGGAAAGCCGAGCTTTTCGTTGTATGCGGCCGCAGCCTCAGCGCAGCAGTCGGCTGGCGTCGCCAGGCGCTCGACGGGGATGCCCGCGCTGGTCTTGAATTCGGCCTGGCGCTCCGGGGCGCGGGTCAGGGTCTTGGCGACGGTTTTGGCTTCCCAGACGGCCTTGCGCTCTGCGATTTCACTCATGGATGTTCCTACCCTTCACTGCTTCATCTCAGCATATTTGCGCTGGAATAACTTTGGATCATATCCCGCCCGCCGGTTCGGGCAATCTTCGCGCGGGCAAAGCTGGCAACTGGCGAAGGTTTCTTCGGACGGGAAAAAGATGCCGGAGACGGTCTTGGTCGGCGTCATCAGCAGGCTGGGCGTCAGCTCCACGCCGATGGCGCGCTTTACGTCGCCGAGTAAGGCAAACAGGGGCCGCTGCTCGCGGATCGGCCAATCAGCCAGCGAGCCAGGGTTCATGGTCATCATCTGCGGGACGGCAAACTGCGCGAGGAGGCGCTCCCGAAAGCTGCCCATCGCCGCAGCGAGCACGGCCTGGTTGATGGCGTCGGCCCAGAAGCGCGCCAGGAGTTCTTCCCGTGCGTCGGCCCAGGCCTCCAGCTCCGCGCCGGAGGTTCCGACGAAGGCAAAGACCCGGCTGGCGGCATCGAGGTTCACCCGCAGCACCCGGCTGGTGAAGCGGATGCCATCAATCACGACCGCCGCTTCTTCTTTGGCTTCAATGAACGCCAGCTTGTAGATCGCCTTGGGTCGGGCGATCGCCTCGCCTTCGGCCAGCAGGCGGCGAAACTCCCGCTCGTTGCCGGGACGGATACGTAGCTTTTGCTGCAACGGCTCCGCTTCGATGTGAAACGGCAACCGATCGAGGATGATACTGTCCACGGATATTCTCCTCAGTTGGCCGGCCGCGTCCCGAAGACCATATCCCACAGCGGCGAGCTGACGCCGTAGGAGGCGTTCGGCTTCTTGAAATGATGCGCCATGTGATACCGCTTGAGGAACTTGAGATACCCCGCGCGCATCGGCCAATGGTGCGTGGCATAATGGATCATATCATAGACCAGGTAGCCGAGGATGAATCCGGAAAAGGTCGGCGCCGTCCAGTGGGGCGCGGCCAGCAGGACGCCGAAGATCAAGGCGAAGAGGCCGAAGAAGACGGTCGCCATCGGGATGCTGACCACCGGCAGCATCACCAGGCGGGTTTTGAGCTGCGGTTGGGCATGGTGCACGCCATGAAAGAGGAAGAAGAACTTTTGCATCCGCTCCCCTTTCGGGTCGTAGTGAAACACAAACCGATGCACTAGGTATTCGGCCAGCGTCCAGAGAAAGACACCGAGCAGAAAGCTGATCGGGAGCACGACCCACGAGGCGCCGGCCGGCAGGCTCACCGCGCCGCGCCAGAAGAAGAAGGCCGCGACCGGCAGCCAGATCACGACGACCACCGCGGGGTGGATGTGCGTGAAAAACTCCAGGATGTCCGATTGGAACAACCGGATCGGCTCGCCGCTGTGGTTGATCTCCAAGGTGTTGGAAGTTCGGGACATGATGCCTGACTCCTGCGATGATGATTAAGTTGAACATCACGGCGCGATTGTATCATGCTGCCAGGACGCGCACAAATGCGCGCCCTTTCGCGCAGCAATTGGAATTGCTGACAAGCACTATTTTCCAGCTACCGCCCGATCTCGCCGATCCGCTGCGGCGATCCCAGGTGGCGCAGCGCCGTCTCGGCGGTGTAGAGGCCGACCAGGAGAGTGTAAGGCGGCCGGCCCAGATCGGCCGCGAGAATGAGGGTGTGCGTGTCGGCCAGCGTCTCGCCCGGCTTCCAGAGCGAGGTCGGGTAGTAGACACCGCCGGGACGGTGATCGCTCTGGCCGATCTTGGCGTCGTCGGCGTTGAGGAGCTGCACAAAGGTGGTGTAATCTGCATCCAGCCGGCGCGCCGGTTGCCAGTAGAAGGTCAGACTGATCGCGCCGCCGGGCGACAGCGCGGCCGGGCGCACGTCGTAGCCAGTCAGACGAATCGCATCCGCGAAGACTGCGCCGGCCGGCCGATCCGGCGGCCGCTCGGCCGCGGGGCCGCGCACGCGGACGAGCGCGCCGGCCGGTTGCAGACGATGCTTGATCTCCAGTCCCGGCATCGGCTTGATGAGGAATACCGGCCGGCCGCTGCGCAACGCCTCAGTGGTCACGCCGGCTACATCCGCCCAGGCCGGCCCCGGCTGGATCAGCGGGAAAAGTCCGGTCAGGTCGGGACGCGCGGCCTCGACGTATCGTATGTACCAGAACGGCATCATCTCGTCCCGGTCGTTGGTGACGAGGATGGCGCCTTGAGGGATTTCTTGGGACAGGATCGCGTTCCAGGCGGCGCGGGCTTGATCGTTGCGGCTCTGGTCTCGCGACGCAAAATGGGTCAGCGCCAGATGCACTGGAAGGATGAAGGCAAGGAGGCAGGGAGGCAGCGCAGCAAGATTGAGCAACCGCCGAACAAGTTCGGCATTCCGGAGTCCTCGACTTGTCGAGGCGCTTTCGTAGGCCGCGGTGATGGCGACGGTCAGGACAGTGACGCCCAGCGCGATCCAGAACGACCAGAGGGCGAAGAGCGGGATATAATACGCGGCGATGTCGCCGATGCCGTAGAAGAGGTTGAAGGCGAGCAGGGTCAGGAAGCCGAGGCCGGTCAGACCGAGCAGTGGTCGTGCGCGCCGCGCCAGCCAGGCCAGGCCGAGCAGACCGAGCGCCACGCCGCCCCATGTCAGCTCGGCGATCAGGAAGCGGGCGCCCGGCAGCAGCCGGCCGAGCGCCCCGGCCGGCTGCCGGAACTCCGACTCGAAGGCGCGGCCGGTGACGTAGTTGACGAAACCACTGATCGTCGGCGTGTACAACTCCAGCGTTTGCTCCGGGCCGACCTGCACATGCAAATAGGGCGTGCCCGCCGCAGTCAGGGGGATGTACGCATAGAGGAGCAGCGGCAGCAGGACAAGCGCCGCGAGGAGCGCGAAGCGCCAGCGCGTCGAAGGCACGCAGCGCGTGAGCGGAGCAGCAGGGGGCTGCGCAGTCGAACGCGCTGCGTGCGTCCCTCCTCGCCTTCGCACCGTCAGCCAAACAAAAAGCGCGATAGCCGGGAGCCACAAGATCGTCGTGCGGTGATGGGTCAGGCCCAGACCAAAAAGAAAGGCCGCCCCATTGAGCCAGCGGTTCCGCCCCGTCGCGACCCATCTGACGAGCGTTAGGAGGAGCGCGATCACGAGCGCCGCATTCAGCGTATACACTTCGGTGACTACAGCTTGCGACCAAAAGGTCGGACTAACCGCAAAGGTCGCCGCGGCGATCAGCGCGGGCAGGCGGAGGGCCAACATCGGCCAATGGTCGCACGCAACGATCCCCACGACCTGCCGCGCCAGCCCATAGAGCAGCCCGACAGCCAGCGCGCCCCAGACCGCCGAAAAGGCGTTCATGCGCCACGCCGGGTCGCCGAGCGGCAGCAGATGCGTCCAGAGCCAGCCCCCCAACAGATAGAGCGGGTAGCCGGTAGGATGCGCGAAGCCGCCCAACCAGGCCGCGAACTGAAATTCGCCGCTATCGCCCCCCAACAAACCGGGCGCGAGGGTGCGCAGATAGAGCGCGAATGCAAGGCCAGCGCTCGCGAAGACGAGCAGGAGGTCGCGAAACGGGAGGCGTGAAACGTCAAACGTCCAACGTGATGCGTGAAACGTCAGGCGTGAAAAGCGAGACCCGCTTGCGCCCCCTGCCCCCTGACCTCTGCCCCCTGACTCCTGACTTCTCACGGCCCCCACTCCACCCAATCTACCGCGGCGGCCAGGGTCCTGAAATCGCCCGCCACGCGCACGAACGCGTCGTCCGGCAGGATCGCTTCGGCGGCCGAGCCGGGCCGGGCGGCCTGGACGCCGACCAGCGCGTGCGCGCGGCCGGCCAGGTCGGCGGGCGATCCGATCCGCGAGCCAAGGCCGCGCAGCGCGGCGGCCGCCGCGGGGGTCAGATGCGCGGCGGCATCTCCCTTGGTCGCCGCGACCACGATCCGACCCTGCGGGATGGCCGACAGATAGGCCGCCAATGCGTCCGCCTCGTAGCGGTTGGCCGCGGTGTCGAAGCCGCGTTGATCGAGCAGCGCCCCGGTGCGCGGGTCAAACACCGCGATGTTGTAGCCGCGACGGCCCGTCGCGGCCTTCATCTCGCGGCCATCCGCCGCGAACGCGCTGATGTACGCCTCGGAGAAGGCGTGCACGTCGAGATTGATCGGGCTGACGACCCCCGTCTCCCCGACGACCGCCCGGCTGGCGGCGTCGGGAAAGACGCGGCGCGGGCTGGCCATCCAGGCGAGCTCCAGCCGGACGCGGTTCGGCCCGCGGCGCGTGGCGGGGGCTGGCACCGCCGCCGCGACCGTCTGCCAGCCGGCCGCCAGCTCATAGTCACGCAGGATCAACGCGTCGTTGACGCGGATCGAAACCTTCTGGGGCGGCGCGCCGTCATAGCTCAGCGGCGCGACGGCGAGGCGCAATGTGACGGCCTGCGGACCGGCCAGCGGCAGGTACAACTCGGCGACGCGGTCGGTGATCCAATTGGCCGTGGCGTTGTAAGGCTGTTCGTCGGGCCGCACATCCCAGCCGCGGGCCAGATAAAGTTCGGCGCCGCTTCGCCCCACATCTACCCGGAACGGGAGCGTCAACGCGCCCTGGATCACGCGGTACGCTTTGTAGCCATCCCCTTCCCAAAACGCGGGCTTTTCCAGGGGCAAGACCTCCAGCGCATAGGCCTCGGTCTGCCGGGCGGTATCCTGATACGGGTAGCGGCCGGGGATCGGCGGGGTCGTGATGAAATAGCGGACATCGTAGAGCGCCATCAAGCTCGCCGCGCTCGCGCGGGCGGCCGCGTCCGTCTGCGGATCCACCGGCCGGTACATCTCCAGGTCAGTCAGCGCCTTGAAGAGCGGGATGCGGGCGAAGTAGTCCATCTTATAGGCCGGCGCACGGCTGATGTTGCCGCCGATCATCGGCTTACCGTGCACGGTCTGGAAGTATTGGACGTTGGTCTGCTCGCTGCCCAACGTCCCGAAGCTGTTGCGCCACCCCAACGGCGCCTGCATCACCGCGAACTCCCCCGGCTCCGCCCCGATCATGCGATACACCTCCGGCGCCCGCGCGTCAGTGGTCGGCAGCGGAAGGGCGAGATGTTCCAGGAGGATGCCGACCCCCAACACGCACGTCACTAGCCCGGTAGGCGACAGCAGCGCCGGACGCCGATTTGCAATTTGCAATTTGCAATTTGCAATTCTCCCCAGCAGCCACCTCGCGCCGACCGCCGCCAACACTGCCAGTCCCAGCATCAGGAGCACGCTGTTTCGGTTGGGCGCGCGGTTGGCGTTGACGAAGGGGATGAAGTGCAGCAGCGCGAACGGCAAGGGAAAGGTCACGCCTTCCGGCAGGAGCGCGTCCAAGCTGAACCGATAACGACCGTTGATCTGGAGCAGCGGGCCGAGCGCCAGGACGCCGAAGACGAGCGCCGTCCAGAGCCAGGCGGCGACACGCCGGCGCGCGATGACCGCGCCCACGAGGGCGAGCGCGCCCGTGACGAAGCCCAGGAACACGGTGTTGATGTCGCCGAAACGCCCCTTGCCCTCTTCGACCTGGCGCAGCGCAGCCTGCCAACGCGCCGCGGGATCTGGCGCCGGGCGGGGCGCGGCCAGGGCGGGGAGCGGGTTGAGGTCGGTCGGCGTCAGCAGACCGACCACGTCGGCGCTGAGCTTCACGCTTTCGCCCCAGCCGGTCAGCGCGTAGTCGCCGGTGACGAATTCGCGGGCGATGGGGATCAGCGCGGGCGACCAGAGGGTCGCGGCGACGACCCCGGCCACGGCCAGCCGGCCGAGCGCGGCGCGCCGCGACGCCAGCTCGCGCCACAGCGCCAGCAGCACGATGGCGGTGAAGAGCGCCAAGAAGGAGGCGAAGATCATCTCGGCCAGGGCCGCCAGCGCCAGGAACAGCCCGGCCAGGAAGGGGTTCTTCAGGTCAGTCGCCCGCGCCACGGCCCAGGAAAGTGTCATTGCGAGGGGCGTCTTTTGCCCCGAAGCCGCATACGCGTCCGCCAATGTTCGGGATTGCTTCGGCCCACACGACGGGCCTCGCAATGACGTCCCATAGACGTTTTTCTGGCCCGGCTCCCGGAGCGTCTTCAGCAGGTAGAGCGCATAGAATGGCAGCCACTGCGTTGTCACCATGTCGTAATGCCCCAGCGCGGCGTAGACCGCCCGGTTGGAGGCGAAGGCGTAGATCAGGCCGGCCAGGAATGCGGCGAGGCGGAGGGAATGCGGAATGCGGAATGCGGAATGTGGAGCGCGTGTCGAATCTGGAGACGAAATCAGCACGCCATACGTGCTACGCAATACGTAACACGCCAGCAGGTACGCGCCGAAGCCGCTCAGGGCCGTCGCCAGGAGGATCGTCACATTGCTCGCCAGGGGGACATTGGCCGCGACGACGAGCGGCAGGGCGATGAGGGCGTTGAAGAAGTTGTAGGTGTAGAGGATCAGGTCAATGCCGAGCGGATACCAGATCAGCTCGGAATGCAGCGGGCTGGTGTGCAGGTTGAGCAGGGCGTGCTGGAAATACCAGATGTTCCAGGCGAAGGTGGACTCATCGAAGGCCCAGGTGGCGGTACCGGGCATCCGGCTGCCCAGGTTGGGCGTCACCGGCCAGGTCAGGATCAGGGTGAGCAAGACGAAAAGGCAGAGCACGATCCAGGAAGGCCGGGTCGTGGGTCGGGTCGGGCGCGGCGGGATAGAAACAGTCATGCAGCAAGTATACCCTTATTCGATCGTGATGTCATGCCAGCCATCGGCCGCAGCGGGCTGCGACACGGGCCGGCGGTCGTCCGGGTGGAGAAGGCGCAGGCGAACGTTGCGCAGCGACTCGCCGTTGGGCACGTCCAGCTTGTGCCATGTGATGAAGCTCCCGCCCGGAACCCATTCGGGGGGTCGAAACGCCTCGAAGGGCAGGTCATCCTGCCACGGATCGCCGTTCGGGCGCAGGCCGGCGACTTCCAGCCGGTAGGCGCGCCACGCCTGGGAATCGGGGCCGGCGGTGCGCCACGTCAGCGCCAACCAGAGCGCGCCCTCCTGGCCGGGCGCGAACCGGGCGCGGGCCAGCGTCAGTTGCTCGGTGAAACGGATGGCCGCGGTTCGGGGATCGCTGATGAGATCAGCAATATCGGCCCCGGCGGGCAGCTCGATGACGGTCAGCGCGGCTGAGCCATCGGGCGCGGCGACCCGGTCACGCTCGTGCGCCGCGGCCAGGAGTTCACGCGCGCGGCCGGCCAGCGGCGCGCCGGATCCAACCAGGTAGGTGGCCGGTTCTCCGGGAGGCGGCAGCGGCAAGGCGGCGCGCCCGTCGAACCAGCTCAACTGTGGATCGCGATGTTGGAAGTAGGTTTGCACGGTCGCATGTTCGCCCAATAACATGAAGGTGGGATGCCGGTAGATGTCGGATGAAAGATAGACATGGCCGGCCGGCCGGTTGTTCCGCAGCCATCGCCAGGCGGCCGTCATGTCTCCCTCGAACGCGTCGAAGGTGGCCTGCGACGGTCCCCAGACGCGGAAGTAGTCGCGATAGGTGAAACCGGCGTGGAGGGTGAGCGTGAGCGCGGCGATGATGACAAGGTGAGTTAGTGACAAGGCGACAGGGTGGCGCAGCGCGGGGCGTGCACGCGCTGCGGGGATTTTGGTCGCGAGGAGTTGGACAAGCACGAGCAGGCCGATCGCCGGGAAGAAGTACACCCCCGGAATCACCCCCAGGACGCGCGGGAGGGTGGGCCAGCGGTCGGTCGCGAGAAAGGAGGGCAGGAGGAGCGCGGGAAACCACGTCAGCAGGAACAGCGCGGCGGGCGTTTTCCATCGCCACAGCAGGCCGACGATCCCGATCAGCGCCAGGAGCGCGGTCAATGCGTCGAAGACTGCACGGTGGGGCAGGTTGTAGAATTGCTCCGGGTCGCCGCGGCCGGGGAGAAAAAACTGCGCCACGTTCGCCAGCGCGGCCTGCGCCATGCGCGCCAGCGGCTCCGCCGATTTGGTCGCCGCGACCTCTTCCGCCCGTTGCGTGAAGCTGCCAGGATGCTGAATGAAGTAACCCGCCAGCGGCGCGAAGATCAGCGCGGCGACGAGGAAGAGCAGCGCGATCCCCCAAAAATGCCGGCGCAGGAGCGCCTCCTCGGCCCGCCCCCGCGCCCCGGCGATGAGTCCTTGCAGGATCAGAAATCCGCCCAGGAAGAAGGGAAAGAAACGGCTGGCGGTGTAGAAGTGCAACGACAGGCCGAGAAACACCCCGGCGAGCGCGAACCAGATGAATTGCAGATTGCAGATTGCAGATTGCAGATTTGCAGATTTGCGATTTGCGATTTGCCGATTCGCCCCATTCACCGCGCGCCAGAAGGCGGCAAATGCCAACGCGCCGCAGAGCGGCGTGAAGACGCCGCGGACGCCGAAACGTGAGAAATGGACGTGCCAGTAGGAGGCGGCGACGTAGAGCGCGGCGAGGAACGGGACGAAAGACCAAAGACCAGAGACCAGAGACTTTTCGTCTTTCATCCTTCGTCCTTCGTCCCCCAAATGATATGCGACCAGCTCCCATCCCAGCCAATACGTTGTGAGCCCGGTCGCGATGCCCGCCAACGCGGAGGGCAGCCGCAGAGCCAGCGGCGTGACGCCCATGAGCTGGAACATAGCGGCGACGATCCACATGTGCAAGCCCTCGCGGCCGTAGTTGGCGGGGAAGAAGACCGCGCCGCGGCCGGCGAGCACATCCAGCGCGTCAAGGCCGTCGGTCGCCTCGTCGCCGAACAGCCCCGGCGGGATGCCCTCGATCTGCCACAAGCGGAAGAAGGCCGCGCCGAGGAGGATCAGGGCGAGATGGAGCCAGGGGGATAGGGTGACACGGTGACAGGGTGACACGGTGACAGGGTGACCGCTTCGTCTGCTCATCTTCACAGCGCCTTACGACCCAATACCCAGCGATGGTGCGCCCAGACCTGTTTGATCTGCCAGGGGATGGGTAGACGTTCCAACCACATGTACTTCTTGATATGGTCGTAGAGGTCGGGCTGGCGGCCCAGGTAATAATCCATCGTAGACCACTTCCAGCCTTCCCCCTGGAAGCGGCCGCGGAGTTTCTGCGAGCGGATGCCCAGCCGGCCGAGCAGCACGCTGGCCGGCATCACGGTGTCGGGCCAGGGCGGCGCGTCGAGCACCCCCTGCGCCAGGATCTCGACCCCCAGCCCGGCCAGCTTCTCGCGGATCATGGCGATGTTCGTCCAGCGCTCGTCAATCTCCTTGACGAAGCCTGGCTCGGCGACGTACTTGCGGAACTGATAGCCGACCTGCACCGGGTTGGGCGCGGCGACGAACACTAACTTCTTCGTACAGCGCACCAACTCGCGAAGAAGCGCGTCGGGATCTTTCAGCCGCCAGAGCGCGGCCCAGTTCCAAACGAAGTCGAAGCTCCGCTCCGCGAACGGCAGCCTAGCCCAGTTCTCGACCAGGGCAAAGCGCGCGGGCAGCGCCAGCTCGCCCCAGATGCGCTCGACCCCGGCCAGGCGCTCCGCGTTGTCATCGGCCAGCGTGATCGGGCACTTGACGCGCGCCAGCCACACGCTGTTAATCCCGCTCACCCCCGCCATCCCGAACAGCGGCGCTTCCAGGACGGTGTGAAAGCCGTACTGGCCCTTGAGGTAGAGCAGGAAATCGTTTAGCACGAACCGCTCGTAGACGAGGCCGAGGCCCTCGTTGTAGTCGGTGAGGTAGCGTCTCCAGGTGGGTTCGGTGGTCAAATACATATCCTTCAATCCTGGGATGTAGGGCGGTCGGCGAGCCGAATCTCGGTGATGAACTCATAGTGCCTGCGGTTGCGGGTAAGGAGGGGGAGCTGCTTTGTCCAGGCTGTGGCGGCAACCAGGGCATCATTTACGCGCAGAGGATGATCCGCGTATCTTTGGAGAAGCTCTGATGCCGCGGCAGTCACAGCGGAATCCACCTTGAGAACACGAAATCGCCTCAGCATGCGTCCAGATCTTCGACGATTTCGCGCAGAGTCCGTGTATCGGCATCCCGTATGCGATTGACATACTCAACGCCATCACCGACATCCGGAGCATCTTTCCACATGCCCAGCCCGGCTTCCTCGGTCGAGAAAGAGACTTGGGGTAAGTCAAAGTAATCATCAATGACCGATCTGGGCACGCGATAGATTCGGCCGAAGCGAATAGCCGACAAATCGCCGCGGCGAATCAAACGGCGTACCGTGTTTGAGGGTATCCTGAAAATGGCGGCGACCTCGTCTACCGTATATACTTTGTCGTGATAAAGCTCTCTGGTTTCCATCGGATAGGCCCTCTCGCATCTTGAGCGCCTGTGCGCAATGCGCATATTGTATCATAGCCATCCGGCAACGGCGTATTTGGCTTCGGCCAACGTTCGGGGGAGTCCGAGGTCGGCCTACGCCAATCGGGGCAACGCCTGTGGTTGCTTAGAGCTTGTTTAATAATAGGATAACTTGACGAGTCGCTGGCGCCGGTCTCCGATCATATTGGCTGATCGAAGTTGCGCGTTGGGCCGACATCTGGCAGACTACAAGTATGTCCAAAAAAGCCTA
>Ga0233425_10008050_pt1 | contig 14286 bp, 14 predicted proteins | sample Watercolumn_Towu_2_FD_181712 | JGI IMG/M metagenome (GOLD analysis project Ga0233425, IMG submission 181712) | Freshwater microbial communities from Lake Towuti, South Sulawesi, Indonesia - Watercolumn_Towuti2014_140_MG | ecosystem: Environmental > Aquatic > Freshwater > Lake | place...
GTCGTCCCTCCTTCTCCGTTCCGTTGTCCGCCCCGGAATCGAGGAACGTGTCAACCGATTTCACGGCCGATCAGCAGAAAGGAATTGATGGACGCTGCAGCACCTGGGGGACGTCTACGTGGATGGCCTCACCTCCAGGCACATCATGGGGTGGCGGGATTGGGCGGCATCCAGGTTGATGTCCAACGGCAAGGCATTCTCGGCCTGGTCGCTGGCGAGCTGGTTCAGCGTGCTTCGGAACATCGTCAAGGATGCCGTGCTGGAGTACGACCTGCCTCGTGATCCCTGTCACGGTGTCCGCGGCGTCAAGAAGCCGAGGGCACCCAGGGCCACACGCTACCTCACGGCCCAACAGGTCCGGGAGTTCCTCCGGCTGGTCGGGGTGCACTGCCCCCAGCACTACGCCATCACGCTGATCCTGGCGGTGTACGGCCTGCGCTGGGAAGAAGCCTCCGCCCTTCACACGCAACACCTCGACAGAGAAACGGGGGAGCTGCGGGTCGTCCAGGCCCAGGTCCGGCGGAAGCTGTTTCCGACGAAGAACGAGTCGCACAAGATGCTCCCGCTCAGCGACGAAGTCATCCGGGCCGTAGACGGGCACCGGGAAATGCTGCGGGTCAGACGAAACCCGGGGCTGGAGAAGGGGCTGCTGTTTCCAGACGTCAACGGCGACTACAGGCTTCCGAGCTCCGTGCTCAAGGGATGGACTGCAGTCAGCCGTGCCATGAACCTGGCGTGGAACGTCACCCCCCACGACCTGCGGCGCAGCTACCAGAACATGCTGAGGCAGGCATCCGTGAACCTGGTTGTCCAGCAGGCGCTCATGGGCCACAGCTCCGACGCCATGACGATGCACTACAGCCACGTGGAAATGGGCGAGAAGCGGGCGGCCCAGGACAAGATCATTAACCTCCTTCAGTTCAAGAACGCCCAGGAGCAAGGCAAGTAGCAGCTGGCGGCGCCCCTCGGGAAGACCATCCACGGTCCTCCCGGGGGGCCCGTCTGCGACCAGGGAATCGCCGTTCCGGCGGGCCATCACAATGAAGGGTTGGAGGGGGGTTGAGGGGGACCCGCGAGGGGGACCCCGGGTTTCTCGGGGTCCGACGGCCAGGGGGGACCCACACGCAAGTTGTCGTGACTACAGGTCTTTTTCGGAGCGGGAGACGGGAATCGAACCCGCGACATTCAGCTTGGGAAGCTGACGCTCTACCAGATGAGCTACTCCCGCGCAATCAACAGGGAGGAAAGTAATCCGCGGGGGTGGGGGTTGTCAAGCGGAAAGTCGGGAGGTTTGAAGCACGACGGTCTGCGCCAGGCAACGGCTCCGGATACCCAGGCAGCGGGTGAATCTCCGGCTCGGGGGCTCGAAGCCGGCGTCCTGGAGGAAGGAATCGAGGAGCCAGGGAAGAAGGGGGGAGATATGACCCGAGGCCTCTTCACAGAACGGGTCCCTGACGCGGGTCGACGCGTTGAAGAACAGCGTGAACTCGCTCCTGAACAGGAAGCGCCACTTGGACTGCCAGGAGACGATGTTGGGGGTGCTCAGGATCAAGGTGCCGCCCGGCCTGAGGACTCGGGCAACCTCCCGGAGAAACGCTCTCGGGCTTTCCAGGTGTTCGACGATCTCCAGAGCCATGACAAGGTCGAACTCGCCTTCAGCGAACGGAAGTGGCTGGTCCAGGTCGATCTTGTGGCAGCAGATATCCTTGGGGACGAACTGTTCGGCGTTGACGTCCGCGGCAACGACGTGAAAGCCGCTCTCCCGGATCCGGAAACTGGTCAGGCCCGCCCCGGCTCCCAGGTCGAGGGCCCGCCCCCGAGGCAACGTGGGGACGATCCCCAGTGCCAACTCGTAGGCATCCGGGTGGGCCCGCTCATGAAACCGATGCCCGCCATATTCGATGAACCGCTTGGTGACTCCGGCCATTGGATTTCCCCTGCGACGGCCAACTCCGGTGGTCCTGGGTAGGACACCACTTGATCGCATGCACACTACACTGAAATTGGAATCGAGTCCATGTTGTCGTTCGGCAAATCCCGTTGACGGATCGGGCGGCAGCGTGGTATCCCGGCCCTCACGTGCGGATCGGTCGGCGCCTGCCTGCTGCCCCGCACCCGGGGCCAGTAGCTCATGACCAGGAAACAGTCCATCCGAGTTGTCGTGTCACTCCTTGCTGCCGGACTACTGGTGTACCTGCTCAACCGTGTGGGATTCGATGTCATCGGGGGGGCATTTGCCCGGCTGGGCTGGGAAGGAGCGCTGGTGGTGCTGGGCATGGGCCTGGTCGAGAACTCGTTCAATGCGCTGGCCCTGGTCAAGGCCGTGGGGGGGCGGGTTGGATTCTTCCATGCCCTGACTTACAACGGTGCCGGGGCCATCGTGAACTCGGTCATTCCCTGGGAAAGTGGCGAGATCGTGAAGGGGGGGCTGCTGCGCCGCCACCTGAGCGGCCAGGATGCGGTCTGCGGAACGGTGGTCTGGAACTACCTGCTCAAGCTGTCCACTCCGGCCGCCGGGTTGGCCGCGAGCCTGCTGGCGGTGATCCTGGGGCACGAGCTTTCACCGCTGATCGCCTGGTCGGTGGTGGGGCTGTCGGTGCTGTCGTTCCTGCCCTACCTGGGCCTCCGCTACCTGCTGTACAAAGGGGTTGCGGGCGGGATCCTCCGTCTCCTGCGGAAGGTGCGGCTGGTCCGGCGGGATCCTGCCGACCTGCAGCAATGGGCGGTGGAGCTTGACTCGAAGCTGAAGCAGTTCCACCGGGACCATCCCAGCGACTGGCTGGCGATGTTCCTGTTCCAGATCGGGGCACGCACGACGGTGCTGGCGGGCTGGTTCGTATCGTCGAGGCTGCTTGGCTACGAATACGAGTTCGGGACCTGCGCCCTGGTGTTCTCCGGCTTCTCGATCGCCAGTTACGTGTTGATGGTGATCCCGGCCAAGATCGGCGTCAACGAGGGAACCGGGTATGCCCTGTTCGCAGCGTACGGTCTCGATGGCGGAGCAGGGCTCATCATCACGGTGGTGGGCCACCTGCGCGTGATCGTGACGAACGGGGTTGCTGCCCTGTTTGCCGTCCTGGTGCCTGCGCCCCCCAAGTCGGGCTCGCCGAAAGAAGCTCCCCGTTGCGTTGACGGTTTGCCTTGACAGTTTGCCCGTCCCCCCTTATTTGAAACAGGCCCGCGGGAATACTCGCACGGGTGGAGTGTTGAAACCGCCCAACGTGGAAGGAAACGCCCGGTCCTGGTTCAACCGGGCTTTCGGAGAGGGAGGACAATGAGTCAAAGCGCTGCGACCCCGATGATTGAAGTCGCGGACCTCAGGAAACGGTACGGCGAGATCGAGGCATTGAAGGGGATCTCGTTCTCCATCCACAAGGGGGAGATCGTCGGCTTCCTGGGCCCGAACGGTGCCGGAAAGAGCACCTGCCTGAAGATCATGACCTGCTTCATCCCGCCTACGTCGGGGAGCGTCCGCATCGGCGGGCTGGACGTGCAGGAGCACTCCCGGGCGGTGCGCAAGCGGTTCGGCTACCTGCCCGAAAGCGCTCCGCTCTACACCGACATGGTGGCGTACGACTACCTGAAGTTCGTCGGTGCGCTGCGGGGGGTGGGAGGCAGGAAGCTCGGAAAGAGAATCCCCGAGGTCGCGGAGAAGTGCGGCGTGACCGACGTGCTCGGCCAGGTGGTGGGAACGCTGTCCAAGGGCTATCGCCAGCGTGTCTGCCTGGCCCAGGCGCTGATCCATGATCCGGAAATCCTGGTGCTGGATGAGCCCACCGTCGGGCTGGACCCGAACCAGGTCGTCGAGATCCGCACGCTGATCAAGGACCTCGGCCGGGAGCGGACCGTCATCCTGTCCACGCACATCCTCCCCGAGGTGCTGGTCACGTGCGACCGCATCGTGATCATCCACAAGGGCAAGATCGTGGCCAACGGGACTCCCCAGGAGCTGCAGGAAGCGCAGGCCTCGAACCCGCCCGTGGTGCTTCGAATCGGGGCGGACGGACTGGCTGCGGAATCGGTGCAGGCCGTGATCAAGGGGCAGCCCTGGGCCGGCAGCGTCCGGAACCGGCCGGTAGGACTTGCCGGCGAGATGGAGTTCGAGATTTCCGGCCAGGGGGCCGACGACCTGCGGGAGCGGGCCATCGGTCTTGCCCAGGCCCAGAAATGGCGGCTGCTCGAAGTTCGGCGGGAGCTGCTGGATCTCGAAGGGATCTTCCGAAAGAGCACGCAGGAGTGAGCCATGGGCAATATCTGGGTCATGGGAAGGAAGGAGTTCGCCTCCTATTTCGCGTCCCCCATCGCGTACGTGGCCATCGCGGTCTTCCTGGTGGTGGTGGGGCTCAAGTTCTTCGTGGTCGATACCTTCTTCAAGACGGGGGAAGCCAGCCTCCGCTCGTTCTTCGAGTTGGTCCCTGCGTTCTTCGTGTTCTACCTGCCTGCGATCGCGATGCGGCTCGTGTCCGAAGAGAAGCGGCTGGGCACGTTCGAGCTGCTCGCCACCCTGCCGGTTTCGGATGCCGAGATCGTGCTCGGGAAGTTCACCGGTGCGCTCGGGTTCCTCAAGGTCACGCTGCTGCTGACCCTGGTGTACCCGCTCATGCTCGGGCTGCTGGGTGAGCCGGACTGGGGTGCGATCATCGGCGGCTACGTCGGCCTGCTGCTCATCGGCTCGGCCTTCCTGGCCATCGGGCTCATGGCATCGACGTGGACCCGGTCGCAGATCGTGGCCTACATCGTCGGTGCGGTGTTGTCGAGCCTGTTCTTCTTCATCGACCGCATCCTGGGGGCCTTCTTCGAAGAGGCCAAGAAGGTGGCCGAGTACTTCAGCTTCAGCTCCCATTTCTCGAACTTCACGCGGGGGGTCATCGACACGCGGGACCTCGTGTTCTTCGTCTCGATGATCGCATTGTGTCTCGTGGTGGCGACGTTCTCCCTGAACCGCCGCCGCTGGAACTAGGAGGTGCACCATGGCAGGCAACAAGACCATGTCACGCGGCGCACGGTTCGCCAACACTCTCGTCCTGCTGCTGGCGCTGCTCGTCGGCATCGGGCTGGTCAACCTGATCTCCACCTACACGTTCGGCCGGGCGGACCTGACCGAAAACCAGGTCAACTCGCTTTCGCCCCAGAGCGTGGAAGTGCTCCAGTCGATGGTCGGCACGGAAGGGGGCAGCCCGCTGGAAGTCCGCCTGTTCATCAGCAAGACCCTCCCCGACACGGTCAAGGGGGACTGGGGACAGGACATGCTGATCCGGGGTGTCGACCAGAAGTTCCGGGACAAGATCGAGGAATTCCGCTCCCAGGGCGGAGGACGGGTCCAGGTCGTCGAAATCACGGATGACGTGGAGAAGAAGGCCGAGGAGGCCGGCGTCGAGCCCTTCGTGGCCGAAGAGGGCACGGTCAAGGAAGGGAAGTTCGAGATGACCCGCTACGTGATCGGCGCCACCCTGCATTGGGAAGGTGAAGTCGAGGTTCTCGGCAAGGCGCTCGACCCCAACTTCTTCGAATTCGAGCTGACCAAGCGCCTCATCCGGCTCAAGGACCGCGTCGACCACGTCCGCAAGATCGAGCACCTCATCGCCGCATCCGATGCCATCAGCGCTGCCCTCAAGGAGTGCACCGACGAGCTGACCGCGTTCGAGGTCAAGCCGGACGAGAAGCAGGAGACCTCCGGCATCGAAGGGCTGCTCGCACCTATCGAGAACATGGAGGAAGAGGCCGCAGCACTGGCCAAGAACCGGGAGACAATCCTCCAGCGCTGCAGCAAGGTGCGGGACGAGCTCGCCACCCGCGGCACCCCCCTCGCAGGACAGCACCACCGCTTCGACGCCATCCTGCGCGGCACCGGACCCAAGGAGCAGGTCGGCGGGATGGAAGGCTTCGTCAAGGTGCTCGACGAATTCGCCAAGGCACTGTCCGCAGACCCGCCGAACGTCCAGCAGATCGTGGAGCTCAAGAAGCTCCTGCTTGCCCTGCGCGACGATGCCGACGCGTTCAAGGACATGCTCAAGAAGGCCCCGGGACAGCGCAAGATCGGCTTCGTATGTGGCCATGGCGAGTTCTGCCCGTTCCCGTCCGACAAGCCGGTCATCGACCCGAAAATTGCCGGAATGATGGGGCAGCAGAATCCCATTCACCAGCGCTTCCTCGAAGTCGCGCTCCAGCTCCAGCAGCAGGTCAACCAGATCCTGGCGGGCATCAGCAACGGCCTGTTCACCGACAAGGACTTCGATGTCGAGCAGGTCGATGCCTCGCAGACCATCGGCGAGGACATTTCGGCCCTGGTGATCTGGGGCCCCCGGGCCAAGTACACCCCCCGGGAGCTCTACGAAATCGACCAGTTCGTGATGCGGGGAGGCACCCTCCTGGTCCTGGCCGACAACTTCGACATCTCCCTGTCGAGCTTCTCAGAAGAAGCGGTCAAGGCCATGGGGCCATTCAATCCCAACCCGAACATCACCAACGACTTCAACGCGCTCACCGCAGTCGAAAACAACCTCGACGAGCTGCTGGCTCCGTACGGCATCGAGATCAACCGGGACCTGGTCGTCGACCCGCTCAACAATGCCAAGGTGACCCTGCCCCACTCGGTCCGCAAGGGGCGCATGGTGCTCAAGGGAACCAAGGACTTCGACTTCCCGCTGCTGGTCTTTGCCCGGGAGTTCGACCGGAGCAACCTCGTCGTGCGCAGCCTTCCGGGGCTCACCATGCCGTTCGTCAGCTCCATGAAGTTCGCGGCCCCCGAAGGGACCGAGCTGGTTGCCAGCGAGTTCATCAAGACCGGGCCCGAAGCCGTCAGCATCCTCGAGCCGGCCACGCTCCCCGTGGTCGAAGGGGGCGAGAAACTGAAGCTCCTTCCCCCCGACCTCATGGAGCAGTCAAAGGCACTGGCTCCCAACGGCCCCCACACCCTGGCCGTCATGGCCACCGGCAAGTTCGTGTCCGCGTTCAAGGGCAAGGACGAGCCGCCCGAAGTGAAGAAGGATGAGCCGGAAGAAGAAGGGATGCCCAAGAAGAAGGACGAGAAGAAGCCGGACCGCCTCAACGAAGGCACGGGCCGCATCCTGGTCGTCGGGTGCGGGCTCGGGATCCCTCCGCTGACTCTCGAAACCGTGTTCAAGGATGTCAGCATCCAGCAGATCACCCAGGGGGAGATCCTCGTGCCCCAGGTCCGCCTCGAAAACTGGAAAATCAAGCTCAACCAGCTCCGGGCCGCCTACGGCGAGACCATCCCCGCCATGTTCAACATGCTCGACTGGGCCGTCCAGCGGGCCGCCCTGGCCGAGATCCGGGCCAAGAACTACGCGTTCCGCCCCCTCGAGCGGACCGAGGAAGGCACCCAGAAGATCATCTCCTATGCTGCCATCGGCGGGCTCCCGCTCCTGTTCATCCTCTTCGGAGTCGCCTGGTGGCAGCTCCGGGTGATGCAGCGCAGGTCACTGGCCCGCCGCTTCAAGGCTGCCAGGGCCCAGGCCACCGGTACCGAGGCGAGGTGATTCCATGAACAAGACCACGATAATCGCGCTCCTTGCAGTCGTCGTGCTCGGCGCAGTCTTCTTCGTCCTGTCCCGGGAACCGGAGCAGGAGAAGCTCACCGACCTCTCCGTCCCCGGGCTCAAGCTCCCGGACGAAGAACCGCCTGCGGAAGAAGCCACCGAGGAGAAAAAGGACCCGCAAAAAGAAGCGGCCGAAGCGGCCAAGATCGGCCCTGCCGACCGGATCGTCTTCGTCCGTGACGGCATCGAAACCGTGCTCAAGCGGGTGGAAAAGGACTCCTGGCGACTCGAGAAACCTGTGACTGCCATGGCCGAGACCTACAAGGTCAGGGCCATGCTGCGGGCCTTCGACACCGCACTGACGTCGAACTATGCCCGCCGGGCGGAGGAGGCCGAGCTGGCCAAGCTCATGCTCGATGAGAAGAGCCGCATCCGCGTCACCCTGCTCCAGGGCGAAACGAAGCTGGTCGACCTGCTCGTCGGCAAGGTGGACAAGAAGGATGCCATGAACGGCGACGAGCCGGATACCCTCGTGATGGTCCCCGATGCCGAAGCCATCTACTACCGCCTGCCCGGCAAGGATCTTCGAGGCCCGTTCGAGGTCGCGCTGTCCGACCTGCGCGACAAGAAGCTCTTCGAGTTCAAGAAGGAAGACGTGGTGCGCCTGGAAGTCTCGGATCCCCGGGAAGGGCAGGCCCCGAAGATCGTGCTCGCAAAGAAGCCCGCTGCGCCCGGAGACGCTGCCAAGGAAGCCCCTGCCCCAGGCACGTCCAAGGACGAGTGGCAGCTCCTGGAACCGGCCGGCATCGACGTGGAAGGGGTGGACGGCTTCGTCTCCTCCTTTGCCAACGTGCGGGCCGACGAGTTCCTCGACAAGCTCCCGGGGGCCGATGCCGCGGCCCTCGACAAGGCCTACCGCCTGACCGCCACGGTCAAGTCCGGAGACAAGGAAGAACGCTTCACCCTCGCCATCGGCGCTGGCCGCAAGAAGGGCGTCTACGCCCGCATCGAAGGCCGCGACGGCATCGTCCTCATCGGCAAGTGGTCTGCGGAGCAGCTCATGAAGTCGCTGTCCGACTTGCGCCGCAAGAAGATCTTCTCGTTCGAGGAGAAGGATGTCGAGCGCGTCGCTGTCAACGTGGCCGGAAAGGCCCCGTTTGCCGTGGCGCGGGACGGAGCAGGGTGGAAGTTCGTCGAGCCGGCCGGTGAGTTCGCGGCTGCCTCCAAGGTCAAGTCGCTGGCCAACAGCATCGCCAACTTCCGGGTCGCAGACTTCATCGACAAGGCCCCGGCCGATGCCGGCCTCGACGCCTCGGCAGCCCGTGTCACCGTCGGTCTTTCGACCGCGGCGGGCGGCGGCAGCTCCACCCTCGTCATCGGCAAGGAATACAAGGATGCCGAAGGGCAGGAGCGCTTCTATGCCAGGATGGAAGGCAACGACCAGATCTTCTCCATCCAGAAGTTCTCCCGGGAAAACGTGCTCAAGGAGCTGGACGATCTCCGGGACAAGCGCCTCTTCCGGATCGAGAAGGAGGACATCGTCTCCTTCACCATCAAGCACCCGGACGAGGAGCTGGCGTTTGCCCCGGCCAACAAGGACGGCAAGGACGTGTGGAACCTCACGGGCCCGAAGCCCAAGGAGGACGTGAGCGTTGCCTCGATCCTGTCGACCCTCGCCTCTCTGGATGTCGAGAAGGCCGTGGACGGCAAGAAGCCGGAAGAAGTCGGCCTGGACAAGGACGCCATCACGGTCAGCTTCAAGCTCAAGGACGGTACCGAGCACTCGGTGACCTTCAGCGAGGAGGTCGACGACACCAGCACGTATGCGACCACCACGGCCGGTCCCATGGCCGGCAGGATCTTCCTCATCAGCAAGTACAAGGTCCAGAACCTGACCAAGAAGTCTCCGGACTTCGACAAGAAGCCCGCCCCCCCCGGCGGCCCCGAAGGTATGCCGATGGGCATGCCCATGGGCATGCCGCCGATGTAGGTCTGGCATCGGCATCGCAATCGGAGTCGCAATTGGTCTTCTCGCCTTCCCGCTTGTCCCCCGCCCCCTCACCTGATATACATACCCGGATTTGTTCGCGAGGGCGCGCATGAAGCTGTGCCGTGTGGTGGGGGCCGTGTGGGGGGCCAAGGAGGCCGGATCGCTGGGCGGGCGTAAGCTGCTTGCCGTGCGGCCGGTTGCCGTGGCATCGGGTCACTCCCCTGCGGACATCTCGGCCGACGGTGAGCGCGCCGACCTCCAGGACGGCATCATCGTGGCGCTCGATCAGCTCGGTGCCGGTATCGGCGAGTACGTGCTGGTGGCGCATGGGAGTCGGGTCCGCGACCTCACGCTCGGGCCTGGCGTTCCGACCAAGGACGTGGTCGTCGCGATCGTCGATTCCGCCAACATCGACCTGGATCTGCTGGCCGAGGGAGGTGCGTCATGATCCTCGGCCGCATGGTCGGGACGGTGTGGGCAACGCGCAAGAACCCCAGGCTCGAGAACTTCAAGCTTGCCATCGTTCGCCCCTACTTCTGGTACAACCCGAGCCACGATGTCGAGCACGTCATCGCGGTGGACCAGGTCGGTGCCGAGGTCGGCCAGGACGTGCTCGTCTGCGTCGGCCAGCCCGGACGCTGGGTTGCAGGCGACTCCCGCTGCCCGATCGAGGCCTCGGTCATGGCCATCGTCGACAGCGTGGAAATCGAACGTGGTACCGAAAACGCCCCCGTCGCGCCGTTCGCGCTTCGAAGCCGGTTCCTGCCCACGACGCTCGTGCGGGTCGGCGATGGTGGAAGCACGGCCAGGGATGCAGGGCTGCACGAAACCGACGGGGGCACGCCATGATGCTGGGCAGGGTAATCGGCGAAGTGTGGGCCACCCGGAAGAACCCCCGAATCGAAGGGCGTAAGGCACTTCTCGTTGCCGCCCTGGCCCAGGACGGGGACAGGCGGACTCCTACCGGCGAAGTGGTCGTGGCCTTCGATTCCGTCGGTGCCCGGATCGGGCACGTCGTGACCGTCACCTGGGGCAGTGGTGCCCGGGCGGTGTTTTCCGGCCCGGACAACCGCTGGGTGCTGGTCGATGCAGCGGTGGCCCGCATCGTGGACGCCGTGTCGGTGGAACGGGACGGAAAGGAAGTCGAGGAGCGGGAAGACTAGGAGCACGAGCGGGTATCGGCTGGAGCAGGGAGGGAGCCGGATGTTCATGGGCAAGGTGGTTGGAACGGTCTGGTCCACGGTCAAGTGGGAAGGGCTCCACGGCCTGAAGTTCCTCGTGGTGCGCCCCTATCACCTGGCCGATCTCGCCCCGCACCTGCTGGTGCGGCCGACCCCCTACACCATGTATGACGGGGTCGTGGCCGCAGACGTGCTCGGTGCCGGGCCGGGCGAAGATGTCATCGTCGCGTACGGGCACTCCGCCCGGGTCGCGGTCGAGCCGGAACTCCCGGATGGCAAGCTGCCCTCCCGGCCCATCGATGCCGCAGTGGTGGCAATCGTAGATCACTTCCACGTGGAATCCGCCGCACAGGACGAAGAGTAGACCAGGAGCCGCGATGAAGAAGGCAGTCACCGAGAAGGACATCGAGACCGGGCAGAAGGACGGCAAGTTCCTCGTGTCGAGGGACATGCTGCTCACCCCCGGCGCACGGGAATTCGCATCCCGCAAGGGGATCACGCTGAAGTACGTCACGGACGAGCCCCCCAAGGCCGCCGCTCCCCTGAAGAGCGAGGCACTGGAGAAGCTCATCGAGGACATCGTGGTCCAGGAGGTCACCCGCCGGGCATCGGCGAAGGCAGCAGGCGGTGCTTCGCCGGCAGCGGCAACCGGTTCGGGGGCGGCAGCGTCGCAGCCTGCACGGGCGGACGGGTCGGCACCGGCCATGCTCAAGGCCGAGGCGGCAATGGACCAGGCGGTCTGCCCCTCTCTCGATTCCCAGTGCCGGGAGACCATGCTCAACCTGTCCCGGCCGGAATCGAGCGGAAACCGGGCCATCGTCACGGTCGTGGGCTACAACCGGCCGGGCATCGTCGCCCGCATCTCCGCCGCAGTTGCCGAGTGCGGAGGGGACCTGGCCGACATCAGCCAGGTCATCCTGTCCGACTACTTCTCCATGATCTTCATCGTCAACCTGGACGGCCTGGAGAGGAGCAACATGTCGTTCCGCATCTTCAAGGAGCGTCTCCAGGACGAGGCCCTTCGAATCGGCCAGACCCAGATCCTCGTGATGCACGAGAACATCTTCAAGTCCATGCACAAGGTGTGACCGATGCTCTTCTCGATGAACGAGATCCACGAGACGATCCGCATGATCGAGGCGGAACACCTCGACATCCGGACGGTCACCCTCGGCGTGTCGCTGCTGGATGCTCCGCACGGGTCGGTGGATGCGCTGTGCAAGTTCCTGTATGACCGCCTCTACCAGCGGGCGCACCGCCTGGTGGAATGTGCGGCGCAGGTGGAAGACAAGTACGGGATCCCGATCGTGAACAAGCGGATCTCCCTGACGCCGATGTCGCTGGTGTGCGAGGGGCTTGCAGGCACCGAGGAGTACGTCGCGGTGGCCCGCGTGCTGGACCAGGTGGCCCAGGATGTCGGGGTGGACTACATCGCCGGGTACTCGGCCCTCGTGCACAAGGGGGCCACCACCGGCGACATGAAGTTCATGCGGTCGATCCCCAAGGCACTGGCAGCAACCCGCCGCGTCTGCTCGTCGGTCAACCTCGGCAGCACGAAATCGGGCATCAACATGGATTCCGTGCTGGTGATGGCGCAGAGCATCAAGGAGCTTGCGGAAATCACCCCCCACGGTGCGGGCTGCGCCCGCCTGGTCGTGTTCTGCAATGCTGCCGAAGACAACCCCTTCATCGCCGGAGCGTTCCACGGCGTGGGGGAACCCGATGCCGTCATCAACGTGGGAGTGAGCGGCCCCGGCGTCGTGCTGGCTGCCCTGCGACGCATGAAGCGGGAGGGGCGTTTCTCCGACCTGGCCCAAGTGGCCGAGACGATCAAGAAGATGGCATTCAAGATTACCCGGGCCGGCGAGCTGGTCGGCCGCGAAGTGGCCGGAATGCTGGGCGACCCGGTCTCGTTCGGCATCGTGGACCTGTCGCTGGCACCGACGCCGGCCATCGGCGATTCAATCTCCGACATCATCGAGGAGATGGGAGTCGAGGCCACCGGCGCACCGGGAACGACAGCGGCCCTGGCCATGCTGGTCGACGCGGTGAAGAAGGGGGGCACCATGGCCTCCACGTCGGTCGGCGGGCTGTCCGGTGCCTTCATCCCGGTCAGCGAGGATGCCGGCATGGTCGCTGCCGCGCTTCGAGGGAGCATCTGCCTGGAGAAGCTCGAAGCCATGACCGCGGTCTGCTCGGTCGGCCTCGACATGGTGGCCGTGCCCGGCGACACGCCGACCGAGACCATCGCAGGGATCATCGCGGACGAGCTGGCCATCGGCATGGTGAACAACAAGACCACAGCGGTCCGCATCCTCCCGGTTCCGGATTCCAAGCCGGGGGACGTGGTGGACCTGGGCGGCCTCCTCGGGCAGCTCGTGATCATGCCCGTGTCGAAGTACTCCTGCGCCGGCTTCGTGCGGCTCACCGGGCGCATCCCGCCGCCCATCACCAGCGTGAAGAACTAGGGGCTGGGGGAGAGGAATTGGAGAATCGATGCTGGTAGAGAAGATACTTGCCGGGGACATACGCTCCGCGGCCCGCCTGATGCGGCTGGCGGATGACCGGGATCCGGCCGCAAGGGCCCAGCTCGCAGCGCTCTTCCCGCACACCGGGCGGGCACACATCGTGGGAGTCACCGGCAACCCCGGAGCGGGCAAGAGCACCCTGGTGGACATGCTCGTCAAGGTCTTCCGGACCCGCGGCAAGACCGTCGGCGTCGTGGCCATCGACCCCTCGAGCCCCTTTTCCGGCGGAGCGATCCTGGGAGACCGCATCCGGATGCAGCGACATGCGGAGGACCCGGGCGTCTTCATCCGCTCGCTGGCCACCCGCGGCCACCTCGGAGGCCTGTCCCGCTCCACCTCCGATGTCGTCACCGTCCTCGATGCCATGGGCTTCGACATGATCCTCATCGAGACCGTCGGCGTCGGCCAGGATGAGGTGGACATCGTGCGCAACGCACACACCTCGGTGGTGGTCCTCGTCCCCGGGCTGGGCGACGAGATCCAGGTCATGAAGGCCGGCCTCCTGGAGATTGCGGACATCTTCTGCGTGAACAAGGCCGACCGCCCCGGGGCCGAGCGGGTCCTGGCCGAGCTCGAGACCATCCAGCGCATCGTTGCTCCCGATGCCCAGCAGCCGGAAACACCGATTCTCAAGACCGTGGCCCCACGCAACGAAGGAATCGCAGAGCTTGCCGATGCCGTCCTCGCCCACGGTGCCTCCATGCGCCAGTCCGGGGCCTGGGAACGACGAGAAGGGGTGCGCATCGCGGACGTGATCCATGCCATCCTTCGCGAGCGCATGACGGCCGAGTTCGAGAGCCGCATGGCCGAGTTGGAGCGCACCTCCGAGCTGTCCAGGAAGCTGCTGGCCCGAAACATCTCCCCTTACGAAGTCGCTGCCGAGCTGCTCGCAGCGCTCCTCCCCTCCCCGCCGACGGGACAGTAGATCGCCAGGCACGGCCGTTGATCAGCGGTCATGGAGGGCAATCGCAACGCTGTCTCGGGAGGTGCCAAAACGCGGCAGCCCCGCTGCCGCGAACGGGCAATCTTGCACGTGCCCCGATGTCCGAGTAGACTGATTCGGCCCGAAAGCCGGGAGGCAAAACGAC
>Ga0233425_10008051_pt1 | contig 14283 bp, 9 predicted proteins | sample Watercolumn_Towu_2_FD_181712 | JGI IMG/M metagenome (GOLD analysis project Ga0233425, IMG submission 181712) | Freshwater microbial communities from Lake Towuti, South Sulawesi, Indonesia - Watercolumn_Towuti2014_140_MG | ecosystem: Environmental > Aquatic > Freshwater > Lake | place: Indonesia...
CGGTGGTGAGCGGATAGGTGACCTGGTCCTCCACCACCTGCGGCGCCTGGCCGGGGACTTCGGTGTAGACGATCACCTGCACGTCGGAGAGATCCGGCAGGGCGTCGATCGGCGTGCGCAACACGGCGACCGTGCCCGCCAGCACGATGAAGAGCGTGCCGAGCAGGACGAGGAAGCGGTTGCGCGCCGACCAGGCGATGACGGCATTCAGCATGTCAGTTGCTCCACTGCGCTTCGCGCCGCCCGCGACGCATGAAGCACCTCGTTCGTTGAAGGGCGACGCGCCAAGGGGGGCGGGTGACCGACGCCGCTCATGTCACCCGAGCCGGGCGCAGCCCGGCTCTCCTTCTTTACTTCGCTCTGTCGGTCACCCGCCCCCCTTGGCGGGACACGCCGGCGCAGCGGCGCCGCAGAATACCCGCGGCGGATTCCCGCCGGGACGGTGGGGAGCTCTGCAGAGCGAAGTAAAGGAGGAGACGACGGCCGCAGGTCGTCGTCGGGGGACATGAGCGGCGCAGAGCACCCCGCCGTCCCGGTCGCGCTGCGAAAGTCGGGTTTCATCCTAGTGCCCCGCGTGCGCCGACGGCCGCGCCGCGCCGCGCGCGTCCAGCTTGTAGATCACCCACTCGCCCGGCTTGCGCTCGACGAACTCGAATTCGATCGGGCTGCCCGGCTGCAGCTTGCCCAACAGCGAGGGATTAGCCAGCACGAAATCCATGGTCATCGCCGGCCAGCCGAGGCTGGCCACCGGCTCGTGGCTGACGCTCACCGTGCCGGCGGCGTCGATGGCCTTCAGCGTGCCCACCGCCTTGTGCGAGGCGGGCTTCGCCGTGTCGCCGGGACTGACTTTGCCCAATCCGCCCAAGCCACCCAGGGCCGCCTTGAGGTTGCTCTCGGCGTCGAGCAGGAAGTTCGCGGCAACCACCACCGGCTCACCCTCTTTCACACCCTCCAGCACCTCGACGTAGTCGTCGCCGCGCCGGCCGAGCTTCACCTCGCGCGGCTCGAAGCGGCCTGCTTTTGCGTCATTACCGGACTGCACCAGCACGACGCGGCGCACGCCGCTGTCGATCACCGCCGACTGCGGCACCGCCAGCACCTTCGTCGATGCCGACGCCAGTTCGAGCGCGGCGAACATGCCCGGCTTGAGCAGCCCGCCCGGGTTCGCCAGCTCGACGCGCACCGGCACCGTGCGCGTCTCCGCCTTCAGCGTCGGGTAGACGTAGCTCACCGTGCCCTCGAACACCTTGTCGGGATAGGCGTCGATGCGCAGCCGCGCCTTCTGGCCGATGCGCACCAGACCGATGTCCTGCTCGAAAACGTCGGCGATCGCCCACACCGTGGACAGGTCGGCCACCTGGTAGAGCATCTCGCCGGGCATGAAGCGCATGCCGGCGACGGCCTTCTTCTCCATGACGATGCCCGCCGCCGGCGCGCGCAGCGTCAGCGTGCGGCGCGCTTCGCCCGACTCGCGCAGGCGCGCGATCTGCTCGTCGGAGATGTCCCAGTTGCGCAGCCGCATGAGGCTCGAATCGGCGAGCTGCTTCATGCCGGCCTGCGCCTCGGCGCCGGCGTCCTTGAGCGACTCGCGGCCCTGCGCGGCGATGGCATATTCCTTCTGCACCGAAACGAGTTCCGGGCTATACACCTCCGCCAGCGGCTGGCCGCGGCCGACGGCCTGGCCGGTGGCGCTGACATGCAACTTCTCGATCCAGCCCTCGAACTTCGGCGCCACGGTGTGCAGGCGCCGCTCGTCGGCCTCGATGCGGCCGGCGGCGCGCACGCCGCGCGCCAGCTCGCGCAGCGCCGCGGCCTCGGTGCGCACGCCGAGCTTCTGCACCTTCCCGGTATCGACGACGATGCCGCTGCCGGCGGTCGCTGCCTCGCCCGCGTACACCGCGATGTAGTCCATGCCCATCGGGTCCTTCTTCGGCACTGGCGAGGTGTCGGGCAGGCCCATCGGATTGCGGTAGTAGAGCGGCTTGCGCTCCGGTTGCACGGCGGCCTGCGGCGCGGCGCCCTCCGGCTTGCCGCGGCTGCCCAGCCAGTAGCCGGCGCCCAGCGCCGCGGCGGCGATGACGGAAACGACGATGAGCGATGGCCTGTTCACAATTCTTCTCCGATGAGTCGTTCGATGTCGGCCAGGCGCAGCTGCGCCTCGGCCTGCGCCTTGAGCCGGTCGATGCGTGCCTTGCGCAGCTGGCGCTGCGCCTCGAGCAGCGTGGCGAAGTCCAGCCGGCCGGTTTCGTAGCCCGCCAGCGCCGCCTGGAAGGCAAGATCGGCCTGCGGCAGCAGGGCGGTGGCAAGCAGCTGCTCGAGGCGCCGCGCCGATTCCAGCGCCGAGAGGTTTTCCGCCAGCTCGGCCGACACCTGGTTCGCCGCCGCCTCTTTGCGCGCGCGCGCCGCCTCGGCCATCGCCGCCGCCTCGCGCTCCTGCGAGCGGCGGCTCTCCTGCTGCAGCGGAATATTCACCGCGAACATGAGCTCCCATTCGGTGACACGGTCGCGCGTCTGGATCGGCGAGACGCCGACGGTCAGATCGGGATAGCGGTTCTTCATTACCAGCTCGCGGTTCTGCTCGGCGGCGGCGAGCTGCGCCGCCTGCGCGGCGATCTGCGGATTGGCGGCCAGCAGGCGCGCCTCGAGCGCGGCGTAATCGAGCTTCGCCGGAGCCGGCAGCGGCCGCAGCGCCTGTGGCTCCGCCAGCGGCGCCGCCGGCGGCCGGCGCAGCAGGGCATTGAGCCGCGCCGCCGCATGGTGGTGCTCGGTCTCCAGCATGAGCAGGTCGCTGCGCAGCATGGTCTTCTCGACCTGGGCGCGCACCGCGTCCTGCTGCGGCACCAGGCCGTCGGCGTAGCGCGCCTGCGCCAGCTGCTCGAGGCTGGTGCCGAGGCGCAGCAGCTCCTGCGTGATCTTCAGGCTGTGGCCGACGAAATAGTACTGGGCAAAGGCCGCCTTCACCTTCGCCGCCAGCTCGGCCCAGGTGCCGGCGCGGCGCGCCTGCGCCTGTTCCGCCTCGGCTTCGGCCACGCCGCGCCTGAGGTCGCGCTTGCCCCACAGCGGGATGGTCTGTTCCACCGTGTATTTCGTGCTGCCGACGCGTGCCGGCAGCAGGTTGAAGCTGCCGTTGCCCGTCTGGTTGCCAACGTCGCGCAGCTCGATCCGCCCCATCGGGTCGGGCAGGGCGCCGGCCGGCTGCACGCGCTCGCGCGCCGCCTCGGCTTCGTGCCCCATCGCCGCCAGCTCCAGGTTCTGCCGCCGCGCGATTTCGAGCAGTTCCTCGACGCGCGCACCGGGCGCCTGCGCCGCCACGAGGCCGCCCCACAGACCGGCGCCGACGACCAGCGTCTTCAGCAGATAACGTCGCATGCCGCCTCCCACGGAAGGATTATTTCGCCGCCTCGATGCGCGAGATGACGTACTGGCCGTCCGCGCCCTTGACGAGGAAGAAATTCACCTTCTGCTCGGGCTTGAGGCCGGCGAGCGCCCTGGCATCCTGCGCCTTGATGTCCATGATCATGGTCGGCCACTTGATGGCGGGGATCGGCTCGTGGGCGAGCTTGACGACGCCGGCGGCGGCATCGACCTTCTTGACGACGCCCTTGCCGGGGACTTCGTCGGCGGCGACGGGGGCAAGGGGGGCGGCGGCGAGCAGCAGCGTGACGATCAGTTTCTTCATGATGCGTCTCCTGGTTAAAATTTCAGCGATGGCTTTCATAGACGGCGCTCTTGCCGGCCTTGTCGAAGCTGACGACATCGTAGGGGTCCTTCTTCCCGGGCAATTCCATGCCCGGGGAACCGAGCGGCATGCCGGGCACGGCGAGGCCGGCCAGCGCCGGCTTTTCGCGCAGCAGGCGCTTGATGGCGGAAGCCGGCACGTGGCCCTCGATGACATAGTTGCCGACCTTCGCGGTGTGGCAGGAAGTCAGCCGCTGCGGCACGGCGAAGCGCCGCTTGACGGACTGCATGTCACGCTCGACAACGGTCTTCACCCTGAAGCCGTTCGCCTCCAGGTGCTCCGCCCAGGCGCTGCAGCAGCCGCAGTTGGGGTCCTTGTGCATGAGCACTTCCGGCGGTTTGTCCGCAAATGCGCTCGCGGCGGCAAACCAGAACAGGGCAAGTAGCGGGAGCGGTTTCATTGGGCGATTTTCCCCATGGGCGTAAAGCGGGCGGTCTCGGCTGCCCCGCCGGGAAGGGTGACCGTCACGGTCACCGTAATGCCGGGCACCGAGGCGTATTTGGCGAAGCCCTTCATGCGGTTGTCGCCGTCGGGTCGCAGCGCGGCGGTCGCCTTCAGCTTGTCCGTCTCGATGATTGCGCTGCCGCTGGCGCCCTTCACGTCGATCTTGTTCTGCGCATGGTCCGTGACGTAGACGACGATCGGGTTTTCCCGCACCGCTGCGCTGCTCTTCGCCACCACCAGCTCGTAGTGGTTCGGACCGGCCATGCGCAGCTGGCCGCCATTCGGCGCCTGCAGGGTGTCCAGATAGGCGTCGTCGTGCGCCAGGGCCTGGCGGCCCAGGAACACCGCGAAGCATACAGCCAGCGATTTCAGCCATTCCATGATGATTTCTCCTTGGTAAAAGGATGCGATCAAACCGGAACGCGCGACGCATGACGGCGGCGCCACGCGGCGCCGGCGGTCAGGGAGGGGAAACGAAACGCGCGCCCGCTCTCAGGAGCGGGTGGCGACAGGCGGCGGGTTGGGCTCTTCGGGGATGTGCGAGGCCGGCATCGGCTCTGCCTCGGCAAGGAAGCGCGCTTCGGCGCGCAGCCGGAGCGGCGTGGCTTCGGCGCTGGGCATCATGCCGGTGCAGGCCAGATGGCAGATGCCGCACTGCTCGCAGACGAGCCCGCCGGCGGCGGGCTGTTCGCCGGGCATCGCCTCGCCGCCATGCCCGGGGCAATGCTCCTCCTGCATGGCGGCCGCCTGCGCGCCGGCCTGCAGCGGCATGACCAGCGAGGCCAGCGTCTGCAGCGGCAGCAGGAGAGCGAACAGCAGGGCGATGAGTTTGCGCAATTCAAGGGTCCTAAAAGGCGGCAACCATTCGAAAGACCAAGATTTCCCGCACGAGTTCCCGGACAAGTTACTCCACCGTCACGGACTTGGCAAGGTTGCGCGGCTTGTCGACGTCCGTCCCCTTCACCAGGGCGGCATGGTAGGCGAGCAATTGCAGCGGCACGACGTGCAGCACCGGCGAGAGCAGGCCGTAGTGCTCGGGCATGTGCAGGATATGGACGCCTTCCGATTCCGGAATCTCGCTGCCGGCATCGGCGAAGACGAACAGCTCGCCGCCGCGGGCGCGCACCTCCTGCAGGTTGGACTTGAGCTTTTCCAGCAGGGCGTCGTTGGGGGCGACGGCGATCACCGGCATGTCCTGGTCCACCAGCGCCAGCGGTCCGTGCTTGAGCTCCCCGGCCGGGTAGGCCTCGGCGTGGATGTAGGAGATTTCCTTCAGCTTGAGGGCGCCTTCCAGCGCGATCGGGTAGTGCAGGCCGCGCCCGAGGAACAAGGCGTGCTGCTTGCTGGCGAAGCGCCTGGCCCAGGCGGCGATGTCCTTTTCCAGCTCGAGCACGCGGCCCACCGCCAGCGGCAAGTGGCGCATGGCGGTGAGGTGAGCCGCTTCCTCGCGCGCGTCGATGCGGTCGTTCAGCTTGGCCAGCGTCACGGCCAGCAGGAACAGTGCGGCGAGTTGCGTCGTGAAGGCCTTGGTCGACGCGACGCCGATCTCCGGGCCGGCACGGGTGAGGAATTTCAGCGCCGCCTCGCGCACGATGGCCGATTCCGGAACGTTGCACAACGCCAGCGTGCGCGACTGTCCCAGCACGCGCGCGTGCTTCAGCGCCGCCAGGGTGTCGGCCGTCTCGCCCGACTGCGAGATGGCGACCACCAGCGCCTCGGGGTTCGGCACCGAGGCGCGGTAGCGATACTCGCTGGCGATCTCCACGCTGCAGGGCAGTCCGGCGAGCTGCTCGATCCAGTAGCGCGCCGTGAGGCCGGCATGGAAGCTGGTGCCGCAGGCGAGGATCAGCACGCTCTTGGCATCGCGCAGCATTTCCCCGGCGCCGGCGCCGAACAGCTGCGGCGCGGCCGACTGCGCCGCGCCGATCATCTCCAGGGTGTTCGCCAGCGCCTGCGGCTGTTCGAAGATCTCCTTCTGCATGTAGTGGCGGTAATGCCCGAGCTCGACGGCGTCGGCGGCGAGCGTGCTCTGGTGGCTCGGCCGCTCCACGGGCGAGCCGTCGGCGCGCACGATGCGCACGCCGCCGCGGGCGATCTCGGCGATGTCGCCGTCCTCGAGGTAGATCAGGGTGCGCGTCACCTGCAGCAGGGCGGCGGCATCCGAGGCGGCGTAGTGGCCGTCCTCGCCGAGGCCGAGCAGCAGCGGCGCGCCGTGGCGGGCGACGACGACGCGCCGCGGCTCCTTCTCCGAGAGCACGGCGATGGCGTAGGCGCCGATCAGCTCGGCGCAGGCGGCGCGCACGGCGGCGAGCAGGTCGGCCTGCGACTTCAGCTTGTGCTCGATGAGGTGGGCGATGACCTCGGTGTCGGTCTCCGACGAGAAGACGTAGCCGAGGCCGGCCAGGCGGGCCTTGATCTCGGCGTAGTTCTCGATGATGCCGTTGTGCACCACCGCCAGGCCGCCGGAGACGTGCGGATGGGCGTTGCGCTCGGAAGGCACGCCGTGGGTGGCCCAGCGCGTGTGGGCGATGCCGGTGCCGGCCGTGAGCCCTTCGGCGCGCGTCGCCAGTTCCGTCACGCGGCCGACCGACCGCAGCCGGTGCATGCCGCCGTTATGCACGGCAAGGCCGGCCGAATCGTAGCCGCGGTATTCGAGCTTGCGCAGGCCTTCGATGAGGATCGGGACGATGTTGCGGTCGGCGACCGCGGCGACAATTCCACACATGAAGAACCTCTTTCAACACAGAGATCACAGAGGCACAGAGGGCACGGAGAAGAACAATTACAGAAGTAACTCTGTGTTCTCTGTGCCTCTGTGTCCTCTGTGTTTAACGCGGTCAGCTTTTCTTTTTCACCGGCCGCTTCCAGCCCGGCACGGTGAGCTGCTTGACGCGCGTGAGGGTGAGCTTGTCGGGCGGCGCGTCCTGGGTCAGCGTGGTGCCGGCGCCGAGCGTGGCGCCACGGCCGACGGTGACCGGCGCCACCAGCTGCGTGTCGGAGCCGATGAAGACGTCGTCCTCGATCACCGTGCGGTGCTTGTTCGCGCCGTCGTAGTTGCAGGTGATGGTGCCGGCGCCGACGTTGACGTTGCGGCCGACCGTGGCATCGCCGACATAGGCGAGATGGTTGGCCTTCGACTGGTCGGCGACCGTGCTGTTCTTCACCTCGACGAAGTTGCCGATGTGGACCGCCTCGCCGAGCTTCGTGCCCGGGCGCAGGCGCGCATAAGGCCCGATGCGGCAGTCGCCGCCGGCCTCGGCCTCCTCGAGGTGGCTGAAGGGGGCAATGCGCGTGCCGGCGCCGATCACGGCGTTCTTCAGCACGCAATGGGCGCCAACCTCGACGCCGTCGCCGAGCACGACGCGGCCCTCGAAGACGCAGTTCACGTCGATCGACACGTCGCGGCCGCAATCCAGCTCGCCGCGCACGTCGATGCGCTCCGGATCGGCCAGGGTGACGCCGCTCTCCATCAGCAGCAGCGCGTTGTTGCGCTGGTGGATGCGCTCGAGCTCCGCCAGCTGCACCTTGCTGTTCACGCCAAGGACCTCCCAGGCGGCGTCGGGCTGCGCCGTCGCCACGGCCCCGCCCTCTTCGATCGCCAGGCGGACGATGTCGGTCAGGTAGTACTCGCCTTGGGCGTTGTCGTTGCCCAGCGCCGGCAGCCAGTGCCTAAGCGCCGCGGTCGGCGCGGCAAGGAATCCGGTGTTGATTTCGCGCACGGCGAGTTCGTCCTCGTCGGCATCGCGGTGCTCGACGATGCGCCGCACACGGCCGTCCGCGTCGCGCAGGATGCGGCCGTAGCCGGCGGGATCGTCGAACTCCGCCGTCAGCACGCCGAGGCCGTCCCCGGCGACGTCCATCAGCCGCGTCAGCGTGGCGGTGCCGATCAGCGGCACGTCGCCGTACAGCACGAGGGTGGCCACGGCGTCGTCGAGAAAAGTCAGTGTCTGCAGCACGGCGTGGCCGGTGCCGAGCTGGGGCTCCTGTTTCACCCAGATCAGGTCCGGCGCGTCGAGCGCCTCGCGCACCGCTTCCCCGCCGTGGCCATAGACGACGCAGATTTTCCGTGCGCCGAGCTCGCGCGCCGTATCCAGCACGTGCGCCAGCAGGGGACGGCCACCGAGCCGATGGAGGACCTTGGGCAGGTCGGAGCGCATGCGCTTGCCCTGGCCGGCGGCGAGGATGACGACGTTCATGACGGAGGAATCCGGATGTCGATGGGAAATTTTAGCACGCGGCCCGGCAGCGCCCGGAAAAGCAAGGGCGGCCGCAGCCGCCCCTGGAAGTGTGTCGCCCGGAGAAATTCAGCGCGGCAGCGTCGAACTGCCCATGAGGAACTCGTCGACGGCGCGGGCGCACTGGCGCCCCTCGCGAATCGCCCAGACGACCAGCGACTGGCCGCGACGCATGTCGCCGGCGGCAAAGACCTTGTCGACGTTCGTCCGGTAGCAACCGGCGCCGTCGGTCGCGGCCTGGGCGTTGCCGCGGGCGTCCTTCGCCACGCCGAAGGCATCGAGCACGCCCCCCGCGGGCGAGACGAAGCCCATGGCGAGGAAGACGAGATCGGCTTCGACGATGAACTCGCTGCCGGGAATCTCGCTCATCCTGCCGTCCTTCCATTCCAGGCGGACGGCCTTGAGCGCCTTCAGTTTGCCTCGCTCTTTACCTTCTCCGCCGATGAATTCCTTGGTGGCGATGGACCAGTCGCGGCTGCAACCCTCCTCGTGCGAGGAGGAAGTGCGCAGCTTCATCGGCCAGTGGGGCCAGGTCAGCGGGCCGTTCTCCTTCTCCGGCGGCTGCGGCAGCAGCTCGAACTGGGTGACCGAGGCGGCGCCATGGCGATTGGAGGTGCCGACGCAGTCGGAGCCGGTGTCGCCGCCGCCAATGACGACGACGCGCTTGCCGGCGGCGGAAATCGGGTTCCTGCCGTCACCGGCGACTTCCTTGTTCTGCGGGATGAGGAATTCCAGTGCGTAATGCACGCCCCGGAGATCGCGCCCCGGGACCGGCAGGTCGCGCGGGTGCTCGGCCCCGCCGGCCAGCACCACGGCGTGGTAGTCCTTCATCAGCTTGTCCGCGCCGATCGTCTTCTTGGCGTCGCTGGCCACGCCCTGCGGCAGGGCGGCGCCGGTGACCATGACGCCGGTCCTGAAGGTGACGCCCTCGGCGGCGAGCTGCGCCATGCGCCAGTCGATCAGGCGCTTGTCGAGCTTGAAGTCGGGGATGCCGTAGCGCATCAGGCCGCCGATGCGGCCGTTCTTCTCGAACACCGTGACGTCGTGGCCGGCGCGCGCCAGCTGCTGGGCGCAGGCCAGGCCCGCCGGGCCGGAGCCGACCACCGCGACCTTCCTGCCGGTCTTCTTCGCCGGCGGCTGCGGCAGCACCCAGTCGTTCTCGCCGGCCTTGTCGATGATGGCGTGCTCGATCGACTTGATGCCGACGGCGTCGGTGTTGATGTTGAGCGTACACGCCGCCTCGCAGGGCGCCGGGCAGATGCGGCTGGTGACTTCTGGGAAGTTGTTGGTGGAATGCAGCACCTCGATGGCCTGCTTCCAGTTGCCGCGATATACCAGGTCGTTCCAGTCCGGAATGACGTTGTTCACAGGGCAGCCGCTCGAGCAGAACGGGATGCCGCAATCCATGCAGCGCGCGCCCTGCTGGGCGGCCTGTTCGTCGGTCAGATGGAAGACGAACTCCCGGTAGTGCTTCAAGCGCGCCGCCTTGGCCTCGTAGGCCTCGGACAGGCGCTGGTATTCCATGAAACCCGTTGGTTTGCCCATCACGCAGCCTCTTTCTGTTGCTGTGCCATTTCCTTCAGCGCGCGGCGGTACTCGTTCGGCATGACCTTGACGAACTTGCTCCGGTAGCGGTCCCAGTTGGCAAGGAGGTGCCGCGCACGCTCGCTGCCGGTGAACTGCGCATGCTTCTCGATGAGCGAGCGCAGCAGCTCGTCGTCGGCGCGGCCGAGGTGGCGCACATCCACCTTGCCGTGCGACTCGACCTCGCCGGTCTCGCTCGCCGCCTCTTCCTCGGGCACCGGCTCGAGCGCCACCATGGAGAGGTTGCAGCGCTTCTCGAAGCCGCCCGCCTCGTCCAGCACGTAGGCCACGCCACCGCTCATGCCGGCGGCGAAGTTGCGGCCGGTCTGGCCGAGCACCACCACCGTGCCGCCCGTCATGTACTCGCAGCCGTGGTCGCCGACGCCCTCGACCACCGCCGTGGCGCCGGAATTGCGCACGGCGAAGCGCTCGCCGGCGACGCCGCGGAAGTAGCACTCGCCGGCGATGGCACCGTAGAGCACCGTGTTGCCGATGATGATGTTCTCCTCGGGCAGGCCGCGGAAGGACGCCGCCGGTCGCACGACGATGCGCCCGCCCGAAAGGCCCTTGCCGACGTAGTCGTTGGCCTCGCCGGTGAGCTCCAGCGTCACGCCCTTCGCCAGGAAGGCGCCGAAGCTCTGTCCCGCCGTGCCTGCCAGGCTGACGTGGATGGTGTCGTCCGCCAGGCCGGCATGGCCGTAGCGGCGCGCCACCTCATGCGAAAGCATGGTGCCGACGGTGCGGTTCACGTTGCGCACCGGCGTCTCGATCTTCACCTTCCGGCCGTGCTCCAGCGCCGGCTTCGCCTTTTCGATCAGTCGATGGTCGAGCGCATGGGCGAGGCCGTGGTCCTGTTCCTCGCACTGGTGGCGCGCCACGTCGGCCGGCACCCTGGGCTGGGCGAAGATCTTCGTGAAGTCGAGGCCCTTCGCCTTCCAGTGTTCGATGCCGCGCTTCATATCGAGGAGGTCGGAGCGGCCGATCAGCTCGTTGAAGCTGCGGATGCCCAACTGCGCCATCAGCTCGCGCACTTCCTCGGCAACGAAGAAGAAATAGTTCACCACGTGCTCGGGCTGGCCGGTGAATTTCCTGCGCAGCGCCGGGTCCTGCGTCGCCACGCCCACCGGGCAGGTGTTGAGGTGGCACTTGCGCATCATGATGCAGCCCTCGACAACCAGCGGCGCGGTAGCGAAGCCGAATTCGTCGGCGCCGAGCAGCGCGCCGATCAGCACGTCGCGGCCGGTCTTCATCTGTCCGTCGACCTGCACGACGATGCGGCCGCGCAGGCGATTGAGCACCAGAGTCTGCTGCGTCTCGGCGAGGCCGAGCTCCCACGGCGTGCCGGCATGCTTGATCGAGGACAGGGGCGAAGCGCCCGTGCCGCCGTCGTAGCCGGAAATCGTGACGTGGTCGGCCTTGGCCTTGGACACGCCCGCCGCCACCGTGCCGACGCCGACTTCCGACACCAGCTTGACCGAGATCGAAGCCTTCGGGTTGGCGTTCTTCAGGTCGTGGATAAGCTGGGCCAGGTCCTCGATCGAGTAGATGTCGTGGTGCGGCGGCGGCGAGATGAGGCCGACGCCAGGCACCGAAAAGCGCAACTTGGCAATGTACTCGGAGACCTTGTGGCCGGGCAGCTGACCGCCTTCGCCGGGTTTCGCCCCCTGCGCCATCTTGATCTGGATCTGGTCGGCGTTGGCCAGATACTCGGCGGTGACGCCGAAGCGGCCGGAGGCGACCTGCTTGATCTTGGAGCGCAACGAATCGCCGACGGCGAGTGTCAGGTCACGCTCGATGCGGTTCTTGCCGATCAGTTCGGACAGCGTCTCGCCGCCCTTCAGCTTCCGGTAGCGCGTGGCGTCCTCTCCGCCCTCGCCGGTGTTGGACTTGCCGCCGATGCGGTTCATGGCGATGGCGAGCGTGGTGTGCGCCTCGGTCGAGATCGAGCCGAGCGACATGGCGCCGGTGGCGAAGCGCTTGACGATCTCCTTCGCCGGCTCGACCTCCTCCAGCGGCACGGGCTTGCCGGCCGGCCGGATGTCGAACAGGCCGCGCAGGGTCATGAGGCGCTGCGACTGGTCGTTGATGAGCTTCGCGTATTCCTTGTAGGTCTCGACCTTGCCCGAGCGGGTGGCATGCTGCAGCTTGGCGATGGATTCGGGCGTCCACATGTGCACCTCGCCGCGCGTGCGCCAGGCGTACTCGCCGCCCGCCTCGAGGGCGTTGGCCAGCACCGGATCGGCGCCGAAGGCGTCGCGATGGGTGCGCATCGTCTCCTCGGCCACTTCGGCGAGGCCGATGCCCTGCACGTTGCTCGCCGTGCCGGTGAAATACTCGCCGACGAAGGCGGCGTTCAGGCCGATGGCCTCGAAGATCTGCGCGCCGCAGTAGGACTGGTAGGTCGAGATGCCCATCTTGGACATCACCTTCAACAGGCCCTTGTTGATGGCCTTGACGAAGCGCTTCTTGGCCTCCTTCGCCTCGATCTTGAGGCCCGGCGCCAGGTCGGCCAGCGTCTCGAAGGCCAGCCAGGGGCACACTGCCTCGGCGCCGTAGCCGGCGAGCAGGGCAAAGTGGTGCACCTCGCGCGCCGAGCCGGTGTCGACCACCAGTCCGGCGCTGGTGCGCAGCCCGTTGCGCACCAAGTGATGGTGCACGCCCGAGCAGGCGAGCAGGGCGGGGATCGCCACGCGCTCGCGCGACACGGCGCGGTCGGACAGGATCAGCACGTTGTACTTGCCCACCGCCTTCTCGGCATCGCTGCGCAGCTTCGCCAGCGCCTTCTCCATGCCGGCGGCGCCCTGCCTGGCGGGATAGGTCATGTCCAGCACCAGGGCACGGAAGCGCCCGCCCGTGAGTTTGTCGATGCTCGCCAGCTTGGCCAGGTCGTCGTTCGACAGCACCGGCTGGTGCACTTCCAGGCGCAGCATCGGGTCGGTTTCGTCCACGCCGAGCAGGTTCGGCTTCGGCCCGATGAAGGATGTGAGCGACATGACGATCTCCTCCCGAATCGGGTCGATCGGCGGGTTCGTCACCTGGGCGAAGAGCTGCTTGAAGTAGCCGTAGAGCGGCTTGTTCCTGTCGGACAGCACCGGCAGGGCGACGTCGTTGCCCATCGAGCCGGTGGCTTCCTCGCCGGCGCTGGCCATCGGCTGCAGGATGAACTTGGTGTCCTCCTGCGAATAGCCGAAGGCCTGCTGCGTGTCGAGCAGGGATTCCTTCAATGCCGCCTTGCCATCCACGGCCGGCAGGTCGGCGAGGAAGTAGCGCGAAGCCTGGATCCAGGCGCGGTAAGGCCGGGCCGAGGAGAGCTGCTGCTTGATCTCGACGTCGTCGATGATGCGGCCTTCTTCGAGATCGATGAGGAACATCTTTCCCGGCTGCAGGCGCCACTTCTTGACGATGCGCTCCTCGTGTATCGGCAGCACGCCGATCTCGGAGGACATCACCACCATGTCGTCGTCGGTGACGAGGTAGCGCGCCGGGCGCAGGCCGTTGCGATCGAGGGTGGCGCCGATCTGGCGGCCGTCGGTGAAGGCCACCGCAGCCGGACCATCCCACGGCTCCATCATGGCGGCGTGGTACTCGTAGAAGGCGCGCCGCTCCTCGTCCATGAGCGGATTGCCGGCCCAGGCCTCGGGAATCAGCAGCATCATGGCGTGGGCCAGGCTGTAGCCGCCCATCACCAGCAGTTCCAGCGCATTGTCGAAGGAAGCCGAGTCGGACTGGCCGTCGTAGATCAGCGGCCAGACCTTGTCGAGGTCCTTGCCCAGCACCGGGGAAGAGATCGCCTTCTGCCGCGCGCGGATCCAGTTGACGTTGCCGCGCAGCGTGTTGATCTCGCCATTGTGGGCGATCATGCGGAAGGGATGCGCCAGATCCCAGGTCGGGAAGGTGTTGGTGGAGAAGCGCTGGTGCACCAGGGCCAGCGCCGTCACCATGCGCGCATCCTGCAGGTCGAGATAGTACTCACCGACCTGGTAGGCCAGCAGCATGCCCTTGTAGAGCACGGTGCGCGCCGACATCGACGGCACGTAGAACATCTTGCCGTCGGACAGCTTGAGCGCCTGGATATGGTGGCCCGAGGCCTTGCGGATGATGTAGAGCTTGCGCTCGAAGGCGTCGGTGTCCTTGAAGCCCTTGCCGGCACCGATGAAGACCTGACGCACGACAGGCTCGATGTCCTTGGCGGCCTGGGCCAGGCCGCGGTTGTCGCGCGGCACGTCGCGCCAGCCGAGCACCACCTGGCCCTCGTCGCGGATGGAGCACTCGATCTCCCGC
>Ga0233425_10008052_pt1 | contig 14283 bp, 11 predicted proteins | sample Watercolumn_Towu_2_FD_181712 | JGI IMG/M metagenome (GOLD analysis project Ga0233425, IMG submission 181712) | Freshwater microbial communities from Lake Towuti, South Sulawesi, Indonesia - Watercolumn_Towuti2014_140_MG | ecosystem: Environmental > Aquatic > Freshwater > Lake | place...
ACCCTGCCAGTTCGGTGTGGTGGCTGTTGGGCCGCCACTGGGCGTGCTCGTCGGCGAGGACTGCCAGACTGATTACCCGGCGCCGGAACCGGTCCCAAATCCGGTAGTGATAGACCCACATGCGCTCGGGAAACGCCGGGTCTCTCTGGGCCTGGATCTCGATATGGATGAACAACCACTCTTCCCGCCCGTCCAGGAGGTTGACACGCACCAACTTGTCCACGTAGCGCAAGCCTTCCACATGCATGGGAGCGATCTGGTGCAGCTCCGTGTCCATGAAGACCGGCGGCTCGCGCCAGTCGATCAGCTTGTGAACGGCCGGAAAGCAAAACTCTAGCGCAGGCTCCAAGAACAGCTCGACACCGAGCTTCCACGGCGCATCAAAGGTCGAGGCGACTGTGCCAGGCTCCGGCATCTTCGGCGACCCTACCACGAGCGTACGACTTGACCAGCTTTTTCGAGCGGCTTCGAGCGGGCTCGCGGCCCGACCCACTGGTCCGAGGCCCCCCCCTGCCCTCCGTGAGGCACTGCTTGCGCCGAGGCCAGGCCCTCGACGACCGTACGTACGTAGACGCGTGCACGCGCGTCCGGCTTGCCTTTCCCGGGCAGGCTGGTAGGCTCTGGGGAACACTAACTCAGCCCATGAAAGAAACTGGAACGATGGACCGCCGCTCTTTCCTCAAACAGACCGCCCTGACCAGCGCCGCGCTGACCGGCGCTGCGTTCCTCCCAGCCCATGCCCTGGCTGAGGGCGCCCCGCGCGTGAACCGCGAGAAGGTTCGAGTGGGCTTGATTGGCTGCGGCAGCGTCTCCGGCTCGTATCTTCCCAACCTGACGAGCCATTCCTACATCGACGTCGTCAGCGTCTGCGACATCATTCCGGAGCGCGCCGAGAAGCGGGCTCGAGAGTTCAAAGTGCCCAATCATTACCCGCATATCGACAAGATGCTGGCGGGCGCCGAGTTCGATCTGTTGGTGAATACGACCTCGATGCCCTCGCACTTTCCGGTCAACAAACGCGGACTCGAGGCCGGCAAACATGTTTGGAGCGAGAAGCCGATGGCCCACAGCGTCAAAGACGGGCGCGAGTTGATTGCGCTGGCGAAGCAGAAAGGGGTTGGCTTCTGGGCCGCGCCGGACTGTGTGCTGAGCCCGCAATTCAAGTTCATGGTGGACACTATCGCCAGTGGCAAGCTCGGGCGGATCACCGCCGCGCACGGCATTTACGGCCACAACGGGCCGACCTGGTCGGCGTGGTTTTACCAGCAGGGCGGCGGGAGCCTGTACGACCTGGGTGTCTATAACGTCACTACGCTCACCGGCCTGCTGGGGCCCGTCAAAGAGGTCATGGGCATGACCAGCATCGTCAACCCGACCCGCAAGGTGGATGACAAAGGGACGATCAAAGTCGAGGCCGACGAGAACACGATGCTCATGATGAAACACGCCAGCGGGGCCCTGTCGCATATCCAGACCGGTTTCGTCTATTTCCCGCAGGAGCACCTCCCGCACAAGCGCGGCGATCTCTTCACAATCGACGTCATGGGGACCAACGGCAGCATGCATATGCAGGCCTGGGACTGGGCCCCCACGGGGATCGACATCGCCACGTGGGACAACAATGAACTCGAGACCTTCTCGACCGAGCCTGGAGATTACAAGTGGCAGGGCGGGGCGTCCTACGTGGCCAAGTGCCTGCTCGCGGGCATACCCAGCCTTATTACGCCCGAGCACGGGTTGCACGTGCTCGAGGTGATGCTGGCCTGTCACGAGTCCCAGCGGAGCGGGCGCCGGATCGATCTCGAGACCACGTTCGACTGGCCGATCTTCAAGTCGTGAAGGCGCTCCCCGGCCAGGCCGCGGGGCTTGGTGAGGCGGCCGGCACGGGCTTGGGACGGCGCCCAGAAAGCCCTGTGGCCCGGGCGCGGGGAAGCGGCTGCCCGGGACGCAGGTTCACACGGCATCGCTGGCTCGCCGCCGGCCACGCCGCGGCCGTGCTGCTTCTCCGCGCCACGGCAGCCGACCCGGCTTTGGTTGTGCCGCCAGGGTTCACGGTCGAACGCGTGGCCGGACCCCCGGGCATCTCTTTTCCCATGTTCGCCTGCCTGGACGACCGCGGCCGGCTGTTCGTTGCCGAGTCCTCCGGGCTGGACCTCTATGCCGAGTTGCAGGCCCTCACGCGCCGCTGCCGGGTAAGTGTGCTCGAGGACCTCGATGGCGACGGGGTTTATGAGCGGTCCCGGGTTTTCGCCGACAACCTTGTGTTCCCGATGGGGCTGGTCTGGCGCGAGGGCAAACTCTACCTCGCCGATCCGCCCGACCTGGTGACGCTCGAGGACACCGACGGCGACGGGCGTGCCGACAAGCGCACCGTCGTCCTCAGCGGGTTCGGCCACAGCGACAACGGCAGCCTGCACGGGTTGACCTTCGGGCCCGACGGCTGGCTCTACATGACCATGGGGGAACCGGACGGGTTCCGGCTCGCGCGTGGCGACGGCACGGTTGTCACCGGCACGGCCGGCGCGCTGTTGCGATGCCGGCCCGACGGTTCTGGCAGCGAGGTGGTGGCCACCGGTTTTGTGAACCTCGTCGAGGTTGTGTTCCTGCCCGAAGGGAGCATCGTGGGCACGCTCAACTGGTACCGCCTCCCCGAAGGCGGCGTGCGCGACGCCCTGGTGCACCTGGTTGAGGACGGGCACTATCCACTGCACGCGGACCTGCCGGTGGCACCCGCCCTGTTCAAAGGCGATGAACTTCCGCCCCTGGCGCTTTTTCCCGCTGTGGCGCACAGCGGGTTGGCGCTGTATCGCGGCCGCTCGTTTCCCGAGGAGATGCACGGCAACCTGTTCTCCGCGCAGCATAACAGCCGCAAGATCGCCCGCCACGTGCTCACGCCCGATGGCACCACCTTTCGCTCGGTCGATTCGGACTTCGTCACCACCCCAGACCCGGATGTCCACTTCTCAGACGTGCTCGAGGATGCCGACGGTAGCCTGCTAATCGTCGATACGGGGAGCTGGTACACCCAGCATTGTCCCACAGGCCGCATCCGGCAATCGCCGGCCCGAGGCGGCATCTGGCGGGTGCGCCACCCCGCGCGAGCCCGGCCGGAGGATCCCCGCGGAGACAGCCTTCCCTGGGCCGGCGTCAGGGTCGCAGACCTGGCCGCCCGCTTGGGCGATGCACGCCCGGCGGTCCGCGACCGGGCGGGAGCGCTGGTGGCCGGCTCCGGCTCCGAAGCCATTGCCCCATTAACCGCCCTGTTGACTCGGGCCGAGCCCCTCGAGGCCGCTCGGCAAGCCGTCTGGGCACTGGCGCGGATTCCGGACCCGCGCGCCTTGGTCCCGTTGCGGACAGTCGCGGCTGAGCGCGGGCACCCGCTGGCCCCGCTGGCCGCGCGCGCGTTGGCACGCCGGGGCGACCGGCTGGCGCGCCCGATCCTCGAGGCGATGCTTGCCACCGCGGAACCCGGCCGGCGGATGGCCGGCGCCGAGGCCCTGGCACGGTGTGGGACATCCGAATCTGTTGCCGCGCTGGCGCGCGCACTCGTCGGCGAGAAGGACGTTTTTTTGCAGCATGCGCTGATGGTGGCTCTCTCCCGGCTGGCGCCGCGTCCGGCTCTCGAGGCGGCGCTCGATGACCCCGATGCCAGCGTGCAACGAGCGGCCTTGCTGCTGCTCGACCAGCCCTCGGTCCATGCTTTGGCGCCCTCGGCGGTGCTCGGTCGCGTGACGGCGGCGGATGACGCGTTGCGCGCCACGGCCTTGCGCCTGCTGCAAGGCCATGCCGAATGGGGGGAGGAAGCGCTGGGCTTCCTGCGCCGGCTCATCACGCAGCCGGAGTTGGCGGGGGCGGAACAGTCCACGCTGCGCGACCTGGTGCGGACCTTTCAGTCCAGCCCGGCGGTGGTCGCGTTGGTGGCGGAGGCACTGGCCCCTGCGCGCCGCGACGTGAGCGAAGCCCGCAAGGCGCTCCTGCTCGAGGGCATGGCGCAGAGCACCGCGCGCCGCTTCCCGCCGGCCTGGTCGAAGGCCGTGCAGGAGGCCCTCCGGCATCCCGGTGCGGGCGTGCGCGCACAGGCGGTGCGGTTGCTCGGGCAACTCGAGCTGCCCGGCGGCGACTTGGAATTGGGCCGGATCGCGGACGAACCCTCCGAGTCCGGCTCAGCGCGGCTCGAGGCCTTGCGCGTGCTCGCGCGCCGCCCGGGCCGGCTTGGGGAGGCGCGCGGTGCGTTTCTCCTGGGCCAGTTGGCCCCCACCAACGCGCCGCTGAGCCGGTTGGCTGCGGCGGAAATCCTCGCTCAATCACGTCCACCCGCCACCGTGCTGACGGCGTTCATCGCGGCGGCGAGCGACGATGCGATGATCGCGCCCGCCCTGGTGCTGGCCGCAGCGTCCACCCCCGCCATCGAACCGGTCGTGGCCGGGCCACTGGTGGCGTATTTGGGGCGGAGCATCGACCTCGGCTGGCCGCTTCCGGAGGAAGCGTTGCGCCGCGTGGCCAAGGCCCTGCCTTCGTCCGAGCGCGATCGTGCTGATGGGTTGCTGGGGCGGTTGGCCGCCCAGGCCGCCGCGCAGCGCAAGCAACTCGAGGAGTCCGCCGTCCTGCTCGAGGGCGGCGACGCTCTCCGCGGCGAGCGATTGTTCTTCGCCAAGGCCGGTTGTCACGCTTGTCATCGTGTTGGGAGCCGCGGTGGGATTGTGGGTCCCGACCTCACTCGCGTTGGGGCGGTCCGCTCCGGCCAGGACCTGCTGGAGTCGATTCTGCTGCCGAGCGCGACCTTCGCGCAGGGCTACGAGCCGCGAACCGCCACCACCCAGGACGGCGAGAGCATCACGGGGATGCTTGTCTGGGAGTCGGCAGAGACACTCGTGCTGCGCGACTCGAGTGGCGCCGAGCGACGGCTTGGGCGGGACCAGATCACGAGCGTCGAACCTCAGAAGCTCTCGCTCATGCCTGAAGGGCTGCTCCAGGCCCTCGGGAAGGGGGAGGCCCGCGATCTTCTGGCCTATCTGCAGAACCTGCGCTGACTTCCTGGCCTTATTTATGAGACGGATAATGACCCTGTTGGCTGCTGTTGGCTTGTGCTGCGCCACTGGCGCACCGGCGATGGCGGCCACGAACTGGACCGCGTTGTTCAACGGGCGCAACCTCGAGGGCTGGGACACCTACCTCGGGCCGCCACCGGGCGGCGGGGCGCCGCTCGGCCTGAACCACGATCCGCGCAAGGTGTTCACGGTGGTGAACCTGGACGGGCAGCCTGCGGTTCGGATTTCGGGAGAAATTTACGGTGCCCTGGTCACGCGGGCCGTGTTCACGAACTTTCACCTGCGGCTCGAGGTGAAATGGGGCGAGCAACGCCATCCGCCGCGCGCGGCCCTCGCGCGGGACAGCGGGATTCTCTATTGTTCATCCGGCCCGCACGGGGCCGGGAGCGGGGCCTGGATGCGCTCCGTCGAGTGCAACATCATGGAAAAGGGCTTCGGGCAGTGGTGGAGCGTGGCCGACGCCATCGTCGAGGTCGAGGGCGAACGCGTGGGCCGCGAACTCGAAGCTACGATTCCCTACCAGCGGGAGGGCCCTGGCGAACGGCTCATCGTCTATCGTCCCGGCCGGGCGCGTCTGACCGCCGAACCCCGTGACGGCATCACCCCGGCGCGCGATTACGAGAAGCCGCGCGGGCAATGGAACAGCGTCGAAGTCCTGTTCTGGGCGGGGCGCTGCATCCACGTCGTCAATGGGCAGCCGGTGATGGTGCTCACCGACCCGCGATATGTCGAAGCCGGCCGGCAAAGCCCGCTTCGTTCGGGCGCGCTCCAGCTCCAGTCCGAGGGTGCCGAGTGCTTTTACCGGGCGGTCGAACTCCGGGCGCTGGACGAAATCCCGAACGAGTACCTCGAGCTGATTCCGAAGGCGCAGGATGACGAGACCGGTTTTCAGCCACTGTTCGGCCGCGGCGCGACCGATGGGTGGACCCAGTGTGGGCCGGGCCATTTCGAGCTGGCCAACGGCGTCGCGACGGCATTCGGCGGCATGGGCCTCTGGTGGCACACCAACCGCATGTTCACCAATTTCGTGTTGCGCGGGGAATGGGTGCAGGAACAGGACATCGCCGACTCGGGCGTCTTCGTGCGCTTTCCCGACCCCGGCCAGGACCCGTGGGTCGCGGTCCGCAAGGGGCACGAGTTGGAGATCGGCGACCCGTTCCCTGCGGACCCGACGTGGCGCACGGGCTCGATTTACCCGTTCAAAGCCTCGGTCACCGCCAACGCCCGCCCCTACGGCCAGTGGAACGAGTTCGAACTGGTCTGCATCGGCCACGATTATGCCGCGCGCATCAACGGCCGGCTGGTGACCACCTGGAGCGATCCGGCGCACCGCAGCGCCGCTGGCTATATCGGCCTGCAGAACTACAACGACGGGAAAACCGTCCGCCACCGCCGCCTCCGGCTCAAGGAACTGCCCTGAGCGGTCTCACGGGCCGATGCGGGCGGAGGGCGCTCCCACACCCCCCCGGGCCGGCTTCGGCCGCGCCGGCGGCGGCGTTCGAGTAGGCGGCTTCCAGAGCTTGCTCAGCTCGCGTACACCGAGCTTGATCGCCAGTCGTCCGATGGCCAGAGCGAAATCGGTTTCGGTCTCGAGGTTCGTGAAGACCTCGTTCTGCACGTCCAGGTTCAGGACGCGCGCCTGTTCCGGGTGCTGGACCTGGTACCAGCGCACCCGGCCGAGGCTCAAGTTGAAGGTTTCGACTCCGCCCAGCCGGACCTGGGCGGGCGGCGGCTGGTGCTGGCGCATCCGGGCTTGCAGGACCTCGACGTTCGACCGGCCCGCGCCGTCCTGGACGATGTTCAGTTCGGATACGCTCAGGCGCAGGAGCCGCAGCCGCAACCGGCCTTCACTCAAGGCCTCGCGATCGTATTCGAGCCGCAGTTCGGGCAGCTCGAGAAAGACCGAACCGCCGAACTGTGGCGTGTTGTAGAGGCGCAGGTCGCGCAACGAGACGGCGGGCGAAAGGAGGCTCATCTCGAATTTGCCGATCTGCGCGCCTAGGCCCGTGGCGTCGCGCAGGCGGCTCTCGATGAGTTCCTTGAGCAGGGCGTCCTTGAGCAGCACGAAGGCGGTGCCCAGCACGACCAGGGCCAGCAACAGCCTGAGGACCCATCGCAGGACGGTTTTCACGGGCGGTTGGTAGCACGGGGCGGCGGCGGTGGCAACCCGGGGCTGGCGGGCTAACCCTTGGGGGCGAAGGACTAAGGGGTCCCGCCAGGGGGCGCTATCAATAATTGGATTTAGAATTATTCTAAGTATTGACAGCGAACCCCGCGCGCCGTAGCGTTGCCCCATGAAGAAGAAGCTGCCGGTTGACTTCGTCGATGACTGCCTGAATGAGCGGCTCGCCCGCACGGGCCTGCGGCTCACCGCCCAGCGCCGGCATGTCTATGGCGTCCTGCTCGAGAAGCGCGACCACCCCAGCGCCGACGAGGTGTTCATCCGCGCCAAGCAGGCCATGCCGGAAATCTCGATGGCCACCGTCTACAACTGTCTCGACACGCTGGTCCAATGCGGCCTGGTCCGCCAGGTCAACCACGAGCGCGGGGCCACCCGCTACTGCTCGAACATGTGCCAGCACCACCACTTCTACTGCGACGAATGCGGCGGCGCCTTCGACATCGACAGCCAGCCGCACGAGACCGGCCCGCGCGTGCACATGCCCCCGGGCTTCAAAGTCAGCGGCTACGAAATTCTCTTCCGCGGGCTCTGTCCCGAGTGCGGCGCCGCGCTGGGCAAGAGCCGCGCCCGCCGCCCGCTGCCAGCCTAGGGGTGTCTATGAGCACAGCCATCGAGACCATCGAGTCCTTCGTCAATACGGAGTACAAGTACGGGTTTGTCACCGAGGTGGAAACCGAGGCGATCCCGCCTGGCCTGAATGAGGACGTGATCCGGCTCATCTCGGCCAAGAAGCAGGAGCCGCGGTTCCTGCTGGATTGGCGGTTGAGGGCCTATCGCCACTGGCTCACGCTCGAGGAGCCCCGCTGGCAGAAGGCCCATTACGGCCCGATTGATTACCAGAACATCATCTACTACGCCGCGCCCAAGCCCAGGAAGACCCTCCAGAGCATGGACGAGGTGGACCCGGAATTGGTGAAGACCTTCGAGAAACTCGGCATCTCGCTCTCGGAGCAAAAGCGGCTGGCCGGCGTCGCCGTGGACGCGGTCGTGGACAGCGTCTCGGTGGCCACGACGTTCCAGAAGGACCTGGCGAAGCACGGGATCATCTTCTGCTCGTTTTCCGAGGCGGTGCGGCAGCACCCGGAGTTGGTCGAGCGTTACCTCGGCACGGTGGTGCCGCCGGGCGACAACTTCTTCGCGGCGCTGAACTCGGCGGTGTTCAGCGACGGTTCGTTCTGCTACATCCCGCGCGGCGTGCGCTGCCCCATGGAGCTTTCGACCTACTTCCGGATCAACACCGCCAACACCGGCCAGTTCGAGCGCACGCTCATCGTGGCCGAGCCGGGCAGTTACGTCAGCTACCTCGAGGGTTGCACGGCGCCGATGCGCGACGAGAATCAGCTTCACGCCGCCGTGGTCGAGCTCGTCGCGCTCGAGAACGCCGAGATCAAATACTCGACCGTGCAGAACTGGTACCCCGGCGACAAGCAAGGCCGGGGCGGCATTTACAATTTCGTGACCAAACGGGGCAAGTGCGCCGGCCGCAAGGCGAAGATCTCCTGGACCCAGGTCGAGACCGGGTCGGCGATCACCTGGAAATACCCCAGCGTGATCCTGCAGGGGGACGATTCGGTGGGTGAGTTTTACTCCGTGGCGCTCACCAACAACCGCCAGCAGGCCGACACGGGCACCAAGATGATCCATGTCGGCAAGAACACCCGCAGCACCATCGTCTCCAAGGGCATCTCGGCCGGGCATGGCCAGAACAGCTATCGCGGCCTGGTGAAAATCCAAAAGGGCGCCGCCGGCGCGCGCAACTTCTCGCAGTGCGATTCCCTGCTGATCGGAGACCGTTGCGGGGCGCATACGTTCCCGTACATTGAAGTGAAGAACCCGACCGCCCAGGTCGAGCACGAGGCGACCACCTCCAAGATCGGCGAAGACCAGATTTTCTACTGCAACCAGCGCGGCATCTCGAAACAGGACGCCGTGAACCTGATCGTCAACGGCTTCTGCAAAGAAGTCTTCCGCGAGTTGCCAATGGAGTTTGCGGTCGAGGCGCAAAAGCTCCTGGGCGTGAGCCTCGAGGGGAGCGTCGGCTGACGCGCCGGGCCCGCCGCCGCGGGGGCGGCGCGGGGAAGGCACAGCCCCGCGCCCGGCCGCCGTTTCCCCGCCACCGGCGCACGAGGCCTGGCCCCGGAACCGAAAAATGAACTTTAAATGACACTGCAACCCATCATCGAAATCGAAAACCTCCACGCCAGCGTGGAAGGCCGGGAAATCCTCAAGGGCATCAGCCTCTCGGTGGCCCCCGGCGAGGTCCACGCCGTCATGGGCCCCAACGGCAGCGGTAAGAGCACCCTGGCCGCGATCCTCGCCGGACGCGAAGGCTACGCCGTCACGGCTGGGTCGGTGCGCTTCCTGGGCCAGGACCTGTTCGAGCTCGACCCCGAGGAGCGCGCCCGCGAGGGCCTGTTCCTGGCCTTCCAATACCCCGTCGAGATTCCGGGCGTGAACAGCACCTACTTCCTCAAGGCCGCCGTGAACGAAATCCGGAAGCACCGCGGCGCCCCCGAGTTGGACGCCGTCGAGTTTCTTGCCCTGGTCAAGGAGAAAATCAAACTCCTCGAGCTCGACGAATCCCTGCTCAAGCGTCCGGTCAACGCCGGGTTCTCGGGCGGCGAAAAGAAGCGCAGTGAAATCTTCCAAATGGCCATGCTCGAGCCGCGGCTGGCCATCCTGGACGAGACGGATTCCGGCCTCGACATCGACGCGTTGCGCATCGTCGCCCACGGCGTGAACCTGCTTAAGCGCCCCGAGACGGCGCAACTGGTCATCACGCATTACCAGCGTCTCCTGAATTACATCGTGCCCGACTTCGTGCACGTGCTGATCGATGGACGCATCGCGCGCACCGGGGGGAAGGACCTCGCCCTCGAGCTCGAGGCCAAGGGCTACGACTGGCTGCTCAAGGAAGAAGCCCTGGCGGCATGATATCCCTTGACATGACGCCAGCCCTGGCCCACCGACCCCCGACCGAGCACACCGCCATGAAGGACGCGGACCTTTACCTCCGGCAATTCGACCACCTCGAGCGCCAGGCCGCCGGACGGCATCCGGCGTGGGTGTTCCCGCTGCGCAAGGCCGGCCTGGCGCGGTTCGCCGAGTTGGGCCTGCCCACGACCCGCCACGAGGACTGGCGCTTCACCAACCTCGCGCCGCTGGCGCAACTGCCCTTCCGCCCGGTCTTTGATTACTCCCGGGACGGGGTGAGCGAGGCGGCCCTGGGCGGCTTTCCGTTCGCGGGCCTGGCGGGGGATCGTTTGGTGTTCATCAACGGGCATTTCTCGCGCGAACTCTCCGCGGTGCGCCCGCACCCCGGCGGCGTGCGCGTCGAGAGCCTGGCCGCCGCCCTGGCGGCGGACACGGGCCTCGTCGAGCGCCACATCGGACGCTATGCCCGCGACGAGGCCTGCGCGTTTACGGCGCTGAACACGGCGTTTTTTACGGACGGCGTTTTCCTGCACGCGCCGGCCGGCCAGTCGCTCCCGGACCCCGTGCACCTTGTGTTCATTTCCACCGAGGGCAGCGCGCACCCGCGGAACCTGATCATTGCCGAACCCCACAGCCGGCTCACCATCCTCGAGAGCCACGTCAGCCTCGCCCAGGCGCCGGCCGCCACCAATGCCGTCACGGAATTGGTGGTGGGCGAGGGCGCGGTGGTCGAGCACGCCAGGTTCCTCGACGATCGCGCGCAGTCGTTCCACATCGGGACGCTGCAGGCGCACCTGGGCCGCCAGTGCAATTTCCTCTCGCATTCGCTGGCTTTGGGCGCGCGCCTCTCGCGCTACAACATCAACACCACCCTGGACGGCGAGGGAGTCGAGTGCGTCCTCAACGGGCTTTACCTCGCCAACGCCGAGCAACTGGTCGATCATCACATGGTGGTCGATCACGCCCGCCCGCACTGCGCCAGCCACGAATACTACAATGGCATCCTCGCCGGGCGCGCCCGGGGCGTCTTCCACGGCCGCATCCTCGTCCGGAAGCACGCCCAGAAGACCGACGCGAAGCAGACGAACAAGAACCTCCTGCTTTCGGATGAGGCGACGGTCGACACCAAGCCGCAGCTCGAGATCTACGCCGACGATGTCAAGTGCACCCACGGCGCCACCGTCGGCCAGTTGAACCAGGAATCGATCTTCTACCTCCGCTCGCGCGGCATCGGCCTCGAGACGGCCCGCCGCATGCTCATCCACGCCTTCGCGGGCGAAATCATCGATCGCATCCGGCACGCGCCGCTGCGCGAGGAACTCGACCGGTTGGTCTGGAACCGCCTCGAACAACATGAGCAGGTATGCTTGACGACCTGAACGATCTTTATCAGCAGGTCATCCTGGACCACAGCCGCAGCCCGCGGAATTACCGCAAGCTCGAGCCGGCCAGCCACGCTGCCGAGGGACGCAACCCGCTCTGCGGCGATCACGTCACCCTTTACCTCCGCCTCGAAGGCGACGTGATCCAGGACATCAGCTTCCAGGGCTCCGGTTGCGCCATCTCGAAGGCCTCGGCGTCCCTCCTCACCGATTGCCTCAAGGGCCGGTCGCGCGCCGAGGTCGAAGCGCTGTTCCACCAGGTGCATGACCTCGTCACCACCGGCCACGCCAACGGCGCCGCCCTCGGCAAGCTCGCCGTCTTTGGCGGCGTGCACAAGTTCCCGGCCCGCGTCAAGTGCGCCATCCTGCCCTGGCACGCCGTCCTCGCGGCGGTGCGCGGCCAGCGCCAGCCCGTGTCCACCGAATAGCCCTTGCCGCCCATGTACTCGAACGAGCCCGTTTCCTTGAGGCGCGATGTGCAGGCGGCCGTGGTGCCCGTCGGGACCAGGGTCACGCTCGAGGCGGGCGAAACCGCTTACATCACCCAGGCACTGGGCGGGACTTACACCGTGGTCGTCAACGGCAACATGTTCCGGATCGAGGGCCGCGATGCCGATGCCCTCGGGCTCGAAGCCCCCGCCAAACCCGCCGCCAGCGCTCCTGCGGCGCCCCTCGCGCCGGAGGCGCTCGAGAAACAGGTCTGGGACGCCATGCGCACCTGTTACGACCCCGAGATCCCGGTCAACATCGTCGATCTGGGTTTGATCTATGATTGCGTGGTGTCGCCCCTGCCCGATGGCGGCGGGCGCCGGGTGGATGTGAAGATGACCTTGACCGCGCCCGGCTGCGGCATGGGGCCGGTGCTCCAGCAGGATGTCCAGAACAAGGTCCTCAGCCTCGAGGGCGTCGATGAAGCCAACATCGAGCTCGTCTGGGACCCGCCCTGGAACCAGGGCATGATGAGCGAGGCCGCGAAACTCCAGCTTGGAATGCTTTAGCCAACCCGTGTCCAAACTCGCCCAGGTCTGTTCCTGACATGATCCTCGAACCCGAAGCGCCCGCCAGGACCCAGGCCATCGACTGGGCCGCTGTGCGCGAGGATTTCCCCATCCTCCAGCAGCGCGTCCATGGGCATCCCCTGGTGTACCTGGACAATGCAGCCACCAGCCAGAAACCGCGGCCGGTGCTGGCCGCGTTGGATCGCTACTACACGCGCGACAACGCCAATGTCCACCGCGGCATCCACGAGTTGAGCAACCGCGCCACCGCCGCCTACGAGGCCGCGCGCGCGCGGGTCGCTGCCTTCGTGGGCGCGTCGTCGTCGGACGAGATCATCTTCACGCGCGGGACCACCGAGGGCATCAACCTGGTGGCGCAGACCTGGGGCGCGGCGCACCTCGGGCGTGGGGATGCGATCCTGCTTACCGAGATGGAGCACCACAGCAACATCGTGCCCTGGCAACTGCTGGCGGAGCGCACCGGCGCCCGCCTCCTCTACGTGCCGGTCCCGGGTGATGAGGGCCTGCTCGATCTGAGCCGGTTGGACGAACTCCTCGGCGCGGGGGTCAAGCTCTTCGCCCTGACCCACGTCTCGAACACCCTCGGCACGGTCAATCCCGTGGCCGAACTCTGCGAGCGGGCCCGGCGGTTCGGGGTGGTAACGCTCGTGGACGCCGCCCAGAGCGCCGGCCACCTGCCCCTGGATGTGCGGCGGCTGGGCTGTGACTTCCTCGCCTTCTCGGGGCACAAGGTCTGCGGACCGATGGGTATCGGCGCCCTCTATGGCCGCGCGGAACTGCTGGCCGCCATGCCGCCCTGGCAAGGGGGGGGGGACATGATCTCGAGTGTCGATTTCCACCGCAGCGCCTGGAACAAGGTCCCGCACAAGTTCGAGGCCGGCACCCCGAACGTCGCCGGCGCCGTCGGCCTGCACGCCGCCCTGGACTACCTCGACGCCCTCGGGCGGGACCGCATCTTCCGTCACGACCAGGAACTCGCGGCCCAGGCCTGCGCCCAACTCGCGCGCCTGCCCGGCCTCCGGCTCTTCGGCCCCTCCTCGGGACGCGCGGGCGTGGTGAGTTTTCTGCTCTCGGGCGTGCACGCCCACGACCTGGTGACCGTGGCGGACCAACTGGGCGTCGCGTTGCGCGGCGGCCATCACTGCAATCAACCGCTGATGCGCAAACTCGGCGTCGAGGCCACCGCCCGCGCCAGCTTCTATTTCTACAACACGCGCGCCGAGGTGGACCGCCTGTTCGAGGTGCTCGAGCACATCCACCGGTTCTTCAACCCTTGATCCACACCGATGAGCCCTGAAATTTCCGCGTTGAGTCCGCAATCCACCATGCGCGAGGTCCTCGAGGCCTGCCCGGGCGCGCAACGGGTCCTGTTCCGGCGCTATCACATCGGCGGCTGCAGCAGTTGCGGCTTTCAACCCACCGAGACCCTCGCCGAACTTTGCCGCCGCAACCACGGCCTGCCGGTCGAGGAAGTGCTCGCGCACATCCGCGCCTCACACGAGGAGGACGCGCGGCTGCTGCTCGAGCCCGAGGAACTGGCCGCCCTGCTCCAGGGTCCGCTGCCGCCCAAAATCCTTGACATCCGCTCGCGCGAGGAATGGGAGGCCGCCCGCATCGACGGCGCCCTGTTGATGTCCAACCTCACGTTGCAGGAAATCCTCAACCGCTGGCCGCGCGAGGCCCTCCTCGTGGTCTGTGACCACGAAGGCCGGCAGGGC
>Ga0233425_10008053_pt1 | contig 14282 bp, 11 predicted proteins | sample Watercolumn_Towu_2_FD_181712 | JGI IMG/M metagenome (GOLD analysis project Ga0233425, IMG submission 181712) | Freshwater microbial communities from Lake Towuti, South Sulawesi, Indonesia - Watercolumn_Towuti2014_140_MG | ecosystem: Environmental > Aquatic > Freshwater > Lake | place...
GGAAGTTCAAGAACCCGTCCGGCATCATCGGCAACGTCCACACCTGGATGCATGGCGGCAAGCAGTACGTCGGCGTGCTGTCCGGTATCGGTGGCTGGGCCGGTGCTGTGGTCGCGTTCCGCAAGGAGCAGTCTGCTCCTGACGAATGGGCCCTCGGCGCCGCCGGCGGTTACCGCGCTCTGAAGAGCGTCACCAAGAACGGCGGCGTGTTCAGCGCCTTCGCTCTGCCGTAAGTTTCAGTCAAAGCAACAACAAGGTCTGTAAACCTGAGCCCGGTATCTCGCGAGAGATACCGGGCTTTTCATTTGCGGCTTGTGCCGATACGGGCTGCTTTTGCCCCTGCGTGTGGGTTGTGGTTTTGTCATGACTGTCGTATAAAGCACGTCGAAATTCGCGAGGATTTCAGCCGCAGCTTGATGGATGCTGAATCGCCGCTGAACAGCAGGATCCGCCTGGTTTTTCAGGGCAGACTTGGTTTTTGCAGGCATGAACTTTCTGCGCGTCCGGACTTCTAACTTGCCAGTGCGTGCGGAATTGAAGATGGAAAAAATAGAGAACTGCACCGCAGTGACGGCGGGCATGACAATGGCCGTAACTTCAAACACGAAACTGGAGAATCGAAGCATGAAATTGTTCAAATTCGGGGTGCTGCCCCTGGTACTGGCCGCTGCATCGGTGGGTGCGTCGGCGGCAGAAGTCGTCGTTACAGCGGGTGCGCGGGACTTTCAGCCGGCGATGGAAGAGGGTTCGACCTATGGTCTGGTCAGGGCCCAACCCGGCGATACGATCGTCTTCAAGAACATGGTCGGCGGGCACAACACCCACTCGGTTGCCATACCTGAGGGCGCGCAGGACTGGTCGTCGGAACTTGGCAAGGACTTCCACGTCTCGCTTGAGAAACCGGGAGCCTATGTCTACATCTGCCAGCCACATGAATCCATGGGCATGGCCGGCGTGATCCTGGTCGGCGACGGCAAGCCGGCCAACCTGGATGCGCTCGCCAAATCGGCAAACGCGACGGCGAAGCGCATGGGCAAGAAGATTTCGAAGCTGTTTCCGTAAGTGAAACCGTGCGCTGAGTAGCTCGGCAGCAGCGCGGTGTATTTGCCAACGGCGGTGTGGTTGACCCGGTCAGTCACACCGCCGTGGTTGTTTCCGGTACAGGGAATTGTCTGGTCTGAATCGCAAGCGTGAGGTTCGCGACATGTATAACCATGCTTTCCTGTTGTCAGGAATGGTAATCGTCGGTGCGGTCCTGTCGGCGCAAGCCGGATCCGTCCACGCCGAGGAGGCACCGCCGCGTACGGCGTTCAAGGTCTGCGGCGATCCGAACTCGTTGCCCGAGTCCAACGACAGGGAAGAGGGTTTCGAGAACAAGATCGCCAAGCTTTTCGCGGATGATCTGGGTCTGCCACTGAAGTATGAATGGTTACCCAAGCGCCTGGGATTTATCCGCCATACGCTGAAGGATGATGACACCGAGGACGGTTCCTACAAGTGTGATGTGGTCATGGGCGTGGTCGAGGGCTTCGACCGCACCGCCAACACCCAAGCGTACTACCACTCGACCTGGGTCATGGTCTACGTCAAGGGTCGTGGACTCGATGACGTCAAGTCGCAGCAGGATCTCGCCAATCTGCCCGCGGAACGCAAAAACAAGATCCGCGTGGGTCTCTACGACCGTGGTCCGGGCACGGACTGGGCGTTCAAGTACGGATTGATGGAATCGATGGTCCCGTATCAGGGGATGACCGCCGATCCGAACGACCATCCCGGCAGAATCATCGTCGATGAACTGGTGCCCGGGAAGATCGATCTGGCCTTCGTGTGGGGACCGGTCGCCGGCTACTACGCCAGGCAGGTCAAGGATGCCGAAGTGGCCGTGATTCCGATGGTCTCCGAGCCGGGGTTCAAGTTCGACTTCCGCTTTGCCATGGGCGTACGCTTCGGCGAGAAAGAATGGAAGGAACAACTCAATGGCCTGATCGACAAGCACAGGGACGAGATCAAGGCCATCCTGGCCGAATACGGCATCCCGGCCGTCGAAGATGTAAGCGGTGGCCCGGGCGGTGCCAAACCGGCGGATAACGGCAAGAAGTAGGCAACCCGCCACTGGCGGAAGAAAGGCGGACGCGGATGAGCAACAGGCTGTCAATGATCTTGGTCGCCGTTCTGGCGAGCAGTGGGGTGGCGTGGGCCGGCGAGCAACAGGCGACCACCAAAGCGGGTGCGGCCGTCGAGCAACCAGTGGTCGGTGACGATGCGGCTGCCGACGTTGCCGCCGCAGCAGCCGACGCTGGCGCGGATGACGGCGCTTCCCAGCCACTGTCGGAAGCCGAGACGGTCCTCTGGACGACGGATCAACTGCACTCGATTGAGAAGCCGCTGCGCCTGGCGTACGAGTTCAAGAAGGGTGGAACGTTCGAGGAAGGGTTCACGGACAAGATATTTCTGGACATCCTCGAACTGCTGCCGGACGGGATGAAGCGGGCGAACGTGACATTTTTTACGGGGGAGCGGTATCACTATGTCCCGCCATACGACAGCATCAACGGCAACCCGGTGATGGCGGTCTATCTGCACGGGGATGTGCTCGAAATGAACCGCCTGACGGAGGGCCACTGGCGATACTTCCAGCGGCGCATCAAGTTTGCCCTCGCCGACGCAGCGCAGATTGAACCGGTATCCGTCGAGTTCGGCGGCAAGACTGTCGAGGCAAAGCGGATCACCATCAAGCCGTACGCCAACGATCCCAAGCGCGAGCGCAACGAAAAGTACGGCCGGTTCGCCGACAAGGTTTACACGTTCACGATTTCCGACGCCGTGCCTGGATACCTCTACCGGATCGAGGCGGTGGTGCCGGCAGCCAAGGATCTGACCACGGGTGATGCACCGTTGCTGGAAGAGTCGATCACGCTAACCGCGGTGGAAGAACTGCCGGCCACCGGTGCATCCGGGGCGACGCCGGTCACCACGGCGAACTGAACGCCGGCTATCGGCGGGTTGAACCCGGCTGCCGGTCAACCCGACAGCGGCATGCCGGTCTGGTGAACCTGTCCATACCAGATCTTCTGGTTGTGCAGCTTGCCGAGCAGCTTGTGCAGCCGGTTGACCTTGTCGCTGCAATTCTTGAGGTCGTCGGCAGTCGCTTCCGAACCAGTATGGATCACGTCGCTCAGGCGGCTGATCTCCCTGCGCACGACCTCTTCGATGGTCTCGATGTCGCTGACGCTCAGCCGGAACGTATCGTTGTAGTTGGTCATTGGTCTCTCCCCGTTACGTGCAACCACGGCATTCCCAAGACACTCCTCAAGAATCGTCGCGATATCTTCCCTGGGCGGCTCGGTTCATTCTAAGTACTGCCATGCCCCCTGTCGAACGGGGCGCCGCCACACCTATGCCGCGGCGCGATGAACGCGTACCGCGCAGAACTTGAATTCCGGGATCTTGCCGTAGGGGTCGAGCGCCTCGTTGGTAAGCAGGTTGGCTGCTGCTTCCCGGAAGGCGAAGGCCATGAAGACGCTGCCTTTCTGGATGCCACGGTTTCCTTCCACCGGCAGCACGACGCTGCCGCGCCGGGATTCGACCGTAACTTCGTCACCGGGATTGATGCCCAGCGACTCGATGTCGTTCGGGTGCATGACGATGGTCGGGGCGGGAACGATGGCGTCGAGAACGGTGGCATTGCGAGTCATGCTGCCTGTGTGCCAGTGCTCCAGCAGGCGGCCGGTGATCAGGACGAAGGGATAATCGTGATCGGGCAACTCGGCGGCAGTCGTGTAGTCCACCGGCACGAATCGTGCCCGGCCATCGTCGGTCGGGAAGCGATCCTTGAATATGACCGGCTCACCCGGATCCCCCTCTTTCTGGCATGGGTAGGTGACGGAGTCGTACTGCTGCAGGCGGTCCCAGGTGATGCCTGCCATGCTGGGCGCGGCGCGGCGGATCTCGGCCCAAACGTCTTCGGGACCTGAATAATTCCAGTCGAGCCCGATCCGGCGCGCGATCTCCTGAATGATCCATAAATCCTGACGTGCATCACCGGGCGGGGCAATTGCCTGCCGGCCCAGCTGCACGCGGCGGTCGGTGTTGGTGAACGTCCCGGTTTTTTCCGGGAAGGCCGATGCCGGCAGCACCACGTCGGCGTAGCTCGCGGTTTCCGTGAAGAAGATGTCCTGAACCACCAGGTGCTGCAGGTGCGCCAGCGCCGCGCGGGCATGATTCAGGTTGGGGTCCGACATCGCCGGGTTCTCGCCCATGATGTACATGCCGCGGATGCGGTTGTGGTGAATGGCATGCATGATCTCGACGACGGTGAGACCAGGATTTGGATCGAGCGTGGTGCCCCAGAGACTCTCGAATTTCATCCGTGCCTCGTGGACGCGCACCGGCTGATAATCCGGGAAGACCATCGGAATGAGGCCGACATCGGAGGCGCCCTGGACGTTGTTCTGGCCGCGCAACGGGTGCAGTCCGGTCCCGGGACGTCCGATCTGCCCGGTCATCAGCGCCAGTGCGATCAGGCAGCGGGCGTTGTCGGTGCCATGCACATGCTGCGAGATGCCCATGCCCCAGAAGATGATGGAATTTCCGGCGGTGGCATAAAGCCGTGCGACCTCGCGGATGCGGTCGGGTGCGATGCCGCAGATTGGGGACATGCGTTCCGGCGTGTACTGCAGCACGCGCTTGCGCAGGGCGGCAAAGCCGTCGGTGTGCGCGGCGATATATTCGTCGTTCTGCAGGTTTTCCTTGATGATGACGTTCATCATCGCATTGAGCAGTGCGACGTCCGACCCCGGCCGGATCTGCAGGAAATGCGTCGAATGGCGGGCAAGTTCCGGATTCATCGGGCCAATGACGATCAGCTTTTTCCCAGCCTTGGCCGCGTTCTTCATGAAGGTGGCGGCGACCGGATGATTCACGGTTGGCCGGCAGCCGATGATGACGATTACCTCGGCCTCGGCAGTACCGTCGGCAATCTGATTCGATACGGCCCCGGAGCCGATGCACTCGAGCAGGGCCGCCACCGACGAGGCGTGGCAGAGGCGGGTGCAATGATCGACGTTGTTGGTGCGGAAGCCGGTGCGCACCAGCTTCTGAAAGAGATAAGCCTCTTCATTGCTGCCCTTGGCGCTACCGAATCCAGCCAGCGCCGACGGGCCGACTTCGTCGCGGATGCGGCGCAGGCCGCTGGCCGCGAGTGCGAGCGCCTCGTCCCACTCCGCCTCGCGGAAATGATTCATCACCTCCGTGGCCGGGATAAGGGCCGGTGACTTCGGCGCGTCCGCACGGCGGATCAGCGGCTTGGTCAGGCGCAACGGATGATGGATGTAGTCGAAACCATAGCGACCCTTGACGCAGAGGCGACTGCGGTTGGCGGGGCCGTCGCGGCCATCGACATACATGATCCGGTTGCCGCTGACGTTGAAGGTGAGGAGGCAGCCGACGCCGCAGTAGGGGCAGGTGGAATCGACCTTCCGCTCAATGACCGCCTGAGCGGCATTCCTGGCCGGCATCAGAGCGCCAGTCGGGCAGGCCTGCACGCACTCACCGCAACTCACGCAGGTCGATTCACCCATCGGATCGTCGAGGTCGAACACGATCTTCGAATGATGACCGCGGAAGGCATAGCCGATGACGTCATTAACCTGCTCCTCGCGGCAGGCGCGAACGCAACGCGTGCACTGGATGCAGGCATCGAGATTGACCGCGATCGCCGGATTGCTGGTGTCGCGGTTCGGTGCCTCCCGGCCGGGGAAGCGCGGCACGCCGACGGCGAGTTTCTCCGCCCAGAGGTCCAGTTCGGATCGCGGCGTGTGGGGCGATTTGCCCTGGCCGGGCATGTCCGACAACAGCAGTTCGAGCACCATCTTCTGTGACTGTCGGGCCCGATCACTGCGGCTTGCAACTTCCATCCCGGCTGTCGGCTGGCGGCAGCAGGATGGGGCCAGCACGCGTTCGCCCTTGATCTCGACGACGCAAGCCCGGCAGTTGCCGTCCGGACGGTAGCCATCCTTGTAGCAGAGGTGCGGGATCTCGTGACCGACGCGCTTCGCGGTCTGCAGGATGGTCTCTCCCGGCAGGGCCTCGACCGCCTGCCCGTCGAGACGGAAGGCGACGTTGTCGCTGGCGCTGACTGCTGCAGTTTGGGCTTCGGCGGCCATAGGTTGCTACTCCGGCTTGAATTCCTGCGGGAAATACTTGATTGCGCAGCGCAGCGGGTTGGGCGCGGCCTGCCCGAGACCGCAGATGGACGCATCGGCCATGGTGGTCGCTATTTCCTCGAGCAGTGCAAAATCCCATTCCTTGCGATCCATCAGCACCGCCGCCTTGCTGGTGCCGACGCGGCAAGGCGTGCACTGGCCGCAGGATTCGTCCTCGAAGAAACGCATGGCGTTGAGAGCCAATAGCCGGGCGAGGTCCCGATCCGAAAAGATGATCACTGCGGCCGAGCCGATGAAACAACCGTGGGGATTCAAGGTGTCGAAGTCGAGAGGCAGGTCGCCCATCGACGCCGGCAGGATGCCGCCCGAGGCTCCGCCCGGAAAATAGCCATAGAACGTGTGGCCGGGGAGCATGCCACCGCAGTATTCGTCTATCAGTTCGCGCACCGTGATGCCAGCGGGCGCGAGGTGCACCCCGGGCTTGGTCACCCGGCCGCTTACCGAGAAAGAGCGCAGTCCCTTGCGACCGTTGCGGCCATTGGCGGTGAACCACTGGGCGCCCTTTTCCAGGATGTCGCGTACCCAGTAGAGGGTTTCCATATTGTGTTCCAGCGTCGGCCGGCCGAACAGGCCCACCTGGGCGACGTAGGGCGGGCGCAGGCGGGGCATCCCCCGTTTGCCCTCGATCGACTCGATCATTGCCGACTCTTCGCCACAGATGTAGGCGCCGGCCCCCCGCCGCAGCTCGATGGTCTCCGGCAGCGGGCACGGCGGATTCCGCTTGAGCGTCTCCAGCTCGTTGTGCAGCACCTGCCGCAACCCGGTATATTCATCACGGAGGTAGATGTAGATGCTGTTGCAGTCGATGGCCCAGGCCGCGATCAGCATGCCTTCGAAAAACCGGTGCGGATCCCGTTCCAGATAGTGACGGTCCTTGAATGTTCCGGGTTCGCCTTCGTCGATGTTGACGGCGATCATCCGCGGCTTGGGTTGTTCGCGCAGGATGCGCCACTTGCGACCGGCCGGGAAACCGGCACCGCCCAGGCCGCGCAGGCCGGAATCCTCGAGCGTCTTGACCACGTCCTCGGCCGCCAGCTCGCCGCGCACGCAGCGGACGAGCGTCTGGTAGCCGCCGTTGCGCCGGTACTCCGAGTAGGTGACGGGGTTCGGCGGTGCCGCATGATGGGCCCCGGATCGGACCGCCATTTCGACCGCCGCCGCGGTCGCGTTGTCGACCGGGTTGGTGCCGACGACGGCCACCGGGGCGCCGTCGCAGCGGCCGACGCAGGGGACCGCCTTGACCCGCACACGGGCGCCGAGGCGCCGTTTGAGATCGTCGAGCAACGCCTGTGACCCGAACATGGCGCAGGTTATCGATTCGCAGACGCGCACGGTCAGCGGCGGCGGCGCCGTTTCGCCTTCCTTGACGACATCAAAATGGTGGTAAAACGTGGCTACCTCGTAGACCTCGGCGGGAGCCATCCGCATCTCTTCGGCGAGGGCGACGAGATGGGCGGCCGGCAGGCAGCGATATTTGTCCTGAATCTTGTGCAGGTGCTCGATGAGCAGATCACGGCGGCGCGGCGCCTCACCCAGAAGAGCGCGGACCTCGGCCAAGGCCTCCGGATCGACCGGCCGACCACGCGGTGGCTTTCTGTTCTTGTCGTTGCTTGGCTGAGTCACATCGCCCTCTCAAAATTTCCAAGATTCGCTGCGGAGAATAGGGCCGCGGGGCCCGCATTCACGACGACCACCCCTTCAGAGATAGGCGTTGCGCAGGATCATCAGCTCGCCCTTACCACCAGTGGTCAGGTCGCCGCTGAAGTACTCGCACAGAGGGCCCCGTTTGCGGAGTTCCGTGAGGTTGGGGTAGGTCCGCATCCACTGCCGGAACAGGATGCGGAGAAACTGCATCTTCAGGGTGCCCGAGGCGTTGAAGGTGGCGACGATCTGTTTGGGACGCCGGCCCAGTATGAGCGTACCGCGTTTCATACCCAAGCCCGCGAATTCGCCGGTGGTGCCCAGTACCAGGATGGTTCCCGCCAGCATGCGCGTGCCGCAATAGGCGCCGGTATCACCCTTGATGATGATGCTGCCGCGGCGCATGCGGTCGCCGATACGCTCGCCGGCGCTGCCGCTGATCAGGATGGTGCCGCCGTTCATGCCGTAGGTGTCACCGGGGAATCCGGCGCCGACCCAGTTGCCCGCGTGACCGCGGATCTCGATACGCCCGCCGTGCATGCCGGTGCCTACCCAATCACCAGCGTCACCATGGACGGAGACTTGGCCGCCGCGCATCGCGGCGCCCAGGCGGTGGCCGGCGCTGCCGTGAACGGTAATGCTGCCGCCACCCATCCCGGCACCGATGTTGTTCAGGGTCCGGCAATCACCACGCAGGTGCAGGTCCGAGGTGTCGGCGCCATCGATGGCGAACAGGTCGCCGGTGGGTATATTGCGATTGCCGGCGTGTAACGGGATCCTGGCGATCTCCGACCGGCTCTTGCCCTGCAACAGATCCGGGGTGAGCGGCGCCACGTCTACCCGCTGCGCCTGATGGCCCTTCAGGGTCAGGGTCATCGGTTTCATTTGACGATCTTCCGCAGATGGAAATGGTAGGGGCCGAGCTTGCCGCCATAGTTTCCGGCGCCGATCCGGTAGATGCCGCGCTTGGGGCCGAAAGCGCAGGTTGCCAGGATGCCGACGCGCATCGCCTCGCGGACCGCCGCCTCGTCGAGCCCGTCTATGACGATCTCGAGAACGGAGCCGACCTCTGGCGGAAGTGCCGTGTCGGGCAGTCTGGCCCTCAGCGTTGGGCAATAGAGATGGTTGGTCGAGGCGGTCAGGAATTTGTATTTGGAACCGACCTTGGAACCGGATCCGACGATGCCACCCGGAAAAGGCGCCACCGCCCCGGCAACCTTCTTCATGGCCTTGAGCGCCTTTTCGCAGGCCGCCAGCCCATGGCGCGTGCTCTTGGCGTAAACGAGGAAGTTGCCGCCGCCGACGGCCTTGGTGACGCCCGTGCTCTCCTCGCACATGAACTCACCGTGCATTACGGGAATGCGCCAGTAGCGGATGCCGCCAATCAGCTTGGAGATCTGGTAGCCGTCGCCAAAGAAACGAAGGCTCTTGCCGAGGGGGATGCGATCCTCGGTGTGCAGGCCCGAATAGCAGGCCGCCGTCGCCGTGGTCATGACCGACTGCCCGACGCGCTTCAGCACCTGATCGGCCAGCGCCTTGGTCGACATCGCGAAGATGAGCACGGAAATCCCGGGACGGCCGTCGGGGGTGTGGTGAAGGTCGATTTCCGTTTCGATGGCCGCTTCGCAGCCGCAGCCGATGACCGAGGACGCGAATCCGGTCAGGGAGTTCGCGGCCCGATAGGCCCACTTGTGCGTCATCGCCGTGATGACGAGCCGGGTGGCCTTCATCGGGAAGGCCTCGGCGAAGCTGTCTTCGATCTCGACGCCGTTGATCTTCATGCCGTCGTCCTCGGACGGCATGGGTGAGTGATGATGTGCCCGCTGCCGTCGTTCTCAATCTCCGCATCGCTCAGGCGGAAGTTGTCCAGGCGGACGGTCATGTACCGGTCAAAGTAGTCGCGCAGTGATTTTTCGATGCCGCGATCGTACTGCGGCCGGAGCGTGTGCGTGCCGCCGTCGGTGACCTTGACGATCCGCCCGTCCCTGGCGACCAGCTCGCCATCCTTGAAGACCAGCGCCGGCCTTTCGAACATCCGCTCCCGGTTGTTGTCCGGCATGTACACGGTGATGTCGGCGCCGGCCCCGGGCCCGAGGTGGCCGCGGTCAGTGAGACCGAGGCTGCGGGCCGGCGCCGCCCGCGTCATGATGGCGATCTCGTAGAGCGAGTACTCGCGATCGATGGATTTCAGGGTGGACATGGCCTGGGCGTCGGGGTGCAGCATGGCAAAGCGGTCGTCGCGGAAGCCCTTGTCCATCAACAGGCGGATGAGGTGCGGATAGCTGGTGAAGGGCGCGCCGTTCGGGTGATCCGTGGTCAGAAACACCCGCCAGGGGTCGTCGACCAGCAGAAAGATCTCAAGCCCGATCGCCCACTGCAGGGCGTTGACGAAGTTCTTGTGCCGGTAGCGGAACGGCACCACGCCGCAACCGGCATCGCATTCGATGTCCATGCACACCCACTTGTTGGGATGGGCGTGACTGCGGTTGCGGTACTGGGCCATGTTGTCGCCGGAGGCGGTGACCGTCTGGCCGAACATGATCTGCCCGACGTCCGCGGAGATGTTCCTGTTCCGGTTGATGGCCTCGGCGATGCGCGCGGCACCGGAGGAGAAGCCCTTGTCGCCCTCGGTGCCGTAGCTGTGGAACTGGATATGGGTCAGGTGCAGCGGCAGGCCTTCGACACCGGCGATGGTGTTGAGCGTGGTCTCGACATTGCCGGGCACGCCCAGATTGCAGCCGTGCACATGCAGCGGGTGGGTGACGCCCAGTTCGTACACCGCCCGCGCCAGGGTCCTGAGGATCTGACGCGGGGTGACGCCGTAGTGGACGTTGGCCTCGTCGAGGTCAAGGTTGCGCTGGTTGAACTTGAAGGCGCTGATACCGCCGGGGTTGACGACCTTCACCGCCAGGGCCTGGGCGGCGGTGATGGTGAAGGCAACGTAGTCGTTGATCTCGGCCTGCGGCTTTCCGGATGCCAGCATGCGCAGGAAGAAATCGTCACTGCCCAGCATCACATAGGCGCCCTTGTCGATGATCGGAGTATCGGCCATTTCCATGTGTGCCTGGCGCGCGTTGGCCGGCAGCATCGCCGGTTCGAAGCAGGCCGTATAGCCCATCTCCGCGTAGCGGTAGCCGGTGGTCAGGGTCGAGGGTGCGGCATAGCCGACGCCCGAGCGGGTGAGGCGGGTGCGCTTCACCGGGTGCGGTTGGTGGTCCTCGGGCAGCAGGGTGCGGGCAATGTTCACCTTGCCGCCACCGATGTGCGTATGCGGGTCTATGGCGCCGGCCATGACAACCTTGCCGCGGACATCGACCGTCTGGTCCACCCGTTCGGAACGGCCGACACCATCGACGATACGGCCGTCGCGGATGTAAAGGTCGCGCTGCTCACCGTTGACGCCGTGGGCCGGGTCGTAGACGGTACCGCCGGAGAGTCTGGTCAGCATGATCGGGGCGCTACAGATGGTTCAACAGCGACTGCATGACCGTCGCAACGCTTGGCAAGGCCGACTGGCGGACCTGATGCAGCGGCAGGGAAACGACGTTGTCGACCCGGACCATCTGCCCGGCGTGGTCAAGGCCCGGGACTGCCACCGGGACGTAGATGTCGTACGAGCGGTCGGCGGCGGCCGGCGGCGGCGCCAGCACGACGGTCGGGACCTTGGTCTGCGGCGGGCGCAGGTCGGGGTTGAAGTTGGAGACCCACACCAGCAGATCGGCGTCGCCGCTCTCCAGGAGGCGTGCGGTGGAGTTCAGTGTCGGATCGTACTCCGGGTAACCGCGGCCGAAGTCCACCCGCAACTGGTAGCCGCTCTGCCAGGCGCAGACCGCGCCGGCGGTGATGATGCCTTCGTTGCCGCCGAGCGCGAGCCCCGAACAGCGCGTGTACTGGTTCAGTTCCTTGACCAGATCGCAGATGCCGGCGACCGTGATGTCGGCCGCTGGGAAGGCGAGGCGCGGCGGCGACCAGACGAATACCGCGTACCTGGCGGCCTTGATGCGGTCTATGAGTTTCTCGAGGTCCCGCACCGCCACGCCGGCCACTTTCCGGGTCTGGATCGGTGTGCCGGCGAGCAGCGATCGCAAGGCACCAATGACCTCGATCAGCCGCTCGGGCTCGTTCTTGAGGTGTTGCGGCTGCCGGCCGCCCGGACTGACGCCGGCTTCGGTATTCAGTCCCTTGCCCAGATAGACCAGTTCGCGCGATCTCGGATCCAACTCGAACATCGATTCCTTGTTCCAGATGTAGCGCTCGTAGAAGCGGGGATGATCGTTGCCGACGTCGAGGCCGCAGAAGACGACCAGATCGGCACGGTTGCGCAGTTCGGTGAGCGTGGTCATCATCCAGCCGCGTTCCTGCATGGCGAGGATGTTGCGGTACATGCCGTCGCCGAGCATGTGATCGACGACACCGCCGGTCCGATCGGCGAGGGCGAGGATGGCGCGCATGCCGGCCACGTCGGTCGCCAGGCCGCCAAACAGGGGATGGCGTGCGGATTTGATCAGCTTCGCGGCCGCGGCAACCGCCTTGTCCAGGCTCGCCGGCCGGGTGCCGATCAGCGGTGTGGCCGCAGACGGCGGCCGTTCAAACCCGGCGCGTGCGCGCGGACAGGTGTTGGCCTCGATGCGCAGGCTGCCGTCGGTGTTGCTGATCTCGAGATCGTCGCAGAGGATGCTGCAGAACGGGCAGGTTACGGAGCTGTGAGTCTGCGCGGTGGCGCGTCGTGCTCGCGACGCTTGAGCGGTTTCGGCCATGGTGTCGTCAGCTTGGGTGGCCGCGCCGGCTGCAACCGGCGGCTGGCCAGGAAATCAGGTCTCGCGCACTCTCTTGAGCGGGAGGGAAAGTTAGCACATCTCGCCGACCCTCACCACACCTTTTCCCGCGGCACCGGCGCCGTAGCGGACCGTGCTCAGCCGCCGGCAGTAGCGAGCATCTCGGCTACACGTGTGAACTTCTCGCGGGGTTTGCCCTTGGGCGCGCCGCGGCGTATTTCCTCGCCGTCGATCCGGAGCCAGTCGTCGAAACCGATGACCCGCACGCCTCGATCGCGGAGTGGCGGCAGGATGCCGTCGCCGCCGGCCTTGGCAGCGTTGTCGCCGCTCGGCAGATCGGCGAGCAGGGCGGCAACGGTGGCGACGCTGCAGGCGCGATTGGTGCCGATGATCCCGGACGGCCCGCGCTTGATCCAGCCGGCGCAATAAAGCCCGGAGACCGCGGTGCCCCCGTCGCGCACCCGGCCGTCGGCGTTGGGGATGACGCCCTTGCGTTCGTCGAACGGCACGCCCGGCACGGCGACACCCTTGTAGCCGATACTGCGGAACAGGAGACCGGCCTCGATGGTGAATTCCTGGCCCGTGCCGCGTGCCACTTGATCGAAGGCCGGACCCTCGAGCCGATTCCGCTCGAATACGACCGCCGCCAGCCGGCCGTCGCCCAGGAGCCGGACCGGTCCGGCGAGGAAGTGGAACCGGCAGCAGCGCCGCTTGCCTGCCGCCGGGCGTGCCGCGAACTCGCGGAAGAACTCGACGTTCTTGGCACTGACCGCGTTGTTCTTGTCGGCGAGTTCGGTGAGGCTCTCCGCGTTGAGTTCCAGTGCCGCCGGATCGGCAATCGCGTCGGCATCGGCGAGTTCGCCGATCTCGCGCAGTTCCTTGTTGGTGAACTTGGCCTGCGCCGGGCCGCGCCGGCCGACGACGTGGATCTCGCGCACCCGGCTCGCGGCCAGTTGTTCGAGCGCGTGTTCGGCGATGTCGGTGTGCTTCAGCTCGTCGACGGTCTTGGCGAGGATCCGGCACACATCAATGGCGACGTTGCCCTGGCCGACGATGACGGCAACCTCCCGGGAAAGGTCGAATTCGCGGTCACGATAGTCCGGATGGCCGTTGTACCAGCCGACGAACTCGGTGGCCGTGTGGCTGCCGGGCAGGTCCTCGCCCGGCACGCCCAGTCGTCGATCGCTCTCGGCGCCGGTGGCGAGGATCACCGCGTGGTAGGCATTGCGCAGATCGCCGATTGTCACGTCGCGGCCGATGTTCACATTGGCGAACAGCCGGAAACCCGGGGTGCGCGCGATCTTGTCGTAGATCAGCATCGCCTGTTTCAGCTTGGCGTGATCCGGCGCCACGCCGCTGCGTACCAGGCCGTAGGGGACCGGCAGCCGCTCGTACATGTCGACTGCGACGGCCTGGCCGGACTTGAACAGCGCCTCGGTGGCGTAGAAGCCGCTGGGGCCGCTGCCGACGACCGCGACTTTGAGCGGATTCTCCGGCGTGCCAACGATCGCCATGATCAATATCCCAGTTCCGCCTTACGGGCCTCGGCGGTCGACAGCGGCTCCTGCTTCTCGTCGACGACCGGAAGGTCGGGTGCGCGTTCGGCGTTGATCGCGACCCAGTGCTTCTTGTCGTCGGGCAG
>Ga0233425_10008054_pt1 | contig 14281 bp, 11 predicted proteins | sample Watercolumn_Towu_2_FD_181712 | JGI IMG/M metagenome (GOLD analysis project Ga0233425, IMG submission 181712) | Freshwater microbial communities from Lake Towuti, South Sulawesi, Indonesia - Watercolumn_Towuti2014_140_MG | ecosystem: Environmental > Aquatic > Freshwater > Lake | place...
ACCTGCGGCGCGCCGCCCGCTACGTCCAGTCGCTGCTGCCGGCGCCGCTCAGCCGCGGGCCGGTGAAGCTGTCGTGGCGCTTCGTTCCCTCCGCGGCTCTGGGCGGCGACCTGTTCGACTACTTCTGGCTGGACGGCGAACACTTCGCCTTCTACCTGCTGGATGTGTGCGGCCACGGCACCGGTGCGGCGCTGCATTCGGTTTCGGTCTTCAATCTGCTGCGCCAGCGGTCCCTGGGAGCGGTCGACTTCCACCGGCCGGCCCAGGTGCTATCCGCCCTCAACGCGGCGCTGCCAATGGACCGCTACAACGACATGTATTTCACCATCTGGTACGGAATCTACCGGCCGCAGGAACGGCAGCTCCGCTTCGCCGCCGCCGGTCACCCGCCGGCGCTGCTGTTCACCGCAAAGGGGAGCGAGCAGGAACGCCTGGAGTCCCCCGATCCGCCCATCGGAGTCGTGGCGGATGTGGCCTACCGGGAGATGGAGATGGAGTTGCCGCCGGCCAGCCTGGTCTATCTCTACAGCGACGGGCTTTACGAGTTCACCACGGCCGGCGGGGAGATGTGGTCCTGCGACGCCTTCGCCTATCTGCTGCAGCAACAGTTGCGGATCGGCCAGGGGCAGCCGGAACTGGTGTTCCAGCAGGTGCGCCGGCTGGCCGCCGGCGAGGCCGTGGAGGATGACGTTTCCCTGGTGCGCTTCGGCAATTGACGCGTGGCCGCCGCTGCCGGTGAAGAGGGACTTCAGCCGGCTTCGGCGGCCGGGACGTTGGGCTTGCGCAAGCGGATGCCCAGTTCCCTGAGCTGCTCCTCGGAGGCCTCCGCCGGAGCGTCGACCATGGGGCACCAGGCCGACTGGGTCTTGGGAAAGGCCATGACCTCGCGGATGGATGTGGCCTCGGTCATCAGCATCACCAGCCGGTCCATGCCGAAGGCGAGGCCGCCGTGGGGCGGGGCGCCGTATTTGAGGGCGTGCAGCAGGAAGCCGAACTTGCGCTGGGCTTCCGCTTCGCCGATGCCCAGCAGTTCGAACACCTTGCTCTGCAGGTCGGTGCGATGGATACGCACCGAGCCGCCGCCCAGCTCGGTGCCGTTCATCACCATGTCGTAGGCGCGCGACAGGGCGGCGCCGGGATCGGCGGTCAGCTCTTCCAGACTGCACTTGGGCGCGGTGAAGGGGTGATGCAGGGCCACCCAGCGGTCGGCCTTGTCGTCGTGTTCGAACATGGGAAAATCGGTGACCCACAGCGGCGCCCAGCCGGAACCGACCAGTCCCAGGTCGTGGCCGAGGCGGACCCGCAGCGCCCCCATGGCTTCGTTCACCACCCTCGCCTTGTCGGCGCCGAAGAACAGGATGTCGCCGGCCCTGGCCCCGGTGCGCTGCAGGATGGCCTGCACCACCGCTTCCGGCAGGAACTTGAGGATGGGGGACTGCAGTCCTTCCGGCCCCGCCGCCGGGTCGTTGACCTTGATGTAGGCCAGTCCCTTAGCGCCGTAAATGGCGACGAACTGGGTCAGGTCGTCGATCTGTTTGCGCGACATCTCGCCGGCAGCCGGCGCCTTCAGCACCACCACCCGTCCTTCCGGATCGGTGGCGGGGCCGGCGAACACCTTGAATTCCACCCCTTGCATCAGGTCGGCCACGTCCACCAGTTCCAGCGGGATGCGCAGGTCCGGCTTGTCGGAGGCGAAGCGCCGCATCGCTTCGGCGTGGCTCAGGCGGGGGAAGGGATTCGGCAGTTCCACCCGGAGGATCGCGCGGTACAGCTCGCGGATCATGGCTTCCATCAGCAGCGTGATCTCTTCCTCGTTCATGAACGAGGTTTCGATATCGAGCTGGGTGAACTCCGGCTGGCGGTCGGCCCGCAAGTCTTCGTCGCGGAAGCAGCGCACCACCTGGTAGTAGCGGTCCATGCCGGAGACCATCAGCAGCTGTTTGTACAACTGGGGCGACTGGGGCAGGGCGAAGAAGCAGTTGGGGTGGGTGCGGCTCGGCACCAGGTAGTCGCGGGCGCCTTCCGGCGTGGCCTTGGTGAGAAAGGGCGTCTCGATTTCGTAGAAGCCCTCGGCGTCGAGGAAGTTGCGCAGGAAGCGGGTGATGTCTCGGCGCATGCGCATGCGCTGCTGCATCAGCGGGCGGCGCAGGTCGATGTAGCGGTAGCGCAGGCGGGTTTCCTCGTTGACCTCGATCTCACTCTCGATGGGGAAGGGCGGGGTTTCGGCCCGGTTGAGGATCTCCAGTTCGGTGGCGAACACCTCGACCGCGCCGGTACCCAGATTGCGGTTCTCGGTGCCGGCCGGCCGCCGCCGCACCCTGCCGCGCACCCGCAGCACGTATTCGCTGCGGACGCTCTCGGCGACCCGGAAGGCATCCGGCTGGTCCGGGTCGAACACCACCTGCACCAGGCCCTCCCGGTCGCGCAGGTCGATGAAGATCACGCCGCCGTGGTCACGCCGCCGATGGGCCCAGCCGCACAGGCCGACCTCCTGATCCAGATGGGCTTCGTTGAGTTCCCCGCACTTGTGGCTGCGCATAGTATTCTCGAGGTTGGCGATGGCGGAAAAGCTCGCGACTATAGCGAATGGCTCGGCGCTGACGCAAGCCGCAGCAACAGTGCTGGCGGGCTATTCGCTGGCGCTGGTTTTGGCTGGTGTGGCCGCAGTTCCGGTGTCTGCCTTGGTCTCGGATTTGGCGGGCGTGGGGGCGGCGTCCGGTTTGGCCTCGCCGGCCAGGTTCTTCTTCTTGTCGCCGCTCTTGAAATCGGTTTCATACCAGCCGCCTCCCTTGAGGCGGAAGCCGGCGGCGGATATTCGCTTGGCCAGCTGGGCCCGGCCGCATTCCGGGCAGAGTGTCAAGGGCTCGTCGCTGATCTTCTGGATGGCCTCCAGCTCATGGTTGCAGACCTTGCACTGGTATTCGTAGATGGGCATGGACGACTCTCCGGGGTTGGACGGTGGCTGGCTATGGTGGGGCCGAAATTCGGAATTTCAAGAGTCCGGATCGGCTTGCCGGGGGCCAGGACTGATAGAATGGCCAGGCCTCCGCACTACCCCGTTCCGCCATGTACAGCTTCACCCTGATCCAGCCGGACGACTGGCATCTGCACCTGCGCGACGGCGCGGCGCTGGCCGCCACCGTCCCCGCCAGCTCCCGCCAATTCGCCCGCGCCATCGTCATGCCCAACCTGCGGCCGCCGGTTACCACGGTGGCCGAGGCCGAGGCCTACCGCGCCAGGATTCTGGCCGCGGTGCCGCCGGGGCTGAGCTTCGAACCGCTGATGACGCTCTATGTCACCGAGTCGACCACCGTGGCGGAGGTGGCGCGCGCTGCCGCCGACCCCAACATCCACGGCTTCAAGCTGTATCCCGCCGGAGCCACCACCCATTCGGAAGCGGGCGTCAGCCGCATCGACCGGATCTACCCCCTGCTGGAGGCGATGGCCCACCTGCAGGTGCCATTGCTGGTGCACGGGGAGGTGGTGACGGAAGAGGTGGACATCTTCGACCGCGAGCAGGCCTTCATCGACACCCAGCTGACGCCCATCGTCCTGCGCTTCCCGGAATTGCGCATGGTGCTGGAGCACATCACCACGGAGCACGCGGTCGCCTTCGTGCGCGCCGCTCCCCCCAGCGTCGCCGCCACCATCACCGCCCACCACCTGCTGTACAACCGCAACGCCATGCTGGCCGGCGGTATCCGACCCCATTACTACTGTCTGCCGGTGCTCAAGCGGGAATCGCACCGGCGGGCGCTGGTCGCAGCGGCCACCAGCGGCGAGGAGAAGTTCTTCCTGGGCACCGACAGCGCGCCCCACGCGGTGTCGCAGAAGGAGAAAGCCTGCGGCTGTGCGGGCTGCTTCACCGCCCATGCCGCTCTCGAATTTTATGCCTCGGTGTTCGAGGCGGCGGGCCGGCTGGAAAGCCTGGAAGCCTTCGCCAGCCTCAATGGCCCCAAGTTCTACCGGCTGCCCGTCAACACCGCGCGTGTTCGCCTGGTCCGGAAGGAGTGGAGGGTACCGGCCCTGTTCCCGTTCGGCCGCGAGGAACTAGTGCCGGTGATGGCCGGCGAGGTCCTGGGCTGGCGCTTCGATGGCCTGGTGGCCGGCTGACTCCCGTAACCCATCCAATCCGAGTCCCGGTACAAAGCCGGCGCCGCCCGGTATAATTGATGGCTCGACCGCCTCGAACCATCCCCCTTCCATTCTTTGCGATTCAGCATGCCCTCCCGCGACCCGAGCAGAACCAGCGGATTCGTCATCTACCGGCGCCTGTTGGGATACGGCCTGCCCCATTGGAAGATGTTCGGGGTCTCGGCGGTTTCCATGCTGATCTACGCCACGCTGGGGCCCATATTCGCCAAGCTGATTCAGCCCCTGATCGACGGCAGCTTCATCCAGAACGACCCTTCGGTCCTGAAGCAGGCGCCGCTGATTCTGCTGGGACTGTCCCTGGTGCGGGGGGTGACCGGCTTTCTCGGCGATTACTGTTCCGGCTGGGTCGGCCGGCGCATCATCGCCGACCTGCGACGTACCCTGTTCAACCAGTTCCTCAACCTGCCCAGCAGCTACTACGACCGGGCGTCGCAGGGAGAGCTGATGTCGCGGCTGATCTACAACACCGAACAGGTGGCCAATGCGATGACCAGCGGAGTCGTCAACATGCTCAAGGACGGCATGGCCATCATCGGGCTCACCGGGCTGATGATGTACGAGAACCTGAAACTCTCGCTGATCTTCCTGGTGGTGGGGCCGATCCTGGCTTTCAGCATTCGCTACATCACCAAGCGCTTCCGCAGGATCAGCGCCAAGATCCAGGAGTCCATGGGCAGTGTCAGCCACGTCGCCCAGGAAGTCATCGAAGCGCAGCGCATCGTCAAGGTGTTCAACGGCAAGGATTACGAGACCGCCAAGTTCGCCGTGGAAAACGAGACCAACCAGCGCCGCCAGGTCCGCATGATCGCCACCGACTCCCTCGGCGGCGCCGTGGTGCAGTTCATCTACATCAGCGGCTTTGCCGCCATCCTCTATGTGGTAGCCACGGACGAGATCCGCCAGACCATCACCCCCGGCAGCCTGGTGTCCTTCATCGCCGCCATGGCCATGATGCAAAGCCCGATCAAGCGCTTCACCCAGGTGATGAACACCATCCAGCGCGGCGTCGCCGCCGGCGAAAGCATCTTCGAGATGGTGGACCTGGCCCGCGAGCAGGATGAGGGGACGCTGGAACTGCCGGCGGTGCGCGGCGACATCGAGTACCGGCAGGTGACGCTTTGCTACGACAACCGTCACGGCAATGCCCTCGACGGCATCGATCTGAAGGTGCCTGCCGGCCGCACCATCGCCCTGGTGGGGCAGTCCGGCAGCGGCAAAACTTCCCTGATCCGGCTGCTGCCGCGACTGTACGAGCCGACCGGCGGGGCCATTCTGATCGACGGCCACGACGTGCGGGCACTGACCCTGGCCAACCTGCGCCGGCACATCGCCTACGTCGGCCAGGAAGTGACCCTGTTCAACGATACCGTGGCCAACAACATCGCCTACGGCCGCTTCGGTGCCGTCAGCGAGGCGCAGGTGCGGGAGGCGGCACGGGCCGCCTACGCCCTGAGTTTCATCGAGGAGTTGCCGGACGGCTTCGATACCCGGGTCGGCCAGCAGGGCATCGTGCTGTCGGGCGGTCAGCGGCAGCGCATCGCCATCGCCCGGGCGCTGCTGAAGGACGCGCCCATCCTGATCCTGGACGAGGCCACCTCGGCGCTGGACGCGGAATCCGAGCGCTATGTGCAGCAGGCCCTGGAGGTGCTGATGCGCAACCGCACCACCCTGATGATCGCCCACCGGCTGTCCACCGTGCAGAACGCCGACTGCATCTACGTGATGAAGGAGGGGCGGTTGGTGGAGCACGGCAACCACCGCGAATTGCTGGAAAGAAACGCCCACTATGCCGAGCTGTACCGCATGCAGTTCCATCCGGTGCCGGAAGCGGAGATGGCGGACGCGCTGGCACTGGCCTGACGATTCCGGGCCGACTGCCCAGGGCACAATGGCATGAGCCTGCACTGCAAGACCCGTTTCGCGCCGAGTCCGACCGGCCTGATGCATCTGGGCAACGCCCGCACCGCGCTGTTCAGCGCCTTGCTGGGCGATCGCTTCCTGCTGCGGATCGAGGACACCGACCGCGAACGCAGCCGCCCCGAATATGTCTCCCAGCTGCTGGAAGACCTACACTGGCTGGGCCTGCAGTGGGATGAAGGACCGTTCTCCGCCGAGCCCGAGGCCGGCCATTTCCAGTCCTGCCGCGGCAGCATTTACCGGGAGTACTACGATCGCCTGATCGCGGCGGGAAGGGCCTACCCCTGTTTCTGTTCGGCCAGCGAACTGGAGGTCGCGCGCAAGGTGCAACTGGCGTCGGGCCGGCCGCCGCGCTACAGCGGAAAGTGTGCCGGCCTCACCGAGGAAGATGCCCTGCGCTTGCTGGAGCAGGGACGGACGCCGAGCCTGCGGTTCCGGGTGCCGCAACACGACGGCGTGGTGTTCGAGGACGGCGTGCGGGGCCCGCAACGATTCGCCACCGACGACATCGGCGATTTCATCATCCGGCGCGCCGATGGCAGCCCCGCGTTCTTTTTCTGCAACGCCATCGACGACTCCCTGATGGGGGTCGAATGGGTGCTGCGCGGCGAGGACCACCTGAGCAATACGCCGCGCCAGATCCTCCTGCTCCAGGCCTTGGGGTTGCGGGTGCCGCGCTATGCCCACATCGCCCTGATCCTGGGCGACGACGGCGCGCCGCTGTCGAAGCGCAACGGCAGCTGCAGCATCCGGGAACTGCGCGATCAGGGTTATTTCGCCGACGCGGTGAGCAACATGCTGGCGCGCATCGGCCACCATTACGCGGACGACTCGATTCTGCCCCTGGCCCGCCTGCGGGAGGGTTTCGAGCTCGGCCATGTGGGCAAGTCGCCGTCCCGTTTCGATCCGGCCCACCTCAAGCACTGGCAGGAGGAGGCGGTGCGCCATGCCGGCGACGAGGCCCTGCAGGAGTGGCTGGGGGTGGAGACCGGGTCGCTGGTTCCCCCCGACCGACACCCGCTGTTCCTCGACATCGTCCGCAGCAACTGCCTGTTTCCGGCCGATGCGGCGGCTTGGGCGGCCATCCTGTTCAGCGACGCGCTGCCGCTCCCTGCCGAGGCGGTGGCGGCGGCACGCGCCGCGGGTGCGGCCTATTTCACCGCGGCGCTGGCGGCCTACCGCGACGCCACCGGTTTCGACGCCTTTCTGGCGGAGCTGAAGGCCCGATCCGGGGTCAAGGGCAAACAACTGTATCTGCCGTTACGGGCGGCCCTGACCGGGCGCTTCGATGGTCCCGAGTTGGCCAAGATCCATCAGGCGCTGGACCCCGCCCGGTTCCGCCAGCGGCTGGAGGTCTTTGCTTCTGGCTGAGGTGCCGCGCCCGGCGCTGGGAGTGAGCGCCGTGGTGTTCGACCGGGAAGGCCGGGTGCTGCTGATCCGCCGGGTCCGCCCGCCATCGGCCGGGCTGTGGCACGTCCCCGGCGGTCGGGTCGAACCGGGGGAAGGCATGGTCGCCGCCTGCCGGCGCGAAGTCCGCGAGGAAACCGGGCTGGAGGTGAGCATCGGCCCGATCCTGGCGGTGGTCGAACGGCGCCTGGAAGGCTTTCACTACATCGTCATCGACTTCCTGGGCCGCCTCGACGGCAGCGCGGCGGCGGTCGCCGGCGACGATGCCGGCGCCGTTGCCTGGGTCGCCCCCGAGCGTCTGGCGGACTACCCGGTGGCCGAAGGCCTGGTGCCCATCGTCGCCCGCGCCCGCATGCTGCTGCACGGCTGGAGCGGCGGCCTCCACGACCGCAGCGGGAGCGGGACCGACTTCGTGGCCAGTGTCGTGCCCGCTGCGGCACCTTGATCGGGGCGTCGTCACTCCGCAATCCGCATCTCCCACTACACTCACTGCCATGCTGAGAATCTTCAACACCCTGACCCGCCGCAAAGACGAATTCATCGCCATCGAGCCCGGCCGGGTCGGCATCTACGTCTGCGGCATGACGGTCTACGACTATTGCCACCTGGGCCACGCCCGCGTCATGGTGGTGTTCGATACGGTGGTCCGCCATCTCCGCCACCGCGGCTACCAGGTCACCTATGTGCGCAACATCACCGACATCGACGACAAGATCATCGCCCGCGCCCAGGCCAATGGCGAGACCATCGCCAGCCTGACCAGCCGCTTCATCGAAGCGATGCACGAGGACGAACGGGCGCTGGGGGCGCTCCCGCCGGATTTGGAGCCGAGGGCGACCGCCTGCATCGACGAGATCATCGCCATGATCGGGAAGCTGTGCGAGCGGGGATTGGCCTATGTCGGCGACAACGGCGACGTGTTCTACGCTGTGGGCCGGTTCGAAGGATATGGGCTGCTGTCGGGCAAGAACGTCGACGAGCTGCGGGCCGGCGAGCGTGTCGGGGTGGACGCGGCCAAACGCGACCCCCTGGACTTCGTGCTGTGGAAGATGGCCAAGCCCGCCGAGCCGAGCTGGGAATCGCCCTGGGGCCGCGGCCGGCCGGGCTGGCATATCGAGTGTTCCGCCATGTCCACCCGCTGTCTCGGCGAGCACTTCGACATCCACGGCGGCGGCATGGATCTGCAGTTCCCCCACCATGAGAACGAGATCGCCCAGTCGGAGGGAGCCAGCGGCCGTCATTTCGTCAATGTCTGGATGCACAACGGCTTCGTCCGCGTCAACGAAGAGAAGATGTCGAAGTCGCTGGGGAATTTCTTCACGGTCCGGACCATCCTGGAACATTATCCACCGGAGGTGGTCCGCCTGTTCATCTTGAACAGCCACTACCGCAGTCCCCTGAACTACAGCGACGAAAACCTGGACGAGGCGCGCTCCGCCCTCACCCGGCTCTACAACGCCTTGCGCGGCATCGTGCCGGCGGCGGAGACGGCGGATGGCGCCGAGTTCGCGGCGCGGTTCGGCGAGGCCATGGATGACGATTTCAACACCCCGCTGGCGCTCTCCGTGCTGTTCGACCTGGCGCGCGATGTCAATCGCCACAAGACCGGCGAACCGCAGCAGGCGGCCGGCTTGGCCGCCACCCTGCTGCGGCTGGCGGCCGTCATCGGTCTGCTGCAGGAAGATCCGGAAGACTTTCTGCGCGGTTCGACCGCCGCCGGCCTGGCCGAGGGGGAAATCGAGGAGTGGGTGCAGCGCCGCCTGGAGGCGCGCCGGGCCAAGAATTGGGCGGAGTCGGACCGCATCCGGGACATGCTGAAAGAGCTGGGTGTGATCCTGGAAGACTCGCCCGCAGGAACTTCCTGGCGCCGATTGTGACCAGGCGGGTCGGACGGTAGGGGAGTAGGCGGTGGAGGGTGGCAAGAAGCTGGTGGTGGCCATCTCGTCGCGGGCGCTGTTCGACCTCGATGCTTCCCACGCGGTCTACGAAAGCGAAGGCAAGGAGGCCTACTGCCGGCATCAGGTCGAACACGAGGACGAGGTGCTGGAGCCGGGAGTGGCCTTCCCCCTGGTGCGAAAGCTGTTGTCTCTCAACGACAGCCTGCCGGCTTCCCTGGTGGAGGTCATCCTGCTGTCCCGCAACAGCGCCGATACCGGCCTGCGCGTGTTCCATTCCATCGAGCACCACCAGTTGAGCATCAGCCGCGCGGCCTTCACCAGCGGTCAGTCGCCGCATTCGGCGCCCATTTGTTCCTGTCCAGCAATGCTGACGATGTCGTCAAGGCCCTCGATGCCGGCTATGCCGCCGCCACCATCCTGGCGACGCCGGCCGGAGGCAACGCCAGCGACCAGCTCCGGATTGCCTTTGACGGCGACGCCGTGCTGTTCTCCGACGAGTCGGAACAGATCTATCAGGACCACGGGCTGGAGGCCTTCACCGCCAACGAGAAGAACGAGGCGCGCCGGCCCCTGTCCGGGGGGCCTTTCAAGGGATTCCTGGAAGCGCTTCATCACATCCAGACCGAGTTCGCTTCGGCGGCGTCGCCCATTCGCACCGCCCTCGTCACCGCCCGCGGCGCACCGGCCCACGAGCGGGTGGTGCGAACGCTGCGCGCCTGGAACATCCGCATCGACGAGGCCTTGTTTCTCGGCGGAAGGGAAAAAGGCCCCTTCCTCAAGGCCTTCGGTGCAGACATCTTCTTCGACGACCAGCAAGGCCATTGTCTTTCCGCCAGTCGGCACGTCGCCACCGGCCACGTGCCGCACGGTGTGACCAACCGGAGACAGGCTGGCACGCCGGGCGATTGAACCGGTTTGTTCCGGCGTCGTATGAACGGAGAAGTACGCGGTCGGAGAGAATGGCTACCCTTATCGGATTTTGGGAATGGCTCAAGGTGTGAATGGAGGACTTCGCCCGATGCCGTAGCGTCGCGCTTTCGCTTCAGCGGAGCCGGCGGCGCGGCGGGATTGCAGGATGATCTGTGACTGCAACGGCAGTCCCGCTCTCCCTCCCTACCTACAATGATGCTCAGAGACTGGCTGGCGCGCCGTCGAACCGACCTTGCTCTGAGGTAACTGGCCGAAAAGTTGCTTTAGTGGCGTAGCAAAGCCCGTATTGCTCGCCTTTGACCTGAGGTACGCCGTGGAGGAAACCACCGAGGAAGTCCAGATCAAGTCCGCCAGGTTGAACCTGGTCCTGGTCGAGATTTTCCTCACCATCCTGGGGCTGCTTCTCACCGTCGCGGTGTCGCTCGACATCCAGCGCGAACGCGACCGCTTCACCGAAGCGGCGCTGTTGCTGCACGGCCGGCTGGACATGCAGATCAACCGAAACCTGGTGGCGCTCCAGGGTCTCGCCGCCTTCGTCAAATCCACAGATCCGGAGCAGCAGGACATCCTAGCCGGCTACTCCCGCTACATGCTGAGCCGTAACCCCTACATCTACATGTTGCAGGTGGCGGAGGCGGTACCGGGGGCGGAGTTGGAGGGCTTCATCGCCAGCCAGCGGCGGCGCCAGGGAATGACCGATTTCCGGGTCAAGAAGTTCAGCCACGAAGGTTCGAAGGTATGGACGGCGGTGGACGGAACTTCCGAGATCTATTATCCGGTGGTGTTCATGGAGCCGGTGTTGCCGGAGAACATCGAGCTGATCGGGCTGGACCTCGGCTCCATGGCCTATTCCCGCTATCCCCTGGAGATCTCGCAGCAGACCGGCAGCAGCATCGCCAGCGGTCCCTACCGCCTGCTGGACCGGGACGTCGGCTACATGCTGGTGCAGCCGGTGGAGACCGCGGAGAAACGCCGGTTCGCGATTCTGGTGACCAAGGCCACGAACCTGGTACCGGCCATTGGGGGAAGGGACGGCCGGATGTCCATCGGCATCTACTATCAGGGCGGGGTGTTTTCCGAGGATCCGGTGTGGCTGCTGCATCAGTCCGGCAACAATGACGCCGGCCTCCTGACCAATCTGTTTCCGCGCCTGAGCGCGAGGTTTTCCCTCGGCAGCCAGGACCAGCCCCTCACCCTCAGCATCGAGGAGCAGATGGACGCCAGCGTCCTCAACTGGCCGGTGCTGCTCAGCATCGTGGCCGGCAGCATGTTGTCGGTGCCGGTGATGCTGGCCTACAGCCGTGCCCGCCACCGCGACGAGATGGTCCGCCTCAAGGCAAGCAATACCCTGTTCTATCAGGCCAACTTCGACGCGCTGACGGGCCTGCCCAACCGCCAGTTGTTCATGAACCGCCTGGAGCAGGCGTTGGCGGTGGCCCACCGGCAGGGCCTGATGCATGCGGTTCTCTACCTCGACCTGGACGGGTTCAAGAGCGTCAACGATTACTACGGACACAACATCGGCGACAAGGTCCTGATCCGCGCCGCCAAGATTTTCAGCCGCTGCGTCCGCGAAATCGACACCGTAGCCCGCCTCGGCGGCGACGAGTTCGTCATTCTGCTGCAGGACATCGACGGCCGGCCCGGAGCCGAATTCGTCGCCAGCAAGATCCGCAAGGCGTTTCAGAGCAGCGCACCGGTCACCGTCGATGCCGGCCGGGCCCCGCCCATGCTGGGCACGAGCATCGGCATCGCCATCTATCCCCAGGACGGAACCAGCATCAGCGACCTGCTGAAAGTCTCCGACGCCGACATGTACAAGGACAAGATGGCACGCAAGCTGGCCGCGCAGCAGGCGCGGGACAACGCCCAGCCGAGCGCCGGCGCCGAATCTGCCCCCGTGGGTCCGCGTAGCGGCCGGTAAGGACCGGTTTTTGCGGTAAGGATTCGGAGCGAAGCGCTTCAGTCCTGCTCATGGGCCTCCAGCCGGTTGAACCTGAATTTCGCCGGCAGCCGCCCCCGAAACTTCCTCAAGCGCGCCAGCGGCTCCGAAGTGTCGGGTGTCTTTATTGATTGATCGCGATCAGCCAACGCGGGCGACCATTTGCCTGACGAAAAAACAGCTCTTGACATTCCCATCATGGGAAGGTTCAGCATCTTGGCTCCATGAAGAAGACACATAGGAGTCAGCCATGCAACACCATGTCCATCATCATCATCATCATCACCAGCACGTTCACTCCGATACCGTTTCCGGCCTGAATGGCATTGCCGCCATGGCCACGCTCCACTGTCTCCTGGGTTGTGCCGTGGGTGAAGTGGCGGGAATGGCTCTCGGTACGGCCCTTGGATGGCCAAACGGCGCGACCATTGCCTTGGCGGTGGGATTGGCCTTTCTCTCCGGTTACGCGTTTACCCTGTTGCCACTCAGGCGCTCCGGGATGGGTTGGCGCGATGCAGCCCGGACGGCCGTCGCGGCCGATACCGCGTCCATCGCCACCATGGAAGCCGTGGACAATTTGGTCATGCTGGTCATCCCCGGGGCCATGGATGCGCCGCCCAATTCGTTCCTGTTTTGGGCCAGTTTGCTGGCCTCCTTGATACTGGCCGGCATGGCGGCGTTCCCGGTGAACCGCTGGCTGATCGCCAGGGGGCGCGGGCACGCGGTGGCCCATGTTCACCATTGAGGGCCGGTTCATGAACATCGGAGAAGCGGCGCGGGCGTCCGGCGTATCGGCAAAAATGATTCGTCATTACGAAGCCACGGGAGTCCAGGCCCGGATCAGGCGGTCTTATTCCGGCTACCGGGGCTACGACGACGCAGACGTCCATCGGCTGCAATTTATTCGACGTGGTCGCAATGCCGGTTTTTCCCTCGAGCAGCTTAAGAAACTGATGTCGTTATGGGATGACCGTGAACGGCCGGCCGGCGAAGTCCGAACGTTGGCCCAGCAGCATCTCCGGGATCTGGAGTGGCGGATTGCCGAACTTCAATCCATCGCCGCGACGCTCGGCGATCTGATCGAGCGCTGCCCCGGAGGCGACCGGCCGGATTGCCCGATCCTGAAGTCGTTGTCTGGTGATCTGACCGAACCGGGCTCCGGCACTGCACCGGAACCCGGGCATGGTCGCAGGAAAACCGGCCGGCCTGGCCGGATGTAGCAACTTCGTGAAAATTGAGCGGGGACACTAGCGATGAAAGTTCTGGACGAAGCAAGACTCCGCGCGGCAGTGACCTACAACGCGGCTTCCGACCATTTCGATCATCCGGCCAACTCCTTCTGGGACAGATTCGGGCACACGACGGTGGACCGGCTGAATCTGAAACCGGGAAACACGGTTCTCGATGTGTGCAGCGGCGCCGGTGCGTCGGCCATTCCCGCTGCGCAACGGGTCGGACCGGATGGCGCCGTGATCGCTGTCGATCTCGCCGAAAACCTGCTGGAGCTGGCAAAGGCGAAAGCGCAGCGCCTCGGACTCTACAATGTGCGCTTTCGCTCACGGCGACATGCTGTCGCTCGGTTACGACGATGCATCGTTCGACGCTGTCGTTTGTGTCTTCGGCATTTTTTTTCGTGCCCGATATGCCGGCGGCGGTGAAGGAACTGTGGCGCATGGTGGGCCCTGGCGGAAAGCTTGCCATCACGACCTGGGGACCCAATTTCTTCGAGCCGGCCAACGCCGTGTCTTGGGAACCCGGCCGTTTCCATGGCGGTTTTGAACTTCCCGCGGAAGACCTTGGCGCACAATGCTGTCGATGTCGGACACCTCCAGGAACAGCGCCTCCTGGAGTCGCAAACCGCAGCTGTAGACGGTGGTGAGAAAAGCCAGATTGTGGGGGGTATGGACACAGCTGAGTAGCGCCGCCACCTCCTCCCGGCTCAACACCGCCGGCAACCGCCGTTCGCTCTCGGCCCGGATCAGCTGCAGGGTGTGCCAGTCCCGGCGCAGCACATGTACGAAGAAATGGCGGA
>Ga0233425_10008055_pt1 | contig 14280 bp, 15 predicted proteins | sample Watercolumn_Towu_2_FD_181712 | JGI IMG/M metagenome (GOLD analysis project Ga0233425, IMG submission 181712) | Freshwater microbial communities from Lake Towuti, South Sulawesi, Indonesia - Watercolumn_Towuti2014_140_MG | ecosystem: Environmental > Aquatic > Freshwater > Lake | place...
GGTGGAGGAGCCCACCTCGCCCTCCTTCAGCTTCTGCTTGAAATAGCCCAGGGAGATGTAGCCCCACACGTCCCGGTCCAGGTCGATGAGCACGCTGTTGAAGCGGGCACAGGCGTCGTACAGATCGGCCATGTAGTCGTGGGGCTCGATCTGGATGGTGTAGGGATTGAAGGTCAGGCCCAGGCTTTCCACGAAGCGCCAGGCGAAGGCCTCCCAGTCGAAGTCCGGATAGGCCGACAGGTGGGCGTTGTAGTTGCCCACGGCGCCGTTGATCTTGCCCAGGCAGGCCACCGCGGCGAAGCGGTCCAGGCCGCGGCGCAGCCGGTAGACCACGTTGGCCATTTCCTTGCCCAGGGTGGTGGGGGAGGCGGGCTGGCCGTGGGTGCGCGCCAGCATGGGCAGGTCGGCCAGATCGACGGCCAGACGGGACAACCGCTCCTCGATCCCGCGCATCGCCGGCAGCAGGACTTCCCGGCGGGCGTCGCGCAGCATGAGGGCGTGGGACAGGTTGTTGATGTCCTCGGAGGTGCAGGCGAAGTGGATGAACTCCGCCACCCGGGTGATCTGGTGGTTGCCGGCGAGCCGGTCCTTGAGGAAGTACTCCACGGCCTTCACGTCATGGTTGGTGGCCTTCTCGTGGGCCTTCACCGCCTCGGCATCGGCCAGGGAGAAGTCCCGCGCCACGGCGTCCAGCTCGGCCAGGGTGGCGGCGGAAAAGGCGGGCACCTCGGCGATGGCCGGCTCGGCGGCGAGGGCCTTGAGCCATTCGATCTCCACCCGGACGCGGTACTTGATGAGCCCGAATTCGCTGAAGTAGAGCGCCAGCCGGTCGCCGGTGCGGCGGTAGCGGCCATCGAGGGGGGTGAGGGCGGTAAGCGGGGTCAGGTCCATGTTCAGCTCTTGAGGTCAAATCTTCTGGCGCAGGGCCAGGGTCGTCTGGTTGCGCAGGGCCTTGATCAGGCCGAGCACCTGAGGGGGCACCCGCAACGCTTCTTCCATGCGGTCCGCATAGAGCAGGGCAAGGGGCTTGTCACCCACCACGATGGGCAGCAGCAGGAAGGCGTGGGCCTGGGCGACGCGGGCGTACCAACCGGGGATACGAGTGCGTATGTTATCCGCGGTGGCGTCGGATATCAGGATGTCCTGGGCCTTGGCGGTGGCGGCATGGAAGACGTCGGGGGCGAAGGAGAGGGGGATGCGGAAGGCGCCGCGCATGGCCATGGCGTTGGGACCCAGCCCAACCCTGCCCACCAGGCATTGGCTGGGCCGGTCCAGCACGCAGACCATGACATGGTCGAACAACCCGGTCCGGTACAGTACTTCCGCCACCATCTTGAAGACGTCCGCCAGGTGGTACTCACCCAGCAGCAGGGCGGTCATGTCCTGCATGCCCAGGGCGAGGACATCGGTGGGGTCGTTGCCGGAGGCCTCCTCGGCCTCCTCCGCCCCGGACTCAGTCGCTCCGGCATCGGCCGGGGAGGCGGCGGCCGCCACGCCGGCTTTGGCCGGGAGGGGCAACGAGGCGCTCTTGCTGATGTCCACGTTCAGGATCGCGGCCTCGCCGCGCAGGGTCTCCACCGCCTTGCGCGCCGTTTCCGCCAGGCTTTCCCGGCTGATCTGGGCCGCCTCGCGGTAGCGCTGGTAGAGCACCTCGAGGGCCTGTTCCTGTTCTTCCGGCCGCTTGCCGGCCACCGTACGGTGCAGATCCCGGGCCAGATTGGCCACGATGCGCAGGCGGCCGCCATCCGAGGGTGAAGCCTTGACGGCGGATTCCTCCAGGGGCGACATGGCGTGCAGGATGGTGGGCGGAAAGTGCCAGTGCTTGGCGATGGCCAGGCCAAGCTGGTCATAGTCGGCGCCGAACACACGCTGTGCCGCCGCCGCCTCGCTCAGCATCTCCTCGGCCATCAGCCGCTCGACTTCCAGCGTCTTGTCGTAGAAGTGGAAGCGGGCCATGAGGCGGCCCAGTTCGCGGAAGAGGGCGCTGATGAAGGCTTCCTCACCGTCGCGCACGCCAGCGTTGGCGGCCAGCATGCGGCCGAGGATGCCGCGGTAGAAGCTGTCCACCGCTTCGCCCTTGAGTTCATCGATATGGGCGCGGCCATGCAGGTGCTCGAACAGCAGCAACGATACCGCGGCGTCGCGCACCGCATCGAAGCCCAGGATCACCACGGCGCGGGAGATGGTGCTGATCGGGTGGCTGCCGAAGGAGCCGTAGTGGGCGGCGTTGACCAGCCTGAGCAGTTTCTTGGTCAGGGAGATGTCGCGCAGGATGATGTCGGTGAGCAGGTTCGCGCGGCTGTTCTCGTCGCCTACCGCCCGATTGATCTCGGCGATGGTGCGCGACAGCGCGGGGAAGTCGCCGCCCCGGTCCATTTCCTCGAGCAGGAGGGCGATGGGTGACTTGAGCCCGGTTTCCGTCATGGCGGTGTCAGACGGCGCGCCGGTCCAGCAGGGCCTGGGCGATGGTCATGCCATCCACATGTTCCAGCTCGCCGCCCGCAGGCAGGCCCCGGGCGATGCGGGTGACCTTCAGGCCACGCGCCTTCAGCAGCTCGCCGGCGTAATGGGCGGTGGCTTCGCCCTCGGCGGTGAAGTTGGTGGCCAGGATGATTTCCTCGGTGACCCCGTCGCGGGCCCGCTCGATCAGGCGTTCCAGGCCGATTTCCCGCGGACCGATGCCGTCCAGGGGGGAGAGGCGCCCCATCAGCACGAAGTACAGGCCGTTGTAGGCCTGGGTCTCCTCCAGCCGATTGAGGTCGGCAGGCATTTCCACCACGCATAGCTGGCGTGCGTCGCGACGGTGGCTGGCGCAGATATCGCACACCGGCGCCTCGCTGAAATTGTTGCAGCGCTGGCAGTGGTGCAGCCGCTCCAGGGCACCGGTCAGCGCCAGCGCTAGCCGCGCCGCGCCGTTGCGGTCGCGCTGCAACAGGTGGTAGGCCATGCGTGCGGCAGACTTGGGGCCCACGCCCGGCAGCACGCGCAGGGCATCGATGAGGGCGCCGAGGGGACCGGGAAGCTGCATCTAAGTGAAGAACGGGGGGCAGAACAGGCGTGTTGCCCCGCATTGCTATCAGAACGGCAGCTTGAAGCCTGGTGGCAGGGGCAGGCCGGCAGTGGCGGCGGACATCTTTTCCTGCACCATGGCCTCGACCTTGCGCACTGCGTCGTTGACGGCGGCGGCTATCAGGTCCTCCAGCATGTCCTTGTCGTCAGCCAGCAGGCTGGGGTCGATGCTGACCCGCTTCACGTCGTGTTTGCCGGTCATCACAACCTTGACCAGGCCGGCGCCGGCGACGCCCTCCACTTCCATCTCTGCCATCTTGGCCTGCAGCTTCTGCATGTTGTCCTGCATCTGCTGGGCCTGTTTCATCAGGTTGCCGAGACCGCCTTTGATCATGTCGCCTTCCTTGCCATGTTCTGCTCAGTTGTCGGTGCCCGTCAGTCTGGCCTGCGTGGCCAGGGGGCGGATGTTGGTGACCGTCGCCTCGCACTCGCGCACGATGGTCTGTATGAAGAGGTCGTCGCGGATGGCAGTCTCGGCCTCGTCCTGCCGCGCAGCCTGCTCCCGGGCGCGGGCTGCGGCGGGAGAGGCCAGACTTTCCGTCGTCAGCGCGATGTCGATGCGGACGGCCGTGCCCAACTTTTCCGCCAGTGCATCGCGCAGCTTGTCGCCGAAACTGGCCACCAGGGCTTTCTGGCCTTCCGGCAGGCGCAGCCTGAAATTCGTGCCGGTGCGGGAAACCAGTTCGCATTGCATGGCGAGCTGCCGGACCAGACCGGGCAGGCTTTCTGCCAGGCCGCGCCAGTCGCAGTCGGAATTCTTGTCGACAGCCGGCGGGGTCTCCGCTTCGTTGGCCGCCGTGGCGTCGGCGAGGAGGGTGGAAGCGGGGATCTTGCTGATGGCCGGAGCTTCGCGTCCGCGCGGCGCTGGGCGAACGGCGTCCCCCAGCGGTTCCACCCGGTCGGCCGGAATCCCGCCCGGGATGAAGGCCAGCATGCGCAGCAGGGTCATGGCGAAGCCGGCGTATTCGTCCGGCGCCCATTCAAGGTCGCGGCGTCCGAGGGTGGCGATCTGGTATTGCACCTGCACACCTTCCGCATCCATCTGTCGCGCCAGGGTAAACAGGCGATCGCGTTCCGGGACGTCCTCGCCCACTGCTTCGGGCACGCTCTGTGCCAGGGCGACCTGGTGCAGCAGTCCGGCAAGATCCTGCAAGGCGGCGTCGAAGGAATAACCGCGTGCCGCAAGTTCGCCGGCCTCACGCATCAGGCGCGGGCCGTCAGCGGCCGCCAGGGCTTCCAGCACCGGCAGCAGGTAGGCCTGGTCGACGACGCCCAGCATGGCGCGCGTTTCCTCCTCGCGCACCTGACCGCTTCCGTAGGCGATGGCCTGGTCTGTGAGGGATAGTGCGTCGCGCATGCTGCCGGCGGCGGCACGGGACAGGAGGTTCAGGGCGCCGGATTCAAAGGGGACGTTTTCCGCTTCCAGGACCTTCTTCAGGTGTCCTGCCACCTGGCCGGCGGGCATCTGCTTCAGGTTGAACTGGAGGCAGCGCGACAGCACCGTCACCGGCACCTTTTGGGGATCGGTGGTGGCCAGGATGAAGATGACGTGGCCAGGCGGTTCCTCCAGGGTCTTCAGCATGGCGTTGAAGGCATGCTTGGAGAGCTGGTGCACCTCGTCGATGATGTAAACCTTGTAGCGACCGGCGGTGGGCGCGTACTGGGCGTTCTCGATGACCTCGCGCATGTTGTCGATGCCGGTGTAGGAAGCGGCGTCGATCTCGATGAGGTCCACGAAACGGCCGCCGTCGATCTCCCGACAGGCCGCACATTCGCCGCAGGGCTCGGCGGTGACGCCGCGCTCGCAGTTGAGGCACTTGGCCAGGATGCGCGCCAGGGTGGTCTTGCCCACCCCCCGGGTGCCGGTGAACAGGTAGGCGTGGTGCAATCGGCCCTGGGCCAGGGCGTTGGAGAGCGCCCGTACCACGTGTTCCTGGCCGACCAACTGCGCGAAGCCGCGGGGGCGCCACTTGCGGGCGAGGACCTGGTGGCTCATGGGTCGATGTCCCGCCCGAAAAGGTCAGTAGTTGTAGCCGAAGCGGATCTGGTGGAAGTTGATACCGTCGTTGGGGTCGGAGATACCGGCGTTGGACAGATGCTGCAAACGGTAACCCAACTCATAGCGGTTCTTCTCGCCGAAGCTCCAGCCGACCCCGACGTGGTCGCCGAAGTTGAAGCTGCTGCCGAAGATGCGCCGGTTGTTGATGCGGGTTTCCGAGAGCAGATGCGCGCCGACGGCGGCTTCCAGGTAGAAGTTGCTGTTGTTGGGGCTGAAACGGAACACCGGGGTGATGCCGAGATCCCACAGGCTTCTGGAGCCCGCGCCGTCACCGTCCCAATAGCCCAGGCCGGCTTCCCAGAAGCCGGTGATGTTCCAGCTCTGGCCGAGGTTCCAGCGCTTGTCCCAGTTCCAGCGCAGAGTGATCCGCGCCAGGCTTGTGGAATCGTCGCCTGAGCCCAGTTCGATGCCGGAGCCATTGACCGCGTGGGCGGGTTGGCCTGCGGCCAGTCCCAGGCCGAGCAAGAGAACGGAAAGGGCGCCTTTGGTCATGCGACAACTCCTGTGATGTAAGGGGGTGGCGAGCCCGACCCCCGGCACTGGCATCGATCGCTGTGGCTGCTTCCTTCCGGACCTGACCAGGTTCACGACTTAGCCATGCGGGGAGACCCGCCACGGCGCATTCTAACCCAGGTCGGGAAACCCTGGCTCACTCGTCCTCGGCCGGTTCGGCGACGCGCCGCGCCCTGACCGCATCGGCCAGCTGGCGCAACAGCGGCTCGGTGGTGTCCCAGCCGATACAGGCGTCGGTGACCGAGACGCCGTAGGCAAGCTCCTTGCCGGGCTGGACATCCTGGCGGCCAGGATTGAGATGGCTTTCGACCATCACTCCCATGATGCGCTTGTCGCCCCGGGCCAACTGGCCCGCCACGTCCGCGCACACGTCCATCTGGCGCTGGTACTGCTTGCTGGAGTTGGCATGGGAGAAATCGATCATCACGTGCTGGCGCAGGCCGGCCGCAGCCAGTTCGCCGCAGGCGGCGTTGACGCTGGTGGCGTCGTAATTGGGCTGTTTGCCGCCGCGCAGGATGACGTGGCAGTCCTCGTTGCCCGCGGTCTTGAATACCGCGACATGGCCGGACTTGGTGATGGACACGAAGTGGTGGCGGGCGGCGGCGGCCTTGATGGCGTCCACGGCGATGCGCAGGTTGCCGTCGGTGCCGTTCTTGAAGCCGACCGGGCAGGACAGCCCGGAGGCCAGCTGGCGGTGGGATTGCGATTCCGTGGTGCGGGCGCCGATGGCGCCCCAGGCTACCAGGTCGGCGATGTACTGGGGCGAGATCAGGTCCAGGAACTCGGTGCCGCAAGGCAGGCCCAGGCCGTTGATCTCCAGTAGCAGCTTGCGCGCCAGGCGCAGGCCCTCGTTGATGTCGAAGCTCTCGTCCATGTGGGGATCGTTGATCAGTCCCTTCCAACCCACGGTGGTGCGGGGTTTCTCGAAGTACACGCGCATGACGATGATCAGGTCCTTTTCCAGTTCAGACATCAGGGCGCGGAGCTTGTGCGCGTAATCCATCGCGGCCTTGGGATCGTGGATGGAGCAGGGCCCCACCACCGCTACCAGCCTGTCGTCAGCGCCGCGCAGCACGTCGTGGATGTGCTTGCGCGCCTGGAAGGTGGTGCGCAGGGTCGCCTCGCTGGCCTTTAGTTCGCGCATCAGCTGCATGGGCGCCAGAAGTTCGTCGCCCTGTTCGATGCGCGTGTCGTCGGTACGGTAGTGAGTCATGTCGGTTTCCTTGTCGATGCCGGCCCTGAAACGAAAAACCGCCAGGGGCCTGGCGGTTTTTCGGGGGGCTCAATTCGACTTGCGTGGATCAGCGCCTCCCGGCCGCCATGGCCGGAGAGCGAAAAAATCGAAAAAAGCGCTGAGAAATCAATTTCATGGGCGTGGATGCTAGCAGACCATGATGCACTGCCACAAGCCGGTTGACTGATGCTTCTCAACCCACCTTGGGCAGGCGATGCAGGGCCGCCTCGATCTCGTGCTCCGGATAGGCATAGTCCTCGAGCTTGCCGGCGAAATAGGCATCGTAGGAAGCCATGTCGAAGTGGCCATGGCCCGAGAGGTTGAAGAACAGGGTCTTGGCCTCGCCGGTTTCCTTGCAGCGCAGGGCCTCGTCGATACAGGCGCGGATGGCGTGACAGGACTCGGGGGCAGGGATGATGCCCTCGGCACGGGCGAAGGTGACGCCGGCCTCGAAGGTCGCCAGTTGCGGCACGGCGACCGCTTCGATCAAGCCTTCCTTGTATAGCTGCGACACCAGCGGCGAGTCGCCGTGGTAGCGCAAGCCGCCGGCGTGGATGCCCGGCGGCACGAAGTCATGGCCCAGGGTGTACATGAGCATCAGCGGCGTATAGCCGGAGGCATCGCCGAAGTCGTAGGCGTAGTGGCCGCGAGTGAGGGTGGGGCAGGAATCCGGTTCCACCGCCACCAGGCGCACGGTCTTGCCGTTCCTGCCGCCGGCCGCGTTGTCGGCCAGGAAGGGGAAGGCGGCGCCGGCGAAGTTGGAGCCGCCGCCGCAGGCGGCGAAGATCATGTCGGGCCAGTCGCCCACCTTCTCGAACTGCTTCTTGGCCTCCTGGCCGATGATGGTCTGGTGGTGGCAGACGTGGTTGAGCACCGAGCCCAGGGCGTAGTTGGTGTCCGGCCGGCTGGCGGCCTCCTCCACCGCCTCGGAGATGGCGATGCCCAAGCTGCCGGGCGAATTCGGGTCCTCGGCCAGTATCTTGCGGCCGGCGTTGGTCATGTCGGTGGGCGAGGCGAACACCTCGGCCCCCCATGTGTGCATCATGGAGCGGCGGAAGGGCTTCTGGTTGTAGCTCACCTTCACCATGTAGACGCGCACCTCCAGGCCGAACATGCGGCCGGCGAAGGACAGGCTGGAGCCCCACTGGCCGGCGCCGGTCTCGGTGGACAAACGGTTGATGCCGGCCTGCTTGTTGTAATAGGCCTGGGGGATGGCGGTATTGGGCTTGTGGGAGCCGGCCGGGGAGACGCCCTCGTACTTGTAGTAGATCTTCGCTGGGGTGCCGAGCGCCTGCTCCAGGCGGGTGGCGCGGAACATGGGTGCGGGACGCCACAGGCGATAGGCCTCGCGCACCGGCTCGGGTATCGGGATCCAGCGCTCGGCGGAGACTTCCTGCTCGATCAGGCTCATCGGGAAGATGGCCGTGAGGGCCTCGGGACCGATGGGCTTGCCGTCCGGGCCCAGGGGCGGGGCCGGCTTGTTGGGCATGTCCGCCACCACGTTGTACCAGTGGGTGGGAATGTCGGACTCGTCGAGCAGAATCTTGGTTTGCGGCATGAAGGCCTCCTGGAAAATGCTGATGGAACGCGAAACACCAGTGCCTCCCCCGGCCGCTGGCGGAACGGGCGAACTATACTCGCGCGCTCATTGAAGCGAAAAGCACAGCGCCATGGATCATCCCGACCTGACCGAACACACCCTCGAATCCCGCGACGAGTACCAGGGACGCCTGCTGCATGTGAAGAAAGACCGGGTGCGCCTACCCAATGGCGGCGAGTCCTCGCGCGAGTACTTCCTCCACCCCGGCGCGGCGGTCATCCTGCCCATCTTCGAGAATGGCGACATCCTGCTGGAGCGCCAGCACCGCTACCCGCTGCACCGGGACTTCCTGGAACTGCCCGCCGGCAAGTTCGATCCGCACGAGAGCGAACTGGCCTGCGCCCAGCGGGAATTGCAGGAGGAAACCGGCTACGTTGCCCTGAAGTGGCGGCAACTGCCCACCTTCTACCCTTGCATAGGCTATTCCAACGAACGCCTGGTCTACTTCCTGGCCGAGGAGCTCTGCTTCAGCGGCGAGAACATGGACGAGGACGAGTTCCTGGAAATCCTGCGCGTGCCCTTCGCCGAAGCCATGGCCATGGTGGGGGATGGCCGCATCGACGAGGCAAAGACGGTGATGGGGCTGCTCTGGTATGAGAAATTCGGCGCCAGAGTCCGGTGATAAACTGGCTTCGCCTCTATTCGCGCCCTTCCCCCATGTCCATCGCCACCCTGGAACAGCTCGCCGCCGCCGTGAGGGAATTCGGCCGTGAGCGGGACTGGCACCGCTATCACGACCCCAAGAACCTCGCCGCCGCACTCATCGTCGAGGCGGCGGAACTGTTGGAGCCTTTCCAGTGGCTGACCCCCGAGCAGAGCCTGAACCTTCCGGAGGCCAAGCGCGAAGCGGTGCGCCAGGAGATGGCCGACGTGCTCATCTACCTGGTGAGCCTGGCCAACTGCCTGGACATCGACCTGCTGCAGGCCGCCGAGGCCAAGCTGGCGATCAACGCCGCGAAGTACCCTGTGGATAGGGCCAAAGGGTCCTGCGCCAAGTCCTCAGAGCTATAGCCCACGAGGGGTGACCACCATGAGCCTCTTCAAACACCACCTGTTCTTCTGCCTCAACGTGCGCGATGACGGCGAGCCCTGCTGCACCGACCACAATGCCGAGGCGATGTTCGAATACGCCAAGAAGAAGGCCAAGAGGCTGGGCCTGCACGGCAAGGGGGGTAACTGCCGGGTAAACCGTGCCGGCTGCTTCGACCGCTGTGCAGAAGGCCCGGTGTGTGTGGTCTACCCGGACGCGGTCTGGTACACCTACGTGGACGAGGCGGACATCGACGAGATCGTCGAATCCCACCTGCGCGATGGCAAGGTGGTGGAGCGCTTGAAAATTTGACTGCCAATACCGCTTTCCACCCCTGCCCTCCCTGTGGGCGGAGAGGGGGTGCGCACCTCCTTCGCGCGCTTGGGAGGCTGGGAGGGGGAGGGCATCCATACAGATCATGAGCAGACACAAACTCCGCATCAAGGGTCCCGCCGGCGCCATCGAAACCGTCATCGAGGAACCGCCGGGCGAACCGCGTGGCCTGGCCCTGGTTGCCCATCCCCATCCCCTGCGCGGCGGCAGCCTGGACAACAAGGTGGCCTGGACCCTGGCGCGGGCGGCCTTGTCCTGCGGCCTGGTTGCGGTGCGCCCCAACTTCCGTGGCGTCGGCGAAAGCGAGGGGGAGTTCGACCACGGCGTCGGCGAGACCGAGGATCTGCTGGCCGTGGCCCACGCCGTTGCCACTCACTACGGCAAGCTGCCCTGGACCCTGCTGGGTTTTTCCTTCGGCGCCTATGTGCAGCAGCGGGTGGCCCTGAGGCTCCACGCCCGGCGCCTGATCATGGTGGGGCCGGCGGTGTCCATGTACGAGTTCGAGCCCACGCATATCCCCAGCACGCTTATCCATGGCGACCAGGACGAGGTGATTCCCTTCGCTGCAGCCCGGGACTATGCCGAAGCCCACGCCATTCCCCTCATCGTGGTGGAGGGCTGCGGCCACTTCTTCCACGGTCGTCTCCGGGAATTGCAGGGCCACGTGGAGGTTCTGTGCCGGGCGTGACCCGACCCCTGAGCCTGCGCGGCCTGACCAAGCGCTACGGCGGCCAGCCCGTCGTCGACGGCTTCGACCTGGAACTCGAGCCGGGCCGCTGCCACGGCCTGCTGGGTCCCAACGGCGCCGGCAAGACCACCACCCTGCGCCTGGCTCTCGGCCTGATCGGCGCCGATTCCGGCGCGGTGGAACTGCTGGGCTATCCCATGCCGGAACAGGCCAAGCGTGCACGCCGCAAGGTCGGGGTGGTGCCCCAGGTGGACAGTCTGGACCCGGATTTCACCGTGGCCGAGAACCTGCACACCTACGGCCGCTACTTCGGCCTGCCCGTCAAGGCCATCGCCGAGCGCATCCCCGGCCTGCTGGAGTTCGCGGGACTGGCCGGCAAGGCGGACGCCCCCATCCTCACCCTGTCGGGGGGCATGAAGCGGCGCCTCACCCTGGCCCGCGCCCTGGTCAACGATCCGGACCTCATCATTCTGGACGAGCCCACCACCGGCCTCGATCCGCAGGCCCGCCACCTGATCTGGCAGGGCCTGCGCCGGCTCATCTCCCAGGGCAAGACCCTGCTGCTCACCACCCACTTCATGGACGAGGCGGAACGCCTGTGCGACGTCATCAGCGTCATGGACCACGGCCGGGTCATCGCCCGTGGCAGCCCCCGGGAGCTGATCGCCGGACACATCGAGCCCCATGTGGTGGAGATCTACGGTGACGGCCTGAATGAATGGAAGACATCTTTTCTCCCCTCCCCCGCAAGCGGGGGAGGGGTCGGGGGAGAGGGGAATGCTCTTTGCCACCGCTGCGAGCAGGCCGGCGAAACCCTGTTCTGCTACACCGACGACCCCGAGAAGGTGGTGGCGGAACTGGAAGCCCACCCGGGCCTGCGCTACCTGCACCGGCCGGCGAACCTGGAGGACGTGTTCCTGAAGATCACCGGGAGGGATTTACGTGATTAGTCCCGGTTGGTTCCCCGTCTGGCGCCGTAACTTCCTGGTCTGGAAGAAACTGGCGATCCCCTCCCTGCTGGGCAACCTGGCCGATCCCATGCTCTACATGCTGGGCCTGGGCTACGGCCTGGGGGGCTTGCTGCCGGCGGTGGACGGGGTGCCCTACCTGAACTTCCTGGCTGCCGGCACCCTGGCCTACAGCGTCATGAACAGCGCCACCTTCGAGACCCTGTATTCCGCCTTCTCCCGCATGCACGTGCAGAAGACCTGGGATGCCATCCTCAACACTCCCCTGGGCCTGTCCGACATCCTGTTGGGTGAGCTGTTCTGGGCCACGGCCAAAAGCCTGCTGTCGGGAGTGGCCATCCTGCTGGTGGTCTGGGCGCTGGGCCTGTACGAGGACTTCGCCCTGACCCTGTCCCTGCTGCCGGTGGCGGTCCTCACGGGCTTCTGCTTCGCCGGGCTGGGTCTGTCCATCAACGCGGTGTCGCCCAACTACGACTTCTTCCTCTACTACTTCACCCTGGCCATCACCCCCATGATCCTGCTGGGCGGGGTGTTCTACCCGCCCACCGCGCTGCCCGGCTGGCTCGCCGCCATCGCCGCCTGGCTGCCGCTGACCCACGCCATCGAGCTGGCGCGGCCGCTGATCCTGGGAAAACTTCCCGATGGCATGCTGCTGCATGCCGCGGCGCTGGTGGCGTACGGAATGGTCGGCTTTGCGGCGGCGCTTAAGCTGACGCGGCGGCGGTTGCTGCGCTGACGCGACCTTCCGTCAGCGAGGACGGCCGATACCCTCGACCAGGGCGGCCATTTCGAGGGCCTCCTTGCTCCCGACGGCGCGCAGGCCCTGCGCGAGGCTCCGCCGGTTCCGGCCGGGCTGGTTCTGGCTCACTTTCCACTTGCCGGTCAGCCGCTTCATGACGATTTCGATGCCGACGATGCTGTCCATGAGCCGGTCGGTGAACTCGCAGGGAGCATCCTCCACGCGCCAGGCCGGGTCGAAGCGGGCTTCATTCCGGTCGGTCAGGTCTTCCAGCGTGGCCCGCAGCCAGGCGGGGTCTTCGATGACGTGAAGCGTCCCGTAGGCGTGGGCGACCGCATAGTTCCAGGTGGGGACCACCCTTCCGTTCTCCGCCTTGGTCGCGTACCAAGAGGGCGTGACGTAGCAGTCCGGCCCATGAAAGATGGCAAGGGCGTCCACGTTCCGGTCGAAATCTTTCCACATCGGATTGGCCCGGGCCACATGGCCTCTGAGGATGCCAAGTCCGTCGGGAGGCACCGACAGGCACAAGGGGACATGGTTGGCATTGAACCCGTCCGGCGTCAGGGTCACCAACGTGGCCAAGGGGCGGGAACGGATCAGCGCATGCAGGACGTCGATATCGGGTTCGGCGAACTGTTCGGGCACGTACATGAACGTCGGTCAGCCATGCGCGGGATGCTTGTGCCCATCCCGCCGGAAGTCCAGATGCCCGTCGATCAGGGTGTACTGCACCCGGCCCTGCATCTCCAGGCCCAGATAGGGGCTGTTCTTGCCCAGGCTGGCCAGGTTGGAGGGGCTGACGATCCAGGCGGCTTCCGGGTCGAACAGGCACAGGTCGGCGGGGCGGCCGGCGGCGATGTGGCCCGCGTCCACGCCCAGGATGCCGGCGGGCTGGTGGGTGAGGTAGCCCAGGGCTCGGGCCAGGGGGATGCCGGCTTCCCGCGCCCACTTCAGCGTCAGGGGCAGCAGCAACTCCACGCCGGTGGCGCCGGGATCGGCTTCCTGGAAGGGAAGTTCCTTGGCGTCGTCGTCCACCGGGGCGTGGTCGGAGCAGATGGCATCGATGGTGCCATCGGCCAGGCCCTTGCGGATGGCCTCCCGATCCCGCTGGCTGCGCAGGGGCGGGATCAGGTGGCAGTTGGCGTCGAAGTCTGCGGTGTCCATCTCCGACAGGTGGACGTGATGAATGCCGACGTCGCAGGTGATGGGCAGACCGTCGTGCTTGGCGCGGCGTACCAGTTCGATGCCGGCCCGGCTGGACAGTCGAGCCAGGTGGACCCGGGCACCGGTCTCGCGCACCAGCAGCAGGATGGTGGAAATGGCCACCGTCTCCGCCGGCACGGGAATCGCCGGCAGACCGTGGCGCGCGGCGACGACGCCGTCGTGGGCGACGCCCTCGCGCGCCAGATGGGCGTCCTGGGGCCGCAGCCAGATGGGCAGATCGAAGGTTTTGGCATACTCCATGGCGCGCAGCAGCACCTGGGTGTCGGTGAGCGGCGCGTCGGCCTGGCTGAAGGCGACGCAGCCGGCCTCGTTGAGTTCGGCCATTTCGGTCAGGCGCTCGCCCTTGAGCTCGCGGGTGAGGGCACCGAGGGGATAGACCCTCGGGCCGGGCATGTGCTTGGCGCGGAACTTGAGCATTTCCACCAGGCCCGGCTCGTCCAGGGGCGGGTCGGTGTCGGGCGGGCAGGCCAGGGAGGTGACGCCGCCCACGGCGCAGGCGTGCATCTCGGATTCCAGGGTGGCCATGTATTCCAGGCCCGGTTCGCGCAGGCGCACGGACAGGTCCACCAGGCCGGGGCAGACCACCAGGCCCGCGGCGTCGATGACCTGGTTGGCGTGGAAGTCGGCGGGCGCCGAGCCCACGCCGACGATGTGGCCGGCAGCGACGAAGACATCCCGGACCGCATCCAGGCCGGAGGCGGGGTCGATGACTCGGCCGTTCTTAAAGTGGATTTTCATGTCAGTTCCCCGCCAGGATGCTCATCACCGCCATGCGCACGGCGATGCCGAAGGTGACCTGGGACAGGATCACCGACTGCATGCC
>Ga0233425_10008056_pt1 | contig 14278 bp, 13 predicted proteins | sample Watercolumn_Towu_2_FD_181712 | JGI IMG/M metagenome (GOLD analysis project Ga0233425, IMG submission 181712) | Freshwater microbial communities from Lake Towuti, South Sulawesi, Indonesia - Watercolumn_Towuti2014_140_MG | ecosystem: Environmental > Aquatic > Freshwater > Lake | place...
CCCATTCCGGTATGGAAAATCAATTCTCCCATGAGGATGAAAAAGGGGACCGGGAGCAAAGTGAACGTTGTAATGGAGGTAAAGGCCCCGGTGACCACCCCCACTAAACCGGGCAACCCACCCAGAAAAAAATAAGCGGCTACGAGGTTAACGACCAGAAAGGCAAAAGCGATGGGCAGATTGGTCAGAAGCAAACAAACCATACCACCGAAGAGCAAAATAAGGACCTGCCACCATTCCATGATCTATCTCCCTTCCTTGGTCGCGGAATACTTCTGCCATGATATCCGGAAGAATTGGATGGTCAGCAGTAAACTGCCGATGGGGATAATGATAAAAACGATCCACTTGGGAACGGTGACGGCTCGGACATCGGTAACGCCATTCACCAGGCAATCCCAGAGATGGATATTTCCTAAAATAAATAAAATCCCACTAGTCAGGCCACCAATGATGCTCATAAGACAATCCAACGGTTTCTTGGCTTTCTCTCTAAGATGGGCATAAATGATATCCGTCGTAATGTGCCCTCCTTCTCTGAGCAGCCAGGTGGTAGCCAGAAAAACGATCCACAAGAGGGCATATTCGGTAACTTGGGTTAACCAGATGGTTGTTTTGGTAAAGAGATAGCGCAGACTAATAGAGTAGCAGACTGCGGCGGTTATAAAAACGAGAATCACGCCGGCCAAGGCGGCCATTCCATCAACCAGTTTGTCAAAAAAAGTCCAGAAGGTTTTCATAGCCCATTCCCTCATTTCATTCTTCTTTTTTCAAGGCATGGCGTAAAATGGATTGTTTTGATTCTTCCAAGTGCTGTTGCATGGCCAGCGAGACCTCGTCGGCCTCACCTTTTTCGATGGCCCGGAGAATGTTCTGGTGTCCCCTCAAAGCCTGTTGAACGGTTTCTTCCGAAAAAATACTCTGAATCCGGTAGCGCAGCATATGCCCCCTTAGGGTTTGCGACATTTCCAGTAATCGGGTACTCCCGCTGCACCGGGCGATAATTTCATGAAATTGGGCATCTAAATCGATAAAGGCCCGTATTTCGCCTTGGGAGACCGTGGCCATCGTTAAGGAAATATTCTTTTTTAAGGCTTTGACCGCTTTGCCCGGCGCCTTTTCCATGGCCCAGCGGGCGGCCAGCCCTTCTATGACCGAACGAATCTCGCAGATCTCTTCTACCTCAGCCGCGCTGATGGCTTTAACCTGATAACCCACGCGTGGAATGGACTGAATCAGTCCTTCGATTTCTAAATTGTGCAGGGCTTCTCGAACGGGTGTGCGGGAGGTACCGATCTCTTGGGCGATCTTGGTCTCGATCAGACGCTGATTGGGGGCAATCCGGCCGCTGAGGATTTGATCCCGAACATAGGCATAGACTTTTTTCCGGATGGTCTCACTATCTTGAATAACCAGCTTTTTCATAACCTAGACTACAGAATTTTCTCCTCGGGATTGATGGTCTAAACAGCCTTCAGCCCTGGCTTGAAGCCTTTCCCATTGTTCATCGGCTTCTTTCTGAATGACTTGGATGACCTCGGGGCTCAAATGACGGTAGCGGCCTTGAATTTTCAGATATTCACTCACCGGTAGGCCTTTGGGGTCATGGGTAATCCGAAATTGGGTCCCATCGATAATCTCGTATAAAGGAAAAAGATTGGTTTCTACGGCCAGCATGGCTGATTTAACGGTCAATTCTTCCGCCATACGCCAGCCCGTCGGACAGGGGGTTAAGGTATGAATAAACCGGGTTCCCTTAAGGTCTTTGGCCTTTTGGACCTTGGCCATCAGATCCTGGGGATATCCCAGAGAGGCGGTGGCGGCATAGGGCATCCGGTGGGCGGCAATAATCTCCATAAATTGTTTTTTCTTGCCCTTCCTTCCGGCCGGAGTGGTCATGGTCCAGGCATTTTCCGGAGTGGCGGAACTGGATTGAATGCCCGTATTCATATACCCTTCATTGTCCAGGCAGACATAGATAAAATTTTCATTCCGGTCAGCCGCCCCGGACAGGGCTTGGAGACCGATATCAAACGTGCCGCCGTCACCGGCGAAGGCCAGGACGGTAGTATCCTCTTGGCCTTTGATCTTCAGGGCCCTGGCTATCCCGGCGGCGGTGGGAGCGGCGATTTCGAAAGCGGAGTGAAAACAAGGAACGGTCATGGTGCTGTGGGGATAGGCGGCACTGATCACACCCACACAGGAAGGGATAATGACCACGATGGTTTTTTCTCCCAGGACCTTTAAAACCAGGCGCATGGTCGTGGCCACCCCACATCCGGGACAGGCCATGTGACCAGAGCGCATGTATTCTTTTTCAATTATTTCAGATGACATGATTATTCCAAGTTTATAGCGGTCATATTAAAACCTGTTCGTCGTTGAGCGTTCGGCGCTCGGCGAAAAACAATTAAACCTATTTTGACATTTGAAGCAACCGACTGCGACACTGGAAAGTAAGATCAAAAAATTCATAAACCCTAGGGGTTGGTCGCCGAACGCCGAACGCTCAACGACGAACGATTTCTATTTTACCCCCACCCAAACCGGCAAATTTTCCGGTTCATCCATGCGGAGCGTTTTAAGGGCTATCTCTTCCAGCATTTCGGGCGAGACATCATCCCCGCACAGGCCGGCGATATATCCTTGTATCATTGGCCGCTGTTTCAAAGCATAAAGAGCTGCCTTCAATTCCTGGCAGAAAATTCCTTCTTTTCCAATAGAGATGTTGCGGTCCACTACAGCCACCCTCGGCACCGACTTCAGGGCGTCCCGGACCTCCTGCCAGGGAAACGGCCTAAAGGCCTTAATTTTTAATAAGCCGGCACGATGTCCTTTGGCCCGGAGCATCTCTATGGCCACCCGAGCGGTGCTGGTCATGGCCCCGCTGGTAACCAAGACGACATCCGCCCCGTTAATCTCTACGGGCTCCACCATTCCATACCCTCGACCGACCGTCTGCTGATAAATCCTGTCGGTCTCGCGGATGAGATCTTTGGCCTTTTCCATGTCTTCAAAACTTCTCTGTCGGTAGGCCATGAATTGGGCCGGGCTAACCACATTGGAGACATAAGCCGGGTTATGAATATCGAACCGATTGGTTATGGTTACCGGAGGCAGGAAGGAATCAATAATCTCTTGATCCGGTATCTCCAGGGGTTCGATAAAATGAGAGGTGAAAAAGCCGTCGATGCAGACCATAACCGGCAGCATAATCGCTTCAGCGATTTTATAGGCCTGAATAACCGTATCCAGGGCCTCTTGCCCGTCTTCGCAGTAAAACTGCATCCAGCCGGTATCCCGCTGGGAAAGGCTGTCCGACTGATCACTTCCGAAGGCCCAGGGTACAGCTAAGACCCGATTCACATTGGCCATGACAATAGGAACCCTGTTCCCTGAGGCAAAATGAAGCATTTCGTGCATCAAGGCCAGCCCCTGGGAGGCTGTGGCCGTAAAGGTGCGCACCCCGGTCAAAGAGGCCGAAATGCAGGCCGCCATGGCCGAATGCTCCGATTCGGTGCGCATCATCATGGCTGTCATGCGGCCTTCATTTTCCATCTCGGACAGTTTTTCATAGATCGGGGTTTGGGGCGTAATGGGGTAAGCGGCCACAAATTGGACCCGGGCCAGGCGGACGGCCTCGGCGATAGCATAGTTTCCGGAGAGGAGTTGTCTCATCAGGCGTCCTCCAGGTCGATGACTTGCCGGGGGCAGGCCGAAACACACATGCCGCATCCTTTACAGTAATCGGCCTTAAGACCATATCCGCTCTCGCCGACCTTGGTGATGGAAAGATCCGGACAAATCAAGAAACAGAGGTCGCAGCGGGTGCAGGTCCCACATTTAAAGCACCGGGATATTTCGCTGTCCATTTCCGATCGGGTCAGCCCTTTGGTCGATTCTCCAAACGATTTTCGACCTTCTTCCACCCTAAAAGAAAAAGAATTGTTTCGGCGGGTTCGATAGGGAAAGACTAATAGATTCATTTTATCAAGGGCGGCCACTTTTTTAAGATCGATCGGTTCACCTTCCGGCCCAAGATCGGCTAGGAACGAAAAAGAAGGACCCGCACCGATCTGACGGCACCGGAATTCCTGCTTGAACTCTTTTCCCTGGAGATAGCAGGAAATGGCCAAAGCTCCCAGTTTGCCGCTGGCCACGGCATCGGCCACAAAGGCCCGGTTTCCGGCACAATCTCCCCCGGCGAAAACACCGGCAGTAGGGGTTGCCGTGCTCTCCGGGTCTATGGGAATCATTCCCTTTCGGTTCACCTCCATCCCCAGTTCTTTGACAAACCCTGTCTCCGAATTCTGCCCTATGGCTATGATAACCGTATCCACCGGAATCGTGAATTCCGAACCATCCTTCGGAAACGGTTGGGGACGGCCTTGTTGGTCGGCCTCACCCAATTCCATCCGCAGGCACTCGATACCGACTAACCGTCCTTTTTCGGAAATCAATTGTTTTGGTGCCGTCAGTATTTCGATCTGGATCCCTTCTTTTTGCACAACGGCCCGGTCTTCGGGAAGGGCCGGCATCTCCGACCAAGAACGCCGATAGAGTATGGAGACCTGATTTCCGCCAACCCGTCTAGCCGCCCGGGCGCAATCGATAGCCGTATTTCCCCCCCCGATCACCACCACCCGTCGGCCTACTTTAATCTTTTCACCCAAGTTAATCCTGCGCAGGAACTGGACCCCTTCCATAACCCCTGACCAATTTTCTCCCTCAAGGCCTAACTTCTGTCCCCCATGGGAACCGACGGCAATGAAAACCGCCTGAAAAGGTTTGGTGATCTCTTTGAAGGGATGTTCCTGCCCTATTCCGACTCCGGTCTTTATTTCCACTCCCAAATGCCGGATATAGCCTATCTCTTTCCGAAGGACTTTTTTAGGAAGACGGTATTCCGGAATGCCGTAACGAAGCATCCCCCCCGGTTCGGGCAGGCTTTCAAATATAGTGACCCCGTAGCCTAGGCGAACCAGTTGATAGGCCGCACTCAATCCAGCCGGTCCTGAGCCGATAACGGCAATCCGCTCTTTTTTGTTCTGGGGCGGGGTTTCCTCCTCCAGGTGAACTTGCCCGTGATCCGCTAAATACCGTTCAAAACCTCGGATGTTAACAGCTTCATCAAAATGTTTGCGATTACAATTCCATTCGCAGGGATGGTAGCAGACTCGCCCGCAGACACCCGGCAGGGGATTATCCCGACGAACGATCTGTAAAGCTCCGTCTAGGTTCCCTTTTGAGGCTTGGGCAAAGGCACGGGCCATATCGATACCAATGGGACAAGCAGATCGGCAAGGTGAAATTTTTTCAATATAAGTCGGTTTATGGGGACTCCAGAGACCGGTCTTAAAGATCTCCGTGGAAATCTGAGAGACAGGAACGATATGCTCTAGATCGGGATGGTTCATGGGTAATGATGTTTTGTTCAGATTTTGATTTTCAAACCTTAACCATTTCATACGCTCTGCTGGCTGCCTGGAGATTGGCCTCGATCTTGGCCGGCACGGTTTCTTTAATGGCCTTTTCCAGAAAATCGAAAGGGATGGACCCTTCGGCCCGGCAATAAGCCCCCAGGATAGCCGTATTGATAGTGGCCCCCAAGCCGACCGATTCAGCAATGGCCCGGGCATCAATCCTTATGGAACGGAAGGACTGGAGGCCCGGGAATGGTTCTATTGAGGGCGTATTGATCAGGATAAACCCATTGGGGTTGAGATGAGATTGAATTTCCTGAATATCAATCAAATCGGCTGCCAGATAGATAAGCCGGTCAGGCCTTTTGATCTCGCATTTAAGGAGAATCTTTTTTTGATCGACCCGCAGAAAACCGGCTACCGGGGCCCCCCGGCGCTCACCCCCGAAGAGGGAATAACACTGAGGATAAAGACCCATCAGGAAATAGACTTTGGCTAACATCTGGGAGGCCAGGACCGCACCCTGCCCTCCCCGGCCGATGAATTTTATTTCGAGCAAAGACTTCTTTCCTTATTAAACGCCCCACGACCTCTATAAAGAAGGGCAAAGGGAATAAAATGGGTATCGCCGAACACCGAACGGTCAACGCCGAACGTCATTTTGGTTTTTAGGCCCCCCTTTCTGGTACTCTGTACCCCAGAGATTTATCCCTTGTCAAGGGAAATCCATACCCTTCTCAAGTCATCGATCTTCTTTCCCAGACATGATATGAGCCACTTAATGAATATTTTGCCGTACAAATAGAGGATCCCTCTCGCTAATTGTAAGCTATAGAAATTTCCCCTTTTCTTGACAGGCCGAAGGAGTTCTGGTATATTTTTCACATGAAAGAGATCCTCCTTGATCGTTTCCTTCATTTTCTAGTAGTGGAAAAAGGACTTTCCCCTAATACTCTGGAGGCTTACAGCCGAGATCTCCTCCAATACTTTCAGTTCCTGGAATCTCAAGGGGTAAGCGAGATTGCCCAAACCCATTCTAACACCCTCTATGATTATTTAGGAACCTTACGGACACGGAAGCTTTCTACCCGTACTCAAGCCCGGACACTTTCGGCCCTTAAGTCCTTTTATCGTTTTTTACAGGAAGAGGATCAACGCAAAGATAATCCGGCCTTACCGCTACAAGGTCCAAAGCCTAAACGATCCTTACCCAAAACTCTTTCAGAAGCAGAAGTAGAAAGCCTGCTTCATCAGCCTAAGGGCGACGCACCTAGGGGCCTCCGGGATATAGCCATGCTGGAAGTACTTTACGCTACCGGATTGCGGGTTTCAGAATTAATCTCCCTGACCTTGGATCAATTAGAATTGGAGGCCCATCTAATCCGGACCATGGGCAAGGGTTCTAAAGAACGGCTGGTACCCATAGGCCGGACCGCTTCAGAGCGCCTGATGGAATATCTCCAGAAGGGCCGTCCGCCTCTGCTTAAAGACACCCGTTTACCCTGGGTTTTTCTCAATAACCGTGGGAACCGATTATCCCGTCAAGGATTTTGGAAAATCCTTCGCCAATATGGTCAACAAGCCGGGATAGCCAAAACCATATCCCCCCATACCTTAAGGCATTCCTTTGCCACCCATCTTTTGGAAGGGGGAGCAGATCTTCGGTCTATTCAAACCATGCTGGGCCATGCCGATATTTCAACCACCCAGATTTATACCCTGGTCACTCCTGAACACCTCCGAGAAGCCTATCGGAGATTTCATCCTCGAGCTTGATCTTCTCATGAAACCCACTCCGGCCGGAAACGACTCCCTGAACCAAGAATCAAAAGGGATTGAGGTAATTACCACTCATCTCAATACCGATTTTGATGGCTTAGCCTCTATGTTGGCGGCCAAAAAGCTCTACCCGGAGGCCTGGCTGGTCTTCCCCGGCTCACAGGAACAAAATCTGCGCAACTTTTTTCTCCAATCCACGGTGTATCTGTATAACTTCACCAAGATCAAACAGGTCCCTTTAGATCGAATCACCCGCTTAATCTTGGTTGATACCCGCCAACCGGATCGCATCGGCCGTTTTGCCGAGATCCTTCAGCGACCAGGCTTGGAGATTCACATCTATGACCATCATCCCTCGGCCAAAAATGATTTGAAAGGGAGCGTGGAGGTCATCCGGCCGGTTGGGGCCACAACGACCCTGATGACCCAGATTATCCGCGAACAATCCCTTGAACTAACGCCGGATGAAGCCACCCTGATGGCCTTAGGCATCTATGAGGATACGGGCTCCTTTACCTTTTCGTCCACCACTAAGGAGGATTATCTGGCCGCAGCCTATCTGCTGGAACAGGGGGCCAATCTGAACCTGATTTCCGACATGCTGACCCGGGAACTGACCGCCGAACAGGTCTCTTTGCTCAATCAACTCCTGGAGTCGGCCACCCGCCAGCGGATAAACAATGTCGAGATTGTCGTAGCCAAGGCCTCTATTGACACCTATGTGGGAGACTTTGCCGTACTGGTCCATAAGATGATGGACATGGAAAACCTCAATTGTCTTTTTGCCCTGGCCCGGATGGAAGACCGGGTCTATATAATCGCCCGGAGCCGGCTCCGGGAAATCAATGTCGGGGAAATCCTCTTGACCTTCGGCGGCGGCGGCCACCCCTTTGCCGCCTCGGCCACAGTCAGGGATCAGACCCTGGTCCAGGTAGAAGAAACCTTGATCTCCCAACTGAAACGCCGGATCAATCCTCAGCGCAAGGCCCGGGACATGATGACCTTTCCCGTTAAATCGGTCCACCCCCGGGAGACCATTGAACATGCCAATGAGCTGCTGACGCGCTACAACATCAATGTGCTTTTAGTAATGGAAGAGGAAAAGTTATTGGGCATGATTACCAGACAGGTGATTGAAAAAGCCATTTTCCATGGACTCAAAGACCTGGCCGTTCGGGAATACATGACTACGGACTTGTCCACCATCGAGCCGGATGCTTCCCTTTTTCAAATCCAGGAATTTATCATTGAGAACAAACAGCGCATTCTTCCGGTGGTCGAACAGGGCAAAGTCCTGGGAGTCATCACCCGTACCGATCTGCTTAATATCCTGGTTAGCGGGCCTTCCATGAGCGAGTATCTTTATGATTCCCGCAAAGCCCCCCATTTTGTCCGCAAGAGGAATATCGCTTACTTGATGGAGGAAAGGCTGCCCAAACGCATAATCGAGATCCTTAAGTCTCTCGGTGAAGTGGCTGACGGTCTGGAATACAACGCCTATCTCATCGGCGGGTTTGTCCGAGACCTTTTCCTGAAATTCGACAACCTGGATATTGACGTGGTCATCGAGGGGGACGGGATTAAATTTGCTCAGGAATATGCCAAGAAGTTTCCGGTCCGTCTGCGCTATCATACTAAATTTAAAACCGCTGTCCTGATCTTTCCCGACGGCTACAAGGTGGATGTGGCCACGGCCCGTTCGGAGTATTATGAATCACCGGCAGCCCTGCCCATAGTCGAATTGAGTTCCATCAAGATGGACCTTTATAGAAGGGACTTTACCATCAACACCTTGGCCGTTAAGCTGAACCCTCGTCATTATGGTATTCTGATAGACTTTTTCGGGGCTCAAAAAGATCTGAAGGAGAAGACGATCCGCGTCCTCCATAACCTCAGTTTTGTTGAGGATCCGACCAGGGCCTTTCGGGCCGTCCGTTTTGAACAACGCTTCGGGTTCAAGATTGGGAAACTAACCAGCAACCTGATCCAAAATGCCATTCGCATCGGCGGGATTGAAAAATTAGCCCCAAAACGGATATTCACCGAATTACAACTGATCCTCAGCCAAGAGGAGCCTTTGCCGATTTTAAAAAGGCTCCATGATTTAAAGCTCCTCCAGGCCGTTCATCCGGAATTAATCCTGTCTTCGAAAGAAGAACTCATTTTCGGAGAAATTCGAACCGTTTTATCCTGGTTTGATCTCCTTTATCTGAATGAACCCTATGAAAAATGGGTGGTCTACACCCTGGCTTTAACCTTGCCCGTCGCCCATTTAAGTGAATTACGCCATCGTTTGGGATTGCCCAAACGGGTCTTCGAGATCTTGGAATTGAGCCGCACGGAAGGGGATAAGCTTCTGTTGACCTTTCATAAAAATCCAAGAATAACCCGGAGTGAAATTTATAAACTGCTTTCTATTTTTCCAAATGAAATTCTTCTTTTCCTGATGGCCAAAACCAATAAGGAGGCCTGCCGAAAAGCCATTTCGCTTTATTTTACCCAGCTCAAATCCATACAACTTTCGGTCAAAGGAGAAGACCTGAAAGCTTTGGGCCTGGTTCCTGGTCCTTTATATAAAATTGTCCTTAATGACCTTCTGGAGGCCAGAATTAATGAAAAAGTATTGACCCACGAGGAGCAAGTAGCCTATGTTAAAAACCATTCTCTGGTTAGAGATAAGATCAAACCAACCGGTTCTTTAAAGGCTCCTCCTCCGGCTGAGGCTAAACTGCCCAGGAAAAAACCTGAAGAATTGAAACCCCATGCCGCCTGACCAAGGCCAAGGAAAGGTTTTTTGAAATACGATTATGCGTTCCTTTATTCAACAAATCAGCATCATGGCTCTGCCCCTTCTTCTGGGTGTTATCCTCCATGAAGTGGCCCACGGCTGGATGGCTAATAAACTCGGCGACCCTACGGCCCGTTTGTCCGGGCGTTTAACTCTCAATCCCCTGGCGCACATCGATCCCTTTGGCTCGATTCTCATTCCCGGGATACTCATCTTTTCCCAGGCCCCTTTTCTTTTCGGCTATGCCAAACCGGTTCCGGTCAACTTTAATAACCTAAGGAATCCCAAAAAAGACATGGTCTGGGTGGCCTTAGCCGGGGCGGTGACCAACCTCCTACTGGCCCTGGGCTTTTCCTTGATCCATCGGATCTTAATGACCGCCAGCCCGATCTGGGACCTGCCGTTTTTAGGACTAGTCCTGCAACCCATGGTCTTGATGTTACGCTATGGCGTGGTCATCAATGTCGCCCTGGCCGTATTTAATCTCATTCCCATCCCTCCTCTGGATGGGGGAAGAGTCATGGTAGGATTATTGCCTTATAAGGCCGCCTACAGTTACAGTAAATTGGAACCCTATGGATTCCTGATCGTCTTAGGGCTTTTGGTCACCCACATTCTGGATTGGCTGATCTCTCCCTTTATTTACTTTTTTATTGAATTATTTTTAGGGGCCTCAATTTATGTTTAGTAAATAGGGTTCGAGGAATCAAGAATTCGAGGGTTCGAGAGATATTCAGGTTACACCATTCGCTTGAACCCTGGCCCCCTAGAATCCTTGGCCCCTTTTCTGATAAGGAGTATTTTTTAATGAAAAAAAAGAGAATTTTAAGCGGAATGCGACCAACCGGAAAATTGCATCTGGGCAATTTGCACGGGGCCTTGATGAATTGGAAAGATCTTCAAAAAGACTATCAATGCTTTTTCTTTATTGCCGATTGGCATGCCTTGACCACCGAATATAAAGAGCCGAAAACCATTCATGAAAATATCTTGGATATGGTCATCGATTGGATCAGCGTCGGTCTGGATCCCGAAGTGAGCACTTTTTTTCTGCAGTCCGCCCTTTACGAACATGCCGAGCTTCATCTCATCCTCTCCATGATTACCCCTCTAAGTTGGCTGGAGCGCAACCCAACCTTTAAAGAGCAGCAGCAAGAACTGGAAACCAAAGAGATTAATACCTATGGTTTTCTGGGTTATCCGGTTCTCCAGGCTGCCGATATCATGATGTACAAAGCCCATGCTGTGCCGGTGGGTATCGATCAGGCCCCTCACGTCGAATTAACTAGGGAAATTGCCCGTCGATTCAATTTTCTGTATGAAGAGGTTTTTCCGGTTCCCGAATTGCTCCTGACTGAAACTCCCAAGCTCTTGGGACTGGACGGGCGAAAAATGAGCAAGAGTTATAACAATGCCGTCTTTCTTTCCGACTCACCGGAGGAGATTCGACAGAAGCTGTCGCAGATGGTCACCGATACCCAGCGGGCCAGGCGCAGGGATCCCGGGAATCCGGATGTTTGTGTCCTGTTTCCTTTTCATAAAATCTATACCTCTCCCGAGCGGATTGAGGAAATCGACCGAGAATGCCGGCGGGCCGGAATCGGTTGCGTTGAGTGCAAAAAATGGTTAATCGAAGGGGTCTTGAAGGCTATGGCCCCTATCCAAGAAAAAAGGAATTACCTGGCCCAACACCCTCAAGAGGTCCGGGACATCTTGCAGGCCGGCACCGAACGGGCCCGCTCCTTTGCCCGTCAGACCATGGTCGAAGTCAAGCAGGCCATAGGATTTTAGATTTTGAACAGGGATAGCGAGCGCATTCCCGCAGCCTGCTGCGTGGATTAGTGAGCGAACTATAACAAAATAGACCCTTCCTTACCTGGAAGATTCCCTGCACCTGGTGCAGGGAGCTTCAATTGCGGAATGGGGAATTTAAAAACCATGAGTTTCGGGACGATAACTTTTTCTTTTAACGCCATCTCTCGTCGCTCATCACTTATCACTGAATATGGATTATAAAATCAAATTAGATATCTTTGAGGGGCCCATGGATCTCCTGCTCCATCTCATCCGTAAAAACGAGATGGATATTTACGATATTCCCATCGCCGTTATCACCGAACAGTATCTGGAATATCTGGATCTAATGAAGGAGCTCAACATCAATATTGCCGGAAATTTTCTGGTCATGGCCGCCACCCTGATCCATATCAAGTCGAAGATGCTTCTTCCGGCCCCCCCTGAAGATGAGGAAGAAGATGATCCCAGAATGGAATTGACCGGGCCCTTGCTGGAATACCTCCAGTTAAAAGAAGCGGCCATCCAGCTCAATCAGCGGCCCCTTTTATATCGGGATGTCTTTACCCGCGATTTTCTGGCTAAAGAGATGGAAGGAAAAGAAGAAGGGCTTATCCGGGTCGGCCTTTTTGAGTTAATTGACGCCTTCCGAAAAATTATCCTGGAACGGAAGCAGGATGAATTCATCTTTGAGGCCAGCCCCTTAGTGCCGATTGAGGATAAAATGGAAGAGATCCAGACCAGGCTCAAACAGGTCGGACGAATCCTCCTGACGGATCTTTTTCCCGGCCATATCACCAAACAGGAAATTATCGTGGCCTTTCTGGCCCTGCTGGAACTGGCCCGGCTTCAAAAAATTATGATCTATCAAGAAATTCAAGAAGGGATATTGCATATTTATGATTTTATTCCCCAAGCAACCATCTCCTGACGGAATCCTAAACAATTCTTTTTCCCAGGTTGCTCAAAAAGGTCCAGATACAAGGCGCCCGAAATTCCGAGGAATGAGACGTACAGAGAAGTACGTCGCAATGACGAGGGATGAGGGCAACACAGTAAATGGACCTTTTTCAGCAACCTGTAAACGGTAGACTATGAACGAACTTAAAGCCTTACTTGAAGCCCTGATTTTTGTTTCTCCAACACCTTTATCCCTCAAAAAAATGTTTGAGGTGGCCGGAGAGAGTTATCCCCAAAAAGAAATTGAAGCAGCCTTGTCCCGCCTGCAGGCCGAGTATGAAACACCCGAGCGGGGCATCTATTTGCAGGAAGTGGCTGATGGTTTCCAATTTCGGACCAAGCCCCGCTTTAGTGAGTGGATAAAAAAGCTGAAAAAGATCGGGCCCAGCCGCCTGGGCAGAGCGGCTCTGGAAACCCTGGCCATTATTGCCTATAAACAGCCGATGACTAAAGGGGATATAGAACATCTGCGCGGAGTGGAAGTGGACGGCATTATCCGGGGTCTATTAGAAAAAAATTTAATTCGCATTTTAGGACGGAAAGAAGTTCCCGGCCGGCCCATCCTGTATGGAACGACTCAACGTTTTCTGGAATTATTCGAATTAAAAGATTTGTCTTCCCTGCCCTCTTTGGAAGAGATCAGATCATTGAGTGATGAATTAAGTGACGGCGAAACCGAGTGAACCGGCCATCCGTTTGCAACGCATTCTGGCCCAGTCAGGCCTGGCCTCCCGGAGGAAGTCTGAAGATCTAATCCGCCAAGGACGGGTCAGGGTTGACGGGCAGATCGTCACACTCCTGGGATCTAAAGTTTGCCCAGGTAGGCAACTGATCGAAGTAGACGGAAAACTCATCCCTTTCCATGAACCCAAGGTCTATTACCTTTTTAATAAACCGACCGGCGTTCTTACCACTTTAAAAGATCCACAGGGACGCCCGACCATGACGGACTATCTGTCACAAGCCGGGATAAGGGAAAGGGTTTTCCCGGTCGGACGATTGGATTGGGATGCCGAAGGGTTGGTCTTATTGACCAATGACGGCGAATTGGCCCAAGCCCTGCAACACCCCAAATTCCAAGTCCCCAAGACCTATCGGATAAAGGTTGAAGGGCTGCCTACAGATGAAACCTTAAACCGTTTGTTAACCGGCGTCCAATTGCCCAGCGGAAAAAAGCCAAGGGCCGAATGGCAACGAATCAAAACGGGTACCGACCGCTCATGGTTGTTTATCACCATTCGGGAAGGAGAAAAACATCAGGTTAAAAACATGCTGGCCGCCATCGGCCATCCGGTCTTAACCATCAAGCGGGTTAGTCTGGGGCCTTTAGATCTCGGCCGCCTGGCTCCCGGTGGCTTGCGCCCCTTAACCTTAAAAGAGATTCATACTTTAAAACACTATTTTCCCCTGTTAGCTAAAGTTGAAAACTGCATAGTTTAAAGTTCAAAAGTGCATAGGGAACAAGTCGGTATTTTTGAATTTTTGGACATCGATTAATTTATTTTGGGACCAGAATCTGACCTCCGAGAGGACA
>Ga0233425_10008057_pt1 | contig 14276 bp, 12 predicted proteins | sample Watercolumn_Towu_2_FD_181712 | JGI IMG/M metagenome (GOLD analysis project Ga0233425, IMG submission 181712) | Freshwater microbial communities from Lake Towuti, South Sulawesi, Indonesia - Watercolumn_Towuti2014_140_MG | ecosystem: Environmental > Aquatic > Freshwater > Lake | place...
GGAGATGATCGCGCAGGCAGTCAGCCAGGGCCGGGACGGGGTGCTGACGATCGGCAGCGCCGGGGAACGGTACGGCGGGCTCCTCCAGCGGCTCTTCCCGCCCACCTTCTGGGCACGCAAGATGCGGAAGGCCTACGCGCCCCTGCTGCGGCGCTCATAGACTCGCCGCCATCATCGTGTCCGTTCGATCGTGCCGTGCGCAACGGCCGTTCCGGCAAGCGGGAAGAGCGGTGTTCCGTGTGTTGCGATTACAGTCTTCTTCACTCTCGTCCCCCGCAACGTAGTCCAACGTAAAGGTCAGCGACGGGAGCCCGCCGCCGATGACTTCCGATTTGTGTCTGGGCTGAACGGCTGGCTCCCGTTCGCGGCACCGTCTGGTTCGCCGCTTCTCACGTAAAACAACTGAACGGACGGAACGAAGAGAACCTCCAGCATTTTCTGAAGCGTCTTTGAGTCCTTCAGTGGCGCATCGGATGTAACCAGAACCCCCGCCGGGTTACCCTCAAGTGGCAACTCATCGATCAGCTTCTTGATTTCCGCAACGGTCTGGTTTGGTCGCGGCCTGTTATACTCCGGGAGGGCTTTCAGCCAATGATTGTAAACGGTGGTGCTATCGTCCTTGGCAATGTGGATACAGAATCCCATGTAGGGGTTCTTCCAATCCTCCAATCTCGGGCTCGGAGTGTTGGAGAATATCTCGGACTTCCGGGCCTCCGCTTGGGCAAGAGAGAAAGCGCCGGAATTTGGCCGTGGCAACTCGATAACTGAAACCTGCGGCGTTTCGCCTGCCGTGGCCGCAAGAGATGCCACCAGCAAAGCTGCCATGAATGGCGCGTGAAGTCTCATATCAGCGAACGATGGCGTTCTCGCGCGGCTATGAGCCGTCGCGAGCAACGGCTTGTTGGTCCGTGATCATTCTGTCGTACTCCGCGTGTGTGCCGATCCAGACCCACAGGAATCCGTTCGAGTCGGGTACGGCAAGCGCGCGGTGATGGATGCCTACACGGGCCGACCACAGCTTGCCGGTCTTCTTGAAATGGAGGGAGGGATGACGAGGATCACGCTTTAGCAGGTCAAAGCTCTGATTGGCTACCCTTCGGATCTCCAGCGGCAGCATGTCGTAACAGCGCCAGAACCGTCGGTTCGTCCGGTGCATCAGAGCGGTCTCGTGTCGCCGGACTTGGCGTCTCGCTGGGCTTCATCGATCAGGAAGTCGAGCTTGCCCGCCGCGCTGTCACGCTCGATCTGCGCGTCCCACTTTTCCCAATCCTTCTCCACAATCCAGTCGTGAATCTGCGAAAACTGGTCGCCAGACAGTCCCTCGATGGCACGCTCGATTTCTTGTACTGTTGTCATAATGTGAACATACCCCTTTCTTCCGGGCAACGCAATCTTGTTGCAGGCCAACACCCGGCCTGTGCTGCCGCAGCCCTCTTGACCTGCAACTACGGTTTGCAGAAGGGACAGAGAAGTAGTATCCGGATCCGGAACGCAGGTCCGCGGGCGATGGCGGGCGTCTTCCGTGGCGCGCGCCTCCGGCGCGCGGGGCGTTGGGCAGGCGGGGGTTGTCCACGCCGCGCGGAGCGCGGCGCTGCGGCCGGCCGGCTCCGGGGTCGAAGCACGCGATCATCCCTTGGACGATCGCACGCTCGACCTGACACGCTTCGACCCCCATCCGAGCCCCCTCCGCGCAATCCGCCACAGACTCTCTGTCCCCGCCTCGTCCCTCTTGCGCGAGGAGCGTCTCCACGCCGACCCTGAATTCCCTGACGTTCACATCATCGAGATAGTTCCAACCATCCAGGTAGTTACGCTCCGATCTCAGGATTCCGCGAAGGTGCAACTGAACGCCACGAAGGAAGTCGTCCTCTGTCTTCTTCCCCGTGGCGGAAGAGCCGGTCTCACTGCGCAGCACGTCGAGCACATCGCCGGCAAGCGAGAGCGTCTCGTACGCCATCGGAGTTAAGCAACTCGTGTCCATTCGTGTCTGCCAAGGCTCCGCATCAGCCGCCGCGCGATAGCGCGGTCGGCTGCATTCAACTGTTGGGGGCCAGCCCGCGACTACGTCTTGCTGCGCGGATCCGAGTAAGCGTCGCCTCCACGATGTACGGGATCGTGGACTCGGGATACGGCGCAACGCTGCTGACGTTGACTTCGCAAAGGACATACGTGTCTTCGCCCCGCGCGTCCTTCGGACCGAGCAGAAAATCGCAGTCCCACAAGACCGGAAGTGAGTTCCTCTCAATGCCCAGCAGTTGACGCGCAGCAGTGATCCACTCATCCTCCAGCTTCCTCTTCACGGCCTGGAACTCGGGCTTGGACGGCGGATGGTAGTACCGAGGCCCGGGCTGGGGGGCCGCCTCCGGCGCCGCTCCGGGCGGGGCAGGGAAGAGCGCATTGACTGCTTGGTGGCCAAATCCAGCCACACGATCATGCACGAGATAGCAGCGGATCATCCCTTCCTGAAGCCGCTCCTGATACTCCTGGTCTATCATCCGACCGTCAACAGCGCGGAAGTACTCCTCGCAGCGTTGACAGAACTCTCCTATCGTCATCTTCTCTTCAACGGCTCCACGCTTCGCATGACGAGCGCGGATGACCGTGCCCAGATCCGGGGTCGTTCCACCAGTGCCGTGCCCGCTCGCAGACGCGCTTGTCGGCAGTTGCACGCGCCATACGCCATTGCCGCCGTTTCCGCGATTCTGCTTGAGCACTCGGGCCTTGCCTGTCGCCAGGCGCAACGGCAGTTCACGGCGCATCTGGTCCAGGCTCAGGTACAGATGTGTGTCGCATCCCCAGCCGATCTCCCGTGTTCGGGGCAACACCTCTTTCGTCCCAAGCCGCAGAATCACATCGGGGTGTGTGCTGACGAAGACCCCGGCGCTCGCCACCTCGCGCAGCATGGCATCCAGGACGCTTCGGTCCCGTCCGCCCTCGATGGGGTTCACCCACACCAGCACGCCGTCGCAGCTCAGGAGTTGCTGACGAACTTCGGCACAGAAGTCGTCGTGATACACCGCCGGCTCGGTCTGTATTCCCCCAGCAGCAAAGGCCCTGAACAAATCGGTGAATCGGCTATTCTCAGCAGTCGCGGTTGCCCTGGCTTCTTGGTTGCCGGGATAGAGTATTGCTACTCGCAGCGGATCACATCGCTTCATGACGGTCCTCCGTGCCCAAGATTCGCTCGCTTTGCCCCCTAACGTCAGCGCGCACCCTCCGAAGGCCCCGCAGGGGCCGAAGGTAGCGGTGCCGCGCTGGGTTCGGCCTTCTGTTCCTTCACTGGGTAAAGGACGTGAACGCTCTTTGTCTCAGCGTTGACCCATATGATGCTCGTTGTCTCGGCAAAGCTCACACGGTGGACCTGCCACACTCGATCACCTCTCTTTCCGAATCCCGGAAGTTCAGCACCGAGAGCAAACGCCAGCTTGCCCATGATTGTTTCTGTCGCGGAGACCCCGTCATTCCGCGACGCCATGATGTGTTGCATGACAATGGCTTCCGCATCGCGGGCCGTCGGCACCTTGGCAGACGACATGTCCGGCAGCGGCTTCAGTTCTTGCGCGTGCGAGGCCAGTGCCAGAAGCGCGACCATCGCCACGGTGAATCCGGTCTTCATATATCATTGCCTCCGGCCGAACGACGAGGTCAGGCGCGAACTATTGCGAGTCGCCTGGTTTCCCTGGTTGTCCTGATTGCCTTTCGTTCCCGTTCCCGTCCCCGTACACGTACACGGCGTCACCTTCACGGACTTGGCTTCCTCGCTCGATCATCCGGGGGAGAATAGCCACGATTCGTACGAGAAGGCCTTTCCCCGTGCGCACGCCTTCAGCGTCAAGTTTTCCGCACCTGCCGAGGATGTCCAGTATCGCTCCGCACTCCCTCGCCGAGCCGCCGGCAATCTGAAGGAAACGGCCTCGATCCGCCGCCGGCATCTTGCCGCCGCCCTCGGCGATGTTCAGCGCAATGGACTGGGACGCCGAATGAGATAGTATAAAGACCGAAGTGTGTACTACTTGCTATGTCTGTACTATTACACGTCGCTAACATATCGTCTATTACATATCTCTTTCCGACGTTGCGCGGGACCGATCAGGGCGAGCGGTTGGTTCAACGCTGACCACCCGCCCGTCCAGACCCGGATGCAGAACCTGTTCCATCGCCAGATGCCAGACCCGCCTTTCGGAATCCCATCGGCCTCCGGCGGCCTTGACCTTCTCCCGCAACTTCAGCTCGTGCTCTTCGATCCGCACCGCGTTCAGGTTGAGGCGACACCGGGTCGCCGATGACCTGAAACGCCTGGTTCGATGATCTACTTGCCTTGTCCCTCATGCCGTTCTCGAATCATGTCGAGCTTCTCATAGAGACGGTCGAGTCTGCGCTCCAACGTCTTGTCTTCCGCGTGGTTCGCCTCTGCGGCTATGTGGCCGAGGAGGTCCTCCAATTCTTCGGGGGTTACCCGAATAAGTCTCTTCGATCCATGAATCTCAGCGACCTCGCCGAAGCCTGCGTTGTAGAGCGTCTCGTCTCGGATCAGGTCGATCTCCGACTGTGTGAGGCGAAGGATGACTGACTGATCCGGTTCGCTATGTCGTGGCGACATCATCTTCGCGTTTCAGCAAACAGTGTTATCTCGCTGACCTCCCGGTTTCTCGACATCCACTGGTCATGGCTCGCATGGTATGTTGAGTGCGATTCGGTTGTCAATGAAGCCGGCCTGCCGGGCGTGGAACTGCCGGAGGCGCTGGAACGGAAGTGGCCCAGGGCGGGCGAGAAGTTCATCTGGTACTGGTTCTGGCCCTCGCGCAACTTCCTGCGCGATCACCGCAACGGCATCGTGAGGCGGCACCATGTGCTGGATGTGACGTTCCAGAAAGCCATCCGCGAGGCCGTGGAACGGGCGGGTTTCGACAAGCGCGTTTCGCCGCACACGCTGAGGCATTCGTTCGCCACCCATCTGCTGGCCAGCGGCATTGGCATCCGTGACGTGCAGGATCTGCTGGGTCATGCGGATATCTCCACGACAAGGATCTACCTGCACACGGCGAAGCATACCGGGGCAGGCATCCGCAGCCTGTTCGATCTCCTTTGACGGCCCCCCTTCGCCGACCCTCCTTTCATCGGTCGGTGTCCACACCGCAACCGGCTCCTGCCCCGCGGGTGCAGCCCAGGGCAGACGCATCAAGATGGTCGCCCGCAGGATGCATCGGACGCACGCGGTACTTCCGCGCGGGTCGATGTCCGCGCCCCCGGCGGCAACGCCGCAGATGGGCCGCGATCACGCGCGATCCGTTGGGCCTCATGCGTCCCGCTGCCCCCTCACCCGCGGCTCGATCTCGCTTGGAGTTATGTTGCTCCTGCTCTGCGGCGCGCCCTTGCGCGGCGGGCGGCAATCGCTAGAATCGGTCGCATGAGCACAGCTCCCGGCGTGTCCCGCTCGACCCCGCTCCACCTCATCCCGCGTCCGCGCCGCTGCGCGATGCGGCCCGGCGCGTGCCGCGCGCCGCTCCATGAGATGCGCGCGCACCCGGCCGATGCCGCCCGCGCGCCGCTGCGCGCGCTCGCGGAAGTCCTGGATCTGCGCGTGCAGGCCGATCCCCGGCTGCCCGCCCACGCGGCCGTCATCGGAGAGGGCGCCCCGCCCGACGCCCCCGCGCGGGAGGGCGGCTACGCCCTGCGCATCGCGCCGGACGGCATCCTCCTCCGCGGCCACGATGCCCGCGGCCTGGTGTGGGGGCTGCAGACGCTGCGGCAGATCCTCGACCAGGCGCCGCGGCCGCCGTGCCTCGACATCCGCGACGGGCCGGAGTACCGCGTCCGCTACCACCACGACGACATCAGCCGCAAGCAGGTCTCGACCGTCGAGGACTTCCGCCGCATCGTCCGACACCTCGCGTCGTTCAAGGTCAGCCACTACACGCTCTACATCGAGGACATGCTTCAGGTCGACGGCGTGCCGCTGATGGGCGCCGGCCGCGGCGCGCTGTCGCCCGCGGACGTCCGCGCCATCGTCGCGGAGGGCGCGCGCTGGCAGGTCGACATCTTCCCCACGCTGTCGCTCGCCGGCCACCAGGAGAACCTGCTCCGGTATCCGCGCTACCGTCCGCTCGGCGCGGCGACCTGGCAGCCGCCCAGCAGCTTCGACCCCTCCCGGCCCGGCGTTCGCGAGCACCTGCGGCGCGTGATCGACGCCGCCTGCGCGGTCTTCCCGTCGCCCTTCTTCCACATGGGCTTCGACGAGGTCATCGGCCTCGACGCGGAGGCGTTCGTCGAGCACCTCACATGGTGCGCGCGGCAGCTCGTCGCCCGCGGCCGGACGCCGCTCTACTGGGCCGACATGCTTTACAACCACTTCGGCTGCGGCCTGGTGAAACGCCTTCCGACCGAGGCGATCCCCGTGGTCTGGGGCTACGGCCCCCGCCGCCTCGCGAAGTTCCCGGGCGGGACGAGCCCGTGGGACGCCCTCGCGAAGTTCCGGCGGCTGCGGCCGGACGCGTGGGTGCTCGCCGGCTACTGCAACTGGGGCTCGTTCCTCCACGCGCCGTTCGACGAGGTGCACCGGCAGTGGCGCGACTGGCGGAAGGCCGCGGACCCCGCGCAGGTGACCGGCTTTGGCGCCTCGCAGTGGGGCGACGACGGCTACGAGAACAGCCGCGACCTCGGCTGGCCGCTCTTTGCGGCGTTCGCCGAGCAGGCCTGGAGCGGCGCGGCGGCGGATCCCTCCACCGTCGAAGAACGCTTCCACGCCGTCTTCCACGGGCATCCGCTGCCGGATCTGGCGGCGCTTCGCCGCGACTTGAGCGCCGGCCTCGCCATCGCCCCCCGCGAAGCCTGGCGGCTGCACCGCCTGCCGGCGCCGGGCTGGGCGCGCCTCGCGCGCATCCGCAAGCTGCCGTCCGAGTCGGCGCTGAGGCGCGACGCGCGCCGGCTGGCCGATGCCCGCCGCGCGCTCGAGCGCGCGCGCGACCTGGCCCTGCGCGAGAAGGGACATCTCGATCACCTCGGCGTCGCGATCGACCGCCTCGCCGCCGTCAACGCGCGCGCGCAGGCGGCCCGCCGGCCCGCGGCGATTCCGGCGGCGATCGCGGCGCTCCGCCGCGCGCGGCGCGCGTATCGGGCCGGATGGCTCGCGCACAACCGGCCGGAGAACATCGAGGTCTCGCTCGCCGTGTTCGACCGGCAGATGGAATCGTGGCAGACGGAGCGGCGCCCGCCCTCCCGCCCGCCCGCGGGATGGCATCCGCTCGACCTCGGCCGGCTGTGGAACGTCAACAGCCCCGCCGTCGCCGGCGTGCCGCGCGGGCTGGCCGTCATCGACGGCGTGCCGTTCCGGTTCGCGGGCGTGAACCGCACGCACGGGCGGCTCGCGCCGGGCGAGTCGGCGCGCATCGCGCTGCCCGGCGTGCCGATCCGCGATCTCCACCTGGCCGCCACCATGCCGCGCCGGGGCGAGACGCCGCGGCCCGCGCTGCGGCTGCGCCTGACGCGGCGGGGGCGGCTGGTCTACGAGGAGGACCTGCTCTCGATCCGGCACCTGTGCGACTGGTGGGCGCCGCTGGGCGAACACATATGGGCGGGCGGCGGCCTGGCCTACGTCGATCCGATGCGGGTCCGCTACCTGCTGAGCCCGAATCCGCCGCACGGCATCGCGTGCGTCTGGCGCTTCCCCTGGCCCGTGGCGCCGGTCGCCGACCACCTCGAACTCATGGCCCTGGGCCCGGCCGAGGTGCAGATCTTCGCGATCACGGTCGAGGAGGCGGCGCGATGACGGCCGGCGAGCCGCGCCCCGGCCTGATCGAGGACATGCGGCCCGGCCGCATCCGGGAAATCGTCGATGGCATCTCCGCCGTGTTCGTGCCCGTTTCGCCGCGCTACGAATGGCACGCGCTCCATCTCCCGGTCGGATGCGACGGCCTCATCGCCGAGGAAGTCGCGCGGCTTCTCGCGGAGCGCCTCGACGCCGCGTGGTTCCGCTGCCTCTCGCTCGGCCTCGACCAGTGGCGCTCGGACGATTTCAAGCGACAGAACGGCCTGCCGGTCAGGCGCCAGGTCTTCGGCATGAACTTCCCCAAATTGTTCCTCAAGAGCGAGTACATCGACCTCAATCCGTTTCGCGCCGTCGTGGCCGCGCGCCTCGACGCGATCCGCGGGACCGGGTTCCGCTGCGCCTTCATCGTGAACCACCACGGCGGGGAGGGGCAGGATGAGACGCTCCGGCAACTCGCCGCCGCGTTCACCGAGGGGGAGTTCCGCGTCGAGGTCCTCCGGCCGTTCGCCTTCAACACGTACGAGCCGCCCGAGGAGCAGCGGATGCAGCTTCGCGTCGGCGGGCACGCCGGGCTCGCCGAAACGGTGCAACTGCTGGCGTTCCGGCCCGACCTGGTCGACCTGTCGCAGATTCCCGACGGGCCGCTGCGCGCGGCGGAGCAGGGCATCCTGCACCGCGAGCCGGTCATCCCGGCGGAGTGGAACCCGCGGCGGGCCCTGCGGTCCGTCGCCGACGCCTGCCGCCGCAGCGTGCTCGACAACCTGGAGGCGCATGTGCGGAAGGTCGTGTCGGCGCCGCTGACGCCGTGAAGGAGGAGGGCCGGCGATGAAGACGCAGCGGGTCCGCTCACTACTCGCCGCGATGCTCGCGCTGGGGGCCGCGGATCTCCGCGCGCAGCCGGCCGCGCCGGAAGACGCCCTCGCCGAGGCGCTGCTCGCCCAGCCCGGACTCCACGCCGGCCTGGTCGTCCACGTGGGTTGCGGCGATGGCGCGCTGACCGCCGCGTTGCGCCGGCGGGGCATGCCGATTGTCCAAGGGTTGGACAACGATCCCGCGCGCGTCGCGACGGCTCGCGAACGGATCGCCCGGCAGGGGGCGTACGGCCCGCTCTCGGCCGTTCCCTGGTCGCCGCCGGGCCTTCCCTATGCCGATGACCTGGTCAACGTGATGGTGATCGACGACCCCGCCCGCGTGACGGCCGCCGGACTGACGGCCGCCGAGTGCGTGCGCGCGCTGGCGCCGTTCGGCACGCTGCTCGTCGCGCGCGACGGGGCCGACCCGCTCGTGCGGGACCTCGCGGCGGCCGGCATCGACCTGACGCCCGCCTCCGGCGGCGCCGATGGCTGGCTCGCGGGCCGTAAGCCGTATCCCTCCGACATGGACATGTGGCCGCATTACCAGCACGACGCCGGGCACTCGAACATGTCGCAGGACCGGCGCGCAGGTCCCGTCACCGGGCTCCGCTGGATCCAGGGGCACTACGGCATGGTGGGGGAGTTTCATCCGCTCCAGGGAGCGATTTCGTCGGACGGCCGGAACTTCTACCTGCGGTTCGTCGACGGGCAGCAGCAGGCGGCGGACCGCGGCGCCGCGCTGCGCCTCGAGGCGCGCGACGCCTTCACCGGCCTCCCGCTGTGGGAGCGGACGATCTGGTCCGAGCCGTCGACCGTGCTCGACCAGCGCAAGGCGGGACCTGTAGTGGCCGACGGCGACCGGGTCTTCGCGCGGCTGGAGAAGAACGGCGAGGTCGTGGCGCTGGACGGGGCGACCGGCGAGGTGCAGCGCCGCCTCGGCATCGCCGGCAGCCCGGAGTCCTGCTTCGCCGGACGCCTCGTGGTCCGCGAGGGCCGCGGCACATGGGCGGTGGTGGCGCCGGAGACGGGCGAGGTGCGGCGGCGGTTCCGGGTGGCGGAGTCGTACGTCGAATCCCCGATCCTCATTCGCGACGGCCGCGCGGTGGTCCTCGAAGCCGGCGCGGGCGAACGCAGCGCGGCCTACGCGGAAGAGGAGGGGCGGCCGGCCGCCGCCTGGTGGACGCGGTTCCGGGCGGAGTCGCCGCCCGCGCGGGGCCAGCTCGTTTGCTTCGACTTCAACTCCGGCGAGACGCTGTGGCGCGCGCCGAACGCGGGCGATGGGCGTCTCTTCTGGTTCAACCGGGGCCTGGTCGTCACGCGCCAGGGCAACGCGATGAACGCCTTCTCCGGCGCCGACGGACGGCACCTGTGGGAGGTCAAGGTCGGCACGAAGAAGGGCGAAGAGACGGCGTTCTTCCACTTCGGCGACGTCATCTGGGGCTACGGCGACGCGCGCTGGTACTACGCGTACGACCCGGAAACCGGCAAGCTGCTTCGTTCCGACCGCGGCCGATGGAAGGAATTCGGCCGGTGCGGGCCCGACCGCGCCACCGAGCGCTACGTCCTGGGCATGGACTTCTCGGTCTACGACCTGCGCGAACAGGAGAAGCGCGACAACGCGTTCGATTGCTTCTTCGCGCGGGCGGATTGCGGTCCCGGCTACTACCCGGCGAACGGGCTCTACTACTCCTACGGCCATGTCTGCGCGTGCGGGATCTACCAGCACGGCATCCTCGGCGTCTCGTGCGCGCCGCTGGCCGATCCCGACGCGCTGCGCAAGGGCGCCGGGCCGGACTTCGTCGCCGGACCGGCTCTCGGCGCCGCGCCCGCCGACGCCACCGCGACCGACGCGGACTGGCCCACGTTCCGTCACGACGCCGCCCGCAGCGACGCCACCCCCGCCGCCGCGCCGGCCTCGCCCGGCGTCGCCTGGCGGACGCCGCTCGCCGCGCCGCTCACGGCCCCGGTCGCCGTCGGCGACGCCGTGTTCGTCGCGTGCCCCGACGCGCATCGCGTCGTCTGCCTGGACGCCGCAACCGGCCGGACGCGCTGGACCTTCACGGCGGGCGGACGCGTGGACTCGCCGCCGACGTGGCACGAGGGGCGGCTGCTCTTCGGCTGCCGCGACGGCTGGGCCTACGCCCTGAACGCGGGCGATGGCCGCCTCGCCTGGCGCCGACGCGTCGCGCCGGCCGACCGGCAGATTTCCGTGCGCGGGCAACTCGAGTCCGTCTGGCCCGTCTACGGCGCCGCGCTGGTCCAGAACGGGACGGCCTACTTCTGCGCGGGCCGCCACGGCGACGCCGACGGCGGCGTCCACTTCCTCGCCGTGGAGCCGGCGACGGGCCGAGTCGTATGGCGGGAGAACGTGCGGGGCTTCCCGCCGTACCGGAGCGGCCCGTACGTTCGCCTGATCGAAGGGCGCAAGACCATCCCGCACGACGCCTACGACGAGGAGAAACTCAAGGCGCTCGATCCCGCGACGCTGGGCGGCATCGGGTTCTCGTTCCGCAACGACGTGCTGGTGGGCGACGGCCGGACGGTCTTCGTGAACGCCATCGGCATCGACCCCGAGAAGCGCATCGCGACCGGCGCGCCGATCGGCCGGGCGCTATACAGCCAATCGGGCGACCTGCTGACGGACTCCGACCTGACGACCTCCAAGACGCAGTGGGCGGTCGCGGGCAACCCGCAGGCGCCGTCGTGGCGCAGCCGTCGCGGGAGCAAGCCGTCGGCCGAGGGGCGGTTGCTCGCGATGGATGGCGACACGTTCCTCGCGATCGACCGGCGGGCGCTGAGGGTCGGTTCGAAGAAAGCGGAACTCGCGGCAGACCGCTATCCCTTCGCCCTCGTCGCCTGCGCGGATCACGCGCTCGTCGCGGCCCGGGCGGACGCGGCAGGGGAGGGGGCCGCCCCCGGCGGCGTTCTCCAGATCTACTCGCGCAAGGACGCGCTGTTGCTGCGCGAAATCCCGATAGACGCCGTGCCGGCGTTCGACGGCATGGCCGTGGCGGGCGGGCGGGTCTTCATCTCCGGGCAGGACGGCAGCCTGACGTGTCTCGCGGAGCAGGGGGCTTCGGTTGCGGCCGCACCGGCGGCGTCAGCGTCCGCGGCGCCGGCGGCCCCAACGCCGCCCGCGCGCGCGGTGGCGGCGTGCCTGCCGGCGGGCGACGCCCGCGCCGCGCTGCTCGGCGCCATCGGCCTGGAGCCCGTCGCCGTCTCCGATCCGTCGGCCGCCGTCGGCGACCCCTCCGTCCGCCTCGTCATCGCCGATGCCGCGCCCGCGGCGCTGAAAGCTCTGGCCGGTCAATCGGCGGCGCTGGACGCGTTCTTCGCTCGCGGCGGGTGGCTCATGCTCTGGGGACTCGAGCCGGCGGGGCTGGGCGACTTCAACCGCATCGTCGGCGTCGAGCACCTCATCCGGCCGTACGAACTGGAGCGCGTGCGCCGGCCGGAGACCGACGACCCGCTGCTGTCGGGCGTCGAGGAGGAAGACCTCGATCTCTGCGGCCCGGAGCCGTTCGGCCACGGGCGGGAGCGATGGCCCGATCCCGGGGCCTACGGGTTCGTGGTGGACCTCGACGACATCGCGCCGTTCTGCCGCTGGCCGGAGCCCGGGCACTTCAAGAGTGCTGGCAAGCCCGGGACCGACCGGTGGCCGCGCAACATGGTGAACGGCATGTGGGAGTGGTGGAAGGCCGGCTTCGTGATCGACCTGCGTTCGGGCGCGCCGACGAAGTGGGAGGTCGTCTTCCCGCGCCGCGAGACGATCCGCGAAGTCTCCGTGGTGCCGGGCTTCGGCTACGGCAAACTGCGACAGATCCGCCTCGACTTCGGCGAGGGCCGGAAGCCGGAGGTCCTGAATGTCGAACCCGACCACGTGCGGCAGACGTTCCCGATCGAACCCGTCGCGGCGGACCGTCTGGAGATCGCGATCGCCGACTGGGATCCGTCCGCCGCGCAGCCGATCCTCGGCGTGGACAACATCTGGATCCGGGTGGAACGAAGCGAGGACTTCCGGCTGAAGGTGAAGCCGCTGGCGAGCATCGGCGTGCTGGTCAAGTACCCGCGCGGGAGCGGCGGCATCGTGCTGAATCAGCTCCGCGTGCGCGACGAGGCCGCGATCCGGGCGTTCGTGGACGAGGCGGTCCGGCCGGCGGGCGACGGCGCCGGCGAGAAGGCGGACGAGGCGCGCGCGGCGGCCGAGCGGCAGGCGCGCGCGGCCCTTCGCCAGCAGGAAGAACGCAGGCAATCGCTCGTGCGCAAACTGAAGGAGAACCTGATCCCGTGACGACCCCCGCCGGCCGCGATTCGGCTTGCCGTCGGCCTCGTCGCTAGGCTATGGGACTCGGCCATGAACCTGCGCGTGAGCCTCTGGTTCGAGCACCGCGACCTGCCGGCGAAGTCGCTGGAGATCTATCCCGACGGCATGCAGGGCGCGATCGCCGGGTGCCTCGAAGCGCCGGGCGACATCGCCTGCCGCCGTTTCACCATGGACGGCCCGCCGATGGCGGCGGCCGACCTCGACGCGACGGACGTGCTCATCTGGTATGGACACCTGCACCACCGCGCCGTCGACGACCGCCTCGTGGACCTCGTCTGGAAGCGCGTGCTGGAAGGCATGGGCTTCATCACCTTCCACAGCGGGCATTTCTCGAAGCCGTTCGTCCGCCTGATGGGCACCACCGGCCAGCTCTCCTACCGCGCCCAGCCGCACGAGCGCGAGGTGGTGTGGAACGTCTGCCCCGGCCACCCGATCGCGCAGGGCATAGGCGAGGGGTTCGTCATCCCGCAGGAGGAGGTCTACCGCGAGTTCCACGACATCGCCGCGCCGGAGGAGCTGGTCTTCCTCTCGAGTTTCGAGGGCGGCGAGGCATTCCGCAGCGGCTGTTGCTGGCGGCGCGGCGCCGGCCGGGTGTTCTACTTCCGCTGGGGACACGAGACCTGCCCGACCTTCCACCAGCCGGAGGTGCGGCGCGTGCTGGTCAACGCCGTGAGGTGGGCCGCGCCGGTGGACCGCATGGCTTTCGAGGCCGGGCCGCGCAAGCCGCTCGACCTGCGACGCGACCCGACGGCCGAGCCGACGCTCGTCATCGGCGGCAGCCACCCGCTGAAGGGCGTGCTCGACCCGAAGAAGTATCGCTGATGATGTGCAGGAGACGGCAGAAGACAGAACGGCCCGCGCCGGAATCGGAATCGGGATCGCCATCGGGTCTCGATCCGGGTTTCGATCCCGATAGCGATTTCGATCCCGATTTCGATTTGGAGAGACCATGAACCCACGCCCCCCGAAGCGCGAAGACCTGCTCGGCATCTGGCGGCTGGTGTCGGTGGAGACGCCGACGCGCGCGGGCGGCATCGAGCATCCCTTCGGCCGCGCGCCGACGGGCACGATCGTCTACCTCGCCAACGGCAGCATGGCGGTGCATATCGACGGGTCAGATGAGGCCGCCGGCCGCCTGCGGGCCTACGCCGGCTCGTGGCGGATCGAGGGCGACCGGGTCGTCCACGAGGTCGAAGCGTCGGTCGAACCGGAGCTGCGCGGCGTGCGGTTGGAGCGGCGCGCGGAGCTGGAGGGCGACCGCCTTGTCTACCGCACCGTCGAGGCCCAGGGTTCCGGCCATCCCGTCGTGATCTGGCGCCGGGCGTAGAAGTCG
>Ga0233425_10008058_pt1 | contig 14276 bp, 13 predicted proteins | sample Watercolumn_Towu_2_FD_181712 | JGI IMG/M metagenome (GOLD analysis project Ga0233425, IMG submission 181712) | Freshwater microbial communities from Lake Towuti, South Sulawesi, Indonesia - Watercolumn_Towuti2014_140_MG | ecosystem: Environmental > Aquatic > Freshwater > Lake | place...
AGCGGATATTGGTTTGATTGATCAAGCGGTATTCAAACCCCAGGGTAAGGATATTTCCATCGAATACTTCGTAGTCGAAAGGGACTTCGGCGCCAACCACCTTCTCGTTTACCTTGCCGTTGCCAATAAGTCCATCAGTGTAAGTCTCAAGGGTGTCTCGTATGCCGTCACCATCCGTGTCTAAGGGTATGGTTGTGCCTTCTGACAGTGATTCAATATATGTGTTGTTATCGAATTGGTCATAATACAGTCTCGGCTTTATAGTGAACACATCCTGAAAGGTTTTTTTATATCCGGCTTCTGCAAACACATAATTGCTTTCAATATCGGATTCGTCGGTCAGGGCGTATTGTGGGCCTATAAATGGTCCTCTATTCTTGTTACTATACCATCCCTGAAAGAAGCAGTCATGATAAGCTGCTTTCAGATTCATGGTATATTCCCGTCGCCAGTCGTTAACTGTTCCCGGCGCTTGTGATGCGGGAGGGATGCCAAAGGAGGAAAGACTGTTATCTCTGGCGGTTTGACTGTCGCTTTCAACTGTGCCGTCGAAACCATCCGTTTCTCTGTAGTGAATCATGCCGGAGACTTCGATTTTGCCGAATGTTTTGCCAAATAAGACATTTTCTTCGTAGGTATCGAAACTCCCGTAGCCGCTGCTGGCCTTTACGCCGTCTATATCTTTTGCATCTTTCGTAATAATGTTTATGACTGCCAAAAAAGCATTTTCGCCGTACATAGCAGAGCCGGGGCCGCGAATAATTTCAATCTTTTTGATATTTTCTACCGGAAAATCGTCGAAATTTCCAAACGCTTCGCCTCTTAGGGGATTATTTATCAAATGGTTGTTCAGCATCACCCTGACCCTGTTTGCGCCTTGTAACCCCCGGACGGACGGAGTAATATCTCCGAAATCAGCCGCTTTTAAGATTTCAAATCCGGGTATGATTCTTAAAATTTCAGCAAAAGTGCGAAATCCCAGATTCTTTATTTCCTCATCGGTAATTACAGTGACGATACCCGGTGTTTTACTGAGCTGTGTTTCGTGCCTTGTAGCAATGGTGACTTTCTCGTCCGGTCCGAACCAAATGGTTTCCATTGAAATATCTTCTGCGGTAACCGTATACGGTTCAGGTGTCTGCTCCTTGTCGCTATTCCGGTCGGTTTCTGCTAGAGGTGTGGTGTCCAGGTCTTCTGCGAAAAGTTGGGAAAAACGAAAAGGATTGGTGTTTAAAGAAAGAGAGGCGCACAGGAAAAGCAAAGACAGCGGCCTTTTCTTTTGTTGCAGTGATTTGGGCAAGGAATGTCTCCTCAAGGCTTAAGATTCAGGCAAAAGATGCTTTTTACCTTATAAATATCAATAATTTTGGAGCAGGGGTTATACATTAATTTCTTTTACTACCAAATTATTTTGTGCGTGTCAAGTATTCTTTGCTGACGTGTGAAGGCGGTAAATTTGCCTTGCATTGTGCTATGCTGTTTTGGATAATTGATACGAGTTTGCCCTATTTGTAAGTTTTTTGGGGGAATGTTGTCGTGTCCTGTTCCGGATAAATCCGGGGGAAAATATGAATTTTTGTAACAGATTGGTTTTCTGAAAGTATCAATAACAATCATATTTCACCACTTACAATGACTTTTATTGTTGAACACCTTAAAGAGCAAGATGTTGAAGCGACTGTAAGCCTGTTTTGCCGCATGGTGGATGAACTTCATGCAAAGAGTCTCGAAATGGAGCGTTTGCATTTCAAGGGTATCTATCCGGCAGACGAAGTTAAGAAAAGGCTGAGTGATGAGAATTGTGTTTATCTTACAGGCAGAGAGGATGGCAAAATTGCAGGGTTTGTATTTGCCTGGATTACGGAAAAGACAGGCGCTATTCATTGGATTGGTGTTGCTCCTGAGTACAGAAAGAAGGGGTATGGCGACCGTCTTCTGGAAGAAACAGTAAGAATCTTTACAGAAAAGGGGTGTTACGAGGCCAGATTGTTTACGTATCCTTCCGAAAAGGTGACGTATCATCTTTTTCAGAAGCATGGGTTTAAGGAAACGGCTTTTATCGACCGCAAGTTTTTGGGGATGGGGACTATTCTCATGGTAAAAAAAATTACCCCCATGCCGAAAGAGTACCGGTCGAAGAAGATTATCGTGGCTGGAGAGGCAGGGCAGGGGATAAAGCTTATTGCTCATGTAATGGCAAATATTCTGGCAAAATTGGGGAAAGAGGTTGCCATGAATCTGGTCTACGATGCTGCGGTGCGCGGCGGCAATATTCGGGCAGAGATAGTATATTCGGATTATCCGATAGATGTTCCTTTTTTTGAAGAGGCCGATATTGCGCTTCAACTTTCCAAAACGCCGGATACCGCGGTCAGAGCCAGGCACATGCTCATCGAGTCGTCCGCTTGCGAAGCGGAATGCAAAAAGTGTGAACTTCGCTGTCCTGCAAGCGACCATATTCCATTCGAAAAACTTGCTACAGAACGGTTCAGCAGCCCGATATTTGTGAATATGATTGCGCTGGGAAAGTTGTTAAGTAAAATTGGCGTCAATATTGAAACGATACATTTTGCTGCTGAATTTCCGCCGCAATTTCTTGAAGAAAATATAAAGGCTGTGCGTTATGGTTACACATATCAGGATTAATGCTTCGGAAATAACCGAAAAAATCTCCCGGCTTTGCAGGGAGGCTAACTTTCAGGCAAATGACGATATCGTATACGCCCTGAGGGATTCGTATGAGGCAGAAGTATCTCCTGTTGCAAAGGAAGTATTTGCAGAACTGTTGGAGAATGCAAAGATTGCCCGCGAATGTCAGATACCTCTATGCCAGGATACCGGAGTTGCCGTTGTTTTTGTTGAAATGGGAAAAGACGTGGAGATTACGGGCGGACATCTTTACGATGCCATTCAGGAGGGCGTGAGAAAGGGATATAAAGAAGGTTATCTGAGGAAATCTATGGTTTCCGATCCCTTGCACCGGGTAAATACGGGCGATAATACACCCGCAATTATTCATACAGAATGTGTTCCGGAAAATTACCTGAAGATTACCTTTATGGCAAAGGGGGGCGGTTGTGAAAACATGAGCAGAATTGCCATGTTAACCCCCGCTGACGGACGAGAAGGAGTAATAAACTTTGTGGTCGAAACGGTGAGAAGTGCAAAGGCCAACCCTTGTCCGCCGATTATTGTCGGTGTCGGAATCGGAGGCACCTTTGATTATGCCGCCTTTCTGGCGAAAAAATCCCTCTTGAGGTTATTGGGGACAAGGCATAGTGACCCTGATACTGCCGCTTTGGAGCAGGAAATGCTGGAGCGCATAAACGATTTGGGCATTGGAGCGCAAGGTCTTGGCGGCTGGATCACAGCCATGTCCGTTCATATCGAACGGTATCCATGCCATATTGCCAGTCTGCCGGTAGCCGTTAATATTGAATGCCATGCGCACAGGGTTAAAACGGTCATGTTCGGAAATTTTTAATCACTATTCACCGCAAGGGCGCAAAGAACGCGAAGAAAGACCTGGTATGAAAAAAGACGAAAATATGCTTTCGAAGGAAATTCTTGGGGCCGCAATCGAGGTGCATAGCTGTCTTGGAGCAGGATTGATGGAATCCGCTTACGAAGAATGCTTATGTCGGGAACTGTCTATTCGTGGGCTTATTTTTGAACGGCAAAAGCCTCTTGCAGTGTCTTATAAAGGCGTGAGATTAGACTGCGGATACCGGCTGGATATAGTTGTTGGTGGATTGGTAATTCTGGAATTAAAGGCAGTTGGTCAAATCGAGCCAATTCATGAAGCACAACTTTTAACATATTTAAAGTTGTCAGGTTTAAAATTGGGGATATTAATTAATTTCAATGTTCCACTTCTAAAAGATGGGATAAAGAGGATTGTTCATGGTCTTTAAATCTTTGCGCCTTTGCGGTGAATTCACTTAACACAAAATTTATGCCAAATAGAATACATCTAAAAACACCTTTAACAGATGATGCTGTTGTAAACCTGAGGATTGGCGACAGGGTATTTATCAGCGGGATAATTTATACGGCAAGAGATGCGGCGCACAGGCGGTTTATGGAACTTATTGAACAGGGGAGGGAGTTGCCGTTTGATATCAGAAATCAGATAATTTATTATACCGGACCGAGTCCTGCGCCTCCCGGCAGACCTATAGGGTCATGCGGTCCCACTACAAGTTATCGGATGGATATATATACGCCCACATTGCTGGAAAGAGGCTTAAAAGCAACCATAGGCAAGGGTGACCGCTCTGAAGCTGTTATTGAGGCTATGAAACGTTACAGAGCGGTTTATTTTGCCGCTACCGGAGGCGCCGCTGCTTTATTATCTAACGCTGTGAAGAAGGCAGAAGTTGTTGCCTATGAGGATCTCGGCGCCGAGGCGGTCATGCGACTCGAAGTGGCAGCATTGCCTGTAGTTGTCGCCAATGATATATATGGAAACGATTTGTTTCGGGAAGGTGTCGCAAAATACGCAAAAATGAGCGCCGCTGCGAAGGACAGAAGATAATCAGCAAAAGGTTGTATTTTCGGGTGTTTCCTGGATTTGTGTGGTTCTTACTTTAATGATTGAAATAGATGGTTGAAAAGATGCCGTTAGGAAGAGTTTTTATTTTCTGTGGTATATTTCTCGGCGTAGTTTTAGCCGGCATCTTAATTGCCCCCTTTTTTATTTCTGAAAATTTCATCAGGCAGAAGACTACTCAAATAGTAGAAAATGCATTGGGGGACTCTTGTCAAATCGGAACAGTTTCTTTTCATTGGCCCAATCGGGTCAATGTCTCCCATCTCACCGTTCAGAGACAAGAGCAGGGAGGTGGGGCGCCGATACAAGCCGAAGACCTGCAAGGGACAGTCAATCTGTTCCCTTTGTTTCGGAAAGAGGTTTCTCTTGCAAAAATCTCCGTACGCTATATTAACTATGAAAACCGATTCCTGGTAGAAAAGCTTGTTACGAAGAAATTTTCATTTAAGAATGGTATAATTTCTACCGATGCGCAATTCATGCTGAACGACGGCGCTTCCACGCTGAAAGGAACGGTCGATTTTCACACTCCCAGGCCGGCGTTTGATTTTTTGTTTACCGGGAAGGATATCCATATTACCCAGGATATGCCGGTTTGCCAGGTTTTTACTGAAAACCGAGGGGAGCTCGGGGGAAGCCTCAGTCTGTCCGGCACGATAAGCGGCAGGGGTATGGGCAGTGATAGTATAAAGAAAAAGCTCGTTGCCGACGTCAAGCTTATGCTGAGAGAGGGGTATATTCGGGGTAACAGGCTGGTATCGTCCATACTGGAAATCATTGGGGCAAAGGATTCCTATTCGTTTCAGTCTGCAGAGGCAGAAATACAGATAAGGGATGGCAAGATTTATGTTTCCCAAATGGATATAAAAGGGTCGGCCATGAACCTGCGGGCTGCAGGAACGGCTGAATTTGAAGGTACGATTGCGTTTGATGCTGTAGTCCAGTTCGACAAGGCATATTTGAGCAAGGGGATAGAAAAGATTGCAGGCTTGGTCTTAAAAGACAATGAATTGCCTCTGGAGATAAGCGGGACAGTTAAAGATCCGGTAATTTCGGTAAAATTACCGAAAGATAATCTGGACCACCTTATCAAAGGGCTGGTAAATGAATTTTTATCTACTTCTAAAGGGAGTCGTAAAAGAGAAAAGAAAAGCGGCGGGAAATGAACTGGATTGATTATACGATCATGTCTATTGTGTTTTTTTCTGCCCTTCTGGGGCTGGTTAACGGACTTTTTTCCCAGTTTCTCGGCACGATATGTCTGCTGGTTTCCTTTTACGCCGCGCTTTTTTTCTATGATGTCCTGGGAAACATTCTGAAAGGCATTTTCAATCCATCCACTACCAACCTGATAAGTTATTTTATTATCTTCGGCGTGGTATTTATTGTCACTTACATAATAACAGAGATCGTAAAAAAAGTAATGATCAAGTGGAATGCGAGATTTGGGGTCCGGTTGGTTGGCGCTTTAATAGGAGTTTTCAAGGGTATTCTCTTCTGCGGTATAATCATTTTTGGCGTTTTATCATTCAGCAGCAAGTCTACGTGCGATATGGTTCATACATCAAAAATTGCAACGCATATTGGAAGAGGAATGCAAACTGCTTCAATCATCATTCCTGCAAAAGTTTCAGACAGGGTCAGGGAATATGCAGAGGAAGTGAGGGGAAACAAAAAAACAAAAGATGCAAAATCCGCAAAGGATAAACAGAACAAAACGACTCGATAAAAATCCTGATCGAAATGCACAGTCCCTTTTTGTTGATGGGTTAGTCTTGCCGGCGAGGAATTCGTCCTCGTGAGGCGCCGCGTTTGGGTCGTTCAACAGTAAAATACTTGGCAAGATCGGCAGGCATTATGTGTGACGGCGAACGGTCAAAAATGACACTTGTCCGCTCAAGGGCGCGCGCTACCAGTCCTGAGCATATAGACTGTCCGTCAAAGCCGAAGGTGAATTTGCAGCCGGTTAGCAGGCTGACAGCAATGCTGATCAGGGTCATAATGCCGTAACGTTGTCCGATTGCCCACTCTGCATAAGCTACCACCTGCTGGCGATCTGTGTCCGTTGCGAGTGTGCCGAGCCGAACTACCGTATAATCGGTTGGTGCATAATGCGTAATGGTGCTGCGGCGTACTCCGGCGCCGACAGCCTCGATAATGTCTCCTTCCGGAGAAACGATCAGTGCCGCGTGGTTCCACCAGGTGTATTTTCGGTTTTTACCAAAAAAACGGAAGGTTTGCCCAAGGCGGATTAAATAGCTAAAGAAGGCATTGCCGTGAGTGAGAATAAAGTCGCCTGGCTGGTAATCTCCCTTCCGGGCTGATACATCCGGGGGAAACTGACAATACGAAGCGCCTTCTACATGTGGTGGTGAATAGCGTGGTTTCATGGTTGCTCTCCTTATAAAAAGGAACGGACGAATTGTCGCGTTATCTCATATCAAATACGGATATGTCCGGAGAAATTGTGTCTCTAACCGGGCGGTTTTTTGTCTTACATCCCTTAGTCGGTAGTACAAGCCTGCCGTAATGTAGTTTTATTTTGATTGTAAACGCTTCCTTACTGATACAAAAACCGAGAATATTAAAAGAAATTTTTAGAAAAAAGCAACCGAATTTTAAGGTGGAAGATACAGGTTACAGTTGTGTAACATACGATAGATATTGCAATACATCTTTAGGGTATAATTTTTCGTTTGACAATCCACATTTTTAATATATCCTATTTGATATTTCTTTGGGTGCTTTGAAAAACAAGAAGCTGTGTTTTTAATTAATGTTGGTATATAAAATTAAAGAATTGTAACATTTGCAGAGGCAAACGGTTGTGTTTGCTACGGTACGAAAGCAGACATACAGGTTTGCCTTTACTTTTTTTAGAAGGAGTTAAAGGGAAATGAGTCCTCTTTCCAAGAATTTTGTGCGTGCCAGTCTGGTTTATTTTTTTATTGCGGCAGTAATAGGTATAATTATGGTTTCCATGAAAAGTTATCCGGCACAATTGCTTTTTACGCATGTACACCTGAATCTCTTAGGGTGGATGTCTATGATGATTTATGGGGTGGGTTACCATATTCTACCAAGATTTTCAGGAACACCTCTGGCTTATCCCAGAGTGGGTAATGTTCAATTTTACCTTGCAAACATCGGTCTTGTCGGCCTCGTGTGTTTCCGTCCGATACATCCTCTTGCGGAAATCTTTGCAGGGTTACAGGTAATTTCGGTAGGGTTATTTGTTTTTAACATCTGGATGAGTACTTTGACGCCTAAGCCAGAACCTGAATAATAATTAAAAACAAATTAAGGAGATTTTAAAGAATGTATACAATTGGAATCGATATTGGTTCAATGTCAACCAATGGAGTTCTGTTGAACGATAAGAAGGAAATACTTTCATCGATCATTATTCCGACTGGTGCAAGCAGCAAAAAAGCCGCAGATAAAACATATAGCCAGATACTTTCAGAACACAAACTAACAGAGAAAGATATAGATTACATTGTCGCAACCGGGTATGGGAGAATAAAGGTTCCGTTTGCCAATGAGGTGGTGACGGAGATAACCTGTCATGCCAAGGGGGCTAATTATTATTTTCCGAAGGCGAGAACGATAATCGATATCGGCGGACAGGACAGCAAGGTTATCAAGGTCGATGCACATGGAAATGTGCTCGATTTTGTCATGAATGATAAATGCGCTGCGGGAACCGGACGATTTCTTGAAGTTATGGCGAGGACGTTGGAAATAGACCTGGAAGAAATGGGGCCTCTGTCGCTCAGCGGAAAAGAGAATGTGTCTATCAGCAGTCTCTGTACCGTATTTGCAGAATCCGAGGTGGTGTCCCTTATCGGTGCCGACCACAAAACTGCGGATATATGCCGCGCATTGCATATCTCCATTGCCAAACGCATTACTGCACAGGTGAAAAGGATCGGCCTTGAAGAGGATATTGTAATGACCGGTGGCGTGGCGAAAAACATCGGCGTGGTTTCGGAACTGGAAAGAAATCTTGGCTGTAAGATCAGGATTGCGGGAGAACCGCAGATCAACGGAGCGCTTGGGGCTGCTTTGATAGCCCTGGAAAAGGCGGTTTCGAAGACCGGAACTTCTGTATCTGTCTCCGGAAACGTTTCGGTTGAAACATCCATAGCGTCGTTTGCTGAATTTTCAGTTGAAGATACTATGCTTCCGAAAATCGGTTACTTTTGTTCGTATACGCCCGTTGAACTTATTCGCGCCGCAGGCTTTCATCCGGTAAGAATCAAAGGTTCTGAGAAGGAATCATGTTCAGCCAATGAAGTGCTTTGCGGGAATATCTGCCCTTATATCAAAGCTGTTGTTGATCAGAAAATTAACGGTAATCTCGAAGATTTTAAAGGAATGGTATTTGTCAATTCCTGCGACGGGATGCGCCGGCTCTATGACGCATGGATTAAATTAGACGAGGGGAAGAAGAGATTTAATTATATCCTTGATATTCCTAAAAATACTGACGACGCGGCCGTTTTCTATTATGCAAATCTGCTGAAAAATTTAAAGGAACGGCTGGAGTCTTATTTCAAACTTACGATTAATCATGACGATATCAACCAGAGCATTTCTCTGTATAATGCTGCGCGGGAAAAGGTGCGGTTGTTTCTGCAGAAGTACTGGAGTGGTTATATCGGGCAGTCGGGTTACGAGATATTTTCCCTTTTGAAGAAGGGTGTCAATGTGCTTCCGGAAAAATTTCAAGGTTATCTCAGTCATATCATAAAACAAAAGGAAGGCTTTCAAGACACACGGGACGTGCCGCGTTTGTTTGTGTGGGGGAGCATCATGGAAAATGAAAGGGTCATGAAGATAATAGAAGATTCCGGAGCCAAGGTGGTTGCGGAGGATTTATGCAACGGCAGCCGGTATTTTGACGCCCAAATTAGTATAACCGAAGATCCCATCCTATCGATTGCCAGAAGATATATCAAGCGGGCTCCGTGTTCTCGCATGGTGAATATCCTCGAAAGAGTCAACAATGTACTGGCCATCATGCAGGAAAAGACTATTCACGGGGCAATTTATCATACTTTAAAATTCTGTGACCATAATCTCCTGGATTATCCTCTGATTAAAAAGACCTTTCAGGAAAAAAATATTCCGCTCCTTCATTTGAATTGCGACCATACGATTACCAGTGAGGGACAAATCAAAACACGGGTCGAAGCGTTTCTTGAACAATTAACCGCTGCTTCAGCAAAAGAATAAGCCGATTATGGTATCAGTACGGAAAATCAAGGAGTGGGGTTCTCCGCTCTTGCAGCGCATGTTTCCGGTCATATTCCGGGAAATGCTTCGTTTTTTGAAGATATATCATTTCTTTTTCCGTGGAAACAGGAAGAAGGAACTGGTTTCCCTTCGCCTCCAGGTTCGCGTAGGTGTAAAACACCTCTTCAATGTATATTCCCATCCGAAAAAAACTATTTGGACGACGATGTTCGTCCCTTCTGAAATATTGTTTGCGATGGGTCTCTATCCTTTTTGCCTTGAAATTGGCGCCGCACTCTTTGCGGGCATAGGACAAAGTTCCAAGGGGCTTTTGGAGGCGGAGTCGTATGGAGTTCCCACGGATATATGCTCTTTTCACCGTTCTGCAATCGGCCATGCATTCAGAAACTTATTTCCCAAAAACATCCTCCAGGTGGCTACGACGACATTATGCGATAATAATACAAAGACGGCAAAGATATGCGAAACCATGACCGGAAAAAATACAATCGTCCTTGATGTTCCTTTTGAGGCGGATGATTATTCTGTTCGGTATCTGGCGAAACAACTGGAAGATTTTACCGGGGAACTGGAGAAAATAACCGGAAGGAAAATGCGGCAGGAATCGTTTGAAAAAGCAATCGAATACTCGAACCAGACAAGGGAAAAGATTCTTGAAATTAACGAGTTGAGGAAGGATCCCTATTGCCCTCTTCCCGGCAGCAATGCATTGGGATTTATGTTTCCGGCATATTTACTGATCGGTTCGAAATTGTCGTTGGATTTTTTCTCCGGTCTTGCTGCTGAGCTTCGCGAAAAGATCGATGAGAGAAAAAAGAATCCCAGTATAGTGATTAATAAGAATGTAATCAGAATCCTCTGGCTGGAATTAAAACCGTATTTTAAAATTGATTTTTTAACAAAACTGGAAAATGAGCAGGGGGTCAAAATCGTTTTTGAAGAGACGAATTACTGCTATTGGGATAAACTGGATCCCCAAAAACCTTACGAAGGCCTTGCAAAGAAGCTCATTACCAGCCATTATAACGGGCCGCTGGAACGACGTATCGAAGTTACCAAAAGGTTGGCCCGTGAATACCAGGTGGACGGTGTGGTGGTATTTTCATCCTGGGGCTGCCGAAGAAACAATGCGGCTGTACCTTCCTTAAAAAGGGAATTAAATAAGATAGGCTACCCGCTCCTGAGCCTGGACGGAGATTGCGTTGATGACCACAACTACATGCCCGGCCAGTTTTCTACGAGGATCGAAGGGTTTCTGGAGATGCTGAGGGGAAGGAAGTCAACGGTTCCGCAACGTGAAATGTGTGCTGTCGGCTAATAGTTCCTTTCAGATTCTTCGATTTACTCGGAATCGACAAACATTGTCATTCTGAATAGGGTAAAGCGTGCCGATATGGGACGGTTTGAAATTCCGGTATATGTCGGCTTTTTTATGACCAGCGTATAACTTTCCTTACCGTTCCTTTTCTCCGATATTCTATTCCTTCCGCTGTGATTCGCAGACCCGTTTTTTGTTCCAGTTTATTCCGGAGCATCCTTACTGTTTTTTCCATTGTCCCTGCATTGGCAGACATGATGCAGTTGCTCCATTCCAGCAATTTTTCAAGGGTATTATCGACCGTAAAGTATGGCGCCGGTCTGTCGGTAAGCCAGTAATCGTCGGTTACCAATCCCTTTTGTTTTGCCAGTTCGTAAAGCTCCGTACCAGGAAATACCATCGCCTCTGAAACCGAAATAAAATCAGGACGTACCGTTTCGATCATTCTTGTCGTATCACGTACTGTATGGTCGTCTTCACCCGGATTGCCCACCATCAGAAGCATCTTGGTTTTCATGCCCATCTGCTTTGTGAGTTTAATGGCGCGCTCAATTTGTTCCGGTGTGGTCTTTTTCTTGATGGCCTTGAGCACCGTTTCAGAGGCGGATTCCACCCCGAAAGAGATGCAATAACACCCCGACTTAATCATCCATTCAAGCATATCCTCCCAGATGAAATTCACGCGGGTTTCGCAGTCCCAGACGATGTCCAATTTTCTATCTATGATTTCTTTGCAGAGGTCAACAACCCGGTCCTTATTAACGGTAAAGATATCATCCGCAAAATTGAAAAAACCACATCCAAAATTTTTGGTCAGGAACTCCATCTCGTCTACGACGTTTTTTGCGGATCGGGTTCTCCATTTTTGCCAGAAAAATGGGGTTGAACAAAACTGGCAACTCCCCACACATCCTCGCGTGGAAATAATCGGGACAAATCTCAGATTTTCCAGTCGTTTGCCGTTCCATGTACCTTTGAGTATTTCGTATCCCCCCATATACCTGTTAAAGTCAAAATATTTATATGCAGGAAACGGTATATCATCCATGTTATGAATCAGTTGTCTGGGCGGTGTTTTTATAGTTTTGCCCTGATGTTTATATGCTATTCCGTGGACATTTCCCAAAGCCTTTTTCTCTTCCAGACATATCATCAATTCTTTTATAGTTTCTTCGCCTTCGCCAAGGACGATAATGTCTACAGGCCAGTGTTCAAGTACCTGTTCGTACATGATGGTAGGGTGAATTCCGCCCATTATTACCGCACAATCTTTGTTCACTGTTTTAGAAAGTTTTGCCACCTCTAATGGACTTGCCCGCTGTTCTGTCAGGCAGGTAATACCCACGACGTCAGGTTGCTCTTCTTCCAGTGTTTGCCTGACCTTATCCCATGAGTAATCGAACATATCGACAGCCTTTACGTCGAACCCATGTTTCTCCAGGGTAGACGCCAGATAGGCAATCCCAAGGGGCGGCCCGTATGGCAATATAAATGGCTTGCCATATTTGCGCTGGTCATACATGGGGGGATTAATAAGGAGTATTTTCATTTGTTTTCGTTCTTCGGGATTTTTTTAGTTATGGAACTGTGCTCAAGAAAAATAACATCAATTGATTTGCCACTAATTAATCAATCTTACTCACGAATCAACCCCTTTCAGTTTTTTGAGAAACGCAATAAACACTTCTTCTTTTATTCTCTTAAGTCCTTTACGAATTTCAGACTCTACCTGAGATGGAATTCGAAGGATATAAGCGTCGAGAAGATTGAGTCGTTTGATTTTGGCAAGGAATATCAAGGGTGATGCATTACATACAACGTCCTGCATTTATTCCAAATCCTCGGCAAGGTTTTCTCTTGAGTAGTCTATGTGTATATCTGCTTTTTTCAATTTCTCTATCATCTCCCATATGTCTAGAGAAAGCATTTCTGCAGCCTTTTGAAGGGTTATCTTGCGTTCCCGGTAAAGTTCAAGCACATTTCTTTCACTTAATACATCAAGTTCTTGATTTACCGCCTGTATGATAAGATCATTGACTTTCATTCCATGAGCTTTGGATACTTTTTTAGCTTTTTTATATAAATCTTCGTTTAGTTTGACAACTTTCATTGTTTATCTCCTTAAAATCCGTATTCTTATTTTCGCTTTCTGATGAATAAAGATCAAATAAGAAAATGAGATTTTTTGGTTAAGATTTTATTCGATTTGTTCAAAGGAAATAGGATTTGATTCAGGATAAATGTCCTTAATCGCTTTAATTAAATCATATTGAATATTTTCAATGAATTTTACTGCACCATCAACAATATAGAATAGCTACTCATACGTATCATTTGTGTTTATTGGTGTAAATTCGTGGCTGAACTATTATCTCTTAACCGATTTGCTATATCTTGTTCAATCTTTGCCTCGTTGGGCATATTGATTCTGTAATATAATTTTGCCAGATTATCGTGATACGTTGGATTATCCGGGTCTTGTGTGGTTGCTGCACGAAATTCTTCAATCGCCATATCAACCTGTCCATTCTTAAAAAGCGTGATCGCCAGATTATTATGGGTATCGCCATTTTTAGGTTCGATGCGCAGGGCGTTTTTATATTCCCGTATTGCAGCCTCGTACATGCCTTTTTCGTCATAGGCAAGTCCAAGATTGTAATATGCCGTTGGGTATTTGTATTGTACTTCTGACGCCTTCGATAAGGCAATAGTATATTCTTCGATGGCCTTATCAACCAACCCTCTTTGAAAATATTCCTTTCCCAGATTATTATGTGCATTAAAACTACACGACGTGTCCGAGACGGTGCGAGTCCACAGGGTTTGCTCATCAAACCACAGTCTATTCTGTTTTATGGTAAATATACAATAAAAAATGAGTATGCCAATGAAACAATACTTTGCAAGAAAACGGTATTGATTGAGAGTACCTGTGGGTTTCTTGGAAATAAGCATTCCAAGAAACGTACAAAAACCTACCGAAGGGAGATAGAGATACCTTTCCGTCATGATGTTCCCGATGGGTATAATATTCATAACCGGTATAAGCGTAATGAATGTCCATAGTATGGAAAAGGTTATTTCTTTTTGCTGACGGTAGAGCCTTACCGCAAGAAATGCGATACAGACCAGCATGATGAGGGA
>Ga0233425_10008059_pt1 | contig 14275 bp, 11 predicted proteins | sample Watercolumn_Towu_2_FD_181712 | JGI IMG/M metagenome (GOLD analysis project Ga0233425, IMG submission 181712) | Freshwater microbial communities from Lake Towuti, South Sulawesi, Indonesia - Watercolumn_Towuti2014_140_MG | ecosystem: Environmental > Aquatic > Freshwater > Lake | place...
ACCACAGAGTCCTTTCCAATCAATGGGTGGCGTTTCGCACGCCCACACTGGATATTTCCCAAACGGCAGGGTATTGAACACACAGAGTGCGTCGCAGTGTTTGCTGAGAGCGGCTACCGCACTGGGATGGATGTCGGGTCCGAATTTTGGCACCAGGGGAATGTCTGGGGGGAGTATTTCCTTTGCCATTTCCAGGAGCGGCACCGTTTCTTCAATGAGTGATTGCGGGTCAAGTCCGCCGTTGGGGCACGAGAAGTTGATTTGTATTCCCCAGGGCGCGCACCATTTCTCAAACCGTCGCGCAGCGCTTAAGCGCAGGAATATGTTCTGGAGCTCTGCTTGTCGTCCACTCGGCGTTTTCTCGAGCGACATAACGGAAATGAAGAAGGGGGCGCGTTGTTTCTGCCAAAAGCCCTTTTGTATGAGTGCCTCCAGCCCGGGCCCCGAAAGAGACACGGCGTTGAGCGCCGCTTTTTTGGCGCGGTTGATCCAGATGCAGCGTGGTTTCCACTCCCGCGGAGTGACACCGTCTCGCTTGAGCGGCATATTGCCCGCGCGCGCGTTCAAAGTGGTCGTTTTGGAAACAAAAGTGGTGCCTCTGAAATCCAACCCACACGGGCGGAGTAGGTGGTGGAACCAGTACCCCTTGCCGTGAAAATTAGTAACGCCCGATGCTTGGTGCACGGGCCCGAAATTGATACCGCGAAGAATCATAGCAGTCCTTTCTGTTTGTTGAGAACTTCCGCACGCAGTATAGGCATCGGGAGATAAAATGCAAATCCCCCCACTAGGAATCGAACCTAGGTCAATCCCGCACTTTCTTCCGCCCACCAGGAGTCGAACCTGGGACCTTCTCCTTAAAAGGGAGCTGCTCTACCAGCTGAGCTATGGGCGGTTTGAAAGTGCGGGACTACTCCCGCCTCATCGGCGGGTCGCCCTGCCTGCTGGTAGGCAGGCGAAGAGGCGACTACCACTGAGCTATGGGGGGCTACTTTTCAGATTACCAAACTAAAGCGGTAAATCAAAGGCGAAGGCACCGGCGCCGGAGACAAGAAGCGAGAGAGAGATAGCGCACGCGAGGAGTGCCGTGCGAGAGCGGCGTTTCCAAAGCGTGTGCACCGAGAACGCAAGTGCCGCGAGTGCGGCGATTTGGGTGAAGAGCCCAATGACGAGTAATACCCCTGTTGTTGTTTGCAGGGCGCCTTTGGGGTACATACACGCGCGAAGAGCGCGCACCCCGTCAAAAAAGAACATACCGCCGAGCACGACGCGCAAGAGAAACGGGGCGAGGAGTCCCCACGCAAGCAAATCGGGAAAGATGTTTAACATGTGGCGAGTATAGCATATCAACACTCCCGTTTTTGTACTTGACAGAATAATGGCTAATATGCTATACTCCCACCAGTTCAAAGTATCTGGTTCGAAGAGGACAATACTGTTTTTTTCTATAACATTGGTACTTACGATATTTACGATTGAGGAGGAGGGGTGGCAACAGAGCCGCCGAGGGAGGCGATATCAATTTTGGCGTTGCAGAGTTTTGCCGCGAGACGGACATTCTGCCCCCCGCGGCCGATAGCGAGCGACTGTTGGTCGTCGGCGACGGTGACTTTAACATGCCGCGACTCCTCGTCGAGTATTTCTACCGCGAGCACTTTGGCAGGCGAGAGCGCTTCACCGACAAATTCTTTGAGGTCCGCCGACCACTGGATGATGTCAATTTTTTCGCCGCCGAGTTCCGACATAACTGTAGATACGCGCACGCCTCTGCCCCCCACGAGCGACCCGACTGGGTCTACATGTGGGTCGGTGCTCGTTGCGGCGATTTTAGTTCGGCTCCCCGGCTCGCGCGCGACCGCTTTTATTTCCACCGCGCCCGAGGCAACTTCAGGCGCTTCTTGTTTAAAGAGTGCTTCCACGAATTTCGGCGTGGCGCGCGAGAGCCGCAGGGCAACCGCGCGAGGCGTGTCCTCTACTCGCACCAGAAAGGCGCGAATCCGTTCGCCCTGTCGGTATCGTTCGCCCGGAATTTGCTCTTCGTAGGGGAGAATACCGGTCGCGCGGCCCATATCAATGAAGAGTGCGCCGCGGTCTATGCGCTGAACGGTGCCGGAAACGATTTCTCCCGCCCGCGCGCCGTATTCGCCCATGACCGATATTTTCTCCGCTTCGCGGATTTTCTGTATCACCACCTGCTTGGCGGTTTGCGCGGCAATCCGACCGAAGTCGCTTTTCGCCTCGAGGGGGAAGATAATCTCGTCCTCCAGTTCCGCGCCCTTTTTGATTTTGCGGGCGGCGTCTATAAAAATGTGGTGTTCGCTGTTGTACAAAATTCGCTCGTCGTCGGTACTTCGTTCGCGTCCCTCGGTTTCCATTGCTGCGCGCTCGTCTTCGGAGATAACGCGGGTGGCGTCTACCACCTCTTTGACCTGAAAAAATTCCACCGCGCCGGACGCGGGGTTGAACTTCGCGCGCACGATTTGGCCTTTCTTGCCATATTCCTTGCGATAGGCGGTGGCGAGCGCGCCCTCAATCGCCTCTATTACCTTTTCGCGCGGCACGCCGCGCGTCTCTTCCAGTTCGGTGAGGACGCTACTGATGGTTTTTAGATCAAAAAGCATACGCGCGATTCTATCAGAAAACCCTTGAGTTATCAACAGCGCGATGGTGTGTGCACGAAAAAGGGGGGCGAGTATACTATACTAGAGAGGTATGCCGACGGGGTTTGCACAGAGAAAGGGTATTGCGCTCGTCGCGCTCGTGGTACTTGCGCTCGGGGCGTGGGTGGCTTTTACCTCCCGCACCGGGAACGAACACGACGCGCGCCGTGGAGAGGTCTTGCGGTTGGCGCGCAAAGGCAATCTGGGCGATACCGACAAGCGCGCGCTCTTCGAATTGCTCTCAGGAGAGCAATTCGGAAGTTATCAGTTTAGTGATGCCGAACGCGCACTCATTTTGCGCGCGATTGGAGGATAGTTATTATTAGGTTATTTATAAACACAAAGCAAAACACATTTTCAAAATGTCTGGTTGTCGCCTCTTCGGCGACCCGCCGATGAGGCGGGAGCGCGACCCGAGGACTTTTGAAAATGTTGTTTTGCGAAGTGTAATCATCATATGGAACCAAATCAAGCGATGGGACAGGCACCGCAAGGCGGTCTGCCTGCGCAGGCAGGGAGCGCAAAGACGCTCTGGGCAGTTGTTGTGTTAGTCGTGGTGGTGGGCGGCGGGTGGTACGGCTATAAGCAAGGGTGGTTTGGTGGTGGGATAGAGCAGGCGCCGGCATTCTCGCAAGAGCAATTGGTCGGCGGCGCGCCGCTCTCGGAGACCCAAGAAGGCGCGATTGCGACTCACAAGCAAAAGATTTTGGAGCGTATCGCGCAGGGGACGCCGCTTACGAAAGAGGAGAAGGAGTCCCTAGGCCGCACGATGTTGATGGAGGCGCACCTTTATGGCTTTACCGATGCGGAGACGGAGGTGATTTTCCGCGCGCTCCAACAATAGCAAGAAGTGAGTAGTGAGTAGAAAAACATGGAACAAAAGGGACAAATAAAATCAGCGGCGGTGTTTGCAGTTGGTCTCGTGGTGGGGCTCGCGCTCGGGTACTATGTCGCTGGGGTGAAAGGTACGCTCCCCCCTCCCGATATTATCGCATCAGAACCAGCAGAGGGCGCCTCCGCGCAGGCGGTCGCGGCGTATAAGGATGCGCTTTTACGGCGCGCTGAGTCGAGAGTACCGCTCTCTGATACGGAGCGCGCGGCAATGGCGCGTGCACTCCTGCTTGGCGCCTCTGCGTACGGCTTTACCTCCGCGGAGACGGCACTCTTGGGTCGCGCGCTTGCACAGTAATACTATGCGTTTTTTTCTCGGGTTTGGAATATTTCTCGCCGGTTTTTTCGGTGTTGTCTCTGGGGCGGCGGCGCAGAGCGTATCCGCGTCACTTTCTCCCTCGGGTGATGTATATCCCGGCACATACCTGCAACTCTCGGGTTCTGTGTCGGGGGCAGGCTACAGCGGTCCTAACTGCTGGTATCTTTCAGTCAACGGCGGTTCCTCATTTTGTTGGGTCGGCGCGGGGAGTGGTGAGAGTGTTGCGCCCTTTGGGTGGGTTGCCGGTTCTGCTGATCCGAATACGACCTATACTATTTCGCTCTGCACGAGTACGGGAGTATGTTCCTCTGCGGGGAGTGTGCGTGTGGTGCCCCAGCCCGCGCCGCTCTCGGTGTCGGCTTCGCTTTCTCCTTCGGGTGATGTCTATCCGGGCACTTACCTACAACTTTCCGGTTCCGTATCGGGCGGTTCAGGGTACACGGGGAGCAACTGCTGGTTCCTCTCCATCAACGGCAGCTCGCCGTTTTGCTGGGTTGGCGCCGGTAGTGGCATCGGTAGCCAGTCGTTTAGTTGGAATGCGGGGAGCGCCGACCCCTCCACCTCGTATTCGTTTTCGCTCTGCACCGCGACTGGTGTCTGTTCTGGTGCGGGGTCGCTTCGTGTGGTGAATCCAAACTATACGCTTTCGGTGTCTACGAGCGGCTCTGGCTCGGTGTTATGCAATGGTAGTAGTTGCGCCTTGTCGTACCCATCCGGAACCTCTGTGGCGCTTTCCGCCTCTCCGTCATCCGGCTATCAGTTTTCTGGGTGGGGTGGCGCGTGTTCAGGAACAGGTTCATGTTCACTCACGATGGACGGCAACAAAAGCGTCACGGCGAGTTTTGTGTTTACGCCCGTGTACTATACTCTCTCTCTTTTTAAGGCCTACGGCGGCTCGGTATCGGGTGGCGGTATAAGTTGCGGTGATGGATGCAGTGAGGCAACGGGTTCGTTTCAAGACGGCACCTCGGTGACGCTCACCGCGACGCCGTCGTCCGGGTTTGATGTATCAGCAGGGGATTGGAGCGGGTGCGATTCAGCGTTCACTAACCAAGGCGGGCAGGCGCTCTGCAATGTGCGGATGAATGCCGGACGCTCTGTTTCTATCTCTTTCCGCCAACGCACTGCCTCTGCTTCCTTTATCAGTCCCGCCGAAGGCACGGCGGTCAATTATCAGGGCGGCACCTATTTCCAATGGTCATCGAGCAACACTACGGGATGTAGTATCAGTTCCTTGCCATCTCTCGCGGGCTATCCTAAAACAGGATTACCCTCTTCGCACAGTGGCCTGAGTTATTGGAGCGGCGGGCTTAAGGATAATGTATCGTTTACTCTTAATTGCACGCCCGTGTCCGGCGTCGCCGGTTCTCCTTCTGCTGAAGTATCTATGATAGTGAACCCACCACCTTCCGGAACATGCACGGTGAGTGTGACGAATACTATTAACCATACTTTTACCACTCAAGGTCCTGAAAGTCCTCAAGCGGCATGGCGTTTGACGGCAACGGGGAGCGCCAGCAATTGTCCCTCCTCCTACTTCACTAATCTTTCTGTCTCCGGCAATGCCTCTTCCGACCGACCGCCTTCGGCGGTGCGTGTTTTTGATAAAAATAAATACGGAGGAGCGTTTTTCCTTGGCTCGGCATGTCCGTATTTAGAGACATTACAAATAGCGGGCGGGAAAGCGTTGCGCAACTCTGGAACGAGAGCAAAACCCTGCACTGGCGGCGGTACATCATTAGAGGCGACAGGCGCGCTCCACTTCCAAACTTCTCTATCCAACTTATTGAGCAAAACGGTGCAGGGGTTGAATATTGGATATACTAACGACGACGGCGCTCGTCAAGGGACAGATCACGAATTGTTTGCTCACGACTTTCTCCCGTGGGGCAATTATCCCTTTCACATCAGCAATGCGATTACAGGAACATACCTCTGTCCAGACGGGACCCTACTTACGATTAACACTGGCGCCACCGTGCGCGTGTGCGTGGTTGAACCTGAAGACAGCGACGGGCAGTATTTTGATTCGCAGTGTACTCCGCAAAACCCCAGCACGCATGTACAGGTATTGAGTTGCCCCGGTGCGCCTAATGTGGGCATTACCATCAAACCCACCTGCTCCAATTGCCCGCCGCCCCCTCCTCCTGCGCCATCACCTCACTTGCTCTCGGTGCAGAGCAAACTGGACGGGGCGTCAAAGCCCGGGGTGGATATCGTGGAGGTTTCCGTCTCCGACCCCGACCCGACCTACGATTTCCCGCCTAACTACTTCGCCGGTACGACTGATTACACGCGGCTTGCGGAGCGCAATGTGACTGTTGTGCTGGAAGCGCCCGCGACGCATCCTCAGGGCGGTTTCCTTGACCAGGCGACGCCGTGGACGGGGGATTGTGCGCCGGTCGCGAGCAATCCGCGCCAGTGTAGCATTTCATTTGCCTTCAGCGTGCTGGGCGGGCAGAAAAAAATTGCCATTGCGAATTATACGAGCACGCTTGAGGCGCCTGTTATCACCACGAGCCCAGCTAGTTGCGACGCGACGGGAGGAAAAGCACATATCACGATTCAGTCGGCAGTTGCGGGCGCCACAGGGTACAAGTTGTATCGGCGCGATGCCGCAAGTAGTTTCTCGCTTATCAAAACCTTTACATCTTCCAACGCGCCCGTCGCCGGAACGCCGAACGCTCCCTTCTTAGACAGCGGCATGGCGGCAGGCACGCCGTACTTCTACAAAATGGAGGCGTACAACGCCTCCACCGCAAGCTCCGCCTCTGCCGAGGCCTCTCGCACCGCCTCGCTCCCATGCCCTGACCTTATCGTAGAACCCGGGAGTGTGGAAATTATAGAGAGTGCAACGGGCGCCATCATCTCGCCAGCCGCCGTCCCCGCCAACACCGCCATAAAATTCCGCGCCAAGATTCGGAATCAGAATGGAGATACTCCTACGCTTCCATCTCCTGGGTTTTATAGCCAGTTTACCATCGGTACGACAGAACTGACTCCTAATCCATCGCTTCCAAGCTTAGGAAAGGGCATGCTCGCATCTGTAAGCTCTGGTATCTGGCTTACCCCCACTCCAACAACTGCCACCAATTACTCTCTCCAAGTGTGTACTGATATTCCTGTAAAGACAGCTCAAAATCCAGCCAATTTTGGAGTTATTGTAGAAAAAGCACCAAATATAGATGCAGAGTTGAATAACTGCCTTCCCACCGCATTCTCCTTCTCCGTTGTCAATCCGATTACCGTAGAGTTGGAATGCCAAAAAGCCGGAGGAACATGGGACAAAAATTACTGCGTGATTGATTATACAAACACCTCAAATCTTCGCTGGACGGTTACCGGCAACCCTTCGTCGTGTACCGCTTCAACAAACACTGATTGGACGGGTACAAAAGCAAACCAGAGTTACACTATAACCGGCAACCCCCTCTCGCTCGCCAACCTTCTCAACAAACTCATCTTCAAGTATCAATTGGAGTGTACGAGGTAATTTCTTTTTCTAGTTTTCCTCATCTGTGGAGACGAAGGATGGACACACTCTGTCAACTCTCTTCTGTGGAAAACGGGGGGAGAGGGCGGGGAAAAGGCAGTAAAACAAGCTCAGAAAAGGAGCATAAAAACACTCAAAACGCTTGCGTTTTTTGGTAGGGTGTGATATACTCCTACTTGTAAAGTTCTTTGTCAGATTGTTTGCCTTTGGCGAACGGACAAGGACGATAAACCCCTAGAAACAGGAGGTTGCAATGAAAAAGTTGCTGTTTGTTCTCGCGCTTTCTGTGGCGGGGACGATTTTTGGTGCAGAGCAGAAGTACTTGCTCCCCATTGGGAGCAATGTAAACAATCGGCCGGCAGAGGTATCCGTCATCATAAGTTCATTGGACACATGGGCGCGATTAGAAGACAAGTTCACCTTCCAACCCCCCAGTCGCTTAGAAGATGTGATCCGATACCGAACGGAAAAACTTTTTGAGAACTACCAAGTTCCAAAAGGTTTTGAGCGTGGAGAGTTTGCTCTCAACGTGCAAGTAACTCCCGGGCCATTCAGCCAATCCATATTTCATTTCCAGAAAAACGATAGCAAGTGGACTGTCCCTACAGAAGTGCTTAAAGTGAAGTTGGATTACGGTGCCGGTATTGGATGGGTCATTCCCGGAATCCGTTTGATTGAGCTGGATGTGGAGGATTCAACAGGAGTCCATCATTTCTCCAGCGACAATGTGGATGGGTACGACTCAGCATGCTTCTTCGGCGTTCAAAATGAGGCGCTGAAGCAGAGTGCGGCTGTGGTTCTCAAAGAATACGCTGTGCCGGAGTTTCAAGCGGCAATCGGGCTCAAGTGGGGACGGATCACTTTCCGAGCGCAAGACGGATACGGAACATTCAATGTTCTGGACGGCTTGTTGGTGGATGTCTCAACTCCGCCTCCCGCATTCATGGACTCCCTCCGTGCGCCGGAGATGTCGCCTGTGACAAGCGGGCCGAAAATCTCTCGTATTTTCCGAAAGGGGAACACGACCGAGATCACGGTCTCTGCCGAAGCAGGGAGCAAGGCGTACCTTGAGTTCGCCGAAGTGTTGAGTGGGGCATGGAACGCGGTCCCCGCGTATTCCGTCCCGCTCTCGCTCCAGACGGGTCAGAACACCTTCGCGCACACGACAGAGAGTCCCGCGACCTTCTACCGTCTGCGCATAGCCGGCAATCCCGGCCAGTAAGTTCTTGTTTGGTTGGTGAGTTAGTTCCTCGCGGCCCCAGCAGGTGTGCATTCCTGCTGGGGCTTTCTTTTTGCAAGGGGTAATTCTACAAAAAACACAGAACCCTTGCCCGGGCCCGCCGACTCGGCCCAAATGCGGCCGTGGTGGGCTTCGACGATTTGCTTTGCAATGAAGAGGCCGTAGCCGGTGGAGTGTACATTTACTTTCATTGAGTCCTTTCCTTTGCCACCCTCAAGAAAGAGGCGGCGCATGTCGTCGGGTGCGATGCCCGGACCCGTGTCGGCAACGCGCACGAGCGCTCTCCCATTTTGCACCGAGAGCGAGAGCGTCGCGCGCGCGCCGGGGGCGTACGCGACGAGATTTTTGAGCACATTGCCAAACACATAATCACGGAGTTGTGCCTCATCGCCCATAACCTCCGCGCGCGCGTTCGGAATCCCTACCTCAAATTGAATGCGCGCTTCTGCCGCGTCTTTGATGAAGTTCTCAGCGAGCGCTCGCAAGGTGAGCGCGAGGTCAAACTCTTTCATCGCATAGTTCACCGCGCCGCTCTTGAGGTTTGCCGCCTGCAAAATGTCCATCACCGCCTTCACGCCTTTGCGGTCTTCAGACAGCGCGGTGTGCGCAATGCCTTTTGCTTCATCCGGCAATACGCCAAAGTCGCCTTCTACCAGCGCCGAAAACGCCCCCTCGCTTTTGGTGAGGTATCCCTTCACTTCGTGGCTGATGAAATGTATCAACCCCTCCTGCCGCTTATTTGCCTCCGCCAGGTCTTCGGCCAACACTTCAATCTTGCGTACACTGCGTATCAAGAAAATGCCGATGACGATAACGAGTGCGAGAAGAATACTGTTGGTGAATCGTTCTTGCGGATTGTCGGAAAGAAAGATGCGGATGAAGATAAACACCCAGAGCGACGCGACGAGTATTTCGGTGGCGATTACGCGGATATTGAAGAGGTGGTGTTTCAAGATAGCGTACGAGATAGCGACAATCATCACGATAACCCCAACCTGCCCGAACCAATTGAGCGCGAAAATGTCCGTGAGCGGCAGTATGAGGTTGGTAGTAATACCGATAATCGTTGAGATAAGTGTACCGATAATGATATAAAGAATTTGCTGTCGATAAATACCGCTTGCCGTGTTCAGGCGTTTGAAAAGTAAGAAGTACCCCGCGCCAAAGTACCCAACAATGTAGAGCGCATAGAGGAGATGCTGTGTTGAGTTGAAAACGATAAAACTTTCCTCGCGTGGGATAAAACGCACTGCTTGAATAAAAGTTTCGGGCCAAAGCGCGAGTGCGGCGATAGCGACAAACGGGAGAGGGAGGAGATATTTTTGTTTCTCGGTAAGAACGCCTTGCTCCTTGGGAAAGATGAGCACAAAATACAAAAATGAGAATGGGATTGCCGCGGCGGCAAGGTAGAGGATACGCGCGGCGATAACTGCCGCAGCCATTTCATTGGCGCTCCGGAATGCAAACATACTAAACCCCCATGCGCTGACCGCGAGCGTGAGAACAAAAAAGGAGAAGTTGGTGGTGTCGCGGCGGTTGCGCGAGTACACCACCAAGCCATACACCGTATTCACGAGCGCGACCAACACAACCAGTATATTGATAACATCAAGATTGAAGTTCATGGCGCTCCTGTATTATACCCCGCATTTTCTCCAACCGCTCACGCGAAATTGATTCATTGAAGTTTTGAAACTCGGCAACACGGAACCCAAGTTCTTTTCCCCATGCCGCGATGCGGTCTACCAATTCCAGCGTCGCGCGATTGATAACGAAATGCTTGTCCCACTCATTTGCCGCGAGAATAAGCACTTCGGCAAGACAGCAGAAATTGTCAAAGCGATCTTTGAGATTGAAATTGAAATGGTTGTGGATATCGGGTGTGTGCACTACCCCCGCTTCCACTACCAAGACATCCCCGCGAGTGAGCACATCGGGTGCGACATCGGAGGGCTGTGCGTCGTCCACGACAACAGCGCCGTGTTTCAGGTCCTTTGAGTGAACCACCGCTTCGGGTGCGTTGGTGGTGGTGACGATAAAGTCGGCGGTGGCAATATCAGCGATGCGGTGCGAGAGAGAAATATGTGCGTGTGAGTTAAGCCGCTGTATTTGAGCGACCAGATGCTCAAACTGCTGCCGTTTATGTTCGCGATCTATAAGTATGAAATGTGTAAATCCTTCGCGGGCAAGCAATTGCGCTGTGGTAGAGCCTACAGAACCTGCGGCTCCCACACAGGCGAGTACAGCGGTTTTTCGGTTCGTACCGAAGAAGTCGGCAAGTTTCAAAAGTGTCTGCGCGACATTGTAAGCAGTGTATGCGTGCCCCGTGGTAATGTTGATACCTCTTGCTCCAAGAAGGTCCAGACCGCCCTTGCTCAAAGAAGAGGTGAGTCCGCCGAGCCCGATAATTTTTGCACCAGACTTTTTCGCTAGAATAATCGCCTGTTTGATTTTGCGAAGTGCACATGCGCGGTTTTCCATCATTTGCCGCGCGGTGAGCGAGATGGTGAATATAAATCCGTGGATGGGTTTGCCGGTTTTTCGCGAGACAAGACCCGTTACATGCGAGAGAATAACTGGCCAATACCACCGCAAGAAAAATTCTAGAAGTGTGACCGGCAGTAAACGCAAGAATGGATATTTACGATACACATCGCGAATATCGCGCGGATGAACGAGAAACGCGAAACCGTACTTGTTCTTATCGCTTCGGTCAGGAAGGAGACGCGTCGAGAGGTCCCGCGCACTCTGTAGCACCAACTTCAGCGCGTTTTTCATACCGAAATCATATCACATCAACTACACGCTCTTTCCAATCCCCTCAACAAACTCAATTTCAAGTACCAACTAGTGTACTCGTTAGCTATCGAGATATTGAGCGCAAGATTATTCTTGTGCGCCTTCTCATTGATAAGTTCATACCTCGTTCTCGGGCGCAGTGATGTGTTAGAATGGAGCTCATGGAAGAAAATATGAAAGAGCGAGACCACAAACGGCTCGGGCGCGAGCTCGGACTTTTCTATATTGACGAGACGGTGGGGAAGGGGTTGCCGATGTGGCTTCCCAAGGGCGCCGCGCTCCGACGGGTGCTCGAGCGTTTTATCGTAGACGAAGAGGTACGGCGCGGCTACCAACATGTGCTTACACCCGATATCGCGCGGCTAGAACTCTACAAAAAGTCGGGGCACTACCCGCATTACAAGAAAGATATGTATGCGCCAGTTCAAATTGAGGACGAGGAGTTTATGCTCCGACCGATGACCTGCCCGCACCATTTCCAGCTCTATCTCTCGCGGCCACGGAGTTACCGCGAATTGCCGATGAGAATTGGGGAACTCGCGAAGCTCTACCGTTTTGAGCAATCAGGAGAATTGATGGGTCTCCAGCGCACCCGCGCTTTTTGTCTCTCTGACGCACATATTATCTGTGTGTCCGAAGAGCAGGCAGTAGAGGAAATGGGTAAAGCGTTGGATTTGATTGAATATGTGAACGGGAAACTTGGGCTTGCACACGGTGCGCACTATTCGTTCCGGTTGTCTCTAGGTGACTCTGGGAATACGGAGAAATATCACCAAGACGATGCGGGGTGGGAGAAAGCAGAAGGGCTGCTTCGAGAGCTGATGAAGGCGCGTGGCGCGCCTTTCGTGGAGGCGAAAAACGAAGCCGCGTTCTATGGGCCGAAAATTGATGTGCAGATGAAAAATGTGAACGGAAAAGAAGACACCGCCTTTACAGTCCAGTACGACTTGTGTATGCCGGGGCGGTTTGGGCTTACCTATATCGGTGAGGACAACAAAGAACACCCGGCGTTTGTGGTGCATCGCTCATCTATCGGTTCTATTGAACGCACGGTTGCGTTTCTTATCGAACACACCGGGGGCGCGTTTCCGTTTTGGCTCGCGCCGGTGCAAGTGAAGGTGCTCTCGGTGGGGGAGGCGTTTAATAAGTACGCTCAAAGCGTGTATGAAAAATTAGTTGCGGCAGATATTCGCGCCGAACGGGACGATTCAAACGAAACACTGGGAAAAAAAGTGCGCAATGCGCGAACAGAAAAAGTACCCTGTTGGATTGTCGTGGGCGAGAAGGAGCAAAAAGAGGGCGTCGTGACGCTTGAATGGCGTTCTGGTGAAGAGAAGCAGATTCTTTTGCTCGGTGATGTAGTCTCGCTCCTCAAAAAGCGTGGTATGATACCGGCATGAAGACGAACGCCGTCTCGGTCGAACCCTACAAAGGCGTGCGGGATTTTTATCCCGAGGATATGCGCGCACAGAAATATATTTTCTCTACCTGGCGCAGGGTTGCCGAGCAATTTAAATATGAAGAATATTCCGCCTCGCTTTTGGAATACGCTGACCTCTACAAGAGCAAGGGGAACGAAGAAATTATTAATGAGCAGACCTACTCTTTTACCGATCGCGGGGGGAGGGAAGTAACGCTCCGGCCCGAGATGACTCCGACACTCGCACGAATGGTGGCGGCGCGGCGCAAGGCGCTCAAGTTTCCGCTTCGGTGGTACTCTATCCCCAGTGTGTTTCGCTACGAGCGACCTCAGCGCGGTCGGCGGCGCGAACATTGGCAGCTCAATTGCGACTTGGTGGGAGTTGCGGGCGTGGAGGCGGAGGTGGAGATTATTTCGCTTGCACATGCGATTATGAAGGCGTTTGGCGCGCAAGACAAGGATTTTGTGATAAAGATAAACGACCGCGCGGCAATGCCCGATGACCGAGAACTTCTCAGAAAGGCCGATAAGGGTGAGGCGCGTATTGAGGTCGCAGAGAGCGAGCGGGTGAAGCAGGTGTTGGCGACACTCAAGTTGCCCAACGCTGTCTTTGACCCAAATATTGTCCGCGGGTTTGATTATTACACCGGCTTGGTGTTTGAGGTCTTTGATACGAACGGCGAAAACCAGCGGTCGCTCTTTGGCGGCGGGCGGTATGATAATCTACTTGAAATTTTTGGCGTCGAACCCGTGCCGTGTGTTGGCTTTGGGATGGGCGATATTACCATCCGCGATTTTCTAGAAACACACAAACTGCCGCTCGGCATAGTTCCTGTGTCCGGACGCGCATAAAAACCTGCTGGTTTTTTGCTATGCTCGGGCCGCCGCCCTGTGCAATGTCCGTCCACAGGACTATGCTCGCTTCTTGTCAGTTTCCTTGTGGTAAAATAAACGCACTGTGAAAGCGAAACGAATCGCTCTCTGTACGGTGTTGGGAATAGCGCTTGGCGCGGGCGGTGCGGCGCTCGCGCAATCAAGCGCGGTGCAGAGCAACATGGTGCAAATTTTCGTGCGCCCTGCCGTGTCGTGTACCGTCGTTTCTGGTCCATACTATGTTGGACGTTCAGTGACCTACACGGCAAGTGTACAACCCTCCGGACAGCCCTATCTATATGCATGGAGTGGCTCCGATGGATTGTTTGGTAATAATGTTTCGGTGAGCAATACCTATAAGACGACAGGAGTGAAGAGCGCAACGGTAAAGGTAACACCAAATATATCTGTGCCGTCGGGCGTTGATTTGTCCAATTCCGCAATCTGTACGATTAATGTCGGCGAAGCCCCCACACCCGACCTCACCGCCGAAAACCTCGCCCCCTCACTCGAACCGACCGGAGACGGCAAGTACTACGCCAACACCTCCGCCGTGGTCACCGGCTCGGTGAAGAATGGC
>Ga0233425_10008060_pt1 | contig 14272 bp, 8 predicted proteins | sample Watercolumn_Towu_2_FD_181712 | JGI IMG/M metagenome (GOLD analysis project Ga0233425, IMG submission 181712) | Freshwater microbial communities from Lake Towuti, South Sulawesi, Indonesia - Watercolumn_Towuti2014_140_MG | ecosystem: Environmental > Aquatic > Freshwater > Lake | place: Indonesia...
GGAGCAGGCCATCCCGGACGTGCAGTCGTCGAACGTCGCCGCGGAGCTGCGTTGGGCGGTGCGGCGCTACGTCGAGCGCCGTGCGAAGGACGTGATCGTCGTCGTGTTCGAGGACCTCCACTGGGCCGAGGCCGGTCTCCTCGACCTCATCGAGCACCTCGCCGAATGGACGCGCGCCCCCGTCATGGTCGTCTGTCTCGCGCGGCCCGAGCTGCTCGACGTTCGCCCTGGATGGGGCGGGGGCCGCACGGACGCGACCGCGATGACGCTCGAGTCGCTGACGTACGAGGACACGCGCGTGCTCATCGGCGGCCTCCTCGGGATCCCACATCCGCCGACGGAGCTCGTGGACGACGTGTGCCCGCGCGCGGACGGCAACCCGCTGTACGTCGAGGAGTTCCTCCGGACGATGATCGAGACCGCGCGCATCACCCGCGTCGAGGGCCAGTGGCTCGTGACGCGGGGCCTGCCGCAGATGAGCGCGCCCCCCACGCTCCAGGGCCTCATGGCCGCGCGGCTCGACCGTGTGCCGCCGCCGCTGAAGCGGACGCTGCAGCACGCCGCCGTGATCGGGAAGCGGTTCGCGACGGACGCGCTCGCGGCCGTCGCGGCGGCGCCGGTCGAAGAGGAGCTCCTCCTCGACGGCGTGCGCCGCGGGCTCATCCACGAGGTCGACGAGCGCGGGCTGAGCGGCGGACGCACGTTCGAGTTCCACCACGCGCTCGTGCGCGAGGTCGCGTACTCGGCGGTGCCGAAGGGCGAGCGCCTGCGGCTGCACGAGCGCTTCAGCCGATGGCTCGAGGAGATCGCGAGCGACCGCCTTGGCGAGTACGGGGAAACGATCGCGCACCACGCCGAGCAGGCCTATCGCCTCGCGCGCGACCTGCGATCCCCGCGCGCGACCGAACTCGGCACGCGCGCCTTCCAGCTCCTCGTCGGCACGGCGACCCGCGCGCGGCGGCGCGCCGACCTGAACGCCGCGACCGCGGAGTACTCGCGGGCGGCGGAGATCGGCGAGACGATCGGGCTCCCGATGACCGAGCGCGTCGAGGCCGAGGGGTTCTCCGCGCTCACGGGCTACTACGTCGAAGGGACCTCCGAGGCCGTCGCGCGGGTCGACCGGGTCATCGAGGCGGCGCGGCAGGCGGGGCCGAGCGAGGTCCTCGTGCCGCTCCTCAGCCAGCGCGGCTTCATCGCGCGCGTCGACGAGAGCGCCGATAGGTTCTTCGAGGAGGGCGTCGCCGTCGCGCGCGCGACCGGCGATCCCGTGCTCATCGCGCACGCGATGACGCTCTCGAACGCGGAGGCGTGGGCGCGCGGCGACCTCGTGACGCACGAGGTCGTCCTCCGCGAGGCGTACGCCTTCATGAAGCGGACCGGCGCGAAATCGGACCTCGGGATCTGCCTCGTCTGGCTCGCGACGAACGCGCTGCAGCGCGGCGCGTTCACCGACGCCGAGCGCTACCTCGACGAGGCGACCGCGGAAGCCGAAGCCAGCGGATCGAAGTTCCAGCTGTGGGCCGTGCGCCGGCAGGCCGCGCGCGTCGCGATCGCGCGCGCCGAGCACGCGCGGGCGGTGCGCCTCGCGAACGAGGCGGTCGCGCTCGCGCGCGAGGTCGGGGCGAAGCGGCTCGTCGGGCTCGCGTACGTGCGCCTGGGCGACGCGCTCTTCGAGGCGGGCGAGAACGCGCAGGCTCGGACGATCCTCGAGCAGGCGCTGGCGGCGATCGACCGCGAGACGATGCGCGAGGCGTACGTCGAGGTGCGCTGGAAACTGGCGCGCGCCGCGCTCGCGACGGGCGACCGCGAGGCGGCCCTCGCGAACGCGATGGCGTCTCGCGAGGCGGTTACGGACATCTACTCGACGGCGACGTCCTCCGCGACGCTCGCCGCGGTCCGCGACGCGGAGGGCGACCGCAGTGGCGCGGAGCGGCTGTACCGGGAGGCGCTCGCGATGGTGACCCCGACCGGGTTCGCGCAGCTGCGCGCCGACATCCAACGCGAGCTCGCGCGGCACTACATCCGCTACGGCGACGCGCGGTCGGCCGAGCCGCTCATCCAGACGGTCATCGACTTCTACTCGGACCCGTTCGCGTCGCGCCGCCGCGAGGAGGGGGTGGCGCTGCGCCGCGCCGCGGAGGCGTCGCTCCCGGCCTGACCTATACGAACTGGTTGCGCTCGAAGTACAGCTGGACGAGCCGATCGAAGAAGTTCTCGATCCGGAGTCCACCCTGGGTCTTAGGGTCGGGATACGGCATGAGCCGTGGCGGGGTCGGCTTGAAGTCAACGAACAGAAGCGCGCTGGCGTCATAGCCACCGGGCGGCTCGTCGCTCTTCTGCCGCGCGTTCGCGCGCTCGAGCAGAGCGGCGATCCTCCTCAGTCCGTCTGTCGGCTTGCCGCCGCTCCAGGTCTCATCGACAGCGGGAACGAGCATGAGAAACCCGAAGGCGAGCATCGGGAAGCGCGTGTGCAGGTTCGTCGCGTCGCCCACGTACTCCTCGAAGCGATTGATCGTGTTCTTCACGATCGAGCTCATCTGGCTCTTGCATGACACCGCCAGGAGCGGCCCGCTGTTGGGTGGGACGAGCGCAACATCGACCTCTTTGGGCATGTAAGCGCCGAGGATCCGGAGACGCTTCGGTGCCTTCGCCGCGGCTCCGGCGATCCGTTTCTTCGCCTGAGCGGAGGTTGGGGGCGGAGCAGGATGAATGAACTCGATCGGGAGATGACGGCCCATGTGGGTCGCGCGGCGTAGCTCGTGCGCGCAGTACTCGTGCAGCGGCTCGATGACCTTACCGGTCCGGACTGATGTCGTCGTGGGGTCGTAGACCGCCTGAACTGCTCTGAGCGCCTCGGCCAGTTGCGCGGCGTCGATCGGCATTACGTCGTCCTGCCACGTGTCACGCGACGCGCGTGCATCTCAGCGCGTGATCGCCGGATCTGGTCGAGCTCGCGGTCCGACAGGAGCTGGTGGCGCACGAAGATCCGATCCGCGATGGCAGCTCCCGCTTCAGGTCCAGCCGTGCGTAGCGTTTCGTCGATGAGCGGGAGCGAGTCCGCGAGCTCGTCGCCGAACCCTTCATCGAACGGGAACTGAACGCGCTCGGCCTCACGGGTCTCGTGCTTGAGCACGCCGCCACCATACGAACGGCCCTCAAGCTCGAACGAAAGAAGAGCGGGAGATGAGTGAAGTGCTGCGACATAGGCGCGCATCTGCGCTCGCTCGGTGATATGGAAGTTCACTTGATGAACCAGATTGGACGAGCTGAAGCCGGCCTCATTGAGCGCCACGCGCGGCGTCACGTTCGACATGTAGGACATGAACGCGTCGGGGACACGCACGCCCGGGACCGAGTACCAAGGTGTGCGGACCCGGCACTTGTAACCCCGGTGGATGCCGTGCCGGCGACCGCGACGAAGGTACCTCCCGAGTGCTGTGTCTCGCTCATCAAGGCCGGGCGCGCTCGCACTCAGCAGTAGGCAACGCTCGGTCCGAACAAGGTCCACGCCATCTTCGACGCGAAGGGTCGCGCCGCGCAGCTGTCCCGGCCGGGCGACCGCTGGCCGGAAGAGCCGGCGCGGCAGGCCGTACCGCTTCGCTTCAGCGAGCGTGAGAAGGAAGAAGTCGTTCGCCCCTGTCACGAAGCCGATGTCGACGGACGCGACATCCGCAAGCCGCCGCAGCGCGCCGCGATCTCCGAGGGACCGGAGAGAGCGCGCGCCTTCTGTGTCTGCGCGCATGGAGGACCAACGTCGGCTGACTGGGCGCCTGTAGTCCGAGGACGCTGACACCTGACGAAGTTCGCTCACGTTGTGGATCTGCAGGACCCTCAGCCCGCGCTGCTGCCCTCCCTCGGCCATCAGCAGGACCGTGTCGATCATGGCCCCCGGGAATACGGCCTCCTCGAACGTCACGATGGTGACCGCTCCGAAGCGCCGCAGAAGGAAGTCCCGGACCGGCTGTGCATAGTCCGCGTGGAGGAGCTCTGCGGGGAGCACGAACGCGAGACGACCGTCCGGGCCGAGGAAGCGCGCCGAGTGGACCACGAAGGCCGCCCACGAGCTCGCGAGCCCATTCAGCACAACGCCGCCTGCAGCAGCGGCCAGCTGGGCTTTACGTCGCGCCTCGCCCCTGAAGCGGTGGTACCGGATGTACGGCGGATTGCCGACCACGGCGGCGAACTGCACTGTCGCATCCGGAGCGAGGTCAAAGAAGTCTTGATGCAGCAAAGTCGCGCTCTCGTCGTGCTGCGCGAGGACACCCCTCATCGCCGCCCAGGCACGAGGATCGATCTCCACGCCGACAACGCTCCCTGACGGCTCGGGTATGCCGAGCGCGCGCAGCCGACGGATGGCAGCCATGAGGAAGGCGGCCTCGCCCGCGGCTGGCTCGAGGACCCGGTCTTCTGAAGACCGGATCGCCCAATCCGTGAGCGCAGAAACCAACTCGGGCGGCGTAAAGAACTGCCCGAGCACCTTGCGACGCTCCCCTGCGGCGCTGCTCAGGACCATCGCCGGCTCCGTCCTCTCTTCAACCGCCTCGGGAAGCGCCTGCGGCGGCCACAGTGTAGGCGGGTTCACGCCGGTGGTGGTGCCTCGATGCCGTTCCATGCGGGCTCTGATTCGTCGACGAGTTGCTCGCGCCCACAGGAACTCGCGTTGCCGAACCCCGAGCAGGGGAAGCGGTCCCGCAGGCGCCCAAGGTGCCACGCGGCGTGACCGATCCTGTCAGTGTGGCCGCCATGCCCCCTTCGAGAGCCGCCAGGCCAAGAACAGGTGCAGGTCAGCAGTATCTTTCTCGGCCATGCGCGTCCCGCGGGCGACCGCCGTGTCGACCGAAACCTGTTCGCATCGTGAGTCGGCGGTGAAGGAGCAGGCAAGCATCCAGTGCTCTCGAGAGGATCCGACGTAGGCGAAAACCGATGCGGCCAGGCGCTCGTCGCTCATCGCGCCGCAGGCGTCGAAGATCCGCCGACTCGCCAAGGCGTTGTGTTCCGTGAGCGTGACGAGCAGCGACAGAGCGGTGCCGGCGCTAGCGATCGGGGATCGCGGCGACGCCGGGGAGGACCTTCCCTTCGATGAGCTCGAGGGACGCGCCGCCGCCCGTCGAGACGTGCGTCATCGTCGACGCGAGGCCGAGCTCCTCGACCGCCTGGACGCTCTCGCCCCCGCCGACGACGGTCGTCGCCTTCGACGCGGCGAGCAGCTCGGCGATCCGCTTCGTCCCGACGGCGAACGGCGCCTTCTCGAACACGCCGACCGGGCCGTTCCAGAAGATGGTCTTCGCCGTCGCGATGGCGCTCGCGTACTCCTCGAGCGTGCGCGGTCCGGCGTCGAGCATGGCCTCGTCGGCGGGCACGTGGTCCACGTCGCGGACCTTCCCGCTCGGCGCGTCCGGGGTCGGCGCGCACACCGCGTCGCTCGGGATGTGGAGGTCGATCTCCCGCTCCTTCGCGCGCTGGAGGATCGCGCGCGCCTCGGCCTCCTTGTCGGCCTCGCGGAGCGACGTGCCGACCGCGTGACCGGTCGCGCTCAGGAACGTGTTCGCCATGCCGCCGCCGACGGCGAGCGCGTCGACGCGCTCGATGAGCGCGCGCAGGACGTCGATCTTGGTGCTCACTTTCGCGCCACCGACGATCGCGAGGAACGGACGCTTCGGCTCGGCGAGCAGCCCGCCGAGCGCCTCCAGCTCCTTCTCGAGGAGGAAGCCGGCGTACGCCGGCAGGACGCGGGCGACGCCCTCGGTCGACGCGTGCGCGCGGTGGGCCGTCCCGAACGCGTCGTTCACGTACGCGTCACAGCCCGCGGCGAGCTGCTTCGCGAACGCGGCGTCGTTCGCCTCCTCCTCGGGATGGAACCGCGTGTTCTCGAGCAGCACGACGTCGCCGGGCACCATCGCGAGCACGGCCGTGCGCACGGCCTCCCCGACGGAGTCCGGCAGCAGCAGCACCGGCACGCCGAGCAGCTCCCGGAGCCGCTCGGCGACGGGCGTGAGGCTCTGCTTCGGGTCCGGACCCTTCGGCCGCCCGAGGTGCGACGCGAGCACGACCATGCCGCCGCGCTCGCGCAGGTAGCGGATCGTCGGCAGCGTCGCGCGGATGCGGGTGTCGTCGGCGACCTTCCCGTCTTTCAGCGGGACGTTGAGGTCGACGCGCACGAGGATCCGCTTCCCCGAGGGGTCGAGGTCGCGGATCGTGCGCTTGTTCATCGCAGGGGCTCCGCCCCTTCCACCCCGGTCGGTGACGGCTAGGCCCTCGCTCCGACCGGCTCCCGAGCGGGCGCGGAGATCTTCGACGCGACGAGCGCGGCGATGTCCGCGAGGCGGCACGCGTAGCCCCACTCGTTGTCGTACCAGGCGATGACCTTGACCATGTTCTCGAGCACGATCGTGTCCATTCCGCTCACGATCGTGGAGTGGTCGTCGCCCTTGAGGTCGCTCGAGACGAGCGGCTCCTCGGTGTAGGCCATGATCCCCTTCAGCTTCCCCACGGCGGCGCGCCGCAGCGCGGCGTTCACCTCGTCCTTCGTCACGCTGCGCTTCAGCGTCGCTACGAAGTCGACGACCGAGACGGTCGGGGTCGGCACGCGGAACGCCATGCCGGTGAACTTCCCCTTCAGCTCGGGGATCACGAGGGCGACAGCCTTCGCGGCGCCCGTCTCGCTCGGGATGATGTTCTCCGCGGCGGCGCGCGCGTCGCGCGGGTCCTTCGCGGCCGTGTCGAGCACTCGCTGCGAGTTCGTGTACGAGTGGACGGTCGTGAGGAAGCCCTTCTCGATCCCGAACTCGTCGTTCAGGACCTTTGCCACCGGCGCGAGGCCGTTCGTGGTGCACGAGGCGTTGCTGATGACGTGGTGCCGCTCGGGGTCGAACTCGCCCTCGTTCACGCCGAGGACGATGGTCTTGTCCTCGTTCTTCGCCGGCGCGGAGATGATCACGTACTTCGCGCCCGCGTCGAGGTGGGCCTTCGCCTTCGTCGCGTCGGTGAAGAAGCCGGTGCACTCGACGACGATGTCGACGCCGAGGGCGCGCCACGGCAGCTTCGCGGGGTCCTTCTCCTGCACGACCGCGATGCGATGCCCGTCGATGATCAGCGCGTCGGCCGTCGCCGCGACCTCGCCCTCGAAGTTCCCGTAGTTCGTGTCGTGCTTGAAGAGGAAGGCGTTCATCTGCGGGTCGACGAGGTCGTTGATCGCGACGACGTCGATGTCGGAATGGCGTTCGAGGGTCGCCTTCAGGAACTGGCGGCCGATCCGGCCGAACCCGTTGATCGCGACCTTCACCGTCATGCCCGTCACCTCCGAGAAGCGCCCCGAGCGTATCCCGTTCAGGCGAACCAGGTCCCGCGCCCGGCCGCACGCTCCTGCGCGGCGAGCACCGCACCGATCATGCCGACGTCCGGCCCGAGCGCCGCCGGGACCACCCGCGCGGCTGCCGCCGGCACGGCGAACGCGCGCTCGCGGATGGCGCGCCGCATCGGATCGAGCACGTGCTGCGGCTCGTGCTCGGCGATCCCGCCGCCGACGACGATGACGCTCGGGTTGAGCCCGTTCACGAGGCCGACCGCGAGGTTCGCGAGCGCGGCCTCGGCGCGAGCCACGAGCTCGCGCGCGCGCTCGTCGCCGGCGCGCGCGGCACGGAAGACCTCTCCCGCATCGCGGGAGCCGAACTGCTGCGCGAGGTTGCGGCCGCCGGCGAACGACTCCACGCACCCGAAGCTCCCGCATCCGCAGCGCGGCAGCTCGTCCGACCCTGCGGTCGCTCCGCTCCCGCGGGGGCCCATGAGAGCGACCGGCCAGTGGCCGAGCTCGCCCGCCGTGTTCGTGGCGCCCCGCAGCATGCGCCCGCCGCTCACGATGGCGCCCCCGACGCCGGTCGAGACCGTGATGTAAACGTAGTCGCGCTCGCCCCGCGCCGCTCCCGCCATGCCCTCGCCGATCGCGGCGGTGACGGTGTCGCGGTCGACGAAGACGGGCGCGCCGTCGAGGAGCGCCGAGAGATCGTCGGCGAGATGCACGCGCTCGAACCCCGGGATGTTCGGCGCGAGGTGCACGATCCCGCGGTGGTGGTCGAGCGGTCCGGGCGCGGCGCAGCCGACGCCCGCGACGTCGTGCAGCGATCGATCGGCGCTCTCGAGCGCGGCGCGCGCGGCGGCCGCGAGCTGGGCGATCACGTCGGCGGGCCGTCCCGTCGTCGGCGTCGCGCGCGAGGCATCGCCGAGGAGCCGAGGCGGAGGGGATCCCCCCGCCGACCCCCCACTGACCGCTTCAGCGACGACGGCGCGGATCTGCGTGCCGCCGAGGTCGAGACCGATGTAGACGTCGGGGGTAGAAGGGGGCGGAGCCCCCTGCGAAAGGCGAGTCAGACCTTCGTAAGACGCCGGCCCACTTCCGGCGCCTGGAGCAGGGTGAGGTCCTTTCCGAAGAGGCGCTCACGGACGTCGCGGAAGCCGCGACGCGCCTTGTCCTTGCCGAGCGCGCGCTCCGCGTCGTCGAAGATCTGGCGCAGGAGCGTCGCGAGGTACGGCACCGCCTGACGGTCCGGCAACACGCTGCGGTCGATGGCGCCGACGTCGAGGCGATCGTTCGCGATCGGAAGCGGCCGGTCGATCGGATCGGCCTGCTCGTCGGCGCGCATGAGGAGGCTGAGCATGCGATCCTCGACGCGCGCCTTCCCGTATGCGCCGCTGTTGTACGCGGCGACGAGCTCGTTCGCGAAGCTCGCGAGCTGCCACGCGCGCGTGCCCGCGCGCTCGAACGGTCTCGGCACGACGGGCGCCGCCTTCGCGCCCCCGCCGAACAGGCCGCCGAAGAGCCCACCCTTCCTCTTCTCGACGGGCGCGGGCGCGACGGGCGGTGGCGGCAGGTCGATCTGCCTCCCGCGTCCGCGCTCCGGCCACTCGACCGCCGGCTCGGCGGGTGCCGCCTCGGCCTCGACCGGGGGCGCGGGCTCCTGCGCCAGCTCTTCTGGGGGGGCCTGACGGGTGGCCGCTTCCGTGAACGGCTCCCACGGGGGGGCCTGAGGGGGGGCCTCCCCCTTCATAGGCTCCCACGCGGGCGCGGCGGGCGCCTCCCGGGACGGCGCTTCGGGCCCGACCGGTGGGGCGCCGAACGCGGCGAGGCGCGGGTCGACCTCGGCCGGTGCCTCCTCCACAGGCGCGGGCCGCTCCCACGACGGCGCTTCCCACGCAGGGGGGGTCTGAGGGGGGCTCTCCCCCCTCATAGGCTCCCACGTGGGTGCAGGCGCTTCGGGCTCAGCGGGTGCGGGCGCACTGAAGGCCGCGAGCCGCGGATCGATCTCCGGCTCGGGGGGCGCGGCGGCGAACGCCTCTGCCGTCGCTGCCGCTGCCTCGGCCTCGGGCGACGGCGTCTGCCACGCCGGCGGCGGAGGCGCGGGTTCCGGCTCCTCGACGGCCGCGGCTTCCGCCTCGGCGACCGGCTCTTCCGTGACCGCCTCTTCAGCGACGGGCGCTTCCGCCACGGGCTCTTCGATCACGGGCTCTACTTCGATCGCCGGCGGCCCTTCCTCGATCGCCGGAGGCGCGACCGCCCACGGCGACGGCGCGGGTTCGGGCGGAGCGGGCTCGGTCGGCACCACTTCCTCGGCGACGGGCGTGAGCGGAGCGGCCGGCTCGGGCGCGGCGGGCCACGGCGATCGCCGCCGCTCGATCACCGGCCAGGTGAGCTCGCTGACGACGTCGACGTAGCCGCCGCGCACGAGCTCGGCGAGCGCCATCATCGCGGGCAGGCGGCGCATGTGCAGATGGTCCGCGATCTGCGCGACGTCGCGCTCGCCGTTCACGCCGAGCAGCACGCGCCACTGCTCCGGCGTGAGGACGATCTCCGAGCGCGCGACGGCGCGCTCCGACAGCTGGAGCCTCGCGCGCTCGTTCGGCACCACGCCGCGGATCGCGACGATCCGGTCGCGGATGTCGGCCGCGCGGTCGAGGAGCGGATCGAGGTCGCCGCTCAGGTTCGCCGCGGGCGCCTCCGTCATCGGGACGAAGTCGAACTCGCCCTCGTGCGCGGTGAACGCGGCGCCCAGGCCGAGCTCCCCCTCCTCTTCTCCGGTGCGCGCGGACACGAGCCGACCCTCGTCGACGCCGAGCGTCGATCTCTCGGGCGCGGCGCGCACCTCGAGCCGCCCTGTCTTCTTCGTCTCCGCGAGCAGCTGGAGCACCGTCTCGAGCGGAAAGTCCGGAAGCCGTCCGTGGAGGACGACCCGCTCGCCGGATAGCGTCGGCGGGATCGGCTGCATCGGCGGGAGGCGACGGTAGCCGCGTGGCGCCGTCTCGTCGGCGGGGACGATCCCCTCCGGCGGCGGGAGCGCATCGATGAGGCCCGCGCGGACGAGCGCCGCGAGCAGCTGCTGCGCCGAGAGGCGCGGCATGCCGAGCTCGCGCGCGATGGCGATGACGTCGCGCTGCCCGTCGACGAGGAGCAGTGCGCGCCACTGCTGCGACGCGAGAGTGATCTCGCCGCGTTCGGTCGCGCGCTGCGAGAGGCGGAACCACATGCGGTCGTTCGGGATGACGTCGCGGATGCCAGCGACGCGCTCCCGCTCGACGAGCGCGCGCTCGAGCTGCTCTTCGAGCTCGCCGCTCAGGTCTTGGCGGTCGACGCGTTCCTGCGGCAGGAACTCGAAGCCACCGCGATCGATGGCGAACGCGGCGCCGAGCGCGAGCGGGCCGTCCTCGTCCTCGAACTGCGCTGAGACGAGACGCCCGCCGGAAACGCCGAGGAACGCGCGCTTGCTCCTCGTCGTCGCGCCGTACCTCGAGCTGCCCCGTCTTCTCGGTCGCGGCAAGCAGCTGCAGCACCATGTCGAGCGGGAACGCCTCGATGGCCCCGCGCAGGCTCAGCGGATGGCCTCCTCGGTGGCGCTGTCGAAGAAGTGGACCTTCCGCAGGTCGAACCCGACGCGCATGCTCGCGCCGGGCGCCGCGTGCGTGTCGGTCGAGACGCGCGCGACGAACGCGTGACCCGCCGCGCTGAGGTGGAGCTGCAGCTCGTTGCCCAGGTACTCGACGACCTCGACCTTCGCGTCCACCGGCAGCTTCCCTTCGCCGGAGGTGCGCGCGAGGTCGTGGATGTCCTCGGGGCGCATGCCGACGATGAGCTCCCTGCCGGCGAGACGCGTGGCCTGGCCGTCGAGGGGCACCGCCGCGAACCCCGTGTCCGCCGCGTTCGTCGTTGCCTTGGCCGGGAAGAAGTTCATCGCGGGCGCGCCGATGAAGCCCGCGACGAAGAGGTTGAGCGGATGGTCGTGCAGCTCCTGCGGCGAGCCGGCCTGCTGCAGTACGCCGTCCTTCAACACGACGATGCGGTCGCCCATCGTCATCGCTTCGACCTGGTCGTGCGTCACGTAGATCGTCGTCTTGCCGACGCGCTGGTGGATCTTCTCGAGCTCGGCGCGCGTCTGGATGCGCAGCTTCGCGTCGAGGTTCGAGAGCGGCTCGTCCATCAGGAACACCGCGGGCTCGCGCGCGATCGCCCGTCCGAGCGCGACGCGCTGGCGCTGCCCGCCGGACAGCTCCTTGGGCTTGCGCTGCAGGAGCAGGTCCAGCCCGAGGATCCCGGCGACGTCCTTCACGCGCCGGTCGATCTCGGCCTTCGCGGTCCCGCGCAGCCGGAGGCCGAAGGCGATGTTGTCGTACACGCTCATGTGCGGGTACAGGGCGTAGTTCTGGAACACCATCGCGATGTCGCGGTCCTTCGGCGGGACGTCGTTCACGAGGCGGTCGCCGATGAAGATGTCGCCGCTCGTCTGCTCCTCGAGCCCCGCGACCATGCGCAGCGCCGTCGTCTTTCCACAGCCCGACGGCCCGACGAGCACGAGGAACTCGCCGTCCTGGACCTGCAAGGTCAGGTCGTTGACAGCGATGACATCGCCGAACCGCTTCGTGACGTGGTCGAACGTGACCGTCGCCATCCGCGGAAGTATCGCATGGGATCTCATTCCGACCCTCGCTCGGGGGGACCCCTCGCGAGCGGCCCCAGGGGCAGGGGCCCCTGTGCGCGAAGCGCGCTCGACCTCGGCCTGCGGGCCTCGGTCTGCGCGCCCGGGGGTACGAGAAAGGTGAAGACATGGGGCCATGGACGCGTGTCGTTCTGGTCGGCGCAGCCGTCCTCGCGGCGTGTACCTCCGGAGTGCTCCGTGAGCACCGTCCCGCGACCTCACCGTCGCGAGGGAGCGCACCGACGACACGCCTCGTACTGCCGCAGCTAAGGGATCGCGATTGCTCCGACTTCGCGGACCGCTCCGAGGCGCAGCGCGCGCTGCGTCCCGGCGATCCGGACCGGCTCGACGCCGACAAGGACGGGCTCGCCTGCGAGCACCTCCCGCGTTAGTGGCCGAGCGCGACGGTCCACGTACCGATCTCGTACGGCGCGAGCCGCGCGGTCGCCGCCCCGTCCCCATGGACGTCGAGCGGCGCAGCGGTGCGGATGACCTCGAGCCCGGTCGCGCCGACGTCGCCCCATCCCTCGCGCAGGTCGACCGGCGACGACGCGGCGATCGGACGGTCCGTGCGCATCCGCACGTCGACCGGCTCGGCCGCGAGCGACGCGATGCGCACGACGAGCCGGCCATCCGGCCCGCTGCGGAGGGCGGTCATCTGCGCGCGCGCGTCGGATCCGAGCGCGAGGAACGTCCGCGTCTCGCCGTCACCGCGCGCCACCCACGGCGGCGACAGGAACTCGCGCACGAGCGCGTACGCGACCTCGGGCGTGCGGTCCCCGGCGAGCGGCACGACGCAGTACCGGAAGCGTTGCGGCCCGATGCACTGCGCGGTCGGCGTCTCGAGCGCCGGACCCGCGTGGCCCTTGCGCTCGCGGAGGTCGTCGCGCGAGAGCCAGCCGGTCGCGCGCAGCAGCGTGATCCCGACCGTCGCGCCATCGCCGAGCACGGCGTAGTCGCGGATCCCGTCGACGCCGACCGCGAGCCCGCCGCTCGCGCCCTTCACCGCGACGACGTCGTGGACGCACCGCTCGAGCGTCGGCGGCTCGACCCACCCGGGGCGCGTTGGCACGCGGTTCGCCCGTTCGAGCAGCGCGAACGCGGCGCCCGCGCGGTGGGTGAGCGTGCGCGTCGCCGTGTCGAACTGCGCGCGCAAGCGGTGATCGCGCGCCCGGTTGTCGAGGTCGACCGCGACGTCGACGCGCTCCGCGTCGGCGTCGAGCGAGACGGTGATCGTCGCGGCACAATCGACCGTCTCGGTCACCCGCGCGAAGCGGTCGGGCCGCAGCCCCGCCGGCAGACGCACCAGCGTCTCGACGCGCACGGTGGCGCGGTCGCCGCGGACGTCCGTCGTGCGCCGGCCCGGGAGCGCGGCCCCCCTTACGGTGGGGCCGGCATATGAATAGGTGTATTCGTCGCCCCGGTCGCCGTCGTCGACGAGGACGTTCTGGCGCTCCCAGCGCCGCCCGGAGGCGAGCTCGGTCACGGCGAACGTGCCGTCCGCGGCGACCTCGACGCGGAGCCGGGCGCTCTCGAGCACCCCCTCCTCGGGCGAGCGCACGCCCGTCGTGTCCGCGCGCGCGAGGGGCGCGACGCCGAGCCCGGGGCAGCGGACGAGGACGGGGCCGCCGGGGCCGTCCACGACCGCGCGCCGATCCCACGGGAGCGCGCTCCACACGACCGTGCGGTCCCCCGCCCCGGCGAGCCGCGCGGCCAGGTCGCCCACGATCTCCGCCCCCTCGCGGCGCACGCGCTCGAAGCGCGGCGGCATGTCGAGGTCGTGCACGTCGTCGATCCCGCAGCCGCAGATCGAGTCGTGCGGATGGTTCTCGAGCAGCGTCCGCCAGAGCGAGCGGATGCGGTCCCGCGCGATCCCGCCGGCGAGCGCGTCGAGGGGCTCGCACCGCTCGAGCAGCAGGCGCTCGCACTCGACGTTCGCCTGCTTGATCCACACGCGCGTCGAGTTCACGCCCCGCAGGATCGGCCGGTACTTCCCCGCGACCAACTCGCCGCTCAGCACGCCCGGCGGGATCGGCAGGCTCGCCGCGAAGCTCTCGAGCCCGACGATGCGGGCGCGCGAGGCGGGCTGCGCCGCGTGGATCGCCTCGACGGCCTCGGGCAGCCGCCCGTACGGCTCGGTGTGGTCCGTCCCGACCATGAAGAGGAGGCGCTCGGTCTGCGCGTACGGCACCGTGAGCCGCATGAGCCGCGGGAGGATGCGGCGCACGCGCCGCGCGAGACGCTCGGGCGGCTCGTCGCCCTCGCCGACGAGCGGGAGCGCGTTGTCGTAGTGCGCGACCTGGTGCGACGCCACG
>Ga0233425_10008061_pt1 | contig 14270 bp, 8 predicted proteins | sample Watercolumn_Towu_2_FD_181712 | JGI IMG/M metagenome (GOLD analysis project Ga0233425, IMG submission 181712) | Freshwater microbial communities from Lake Towuti, South Sulawesi, Indonesia - Watercolumn_Towuti2014_140_MG | ecosystem: Environmental > Aquatic > Freshwater > Lake | place: Indonesia...
ATGCGCGCACGAAATGAATCGGGCGTAACCGGCCGCCCGCTCTACGCGGCCATGGGCCAGGTTACTTGGGTTAGTGACTCGTGTTGAGGATAAAGACGTTGCCGCTCTTGTTCAATGCGATAGGCTTGGAAGTCGGCCCACTGGTCGTTGATGTAGGTCGTGCGCAGGTCCAACATGGCCTGCGCCCCTTCGACCGTCCATCGCATTCCCGCGCGTTCCATGCGGTCTTTGACGACATAACGGCAAGCTCCTTCGATAACTCCGCTGGCAATCGGATAACCCGCAGCCAGATACTTGTCGTAACGCATTCGCGACAAGTTCTTCTCCAAGTAGCTGCAGATGCTCCGCAGTTTCGCCAACTTGGGGCCCCGCAAGCGGTGCTTGGTGCCCATTTGCCGCAGGCCGCCAATCACATAACCTGCCTCCCCGCGCAGCACGCGCAACAGCCGATTCCGCACAAAGGCCGCGGCCTCGTCGCTGCCCTCAGAGTGGAACAGATAGGCCGCGTCCCACAGCCGTGGCGTGACGTGCAGCAAGTCCAAGACTTCCACCACGCTCGTGCCTGCCAGGTACGCCTTTCGCGCGGTCCACAACGAGGGCTGGCCGTCCATCAGGCACACCAACGTCTGATTCGCACGCTGACGCCGTTTCACTTCCTCAGCCATCCAGGCGAACACGCTCTCTTCGCCCGAACAAAGTTGCCCCTCCCGTTCGCAACTGAGACTCGACCACACGCGCTTCTGCTGCGCTACAGGCTCCGGCTGGTCCTTGCGGTCTGGCGAACGACGCTCGCGAAACAGCGCTTCCACCACCTCTTCGGGCGTGCGGATCTTCGCGTTCACCGTGTACACACAGCCCACCGTGGCCATTTGCTTCTTGTTGGCCTTCTCCCCCTTCTTGCGACGGCAGCCCGCGGGAAGCTGGTCGGCCGGACGCCGCATGGGCACCCCCTTGCCGTCCGCCGTGGCCACCAGAATTTTCCCCTCCTCCTTGGCCTTCGGTGCCGGGCGAGAGGCCCGGAATCCCGCCACGCTCTCAGCCATCTCGCGGTTCATCCGCTCCAGGCTGTCTACCGTCACGTCGATCTTCAGGATCCGCTGCAGCACTTCGGCCGTACGCCCGTAGGCATGCTCGACATCCAAGACCTGGGCCCAATCCTGCAACACGTAGGAAAACTCGCTCTCGGGCAACTGCAAGCGGGCGTCCAGGGGAACGAATTCGATCTTCTGGCCCTCACGGGTCCCATAGACTGTCCGCAAAATCTGAAATTCTCCGAAAATCGATTGGTAACCCCGCGGGTGCAATGCCTCCAGCCGTTTCACCTCATGTTCATCCGGCATGGCCCACGTTTCTCCAAGGTCTCCCGTCCCCTGATGCGTCAGGAACTGGCCGAGGGCCTCGCGTCCCATCTGCAGTACTCGTTCCCAAATCTCCCCTTCCACTTCGTGAACCGGCTTTCCTTCCTCGGCCGCCTGCTTGGCGTATTGAAACAGTTCCGCTGCCGAATCGGTCAACTTCTTGAGCTTGCCATCCGTCGTGTTTTGTGCCATCATCATGGCTCGGCCTCCTTGCCTGGGAATTACATGGTCCGCGTAAGCCAATGTTTTCCCATAGGAGGCCGTTCTTGTCACTGTCAAAATCGCGCAACTCCCGATGAAACCACGACCTGCGGCCTCGCGGGAGGCCGGTTACGCCCAAATCAAACTGCCTATGTGTTAGCAACGTGCGCCGGGCTCCGTCGCGTCTGGTCGTCGTTGGAAGATCGTGGTTGGATGGAGGATGGATGCCTACATTGTCCGGCGCTGTTACGTTCGTTCTGGCATGTGCGGCCGGCCTCGGAGCGTCGCTCGCGGTGGCGGCCGACCCGACTCCGGTGCGGGTGTCGGTGACTGACACGGTGCTTCGCGCGAGGGCCCCGCGCATCGGGTTTACAGTCTGCCAAAACCCCATCGAGGACCGGTCCACGCTGTTGGAGAACTGCTTGAACGTGAATCCGGGGATGGAGAGCGGGGTCCGGTGTCGGCGGATGTTCGCGGCCAGCGGCGGCGCTGCGCGGACCTTCGAGGAAACGGCCGCGGACGACGAGCAGTTTCGGAAGATCATCCCGGGGAGTTTTTGGGTGGGGGCAGAGTTCCGCGTGCTCGACGGCAAGGCGGCCGGGCGAAAGGGACGAGTGGCCGCCTGCGAGTATGTCGGCCGGGCAAAGACGGTGTTTACCGCCGAAGGCGATGGCCCGCCCTTCGCGGCCGGCGACCTGATCTGGCTGAACCAGCCCAACGGAAAGGCCGGCCTGGACGCCGGTTGGGGCCCCTCCTCGGCCTATACGGCGCACGTGGCCGAGGGCGAGCATGCGCCATATCACGGTGGCAGGACCTGCCTGAAGCTTGACGCCAAGACCGCCAAACCCGACGCCTGGAAGCTGCTGCACGTGTGGTTGCCCACCTTCAATCGCTGGGGTGGCGGGCGCAGCGCCGACCGCGGGGGCAACGCCGACCGCTTCCTGCAGGAGAAGACCTACCGCATCACCTTTTGGGCCAAGGGAACGCCCGGCGCGAAGGGGTCCGTTCGCTTTGTCGCCAGCAGCGAGCCCGGCGCCCCGGAGGAAGACGACTTCAAGCTCGCCGCCAACTGGCAGAAATACGAGCTGATCCGCAAGTCGCACCCGATGGTCAACCTGCTGATCGTCTTGACCCGCGGCACCGAGATGTACGTCGACGACTTCGTCATCAGCGAGGACGACGGCGGCGAGCCGCTGGCCATTCTCCCGCGCGTGGCCGACGCGCTGGCCGATCTCAAGCCGGGCACCCTGCGACTGCTTGGCGGCGCTCGGGGCGAGGGCCTGGACAACTGGCTGGCGCATCCGCTGGAGCGCCTGCGGACCGTGGAGCGCGCCAGGACCATGTCGTCGCGCGAACCTTTTCGCGATCCGGACCAGCCGAACCTGCCCGACAGCCTGAACCTTTGCGAGCGCTCCGGCGCGTCGCCCTGGCTGGTGATGGGGCTGGCCATGACCGACGAGGAATGGGACGGCCTGTTGGAATACCTTGCCGGCCCACCCGAGAGCCCCTACGGTGCGCGGCGCGTCCGGCATGGCCAGCCGGACTCGTGGCTCAAGACCTTCGACGCAGTGTACCTGGAGCTGGGCGATGAAGTCTGGAACAAGAGCAAGACGCCGTGGAACCTGGACGATCCGGCGCGCTATGCCGCATGGGCGGAGCGCGTGTTCGCGCGCGTCAGGCAGAGCAAGTACTACAGCCCGAAAATCCGCCTGGTGGCCAATGGCAAGGCGGGCGACGCGCGGTGGAACGAGGCGCTGCTGAAAGGCTGTCCCGCGCTGGACGTCCTGAGTTGCCCGGCCGTCATTGGCGGGGCCGAGACAATCGCCGCGAAGAGCGGCGATGCGGCGACCATGCAGGCCCGGCTGCTGGCCCATCCGGCGGCGCAGGCCCTGCCGCAACTGACCGGCGTCTCGCAATCGGCCAAGGCCGCAGGAAAAGCCTGGGCCCTGGGCGGTTGCGAGACGGCATCGGCGGAGCAGAGTTTCCTGGGCCCGGAACGATCGCTGCTCCGCAGCCAGACGGCGGCCGTCGCCATCCTCGACAGCCTGCTGCTTGCCGTGGCCGCCGGCAGCGGGGCGGCGAACTTCTCACGATTCGCGCAAGGCTCCGACAACGCGACCCACGTCGATCCGCATACGATGGCCCTGAACCCGTCGGCGCTTGCTATCCGCCTGTATAACCTTCATGCCGCCGGCATGGACCTGGTGAGGTCCGCAACGACGCCGGTACACGCACAAGACGGCCCGGCGCCGGACGTGCCCGCGCTGGCCACTTATGCCTTCAGGAGCCAGGGGCGATCTAGCGTGCTGCTGCTGAACCGTTCCCCCGGGGCCGCGTACAAGGCTACGCTGGCCCTGCCGGGAGGGAGCGGCAAGGTCCGCTGTTATCGGATCGGGGAGGCCAATCCACTCGCGAACAACCTCAACGAGATCCAGGTCAGGACCGAGGAGTTCGAGGGCGACCCGTCCGCGGGCATTGTCCTGCCTGCGCACAGCATCGTTCTGGTCGAAAGCAAGGAGGCGACACGATGAGAACGGCCGTTCACCCGTTTGTGTCGGGCTTGATCCTGGCTTTGGTCTCGGCCCGGGCGGCCAAGGCCCAGGATTGGCCGCAGTGGCGAGGGCCTGATCGCACGGGCGCGGTCGCCGTCCGGCTCATCGAGGCCATTCCCGCGACCGGCCTTCCCCTGCTGTGGCGCAGCGAGCCCATTCCGGACACGGGCAATGCCTCGCAAGAGGGCAGTGACGTCGGGCACAGCACTCCGGTGGCCGCTGGGGGCCGCGTGTATCTCTACCTCAACCGCAAGGTGAAGGACGAGAGTCCCCTGCGGCTTCCCTGGGGCGTGTTGGACCGGCTGGGCTGTTTTCAGACGCCGCTGCCCGCGGATCTGGCGGCGAAGATGGAGGCGGCGCGGACCTCTCCCCAGCGCGCCGCGCTCTCGATCGAGCAGGTCCCGGCATGGGCCGGCGACTGGGTGGCGCGGAACCTGTCCCATGCCCAGTACGTTGCCCTGGCCGCGAGCATCGAAGATCGCCTCATCCGCGGCCCGGCGGCCCTGGGCCTCGCCACGCTGGAGAAACTGACGGCCTTGAAGGGCAAGCCCTACGCCGACGAGGAGGCCCTGGAGAAGGCCCTGGGCACGACCGGCCTGGAAACGAAACGGATCGCTTCTGTCGTCGAGGAGTTGACCAGTCGTCGGATGTGCGCCGTGGACGTGCTGTTCTGTTTTGACGCGGCGACAGGCAAGACGCTGTGGAAGATGGAGCGGCCGGGCGCGATGTTCGAGTACGGCACGTCCAGCACACCCTGCATCGTGGGCGGCGATTCGTCGCCCGTTGTCGCCGGCGACTTCCTGGTCGCCGCTCAGGGCGGAATCACCCGTTGCTATCGCCTGGCGGCCGAAAGACCCCGCGAGATGTGGAAACTGGACTACGGGATACCACCCTCGACGCCCGTAATCTTCCGAGACCACCTCTATGGCATCCAATCGCAGAGCGGGCCGCTTTTCTGCGTGGAACTGGCCACCGGCAAGACCCAATGGGCGACGCCGGAAGGGGAGAACTACGGCGCCACGGGCTTTAACACCGCGTCTTGCGTCGTCGCCGACGGCAAGGTGTTCATTGACGGCCACCCCGACCAGCTTTCCATCGTGCGCGCCGCACCCGGCCGATTCGAGTTGCTGGGCAAGGCCAAGGTGGCCGCGGGCAATTTGCGCGCCGCCACCCCGACGATTGCCGACGGCCGGCTCTTTCTCCGCGCTAAGGACGCCCTGGTGTGCTACGACCTTCGCGCCAAGCCGGCTCCCTGATTCGCCTGCGGGTGCCAAGCGTGGGAAGGTGAAGATCGGCAGCTATTCCCTTGCGCCTACGCAGTACAACGACTTCCCGCCGCGGATGAACATCCGTTTGCCGCTGAACACGGGCGTCGTCCCGGAGCCGCTCGGGAGAGAGCCCGATCCGGCGACCTTGCCCGCGTCGCCCGGCTCCAGCAGGACCGTTTCACCGGCGGTGTTGCTCAGTAACAAGTGCTTCCCCGCCAGGCAAGGGCTCGAATACACGGAAGGACCGTCGCTGCGCCCGGCCGGCTCCAGTTCGAGCGTCTTCCGCAACACGACTTTTCCGGTTCCGGCATTGATCACGTTGTAGCCGGCGGCCCGATCCACGGCATAGATCCGACCGTCGTGGAGCAAGGGCGAGGCGAACATCTCGCCGCCCAATTCCTCGAACCAAAGTTCTTTGCACTCGATTTTGCCGTCGTCCTTCGCGGCAAGCCTGACGGCCGACATGTCGTGGTCGACGAAGTAGACGATGTTGCCTCGCACGATGGGGGTCGTATACATGCTCGGTCCAAGGTCGGCGGCCAAGATCTTCCCATCGGCAACGCGCACGACGTGGCCTTTGGGAGTCACCACGACCTGCACGTCGCCGATCCGCGCCACCGCCGGCGAGCCGTACGCGGCTTTGGCGTCCTTGTTGGTCCACAGCAACTCGCCGCTGGCCGCATTGAGGCACGCCAAGGGGCCGAAATGCACCAGCAGCCGATCGCCGACCAGCAGCGGCGACGCGGTCCGCCCGTAACTGGTGGTCACCCGAAGGTCGTACCACCTGGTCCACTTGCCCTTGCCCTCCAGGTCGAAGCAGGCCACCACGCCCGTGCCAAACAGCGCCCACACCGATTGACCGTCGCTCACTGGGGTTGGCGTGGCGTAGCCCGCCGAGTCGGTCGGCAGCCTTGGCGGTTCCGCGCCCTCGGTGCCCGGCGCCTCGGAGAACTTGCAGGTCTTGCGCCATCGCTCCTTTCCCGTCAAGGCGTCAAGGCAGACAAGCATATCCGGTTCCGCCGTGACGAACACGCGCTGGCCGACGGCGATGGGCGAGGAGTAGCCAGGGCCGACCTCGGCGGTCCATAGGAGGTTCTCTTTCGCCGACCACTTGGCCACCGGCTCGGCCGCCGGATAGCAACCGCTGCCGTCTCCGCGCCAGCCCACAGGGCGCTCGGCCGATGGTTTGTAGTCCGGCGAGCCCAGCACGGGACCCGTGGCTTGCGCCAGTGCGATGCCTGACGTGCAGAGCAGGACGGTCATTGTGATTCCTGTGCGGGCCGTCCGCTGCTCGCGGTTGGAACTTGTCGTCATGGGTGTCACTTCTCGCCGATACAGTACAGATGCCCTGGCGTGCGATAATACAAGCGCCCATCCTCGTCGAGCATGAACCACCGGACTACTGCTCACGGATGCAGTTCAGCGCAAGCCCGGTCCGCTCACAACTCTGTTCCGCCACGGTCCCAGCTCACCCGGCCGGCAGAAACCGATGGCAAACGTCTCGTCCATAGGCCGCACCGTGAACCGCATCGTGGTGCCCTCCGTGGTCACTTTCTGCGGGGGCGTGAACTGGAAGGCCAGGTTCCACTTCGAGCCCGGCAACTCCAACTCGGCCGCCGCCGTTCTCACGTCCTGCCCGGGGCGGCCCTCGGACTCCTTGCCCTGGTCGTCCACGGCAACGATCCGTTTCCACTGCGGCTTGCCGCCGGGCGAGATCCAGTTGCCCGGCACCGTGAACCGCGCTTCCTTCAAGCGCAACTGCTGCCGCCCCCGCCACCGCGGCGCCACGATCCGGTCCTCCTCGAACAGCACCATGTAGTTCGTCGAGGCCAAGGGCGTAATGCTCCGGCTGTCGAACCAGAAGTTGTCCACGGCGGTTTCTTCGGAGACCACGGGTTTGTCCTGTTCGTCGCGGAAGGTGAAAAGCGGCGCGCCGCTGAGCCGCACTGTGCCGTCGGGGTCGGCCAGGTGGACGAGGCACGAGTTGACCATGTCGGCCCGCGCCGAATACAAGGGCGTGTCGATGGCCAGGAAGGCGTTCTTGGGCTGGCAATCGTCCGGCGCCAGGACCGTGCCTACCGACAGGCGTAGCGCCACGTACTGGGTGCGAATCTCGGCATCGCCGCCGGACGCACGATAGTACGCGCGCACCGGGACCGTGCGCTTGCCGTCGGCAACATCCTTGGCGAGCGCCAGCGTTACCGGGAGCCGGCCCGTCTGACCCGCGGCGATTGGCCCGAACGACGGCTGCTCCGGCTTGATCGTCACGCCTGCCGGGAGGTCGAATTCCAGACGCCCGCTCACCGGCTCTTTCAGGGTGTTGGTTAGCGTAATGACGGCCTCCAGAGCGCGCGACTTGGAGAGCCGCAGCAAGGCGGGGACCGTCTGCACGCGCAGCGGGCATTCGGGGTCCGGCCGTGCGGCAGGCGTCACCTTTTCCGGCACCTCGCCATAGGCCAGGTAGCGCCCGGCCACGGTGGCCTTGGTCTCCTTCCCGTTGAGCATCAGGCCGTCGGCGGTGCCGGGTACGCGGAAGCCGGTCCATCCGCCGCGCGCCACGACCTTGCCCTGGCGCGGCACTCGCAGATATCCGTAGTCGCGGAACGCGAACACCTGGTTCGGGTCGTCGGCCGCCGCCAGCACCTGCGGCGGCAAGTCCTTCTCGGCCCCAAAGACGACGGCCGCGTAGTCTGTGAAGTCCCGACCGTCGATGCGCACGACGATGGTCCGATCGGTCTCGACCAGCTTGGTGATAGCGGTCACCTTCGGCTGTGCATCGTTGGCAAAGGGCTCGTGGACCACCGCAAATGTTGTGGCACGGCGGTCCATGCGCCGAGCGATCAGCATCCCCAGGCGCGGAGGGCTGACCATGCGCCACCGCTCGGCGACCGTCGGGCCATAGACCCGCTCGGTCCGCTGGCGATAATTCCCGTCGCCCCAGGTGCCGAAGCACAGCTTCGTGTCCGGGTCGCTTGCCGCCGTCACGCGGATCTTGGCCTCGTGACGATACCACTCGGGCCCCAAGGGCGGCTCGGGCCTGTGGTATGGCTTCTCCTGCTTCTCGGCCGGGTCGTGACGCAAGACGAAGTCCAGACGCCAATCGCCCGACGTGGTCGCCGCACGCGGGTTGTCCAGGGCCCAGTAGCGCGGGCTCAGGCTCTGGCCTGGCGTAAACTCCGGCAGCCCCGACGTGCGCGGCGCGCCCATGCTGTGCAGCACGTAGTCGTAGACGTGCGGCACCTTGCTCGATGCGTGGAACAGGTCCAGCAGGTACTCGCGGGTCAGCAGCAAGGCCCGCGTCTGGCCGACGCCCTCGAACACGCCGTCGGCGGCGGTGGCCAGGAGCTTGACCTCCGGCGCGAATTGGCAGAGGATCGTCGGCTCCGCTGAGCCGGTGTCCTGCTCGTCCACCACGAGCGTGTTGTGGCACACGGTCGAGTTGGTCCAGCCCATGGCCCGCCGCTCGTACTGGATGGCCAGGAAATCGGGATAGAGCAACCGGTTGGCCCCGAAGAGCGAGATGTGGAATTTGTCCTTGTGCTCGTGTCCGTAGGCCCTGCTTAGGATGTGCGGCACGGCGATTGTCTCGGGGTTGGTCCAGTAGCCGGGCGACTCGTCGGACCGCAGCATGGCCATGCCGAACGTGGGCCATACCTCGCACGGAGCCGCAGGCATCACGGGTTTCGCCGCAGGCAGCGCGGGGCGGTCCCAGAGGTTGGGCTTGTAATCGGGAATCATGGCCACCAGCGACGCATAACGAGGATCGCCCGAGGCGGCGTAGCTGAGGACCAACTCGTCGTTGAGGTGCGAGAGGAAAGCGTCGCCCAGCGGGCTGGTGGCGCCGTCGCCGATCGTGGCCAGGCGGATCCGTCCCGGTCCCACGCCGGTGCGCTCGATGGGATATGACGTGTCGAGGTAGTAGTCCATCAGGCCGCGCGGACTGCCGCCGCCGGGCGTCTTCAGGCTGAACCAGTCCTTGCCGTCGTAGAGCTTGCGGTAAAAGGCCATGGTCGCCATGCACCACAGGCTCTTGTGGTAGATGGCGTAGATCGGGGCCTCGCGCCACACGCCGCCGTCGGCCAGCATCCGGTCGGCCATCGACCAGTAGTTTCCCTGGCGGGTCGCGCGGCGGAAACCCCATTGCAGGAGGTCGTTGTCGCGGAGCGCCAGGCCCGCAAAGGCCACCATGGTGATGGGCTTGAACACGAGGTTGGGCGTGGTCGTCCAGTGGTCGAGGGCCTCCATGCGATACAGGGCGCGGGTGCGCAGGCCGTCGTGAAGACTCTGGCGGACCTCTGGCGAGAGGCCGTTGTACAGCCAGTCGTAGGCCACGTAGAGTTCGATTTCCAGGCCGTACCAGACGGGCCCTGTGTGGCCCCCTTCCGGGCCTTTGAACTGTCCCTCGTCGATCAGCCGGCGTTGGAGCAAGGTCTCTCGCGCGTCGCGCCCGCATTGGCTCAGGAGCCATTTCTGGGCAAGCTCCAGGTACTTCTTTTCGCCTTCGAGCGCGTAAAGGAGCGCCGCCTGGAACCCGTCGCCCTTCTCGGCCGCCGCCTTGACGCGATCGTATTCCTCACGCGCCCAAGGCGCCTGGGCCACCAGCGCCAGGATCTCCTGACGTTTTTGGGCGGGCATAAAGAAGGGTCGCTCGTGGGACGGGGCTTCGATGGCCTCGTCGCCACGGAGCGGAAACACCTTCACGTGGCCGAAACCAGCCGACAAGCACAAAGCCCCCAACACAACTTTGAGAATCGTCTTCATGGCAAGGTGTCCTTTAGGTGGATCGCGGGTGGACCAACGCGGGCCGCTCTTGGACCCAATCGATTAAACCGCGCCGGCCCGAGAGATGCAACCTTGGTCGCGGTTGGTTGGAACGCGTCCTGGGTCGAAGCGGGCATGGCGAGGCGGAAACAGCCGGCCGCCCCAGGCTCCGCTTCTGGGCCGTGCCATATGGCCCCGTCAGTTCATCCGGTTATGCTACCCTTTGCGCCTGGCAGCGGCGATTTGAGCACTCGTTTGCCCCCGCCCTGGATTGCACCTGTTCTCTTGCCGCCAGAAAGAGGACGTGTTAGATTTACGTTGAAGACTGGGGGGCCTTTGCACCCTGGGCCGGATGGTCCGTCATCTTTCTTGAAGGAGGTTCTCATGCCGGGAGCGGAACGCGACACTGGAGCGTCCACGACGCTGGATTCGGCGGATGGCGCTGCCCCTTTGACCAGGCGGCAGGCGATCAAGGCGGCGGCCAAGACGCTGGCGGGGGCGGCGGGACTGGCAGCACTGGCACAACAGCCCGATGTCGGGGCGACCGGCGCTGCCGAGGCGCCGCCGCAGAAGACCCGCGCGGACCAGCCACCCCGTAACGCAGGACCCGCCGGAAAGCTCAGGATTGCCACGTGTCAGTTCCCCGTGAGCGGCAGTCCCGCGGAGAACGCGAAGTTCGTGCGGGATTTTATGCGCAAGGCCGCCGCAGAGGGAGCCAACTTGCTGCACACGTCGGAGGCCAGCCTGTCGGGATATGCCGGCACCGATTTTCAGAGCTTCGAGAAATACGACTGGGACGCGCTGCGCAAGGAGACGACCGGCCTGCGCGCGTTGGCCAAGGACCTCAAGATGTGGCTGGTCCTCGGCTCTGCGCATTTCCTGGACGAGCACACCAAGCCGAGCAATTGCCTGTACCTCATCGACCCGGAAGGCAAGATCGCGGACCGCTACGACAAGTGCTTTTGCACCGGCGGCGATCAGAAACACTACTCCGCCGGCAATCGTCTGGTGACGCGCGACATCCTGGGCGTCAAGATCGGCCTGGCCATCTGCTACGACATCTGCTGGCCGCAGGTGTACATCGCCTACCGGGATTTGGGCGTGACGGTGATGGTCCATTCCTTTTACAACGCCAGGGCCAAAGGCAAGAACTGCCTCGATACGCTCAACGTCTACCAGGTGCCGACCCGCTGCGCCGACAATCGCCTGTGGGCCGTGGCCAACAACTCTTCGCAGCCCTATTCTCACTGGGGATCGTTCATTGCCCGGCCGGACGCCACGATCGCCAAGCAGTTGGAGATCAATCGGCCCGGCATGTTGGTCCACGATTTCCCCGACACCTTGTCCGAGGGCGGGTGGTACCACAATTTCAAGCCGATGGGGAAGCGCGACGACGAGATCATGACCTGGGGAACGCCCAGCAAGCACCCGCGCCAACGCGATGGTCAATCGGAGCCGTAGAGGAGGCGACGATGAATAAAGACGCTCAGGTTACCGGCAACATCGGGTTGTACTGGACTTGCTACCTCCTTTCCCGGATGGGGTGGAACGCCATGCCCACGGCGCGTAACGCACGGGGAGTGGATATCATCGCATACAACCACGACTGCTCTCGCAGGATCAGCATTCAGGTCAAGACGCTCAGCAAGAAGAACCCTGTTCCTCTTGGGACATCGCTCAATAAAATCATGGGCGATTTCTGGGTGATCGTCAACAATGTCACAACATCGCCTGTGGCCTATGTGCTTCTCCCGTCGGAAGTGAAGAAGCTCGCTCACCGGGGCGAAAAAAGACGGGCGAGTATCCTACTGGCTGCAACCGTCGTCGTACTGCACAGACGAATTCCGCGAAGCGTGGAACAGAATCGGTGGACCAGAATGCGACGGCAAATAGGGTCGTGTTGGCTCTAGCCGGTGTGCAGCTTGATGAACTCGCCGGCCTGCTTCGCAATCTCGGCCACCTTGTCCGGCTTGGCCCCCGAAAGCCCGTGACCGGCCCCTGTGACCGTAATGAACTCGTGCTTGACGCCGACTTCCGCCAATCTACCGGCCATGTTCTTGGATTCCGAGTAGGGCACGTCGGTGTCCTCGGTCCCGTGGATCAACAGCGTGGGCGGGTACTTCGCCGTGACGTTGCGGACGGGGCAATACGGGTCGAACCACTTCGGCTCCGAGTGCGGATCGTGCCCTGCCACTTCGTTCGGCCAGATGCCGTTCTGGCGACCGTACAGGTAGAAACGTCCCCGCCGGTTCGCCGCGGGCGGCTCCGACAGCACGCGGGTGCCGACGCTCCCATAAGCCTCTTCCTTCGATACCAGGGGTTGCCGGCGGTAGAACGCGTCAGGCTTGGAGTACCAAGGGGTGGTGATGTCTCCGTAGCCAAAGTAAGACACCAGGGCCCGGGGCCGGGGTTCCAGGCAAAAGCCCGTCATCAACGTCAGGTAGCCCCCGGCCGACCCGCCCGCTGTGGCAATGCGGTCGGGGTCGATGCCGAACTGCTTGGGCCCCTCCTGCCGCAGCCAGCGCCACGCATCCTGTACGTCCTCGATGATGGCCGGCTGCTTCGTCTCCGGGGCCAGCCGGTAGTCGATCGAAACCACGACGAATCCCCGTTGGAGCAACTCGGCATTGAGGCGCGCGTCGGGCCACTTCCGGGAGCCCATGATCAGCGCGCCGCCGTGGATCCACATCACGGCCGGCTTGCGCGCGCCAGGCGTGGCTTGGTACACGTCCGCCTTGATCTGGCAGTCCCCTACGGTCTTAAAGACGTGAGTTGTCGGGCCTGATGGCGCCGCACGAGCGGTCCGTGGAAGGGCGGCGCCGATCGCTCCGCCGGCCACGATTTTCAGGAACTGTTGTCGGCTGATACGGTTCAGCGCGTCTTTCTCCAGGTGGCAAAGTCGGGTCGGTCGACGTCGTACAGTATGCGCGCCCGGCGGCCGTTGTGCAATTGGAGAGGGCCTCGCGGATGTGGTACACTAGCCTTGTCCAAACTCCTCCCGAGAAGACTATCGAACCGCAACGACGTGCTGCTTTCAAAGAAGAATTCGCTCACCGCAGGCGCCGCCCTCGCGGCCATCGTCCTGGCCTTTGCATGGCCCGCCGAACTCAAGTCGGCCGTCCAGGGCCAAGGGCACTCGAGTCCGGCGGCACCGACGCCGACCGCGGCAGGGCCATTGACACCGCTGGCCGAGGACATACTCTCGGCCGCCGGCACGGGCACCGGCCTGTGCATCGTTGCCGGCTGCGAATCGGGCGAACTTGCCGCCGAGATCGTACGCCGATCCAACTTCTTTGTACACACGCTTGTACACGATGAGGCAAAGCTCGACTCGGTTCGCCGTACGCTCGAGGCCACAGGTGCGTATGGCCTTCGGGCAGCCGCCGAGCGCGGCAGCCTCTCGCGATTGCCCTATCCCGACTATTGCGCCAACCTCATTGTCTGCGACCTGCCGGTCCTGCCGCAGGACGCGGCCTGTTGGGCGGAAGTAGTGCGAGTCCTTCGCCCCGGCGGTTTGGCGTGCGTAGGCCAATCCGCCGACACCAGCCGGAACACGACGAAGATCTCGGCATCCGCATTGCGGGAGGGTTTATCAGGCTCAGGGGTCGTGGATTTTGAGATCGTCGAGACACACGGCGTCTGGGCCCGGGTGCGGCGGGCGCGGCCCGACGGCATGGGCGATTGGAGCCACGGCCGCTGGGGCACCGCAGGCAACAATCCGTGCGTGGAGGATGCACTGGTCAAAGCCCCCTTCCACACCGCGTGGATTGCCGGGCCCAAGAGCTTCACCAAATTCGGCCTGCCTCTGGCGTCCAATGGGCGCGTGCTGCTGCGGCATGGCGGCATCACCAACGAGGGCCGTTACACGCCGCCGCGAGAGCCCGACCTGATCCAGGCCTTCGACGCCTACAACGGCGCGATTCTGTGGGAGCGACGCCTGGAGGAGCGCGAAGGCGACGGGTTTGTGGCGGTGGGCGACCGCGTTCTTGCTGCCAGCACGCAGACACTCTATGCCCTCAACGCCGTCGACGGCACCGTGGCCTGGAAACTGCCTGCCGAGAAGGCCCTGGCAGGCATGAAGTCCTGGGGCCAGTACCTCTTGGCCGACGGCGTGGTCGTGGCAGCCCTCA
>Ga0233425_10008062_pt1 | contig 14270 bp, 14 predicted proteins | sample Watercolumn_Towu_2_FD_181712 | JGI IMG/M metagenome (GOLD analysis project Ga0233425, IMG submission 181712) | Freshwater microbial communities from Lake Towuti, South Sulawesi, Indonesia - Watercolumn_Towuti2014_140_MG | ecosystem: Environmental > Aquatic > Freshwater > Lake | place...
CGGCGGCGTTGTCCGGCTTCAGCTTGAACAGCCAGGCGGCGTAGGCGTCCTGGTTCACCGACTCGGGCGCGTCCGCGGCGGCCTGGTTGACGGCGACCACTTCGCCGGCAACCGGCGCGTAGATGTCCGAGGCGGCCTTCACCGACTCCACCACGGCGCATTCCTCGCCGGCCTTCACCTTGCGGCCGACCTGGGGCAGTTCGAGGAAGACGATGTCGCCGAGCGCTTCCTGGGCGTGGTCGGAGATGCCGACGGTGACGAGGCCGTCGTCGGCGAGGCGCGCCCACTCGTGGGACTTGGCGTATTTCAGATCAGTGGGAATGTTCATGTTCTTCTCCAATGTAGTTAAACCAAAACCTTGCCGTTGCGTACGAAGGGCGGCTTGACCACCGTCGCCTTCAGGCGCTTGTCTCGGATTTCCACGTCCACCGTGTCGCCGACGGCGACGCCGGCCGGCAGCCGCGCTAGGGCGATCGAGCGGCTCATGCTCGGCGAGAAGGTGCCGCTGGTGATCTCGCCTTCGCCCTGCGCGCAAAACACTTTCTGGTGGGCGCGCAGCACGCCGCGGTCTTCGAGCAGCAGGCCGAGGGTCTGCTTGTCCGGTCGCCGTCCCGCCAGGACTGACTTTCCGATGAAATCGCGCGGCGCGGCGAGGTCGACCGTCCACGCCAGCCCCGCCTCCAGCGGCGAGGTCTGTTCGTCCATGTCCTGGCCGTAGAGGGCCATGCCGGCCTCCAGCCGCAGGGTGTCGCGCGCGCCGAGACCGGCAGGCTTGACGCTTGAAGCGAGCAGGGCGTCCCAGGTGGCTTCGGCGCGTTCGGCGGGAATCATCAGTTCGAAGCCGTCCTCGCCTGTGTAGCCGGTGCGGGCGATCAGCGCCTCGCCGAACCAGGCGGCGTGGAAGGGCTTCAATCCGCTGCTGGTGGCTTCCGCGCCGGGCAGGGCAGCCCAGGTTTTCGCGCGCGCGTTCGGACCCTGCACGGCGATCATGGCGAGGTCGCGGCGCGGCTTTACCGTGACCGGACGACCTTCCCCCCGGCCCCCTTCCCGAGGAAGGGGGTGATGGCCGTTCGCGGGCTGCGCCCGCCCCTTGTCGTTGGCTGCGCTCTCTTGGGGCGGCCCGGCGAGGGCGCCGCCGGCATGCTGCGCGATCCAGGCGAGGTCCTTGTCGGCGGTGCCGGCATTGACGACGACGCGGTAGAAGTCCGGACGGAAGAAATAGACGATCAGGTCGTCGATGACGCCGCCCTTCGGGTTGAGCATGCAGGAGTAGAGCGCGCGGCCGGGCAAGGTCAGCTTGTCGACGTTGTTGGCGATCAGTTTGTGCAGCAGGTCTCGGCTGCCTTCGCCCTCGAGGTCGATGGCGAGCATGTGCGAGACGTCGAACATGCCGGCGTCGCGGCGCACCTGGTGGTGCTCCTCGACCTGGGAACCGTAATGCAGCGGCATGTCCCAGCCGGCGAAGTCGACCAGCTTGCCGCCGAGGCGGACGTGGGTGGCGTAAAGCGGAGTTTGTTTGGCCATAGGTACTTGGGTTGCGTTATTCGAGTTCTTTCGCGCAATAAAAAAGGGGCGAAACGTTTCGTTTCACCCCTCTGTCCCTTGTACCTGAGAGATTGCCGTCTTGCGACAGCGTGCCCCTTCGGTGGATGGGTGCGTTGTCGCCCCATCGCTCTCCAGAGTGTTCGTGCTCTCGCGCAGCCCTTTTGCCTGAGCGGTTCCGGGTGTTGCGCCTTCGGCGGTGGCCTCGTTGCCTTGCCACGCTCTCCCGCGCGAGCGCAGCGACTATAGCCCGCGAGTACACCTGAAGCAAGCGGAAATCATCGGTTATGATTCGCGTCTCATGAAATCAAGCACTTCCGAATTCCATACGATCCGCGGCCTGAAAAGCCATGTGCGCCTGTGGGGGCCGGCCGATGCGCCGAAGCTGTTCCTGCTGCACGGCTGGATGGATTGCTCGGCCTCGTTCCAGTTTCTCGTCGACGCCTTGTCGCGCGAGTGGCGCGTCATCGCGCCCGACTGGCGCGGCTTCGGGCTGTCGGAATGGCTCAACCACCCCTACTGGTTTCCCGATTACCTCGCCGACCTCGAGCGTTTCCTCGACCACTACTCGCCGGACGAGCCGGTGCGCCTGGTCGGCCACAGCATGGGCGGCAACGCCGTCGGCCTGTATGCCGGCGCGCGCCCGGCGCGCGTGGCGAAGCTGGTGATCCTCGAGGGCTTCGGCCTGCATCCGACCGATCCGGCGCAGGCGCCGGGCCGCTACGCGAAGTGGCTCGACCAGGACAAGACCGGCGCGAGCCTGCGCGACTACGCCGACCTCGGCGAGTTCGCCGCGCGCATGATGCGCGACAACCCGCGTCTCACCCAGGTGCAGGCGGATTTCCTCGCCGCCAACTTTTCTCAGAAGAGGCCCGACGGGCGCTTCGGCTATGCCGCCGACCCCTGGCACCGCGTCACCAATCCGGTGCTCTACCGCTTCGAGGAGGCGAAGGCCTGCTGGCGCGCCGTGACGGCGCCGGTGCTGTGGGTGGTGGCGCGCGACTCGCATCTCTACAAGGAGTTCGCCGGGCGCGCCGAGGAGTATGCGGCGCGGCTCGCCAGCTTCCGCGAACTGCGCGAGGTCGTTCTGGACGATTGCGGCCACATGCTGCACCACGACCAGCCGCAGCGGCTGGCACAGGCGATCGAGGAGTTCCTCGGGTAACATCGACGCATGAAAGCCGATCTGCACTGCCATTCCACCGTTTCCGACGGCCTGCTGCCGCCGGCGGAGGTGGCGCGTCGCGCCGCCGACCGCGGCGTCGAGCTGTGGTCGCTGACCGACCACGACGAGGTGGCCGGTCTGGCCGAGGCGCGCACCGTCGCCGAGGAACGCGGCGTGCGCTTCCTCGATGGCAGCGAGATATCGGTGTCCTGGCGCGACGATGCCAGCTTCCATGTCGTCGGCCTCGGCATCGATCCGGCACGGCCTCAACTCGTTGCCGGGCTGAAGGCGATCCGCGACGGCCGCGACGGCCGCGCCCACCGCATCGCCGCCGAGCTGGAGAAGGTCGGCATTGATGGCGCCTACGCGGGCGCCGCACGCTACGCCGAGAAGGCCTCCATCATCAGCCGCGCCCACTTCGCCCGCTACCTCGTCGAGCGGAAGATCTCGCCCGACGTGAAAAGCGTGTTCGACCACTACCTGGCCAAGGGCAAGCCCGGCTACGTGCCGCACGAGTGGGCGACGGTGGAGGACGCCTTGCGCTGGATCGCCGACGCCGGCGGCGTGGCGGTGCTGGCCCACCCGCTGCGCTACCGCGTCAGCCGCGACGAACTGCGCGTTTTCCTCGGCGAGTTCAAGGATCGCGGCGGGCAGGGCATCGAGGTGGCTTGCGGCGCGCATTCCGCCGAGGAAGTGCAGGAATGCGCCCGCCTGGCGCGCCACTTCGGCCTCAGGGCCTCGGTCGCCTCGGACTTCCACGGCCCGGGCGAAAGCTACGCCGACCTCGGCATGACGCCGCCGCTGCCCGACGACCTCGTGCCGATCTGGGCCGATCTCCTGTGAGCCGGCCGTGGCACAGTTCTTTTCCGTCCATCCAGAACAGCCGCAGCCGCGCCTGATCCGCCAGGCGGCGGAAATCCTGCGTGCCGGCGGCGTGGTCGCCTTCCCGACCGACGCCGCCTATTCGCTCGGCTGCCGCGTCGGCGATGCCGAGGCCGTGGCGCGCATCCGCGCCATCCGCGAGGTGGACGAACGCCACCACTTCACCCTGATGTGCCGCGACCTGTCCGAGATCGCCACCTATGCGCGGGTGGACAACGCGCAGTTCCGCCTGCTCAAGGCGACCACGCCGGGCAGCTACACCTTCATTCTGGAAGGCACCAAGGAGCTGCCGCGGCGCATCCTGCACCCGAAGCGCAAGACCATCGGCCTGCGCGTGCCAGACCATCCAGTGCCGCTGGCGCTGCTCGAAGAGCTCAACGAGCCGATGCTGACCTCGACCCTGATGCTGCCCGGCGACGACCTGCCGCTGAACGATCCCGAAGAGATGCGCGACCGGCTGGAGAAGCGCATCGACCTCATCATCGAAGCGGGCGCCTGCGGGCTGGAAATGACCACGGTGGTCGATCTGACCGGCCCGGCGCCCGACCTGATCCGCGCCGGATCGGGACCGCTGGAGCCGCTCGGGTTGGGGTAGGGCGTCTGGTAGAATCACCGCTCTTCCGAACAGCCCGATTATGGAAAGCCTGATCCAGACCCTGGCGATCTACGCCATTCCGGTCCTCCTCGCCATTACCCTGCACGAAGCCGCCCACGGCTACGTGGCGCGGCATTTCGGCGATCCGACCGCCTACCTGGCCGGGCGCATCAGCCTCAACCCGCTGCGACACGTCGATCCGGTCGGCACCATCCTCGTGCCCGGCGCCATCCTGGTGGCGAGCAAGCTGATTGGCGGCAGCGCCATGCTGTTCGGCTGGGCCAAGCCGGTGCCGGTCGACTTCTCCCGCCTGCGCAATCCGAAGAAGGACATGCTGTGGGTGGCCGCCGCCGGACCGGGCACCAACCTGCTCATGGCCGTAGGCTGGGCGGCCCTGCTGAAGATCGCCAGCGTCACGCCGGAAAACCTGTACACCCTGCCGATGACCAAGATGGCGCTGGCCGGCATCGAGATCAATGCCGTGCTGATGCTGCTCAACCTGCTGCCGATTCCGCCGCTCGATGGCGGCCGCATCGCCGTCAGCCTGCTGCCGCACCGCCTGGCCTGGCGCTTCTCGCGCCTCGAGCCCTACGGCCTGGCCATCCTGCTGCTGCTGCTGTTCACCGATATACTCGGCGTCATCCTCTGGCCGCTGATGGTGGGCTTCCGCCACCTGCTGGCCGCACTTTTCCAGCTATAGAACGACAACCATGTACGCAGAAAGAGTCCTCTCCGGCATGCGCCCGACCGGGCGCCTCCACCTCGGCCACTACCACGGCGTCCTGAAGAACTGGGTCACACTGCAGAACGAGTACCCCTGCCTGTTCTTCGTCGCCGACTGGCACGCGCTGACCACCGCCTACGACGAGCCGGGCACCATCGAGGAGAACGCCTGGGACATGGTCATCGACTGGCTCGCTGCCGGGGTCGACCCTGCGCAGGCGACGCTGTTCATCCAGTCGCGCGTGCCCGAGCACGCCGAACTGCACCTGCTGCTGTCGATGATGACGCCGCTCGGCTGGCTCGAGCGCGTGCCGACCTACAAGGACCAGCAGGAGAAGCTGGAACACAAGGACCTGTCCACCTACGGCTTCCTCGGCTACCCGCTGCTGCAGTCGGCCGACATCCTCATCTATCGCGCCAACCGCGTGCCGGTGGGCGAGGACCAGGTGCCGCACATCGAGTTCTCGCGCGAGATCGCGCGCCGCTTCAACCACCTCTACGGCCGCGAGCCGGACTTCGAGGAGAAGGCGCGCGCGGCGGTGAAGACGCTCGGCGCCAAGCGCGCCAGGCTCTACGATGAGCTGCGCACGCGCTTCCAGCAGGACGGCGACCACCAGGCGCGCGATCGCGCCCGCGCCATTCTGGAAGAGGTGCAGAACCTGCCGCTGGAGGACCGCGAGCGCCTGTTCGGCTTCCTCGAGGGCGAGGCCAAGATGATCCTGGTCGAGCCGGGCGCGCTGCTCACCGAGGCGGCGAAGATGCCGGGGCTCGACGGGCAGAAGATGTCGAAGTCCTACAACAACACCATCTCGCTGCGCGAGAGCGCCGACTCGGTGACGAAGAAGATCCGCACCATGCAGACCGACCCGGCGCGCGTGCGCCGCACCGACGCCGGCGACCCGGACAAGTGCCCGGTCTGGCAGTTCCACCTGGTGTATTCCGACGAGGGCACCAAGCAGTGGGTGCAGCAGGGCTGCCGCAGCGCCGGCATCGGCTGCATCGAGTGCAAGCACCCGGTGATCGACGCCGTACTGAAGGAGCAGGAGCCGATGCACGAGCGCGCGCAGACCTACCTCGACGACCCGAGCCTGGTGCGCAACATCATCGCCGACGGCTGCGAGAAGGCGAGAAAGCTCGCCACCGAAACCATGCGCGACGTGCGCGAGGCCATGGGCCTGAACTACACATGAGCAAGGCCATGGCCCACGGCAAGGACGCGGAAGCAAAGCTGCTGGCCTCGATCCACGAGGTCTTCGCCGAGAAGATTCCCTTCAACAAGGTGCTCGGTCTGGATGTCGTGTCGCTCGCCGGCGAGAGCCCGGTGCTGCGCTTCGCCATGCGACCCGAATTGGTCGGCAACTTCATGCGCGGCAACCTGCACGGCGGCGTCATCTCCTCGGTGATCGACGTCTGCGGCGGCCTGACCGCCTTCCTCGGCCTGCAGAAGAAGCTGCGCGACGTGTCCGTCGAGGAGCGCCTGCAGCGCTTCGCCCGCATCGGCACCATCGACATGCGCGTCGACTACCTGCGCCCCGGCCTCGGCGAGTGGTTCGAGGCGAAGGGCACCATCCTGCGCACCGGCAACAAGGTGGCGGTGACGCGCATGGAGCTGCACAATGACGCCGGCGAGCTGATCGCCATCGGCACCGGCGCCTACACCGTGGCCTGACCGCACATGGAAACGAACCCCGAGAACGCGCAGACGCCCCCGCCCGAGCCGGCCCACGTCGCCAAGCTCTACGGCGAGCCGCTGCCCGAGCTGCCGAAGGACCTCTACATCCCGCCCGACGCGCTCGAGGTGTATCTCGAGTCCTTCGAGGGCCCGCTCGACCTGCTGCTCTACCTGATCCGCAAGGCGAACATCAACATCCTCGACATCCCGATGGCGCCGCTGACGGCGCAGTACCTCGAGTACGTCGAGGCAATGCGCGTGCGCAACCTTGAACTGGCCGCGGAATACCTGCTCATGGCGGCCATGCTGCTCGAGATCAAGTCGCGCATGCTGCTGCCGCGGCCGAAGAAGGTCGAGGAAGAGGAGGCGCTCGACCCGCGCGCCGAGCTGGTGCGCCGCCTGCTCGAATACGAGCAGATGAAGGCCGGCGCGGCGAAGATCGATGCGCTGCCGCAGGCGATGCGCGACTACCAGTGGGTCTCGGTGTGGATTGCCGACGCCGCCGCCGAGCGCCTGCCCGAGGTGAACCTGCACGACCTGCAGGTGGCCTGGCTCTCGCTGATGAAGCACGCCAGGGTGATGCAGCACCACAAGGTGCGGCGCGAGGAGCTCTCCGTGCGCGAGCACATGAGCATCGTCCTGCGCAAGCTGCAGGGCGGCGCCTATCTTGAGTTCGCCGAGCTGTTCGACCTGACGCTCGGCGTGTCGGGGCTGGTGGTGAACTTTCTCGCCGTGCTCGAGCTTGTGCGCGAGCGCCTGATCGAGGTCACGCAGCGCGAGGTGTTCGCGCCGATCTATGTAAAATTGGCCCAATCCGGAAATGGACCGAACGATGTCGACGTCGCAACCGTACACCCCTGAGGAATACAAGCGCATCCTGGAGACGGCGCTGCTCACCACGCCGGAGCCGCTCTCCCTTTCGGACATGAAGAAGCTGTTCGACGAGGAGTTCGACGACGACACCTGGCGCGTGCTGCTGAACGACCTGCGCACCGAATGGTCGGGCCGCGGCGTCGAACTGGTGCAGCTGGCGAGCGGCTGGCGCTTCCAGACCAAACCCGAATACCAGACCTATCTCGACCGCCTCAAGAACGAGAAGCCGCCGCGCTATTCGCGCGCCGTGCTGGAGACGCTGGCCATCATCGCCTACCGCCAGCCGGTGACGCGCGGCGATATCGAGGACATTCGCGGCGTCGCCGTCTCGCCCAACGTGATCAAGGTGCTCGAGGGGCGCGGCTGGATCGACACCGTCGGCCACCGCGACACGCCGGGCCGCCCGGCGCTCTACGCCACGACCAAGAAATTCCTCGACGACCTGCGCCTGCGCAGCCTCGCCGAACTGCCGCCGCTGACCGAAATCGAAAGGGTGATGGACCTTGCCGACGCCGCGCAAGCGTAGCCCCTTCCGCCCGCCGGCGGCCGGCGACGACGGCGCACGGCCGCAGGGCAAGCCGCACGGGCGGCGCAAGGAGGCCGACGGCAACCGCATTGCGCCGGACGGCAAGCCGCGCCCGGGCGGGCGCCGCGGCCAGGCCACGCGCCATGCCGTGCCCCACGCCGAGCCGCAGAAGCTGCACAAGATGCTGGCCCAGGCCGGCCTCGGCTCGCGCCGCGAACTGGAGGAGTGGATCGTTGCCGGGCGGGTGAGCGTCAACGGCAAGCCGGCCCATGTCGGCCAGCGCGTCGGCCCGCAGGACCGCATCCGCGTAAACGGCCGGCCGGTCAACCTGAAGTTCGCCCCGCGCACGCCGCGCGTGCTGCTCTACCACAAGCAGGAAGGCGAGATCGTCTCGCGTGACGATCCGGAAGGGCGACCCAGCGTCTTCGACAAGCTGCCGCGCATCGGCGGCGGCCGCTGGGTCAATGTCGGTCGGCTCGACTTCAATACCGAGGGGCTGCTCATCTTCACCAGCAATGGCGAACTGGCCAACCGTCTCATGCACCCGCGCTACGAGATGGAGCGCGAGTATGCGGTGCGCATCATCGGCGAACTGAGCGAGGCGCAGGAGGAGGCGCTGCTCGAAGGCGTCGAGCTGGAGGACGGCACCGCCCATTTCAATGTGATCTTCGCCCGCGGCGGCGAGGGCACCAACCGCTGGTACCACGTCACCCTCAACGAGGGCCGCAACCGCGAGGTGCGTCGCCTGTTCGAGGCCATCGGCGTCCAGGTGAGCCGCCTCATCCGCGTTCGCTTCGGCCCGGTCTCGATGCCGCCGCGCCTCAAGCGCGGCATGGTCCATGAGCTGGCCGAGGAGGAGGTGCGTGCCCTCATGAAGGCCCTGCCGCCCGCCGGCAAGGCGGAAGCCTCCGGTAATCGATTGTAGTTTCCCGGCAACTTCGGCTATAATTTCAAAGTTTTCCGGTTCCGGGCCGGTTCGTGGCCACGTGTAACAGCCGCGAACAGGTGCCGGGCAAGCAAGGGATGGGCGTTTCGCCCATTTTTTATTTCTGCTGTGCGCCGCGCATGGAATTGCTGAAGGTCGTCGAGCAGGCAGTTGAAGGAATGGGTTACGAGCTGGTCGATTTCGAGACCAGCCCGCGCGCCCGGCTGCTACGCGTCTTCATCGACAGCCCGAAGGGGGTTTCGGTGGATGACTGTGCCGCGGTGAGCAACCACCTGACGCGCCTGTTCGCGGTCGAGAACATCGACTACGACCGGCTCGAGGTGTCCTCGCCCGGGCTCGACCGGCCGCTGAAGAAGGAGGCCGATTTCGTCCGCTTCGCCGGGCAGGAGGCGCAAGTGCGCCTGCGCCTGGCGGTGAACGGCCAGCGCAACTTCAGCGGCGTGCTGGCGGGCGTCGAGGACGGCCGGCTGAAGATGGCCTGCAACGGCGTCATGCATGAATTCGAGCTGGAGCAGGTGGACAAGGCCCGCCTGGTGCCGCACTACAAGTTCTGATTGAGGATGGGCAGGAGAGAGTTATGAGCAAGGAGATGTTGCTGCTGGTGGATGCCCTGGCGCGCGAGAAGAACGTGGCCAAGGACATCGTCTTTGCGTCCCTGGAGTCGGCGCTTGTCTCCGCCACCAAGAAGAAAATCAACGAGGAGGCCGACGTCCGCGTCGCCATCGACCAGGAGACGGGCGAGTTCGAGTCCTTCCGCCGCTGGCAGGTCGTGCCGGACGAGGCGGTGGAGAATCCCGACGCGCAGATTGGCCTCTCCGAGGCGCAGGCCGAGATGCCCGACATCCAGCTCGACGAGTTCATCGAGGAACAGCTCGAGCCGATCGACTTCGGCCGCATCGGCGCTCAGGCCGCCAAGCAGGTTATCCTGCAGAAGATCCGCGACGCCGAGCGCGAGCAGGTGCTCAACGACTTCCTCGAGCGCAAGGAGCACCTCGTCACCGGCACGGTGAAGCGCATCGAGCGCGGCAACGCCATCATCGAGGCCGGCCGCATCGAGGCGCTGCTGCCGCGCGACCAGATGATTCCGAAGGAGAACCTGCGCGTGGGCGACCGCGTGCGCGCCTACCTGCTGAAGATCGACCGCGCCGCGCGCGGCCCGCAGCTGATCCTCTCGCGCACCGCCCCCGATTTCATCATCAAGCTGTTCGAGCTGGAAGTGCCGGAGATGGAAGACGGCCTGCTCGAGATCAAGTCGGCGGCGCGTGACCCCGGCGTGCGCGCCAAGATCGCCGTCAAGTCGAACGATCCGCGCGTCGACCCGATCGGCACTTGCGTCGGCATGCGCGGCTCGCGCGTCACGGCGGTGACCAACGAGCTGGCCGGCGAGCGTGTGGACATCGTGCTCTGGTCGGCCGATCCGGCCCAGTTCGTCATCGGCGCCCTGGCGCCGGCCGACGTCAGCAGCATCGTCGTGGACGAGGAGAAGCACAGCATGGACGTGGTGGTCGACGAGGACAACCTGGCCATTGCCATCGGCCGCTCCGGCCAGAACGTGCGCCTCGCCTCGGAGCTGACCGGCTGGGCCATCAACCTGATGACGGTCGAAGAGTCGCAGAAGAAGTCCGAGGAGGAGCACGGCTCCATCCGCAAGGTGTTCATGGAAAAGCTGGACGTCGACGAGGAGGTGGCCGACATCCTCATCGAGGAGGGTTTCTCCACCATCGAGGAGATCGCCTACGTTCCGCTCAACGAGATGCTCGAGATCGAGGCTTTCGACGAGGACACGGTCAACGAGCTGCGCAACCGCGCGCGCAACGTGCTGCTGACCGAGGCCATCGTTGACGAGGAGCAGCTCGAGAACGTCGAGGAAGACCTGCTCAACCTCGATGGCATGGACAAGCCGCTGGCGGCCAAGCTGGCGCGCGGCAACATCCGCACGCGCGACGACCTGGCCGACCTGGCGGTGGACGAGCTGGTCGAGCTCTCCGGCATCGACGACGAGCGGGCCAAGAACCTGATCACCACGGCGCGCGCGCACTGGTTCGAATAAGGAGCCGGACATGGCACAGACCAGCGTAAGCCAATTCGCCAGCGAGCTGAAAATGCCCGCGGCCGCGTTGCTCGAGCAGCTGGCCAAGGCCGGCGTGGGCAAGAAGGGCGAGGGCGACCTGCTCTCCGATGCCGACAAGACCAAGCTGCTCGATTACCTGCGCAAGTCGCACGGCGCGACCGAGAGCAAGTCGAAGATCACGCTGACGCGCAAGCAGACCAGCGAGATCAAGAAATCAGATGCCATGGGCAAGGCGCGCACCATCCAGGTCGAGGTGCGCAAGAAGCGCGTCTTCGTCAAGCGCGACGAGACGCAGCCGGCCGAAGCTGCCGCACCGGCGCCGGCCACGGTGCCGCAACCCGTGGTCGATGCGGAACAGACCAGGCTGCGCGAGCTCGAGTCGCAGAAGCAGTCCGAGCTGATGGCGCGCCAGGCGGCGGAGCTGAAGGAAAAACAGGAGCGCGAGGTCAAGGCGCGGCAGGAGGCCGAGGAGCGGCTCGCGCAACAGGCGGCCGAAGCCGAGAAGGCCAAGACGCAGGAGGCCGCGCCGGGGACGACCGGCACGCTGCACAAGCCGGCCGGCAAGCCCGACAAGAAGGACGAGAAGCAGAAGAAGGCGGCCGCTGCCTGGAAGGAAGAAGCCGCCAAGAAGCGCACCATCAAGACGCGCGGCGACACCGGCGGTGCCTCGGGCTGGCGCGGCGCCAAGGGTGGCGGCCGTCACCGTCACGCGCACCACGAGGAACACGTCCCGGCGCAGATGCCGGCCGAGCCGATCGTGCGCGAGGTGCTCGTGCCCGAGACCATTACCGTCGCCGACCTTGCGCACAAGATGGCGGTGAAGGCGGCCGAGGTGATCAAGGTGCTGATGAAGCTCGGCTCCATGGTGACCATCAACCAGGTGCTCGACCAGGAAACGGCGATGATCGTCGTCGAGGAAATGGGGCACGTCGCCAAGCCCGCCAAGCTGGATCAACCCGATGCTTTCCTGGAGGAGGCAGAAGCGCAGCACAAGGACGTGCCGCTCGAGCCGCGCGCCCCGGTGGTGACCGTCATGGGCCACGTTGACCACGGCAAGACCTCGCTGCTCGACTACATCCGCAAGACCCGCGTTGCCCACGGCGAGGCGGGCGGCATCACGCAGCATATCGGTGCCTATCACGTCGAAACGCCGCGCGGCATGGTGACCTTCCTCGACACGCCGGGCCACGAGGCGTTCACCGCCATGCGCGCCCGCGGCGCCCGGGCCACCGACATCGTCATCCTGGTGGTGGCGGCCGACGACGGCGTCATGCCGCAGACCAAGGAAGCCATTCACCACGCCAAGGCCGCCAACGTGCCGCTGGTGGTGGCGGTGAACAAGATCGACAAGCCGGAAGCCAATCCCGATCGTGTCAAGCAGGAGCTGGTGGCCGAGAGCGTGGTGCCGGAGGAATACGGCGGCGATTCGCCCTTCGTGCCGGTGTCGGCGAAGACCGGCCAGGGCATCGACGACCTGCTCGAGCACGTGCTGCTGCAAGCCGAAGTGCTGGAGCTGACGGCGCCGAAGGAAACCCACGCCAAGGGCCTCATCATCGAGTCCCGCCTCGACAAGGGCAAGGGACCCGTGGCGACCGTCCTGGTGCAGTCCGGCACGCTCAGGCGCGGCGACATCGTGCTGGCCGGCGCCGTCTACGGCCGCGTGCGCGCCATGCTCGATGAGAACGGCGAGCCGATCGATGCGGCCGGCCCCTCCATTCCGGTCGAGATTCAGGGCCTGTCCGACGTGCCGATGGCCGGCGACGAGGCGCTGGCCCTGCCCGACGAGCGCAAGGCGCGCGAGATCGCGCTGTTCCGCCAGGGCAAGTTCCGCGACGTCAAGCTGGCCAAGCAGCAGGCGGCCAAGCTGGAGAACCTGTTCGAGCAGATGGGCGAGGGCGAGGTGAAGTCGCTTCCGCTCATCGTCAAGGCCGACGTGCAGGGCTCGCAGGAGGCTTTGGCCCACGCGCTGCAGAAGCTGTCCACCGACGAGGTCAAGGTCAACATCATCCATGCGGCGGTGGGCGGCATCAGCGAGTCCGACGTGAACCTCGCCTCGGCCTCCAAGGCCGTCATCATCGGCTTCAACACCCGCGCCGACGCCAGCGCGCGCAAGGCCGCCGAGAACACCGGCGTGGACATCCGCTACTACAACATCATCTACGACGCCGTGGATGAAGTGAAGGCGGCGCTGTCCGGCATGCTGGCGCCGGAGAAGAAGGAAAACGCCATCGGCCTGGTCGAGATCCGCCAGGTGTTCCGCATCTCCCGGGTCGGTTCCGTCGCCGGCTGCTACGTGCTCGACGGCCTCGTGCGCCGCGGCTCGCAGGTGCGCCTGCTGCGCGACAACGTGGTGATCTGGACCGGCGAGCTGGATTCGCTCAAGCGCTTCAAGGACGACGTGCGCGAGGTCAAGGCCGGCTTCGAATGCGGCCTCTCGCTGAAGAACTACAACGACATCCAGGAAGGCGACCAGCTCGAGGTCTTCGAGATCGAGGAAGTGGCGCGCACGCTGTAAGCGCCTTTTATCCATGCCGAAGGAGTTCTCCCGCAGCAGCCGCGTCGCCGAGCAGGTGCAGCGTGAGCTGGCCGAGCTGATCCGGCTCGAGCTGAAGGACCCGCGCGTTGGCCTGATCACCCTGACCGGTGTCGAGCTGACGCCGGATTACGCCCACGCCAAGGTCTTCTATACGGCGCTCGTTCCCGAGGCCGACCGCGGCGCGCTCGAAGCCGGCCTGCGCCGCGCCAGCGGCTTCCTGCGCCACGAGCTGGGCCGCCGCATCCGCATCCATACCCTGCCCGAACTGCACTTCGTCTTCGACGAGTCGGTGGAGCGTGGCGATCGCCTCTCCCGCCTCATCGACGAGGCGGTCAAGTCCGACCGTCACCAGTGACGCGTTCGAAGCGGGTCCGCATCGACGGCGTCCTGCTGCTCGACAAGCCGGGTGGCATGAGCTCCAACGCCGCCCTGCAGAAGGCGCGCTGGCTGTTCAACGCCGCCAAGGCCGGCCACACCGGCACGCTCGACCCGATGGCCACCGGCCTGCTGCCGCTGTGCTTCGGCGAGGCGACCAAGTTTTCCGGCGAATTGCTCGGTGCCGACAAGCGCTACGAGGCGACGCTGCGACTCGGCGTCGTCACCGATACCGCGGATGCCGAGGGCGCCGTGCTGCAGAGGCGTGACGTGGCCGTCTCGCGCGAGCAGGTCGAAGGCGCCCTTGCTCGGTTCCGCGGCGAGATCGACCAGGTGCCGCCCATGCATTCCGCCCTCAAGCGCG
>Ga0233425_10008063_pt1 | contig 14269 bp, 11 predicted proteins | sample Watercolumn_Towu_2_FD_181712 | JGI IMG/M metagenome (GOLD analysis project Ga0233425, IMG submission 181712) | Freshwater microbial communities from Lake Towuti, South Sulawesi, Indonesia - Watercolumn_Towuti2014_140_MG | ecosystem: Environmental > Aquatic > Freshwater > Lake | place...
AGTTGTCGAGTGGCGGCCGCGCGGGACCGGTGTCATGTCAAAAACTTTTTTGCGCGGCATGAAAATTTCGGCCATTAAAAAGCCGCCGGCCCTGACGGGCGTGGCGGCTGAGTGTCTAAAGTTGAGTGTAGAAACGTTATCACTAAAAAATGGATTTAGCGTATTGGCTTTGCTAACAACAGCGCTTTACACCGTACCATTTCTCGTCTTGCCATCTTCTGAAAAATGCTTTTTTTGACAAAGGCTGTTGGCACTCGCTGCAATTGCTGATCAAAGAGCGTTCCACAAAATGCTCTAAATAACGCTCATAAGCGTCGTCGCCAGACAATTGTCGCAATATCCGCCAAGCTACTCGTAGTTGTTTTAACATCAGTCCATAAGCCTCTCGCTGTTAACGAGTCTTAACTGATACTGAGCTTCCGATAACGGTGGCACCGGCTTGCCGGCCAAATAACGACTACTGACGCGCAGCATATCGATTACGATCAACCATAACAAGACAACAAAAAATAAAGTCAACAAGGCGTCTAAGTGCAAATTAAAGATCAGCTGGGACGCAACGGCTGCTTTTTCGGCTGGTAATGCGCCAGCAGCAGATTTTGCAGCTAAATCTTGAGCTGCGGATAAAAAGCCAATTCGAGTATCATCGCTGGCAACTTTTTCAAACGCCGCTAGGGTAGTGATGATGACCAACCAAAGCAGCGGACCGCCTGTTATCCAAGCGTACTTCAGCTTATCGGATTTAATTAAAATGCCGGTCGCAACACATAAGGCAATAGCCGCCAACATTTGATTCGCCATGCCAAACAACGGCCAAAGAATATTGACGCCACCATTGGGATCAATCACGCCAATGTATAAAAAATACCCCCAGCCCGAAACGACAAGTCCGCTGGCAAACAACACCGATGGCATCCAAGAAGTTTCTGCCATTTTCGGCCAGAGATTGCCCAACATATCTTGCAGCATGAAACGGCCGACACGAGTGCCCGCATCAAGCGTGGTCAAGATAAAAATCGCTTCAAACATAATGGCGAAGTGATACCACACAGCCAGTAAACGCTCGCCAAAGGCGCTGCCAAAAATGCTGGCCATACCAACGGCCAAAGAAGGCGCGCCGCCGGTTCGAGCAAACAAAGTTGTTTCGCCCATTTGCTCCGCCAAGTGCTGCATCTGCGTCAAAGTCACCGGAAAGCCCCAAGAAGAGATTTTTGCCACGACATCAACCGCTTCCTTGCCAACTACCCCAACTGGACTATTGATCGCAAAAAAAACGCCCGGATCAAGCACTGTTGCCGCAATCATCGCCATAACTGCGACAAAAGATTCCAACAACATTCCGCCGTAGCCAATCATCGCAATATCGCGCTCATTAGTCAGCAGTTTTGGCGTTGTGCCAGAAGCAATTAGCGAGTGAAAACCAGAAATCGCACCGCAGGCTATCGTGATAAAAACAAAAGGAAATAGTTTGCCGCCAAAAATGGGACCTGTTCCGTTAATGAACATCGTTAACGCCGGCATTTTAACTTCCGGGCGCAACATCACAATCGCTACCGCCAACAATGTGATCGTACCTAGCTTCATAAAGGTTGACAAATAATCTCGCGGCGCCAGCAACAACCAAACCGGCAGAACTGCCGCAGCGAAACCATAGGCCATAACCGACCAAGCTAAAAACAAACCTTCACGATCAAAACAGAGTCGTAAGCTTTCATCGTGGTCAATCCAGCCGCCGGCGACAACCGACAACAATAACAAGGTTACTCCCAAAGCTGTCGCCTCAAGCACTTGGCCGGGTCGAAAAAAGCGCATATAAAACCCGACCATCATAGCCACCGGAATGGTGGCGGCTACTGTAGACGTAGCCCAGGGACTATGCTTCATGGCGTTGACAACAACCAGGCCAAGTACTGCGATTAGAATGATCATGATCACGAAAGTCGCCATCAGTGCCGCCGCTCCGCCCAATAAACCCAGCTCATCCCGCGCCATCTGACCAAGACTTTTAGCGTCACGGCGTGTTGAGCAAAACAGCGTTACCATATCCTGCACGCAACCGCCTAAAACCGAGCCGAACAAAATCCAAAGCGTACCCGGAAGATAGCCAAATTGCGCCGCCAACGTTGGACCAACCAGCGGACCGGGTCCGGCAATAGCGGCGAAATGATGACCAAAAACAATCCATTTGTTCGTTGGCACAAAATCCCGGCCATTTTCCAAACGCTCTGCGGGCGTAATGCGTGTAGCGTCGCATGCCAATACGCTGGCGCTAATCCAGGCGGCATAAAAACGATAGGCAATCGCATAAACGCACAAAGCAGCGGCTATAAACCACAAGGCATTGACGCTTTCCCCGCGCTGCAATGCGATCACGCCAACCGCACCGGCGCCGAATAGTGCAATTAACAGCCAGATTAATTTTTTCATGATGATCTTCCCTAAAGCCGCTTTAACGAGCGTTAGCGCTTAATTCCAAGCGAAGCAGAATCTGAAGTTCCGGTTTTACCATCGCTGGCGCTTTTAATGAACATCTGCTTCAAGCGATTGAATGCAGACCAAAACGTAGTGTCCATAACCACTTGATTGCCAATCGAGACAATAATTCTGGCTAATTCGGGAATGCTATTTTTAGTCGACAACATATAGATCGGCTGCACGTATAAAACACTATTGCCCATCGGCATAATCACCATCCGGCCCATTTTTATATTCGAGCCGCCTTGATCCCACAGCGTAAACTGCGCCGAAATTTCAGGGTTTTGATCAATCAATGATTCGACTTGCGCAGGCCCGTTAACTTGAACATCTTTCTGGAATTTATAAATAGTGATGCCCGGTTTGTAGTCTCCCGAACAGGTTTTCGTATCCATAGTGCCGGCAATGCCAATCATACTTAAGTTGTTGCTATTGTATGGCGTCATTGGGTTCAGCATGACAAATTCTTCCTTATCCTGGCAATGACCAAAATCGAGGGTCTGATAATAAGGCTTGACCGGTTGCCCCCGAACCTGAGCAAATTGCCAAGTCTCCGCTTGCTCATAAAATAACTCGGGATTTTGCTGGTGATATTTGGCATAAACCTTCATTTGCAAATAATACAAATCTCGCGGATAACGCAAATGAGAGCGGATATCGGCCGGCATCTCCGACAAATTTTTAAATAAGCTGGGGTAAGCCAAATTGTAGGCTTGAATCAGCACGTCTGAGGCGTCTGCAACATAGTAATCGACTGTGCCATCAAGCGCATCGACAACTATTTTGACCGAATTGCGAATGTAGTTAAAATCCTGCTTGCCATCCAGAAAATCATCATCAGCAGGCTTTGCCACAGGGTATCTATTGGACAGCGTATAGGCATCGACCAGCCAATAAAACCGGTCCTTTAACATTACCAAATAAGGATCTTTATCAAGATGTAAAAATGGAGTCAATCTATTAATGCGCTCAATAATATTGCGGCGGATTAATATCTGGCTCTCATTGGAAATATTGGTCGAAAAAAAGACCTTTTCGTCTTTGAAATAAAAAGCAAACAGCGCCTTTCTGAATAAAGATGCAATTGGAATCCCCCCCCGGCCCTGGTAAATGCTTTTCAGACCCGGGTCAACCTGAGATCCGGAAATTTCCTGAACGTCCAGCTTATTTGGCACAATTGCATAATCATATTGGCTCTGGCCATAGTAAATGTCAGGGTGGTTAATTTTCAAATCAACATCGGAATGCAGATTAAGATCTCGTAAATACCAGACAATCGGCTTATCGGCGTCCTGAGCTGCTGGCGTCATTACTGCGCCGTAACCATGTGTATAGCGTAAATGAATGTTTTCCCAGTTTTGCGCTTCCAGTGGCAACTTGCTCAAGTTAATTTCTCTAGCCGCCAAATTTACCTGCCGCATATGATCAAGCAAATAATATCGGTCTTCATCAACCGATGGAAAGGTATAGTAAGGCCTTATCGATTGTAGCTGAGCATAAGTATCATTAACAATTTCTCTATCCCATACCGGAATATTTTCAAAATGTTTCTGCGAGCTCCAGGCTCCAATATCGGAGGAGGCGTCCAGTTTCACCGGTAATACGATGGTCTTAATATTTTTTAAATCATAAGCATCCAGCGTTGCATCGATATTGTGCTGCATAAACGGCTTTTCCATTTTTACCGGATTCGGGTTCACAATATATTTTTGCAGCAAGTCAGGTACAGATTGAACATTCGGCAACCATAAAACCAATAAAAACGCCGCAAGCGATATCAGAAATGGCGATTTAATGCGGTGTTTTTCCGAAAAAATAAACAGACTGGCGGTAACCGCAGTCGCCAGAAAAGTAAAAATGCCCAGCCAAATTAAAGGCAATTGGTAACGTATTTCGATAAATCCGGGTCCATAAAAAATCGGTTCATGGCTGTTGGTATACAGCAGGGAAAACCGTTGCAATAAAAAGCCCCAAACCACAAACAAAACAACAAAGCCAATTAAAACAATCAGGTGAATTTTGGCGCCTAAAGGAAACTCCTTGTTTTGATCGGGCACAAATATATGCTCAAGCCAATACAAAATGCCGACCAGGCAAAACAACAACGAAGCGGTAGTTAGCAGCTCTTGCTGAATCAGCGAATAAATCGGATAAGACAACAGATAGAAACTGACATCGTATTGATAAACCGGTTCGGTGACGCCTGAACGGCCGCCAAAAAGATAGAGCAAAGCCGTTTCCCATTGCTGGTAAAAGGGGATTGCAATAAAAATGGCCAATATTAAGGAAATCGGGGTATAGACTTTTGCCGACCCATTCATGAAAGTATCGGCAAAACGCTGAAAACGGCGGCGCTTATCGATGTTGTTAAGGACTTCGTCAGGTGGATTCACCCCCAAATAACGCGAAGCAATCCAGAAATGAAAAAAGAAAATAGCGAAAAATAACAGTGTTACACCGCCAGATAGAAAAAAACGATAGAGCAATCTCAACCAGAAATAAGACTCTAGCTTTAATGACTGAAACCACCACAAGTCCACAAACAGATCAAGAAAAATGAAATGAAAGGCGACATATAAGATGATGGCGGCGATAAACGTCGCTCCAATCACAGCGGGTAAAACCTTCAAATTCCCCATGATGTCCTCTTGATATTTTGAATAATATGCACACTCCTAAGTAATATACAGACAATACAAGTTATTTTCTATAGCCCGCGCGGTCAAGTATTCTGCACTACAATGGTCGGAAAGCGCGTACTGAAATCCTTTGCTTTTAATGCCAGTTTGGCTGCAGTTTTACGCGCAATTTCTCGATAAATTTGCGCCGCCTGACTTTCAGGGGCAGCAATTACGGTTGGCCTGCCTGAATCGGCGAATTGCCGAATTTGGATATCCAATGGCAAAGAGCCTAGAAAATCGATTTTGTTTTTTAATGCCATCGTTTTTCCGCCGCCTTCGCCAAAAATGGCTTCTGCATGACCACAATGACTGCAAATGTGAACGCTCATATTTTCAACAATGCCCAGCACGGGGACATTGACTTTTTCGAACATACCCAGTCCACGTTGCGCATCCAGCAAGGCAATGTCCTGAGGCGTGGTCACAATTACCGCGCCGCTGACCGGAATCTGCTGTGCCAAGGTCAGTTGAATATCGCCGGTTCCGGGCGGTAAATCGACGATCAAATAATCGACGTTGCTCCAATTGGTATCCCGTAACAATTGCTGCAGCGCATTAGTTGCCATAGGCCCGCGCCAAATCATTGGCTGGTCGGCCGCAATCAAATAACCTATTGACATCGTTTGAATGCCATAAGCCAGTTTAGGCATCATCGTTTTGTTGTCTTCGCTTTGAGGATAACCTTGAAGCCCCAGCATCGTTGGAATGCTGGGGCCATAAATATCAGCATCCAGAATGCCGACTGTCGCGCCCTCGGCGGACAAGGCCAAAGCCATATTAACCGCCGTTGTGGATTTACCGACACCGCCTTTGCCAGAGGCGACTGCGATGATGTTTTTCACGTTCGGATGAGGCTTCAGCGCCTGCTGCACAGCATGAGAAATTATTTTGACGTTAATGTCGACCGCAATTTGATTAACGCCAGTCAGCGCCTGCAAATGCTGAATCAGTTCTGATTTTAACTGTTCGACATAGGTTTTTGCCGGATAACCCAATTCGACTTCGACAGCCACTTTATCTTCATCAATATTAATGGCTTTGATTGATTTGGCCGACACCAAATCAAGATCATGATGAGGATCAACAAATGTTCTCAGTAAGTTTTCTACATCTTTTTTTTCAATCAATGGCATGCTGAATTCCCAATGGCAATGAAACACAAAGTAAGAAAAGCGATCGCCTAAAACTTATCGATTCTCTCAAGATTTATGGCATTCTACATTATTTCGAAGCGATCAGCGCCTTCTGCTGCATTAACTATGCTGACCTGATTTTATGCGATAATGGGCCGTTTTTTATCGTCACGTTTAAGCTTTAAAATTTATGTCTCATAGAAAGATTCTCATTACCAGCGCTCTTCCCTACGCCAATGGCCCGATTCATCTGGGTCACCTGGTTGAATATATTCAAACCGATATCTGGGCGCGCTTCCAAAAACAACGCGGCCATGAATGCTACTATGTTTGCGCTGACGATACCCATGGCACGCCGATCATGCTGAAGGCGGACAAAGAGGGGATTTCGCCGGAACAATTAATTGACCGGGTAAACCAAGAACACATTCAGGATTTTACCGAGTTCGGCGTTGCTTTCGATAACTATCACAGCACGCATTCGGAAGAAAACCGGGTTTTCTCAACGCTCATTTATCAGCGTTTGCAGCAAGCCGGCCATATCAGCTCCCGCAGCATCACCCAAGCTTATGACCCGGTCAAACACATGTTTTTACCCGACCGCTTCATCAAAGGCGAATGTCCGAAATGCGGCGCAGCCGATCAATATGGCGACAACTGTGAAGCCTGTGGCGCAACTTATTCGCCAACGGAGCTGAAAAACGCCGTCTCTGCCGTTTCGGGCGAAAAACCCATAGAGAAAGATTCGCTGCATTATTTTTTTAATTTGACAAATTTTACGGACATGCTGCGCGAATGGATTAATGCCGGTCATTTGCAGCCCGAAGTTCGCAACAAAATGGCCGAATGGATCGAGGGGGGGCTGCAGCAGTGGGACATCTCTCGTGATGCGCCGTATTTTGGTTTTGAGATCCCTGATGCGCCCGGCAAATATTTTTATGTCTGGCTGGACGCGCCAATCGGCTATATGGCCAGCTTTAAAAATCTATGCGCCAAACAGGCGCTGGATTTCGACACATTCTGGTCTGATCAGAGCAAAACAGAGCTTTATCACTTTATCGGCAAAGATATCATTTATTTTCACGCGCTATTTTGGCCAGCGATGCTCAACGGCTCTGGTTTCAGAACGCCGAGCGCCATATTTGCACATGGCTTTTTGACCGTCAATGGCGAAAAAATGTCCAAGTCCCGCGGAACTTTCATCACGGCCAGAACTTACCTAAACCAGTTAAACCCGGAATATCTGCGCTATTACTTTGCCGCTAAACTCAATGCCGGCGTTGATGATCTGGATCTGAATTTTGACGATTTCTGTCTGCGCGTTAATACCGATTTGGTTGGCAAAGTCGTTAATATTGCCAGCCGATGCAGCGGTTTTATCGCCAAGCGTTTCGCTAACCGTTTATCGGCGCATTGTTCGGAACCGAGACTCTTCCAGGAATTCGTCAACGCCAATAGATTGATCGCTGATTACTACGAAACGCGAGAATATGGCAAGGCCATGCGTGAAATCATGGCGCTGGCGGATAAGGCGAACCAATATATCGATGAGAAAAAACCCTGGCTGGTCGCCAAAGAAGTTGGTAAAGACCAGGAATTGCAGGCTATCTGCTCAACGGGCCTCAATCTGTTTCGGTTGCTGATAGCTTATTTGAGGCCTGTGCTTCCAGTACTAGCCATAAACTCGGAACGCTTTTTAAATATTGCTCCTGAAATGTGGCCCGAAAACGCCCAGCCCTTGGCGGATCACGTTATCAATGATTTCCAGCCCTTGTTGACGCGGGTCGATGCTGAAAAAGTCGCCGCTATTATCGAAGCATCGAAAGAAAACTTGGAGAAAATTACGGATAAACCGAAAGCACGTCAATTTGAACCCATTGCAAACCCAATCGATTATGATGATTTTGCTAAATTGGATTTACGCATAGGTAAAATTATCAAAGCTGAGCCTATCTCTGGCGCCGAAAAATTACTGCAGCTGACTGTTGATATCGGTGATGAAACCCGCACCATATTCGCCGGCATTAAATCGGCCTATGCGCCGGAAGACCTGATTGGTCAGCTAACCTTGGTCATTGCCAATCTAGCACCGCGAAAAATGCGTTTTGGCCTCTCTGAAGGCATGGTGCTGGCAGCTGGCCCTGGCGGTAAAGACATTTGGCTACTTAAACCCGATCAAGGCGCAATGGCAGGCTTGCGAGTCAAATAAAATCCGGTTTTTAGCTAAGCAAAGACTATTAAACTTTAAAAATGTGGTAGAATCCGGCTCGGTAAAAAGCTATTAACTAGTAATTCGCCATTATCACCCGTAATAATAACAATCAGAGGATTGGACACTATGAAAACACTTAAAAAAATTTTATTATCTTTGTTAATTGCACTCTCTATGGGCGCTGTTTCTACGGTTGCTTTCGCTGAAGCGAGTGATGGACGGATTTCATATTCAGCTAGCGAAGGCGTTAATTTATTAGAAGGAAAAATTCTTGACGCGATCGAAGGCATCACCAAAGGCGCCGATCCTGAACAAGCCTCTAAATTAATTAAAGCTGCTTCTGACTCTAGCAAAGAAGTCAATGCGAATGACAAAGTCGATGTACTGCGCCAAAAAGTGAACAGCCGCTTGAAATCGGCTCGTGGCCAAGCCAAAGACGGTAATATTCAAGAAGCAGAAGCTCTGTTAAGAGAAGCGCTTAAAATGACTCAAGAAATGAGAGGCTTGCTGTAAAATTAAGTCCAACCATATCAGGAAACTCTTTGGTTCCTGATATGGTAGCCCGCACTCTCTAATTTGCTTCATCGCCCTTTCCACAAGCTTAACATCGCCAGCCGTTTTTATTTGCTTAACCAATCGAGAACACCTTCTCCAGCCCACTTCCCCGTTGCCAAACAAGCCGATAATAGATAGCCTCCGGTTGGAGCTTCCCAATCCAGCATTTCGCCCGCACAAAATACCCCAGGCATTGCGCGCAACATTAAATAATCATCAAGCGCCTCAAACTTTACCCCGCCTGCGCTGCTGATAGCTTCCGCTAATGGTCTTGGAGCTAGCAATCTGACAGGCAGCGACTTGATTAATGCGCCGAGTTTGCCCCGATCTTGATAATCGTTCGGCTTAGCAATCTCCCGCAGCAAGGCCGTTTTCACACCGGATAGTCCCACGCGCTTTCTAAGGTGGTTAGCCATCGAATTTTTGCCCTGAGGCAGTAAGAGTTTTTTCATCAAATCATCCGCGCTTAATCCTGGGGTTAAATCCAGATGAATGAAAGCCTCTCCAGTTGCATCTATTTGCTCGCGTAATTGCGAAGCAGCCGCATAAACGACACTGCCTTCAATGCCGTAATGGGTAATTATTAGCTCGCCATTAAAGCAAACAGAACGCCCGCTACTATCGATTGTCAACAGAAGTTCTACCGGTTTGACCGGCTGGCCCGAAAAACGGGATTGAAAATAGCTGCTCCATTGAACGTTAAAGCCACAATTTGCCGGTTTTAACGGCGCAACTGGCAAACCGTATTGATGAAAAAGCCCAAGCCATTTTCCGTTCGAACCCAATTTAGGCCAGCTTCCTCCTCCCAAAGCCAAAACCACGGCATCAAACTCGATATGTTGCTCGCCAGCCGGCGTTAAAAAGCGTAAAACCTTGTTATTCCCGCTATACCAACCAAGCCATTGATGGCGCATATGGAAATTTACTTTATTCAGCCTCAGACGACGCAACCATGCGCGCAAAAATGGCGCAGACTTCATTTCCTTAGGAAAAATTCGGCCGGACGAGCCAATAAAAGTTTCTATACCAAGCTGCTGCAACCAAGCCATTATCGCCTTTGCATCGTAATCAGCCAGTATCGGCCTCAATACATGTTGGCAAGCACCATAGCGAGTGATAAATTTCTCGAAAGGCTCGGAGTGACTGATATTGAGCCCGCCAATTCCAGCTAATAGCAACTTCCTACCAGCCGACGGCATTGCGTCAAAAACATCGACTTTCAAATTCCGCCGACTTAAGACTTCAGCTGCCATTAAGCCAGCAGGGCCAGCGCCGACTACAGCAACCGAATGAGACATTCAACTATCGTGCGAATGATGCGCCAGAAATGAATAATGATTTTTGAGCCAAAATAAATCTATACGTTTAGAAAAAACCGAATAACGAAGTCCTACCTTATTGCGAGGCTGCACACCTAAAAATTGCCATCATACAATCACAAAGATGCGATGACCCTGCAAAATTGTCTGATAAGCCACAAACAAAAAACCCAGCGGTGAAGCTGGGTTTTTTGGTTTCATGAAACAGCTCTCTTACAGAGCTACAGAGCTAGAAGCGCCTGGTCTTTGTTTAGCACCATCTGGATCATCATTGCAACCAGTTAAGCCGACAAGTACCATCGCAATTGCTAAAAGTGATAAAACTTTTTTCATATAGTTATCCTCCAGGTTTTAAATTATTGTATTTATCAGCGCGCAAAATTTATTGGACACGCTTCGAATCTCATCTAAGAAATTCGTATAACTTTATTTTATATGACTTACCGTGCTACAAAGATCTTATAGAGCTACAGAGCTTGTTGTGCCTGGTCTTTGTTTAGCACCATCTGGATCATCGTTGCAACCAGTTAAGCCAACAAGTACCATTGCTATGGCTAATAGTGACAAGACTTTTTTCATAATAGTAATCTCCAATAAAGGGGTTTCTTTTATTAATTTATTTTAATTGTGCGCCAAATAGTAAAGCACATCTAATTTATATCATGGCTGGAATCTCGATGCAATATCAAAGTAGGCTGTAATACCCAATTGTCATAATCTTTGAACTCTTGCTTCTAAATAGACAGCACTGCTGATATCGATTTTAGCCAGATTTACCGGAATCGACCTAAATCTCAAACATCCGTTAATTAATTTGAAAATAAATCCCCAATTTGCCATTTATACAAATAACAATCATTTGCATTTACAAAATTATTTGTACTAAAATTAACTGAAATCTCAAATCCAAACTCATAGGGAAAAAATCAAAATGAAAATTAATAAAAACCGATTAGCAAAATGTATCGCTTTAACAGCGCTTCTTCCTTTAACCAGTTTGGCGGAGGCGCTGGAAAAACCTAAAACTATGGAGGAAATGTGGCAAATTATTCAGGCTCAGCAAAAGCAAATTGATGAAATGAAGATTGCCATGAAAACCGAACCCAATAAAACCGAGGCGACAGGAACTATGAAAAACCTGGAGTATAAAACCGACGTATTAAGTCAGGAAGTTGAAAAATTACGCACCAATCTTTCGATTCCGGAAGACGCAAAATACAAAAGCGCCTACGGTTTAGGCCCTGCCGCATCAAAGATTTATCAAGTAGGTAAAGGCCTTTCGATTGGCGGTTATGGTGAAGCCAATTACCAGGCTAACGTTGGCGACAAAGGCTCAAATACTGATAATGCCGATTTAGAACGATTGGTTTTATACGCCGGTTATAAATTTACCGATCAAATTCTGTTCAACAGCGAAATCGAGTTTGAGCACGGCACCACAGGAGAAGCCGACGAATCAGAAGGCGAAGTCTCAGTTGAATTTGCATCGCTGGATTTTTTTATTGACCCAGTGGCTAACATTCGCGCCGGTTTAGTGTTGATGCCGATGGGTTTCATTAACCCGATCCACGAGCCTCCCTTCTATTTTGGCAATAATCGCCCGGAAGTTGAGCGCCGCATTATTCCGAGCACCTGGCGTGAAATCGGCTTGGGCCTATTCGGTCAAATAACCCCTGACTTAACCTATACTGCTTACGCTGTCAGTGGCCTGGATGCGGCTGAATTCAGTTCAAATGGAATCCGCGATGGACGTGGCGGAGGTAGTCAAGCGAAGGCCGAGAGTTTCGGCTATGTTGCAAGAGTTGACTACACGCCAACCATATTGCCCGGTATTACTGTTGGGGGTTCCGCCTATGTGGGCCATGCCGGGCAAAACCAGAGTTTCGCCGGTCAACAAGTGGATGTGCTGACCCAACTCTATGAAGGTCACTTGCAGTGGAAATATCGCGGCTTAGAAGTTCGCGCCTTGGGTTCATGGGGGCATATTAATAATGCTGACCTACTAAGCGATGAAAAAGACGAAACCATTGGTTCAGAAAATTACGGCTGGTATACCGAAGTGGGTTATGACATATTGCCTTTGATACTGCCTGAAACTACGCAGTATTTGGCTCCCTTCTTCCGCTATGAGCAATTGGACACGATAGCTAAAGCCCCTGTCGGTTTCTTGGACGACGACTCCAAAAACAGATGGATATACCAGTTTGGTCTGCAATACAAGCCCATTCCTAATGTCGTGATTAAAGCAGATTACCGCAACTTCAACGCCAAGAAAGGCGCTTTGGCTGATGACTTTAATCTCGGCCTAGGCTTTATTTTCTAGTCTTGCAGGTTTTTTTCAAGTCGCGCTATAGAGTATTATATCGAGCAGAAAAATTCAGCCGCTTTACGCGCTTTTCTTGCCAAAGGAACTACGCGCGCGCAAAGTGGCCGCGCTTTGTTTATGCTGGTATAAAAGCCAGAAACTGGCGATTGACTATAGGAATAACAGGCTCTTAGCCCGATTGACTTACATTGACTATGAAAAAACGCAGGCAACCAAAACTACTTTTTTGCTGCTTATTGCTGATGCTCAGCACCACTCTCAGCTGGGCAAAAATCTATTACAGTAAAAACGAAGCGATAGAACTTGCGTTTGGAAAAAATGCGACCATAGAGATGCTATCTTTATTTCCCGACGAACTGCAAATGACCAAAATTCAGACTCTGGCAAAAGTAAAGTTAGAATCTGGCATGTTTACTTTTTATGTCGGGAAAAGCCAAAGCGGCTTACTAGGCTATGCCGCAATAGAATCGGTAACGGTCAGAACCAAGCCTGAAACATTGATGATTGTGCTAACGCCGGATGGAAGCTTACGCAATATTTATACGCTGGCTTTCCATGAGCCGCCGGAATACCAGCCCCCCGAAAGGTGGTTCGAACAACTCTACCGACGTTCGTTAGTAGATCTGGATTTTAATAAGGGCATTGATGGCATTAGTGGCGCAACCTTGAGTACCAGAGCGACGATCAACAGCGTGCGAAAAGTTTTGGCCTTTTTTCAGGTTATGGTCAATCATTCGGGTAACAACTAATGCGTTTCTTTGTGACTGGCGAACAATACGGCAAATCATTACTAAATGTGCTGATTTTGATGTTTCTTGGTTATATCGCCTTACTCTGGTTAAGCAATGGCTTGATGTATTTTCATCATATGAATTTAACTGCCGAATCGGTCATCGCTTATTATCTGGGTTCTGAAGAGCAATTTACTCAAGCCCGCAGTTATCAAGGCATGCTGGAAGTCGCGCATTTTCATTTGTTTGCCATGGGCATGCTGATCTTAACCTTAACCCACTTAATGTTGATGACGGACTTTTCAATGCGAGCAAAAGTCTGGCTCAGCTGGTTCATTTATTTGTCGGCAATCGCCGACGAAGCGGGCGGCTGGTTAGTCCGCTTTGTTGGTCCTATGTTCGCGTATTTCAAGATTGCAGCGTTTTTAGTCCTGGAATGCTCTCTGGCAACCCTACTCATAGTCGTTGCCGCCGCACTGATCAGAGCGCACTATCAACGCCGTCCCAGTAGCTACGAATAAATTAGTGCTATTTTTTTAAGTCTGGCTGCTATTTTCCGGATCAGTCAACAACCTTGGTCTATCGATTGATTGCCCCCTCATAGCAATCCTTCACCCACGTGGTCAGAAACACGCCGATAAGCGTGCGGTGGTTTTGAGCCACGCAAACAAGCTTTCAGGCTATCGATTAACGCTTCTTGCAAAACCAATAATTCACCGCCATCCGGCAGTTCACGGCGCGCGAAATTGACGCGGAGCGTTTGTGCGTGTTAATCAACATGCAAAAATTACCAAGGAAAGGGTGAAATCAACATCGAAAAGTTTCCACCCTAATTGT
>Ga0233425_10008064_pt1 | contig 14267 bp, 12 predicted proteins | sample Watercolumn_Towu_2_FD_181712 | JGI IMG/M metagenome (GOLD analysis project Ga0233425, IMG submission 181712) | Freshwater microbial communities from Lake Towuti, South Sulawesi, Indonesia - Watercolumn_Towuti2014_140_MG | ecosystem: Environmental > Aquatic > Freshwater > Lake | place...
AGGGGCGCTTGTGATTTCAGGCGGGGATGACACAGGAAGTGTGGTAGTTGATCTTAACAGCAACGGGATACCGTGTGTTCATGTCCCTAAAACTATGGATCTTGATCTTCACTCATACTCTGTCGGTGGTGATTCTGCTGTAAACAGAATAGCTCAGTATATTGAAGAGCTTAAAACGACAGGCAACAGCCATAATAGGATAATGGTCATTGAAGTTTTTGGCAGGTACGCGGGTCACACCGCATTCAGGGGAGGAATTGCAGCGGATGCCGACTGCATTTTAATACCCGAAATACCTTTTGATTTTAATATCATTTATGAGGACCTGAAAAACACCTTCAAGAGAAGAATCAGCGAAAGTGAATACAAAGCCGGAACTTATGTAATTGTTGCGGCCGAGGGTATTACCGATGTCACCGGTAATATCATAACTGATGATTCAGTTTCAACTGATGCCTTTGGGCATAAAAAACTTTCAGGAGTCGGAAAATACTTAAGAGAAAATCTTGCCAGCCGGGTAAAAAGTGATGAAAATCTCAAGCAATTCATGAGGCAGCAGGGATTATTTGTAGAGAAAATGAATGAAGTTCCGGAAGTAAGGGAAATGGTCCTAAGTTATCTGGTTCGGTCAGGCAGCACAAGCGCCCTTGATGCCAATTTCGGGAAAGACGCGGGGGCAGGAGCAATCGTTCTGCTTCAAAATGGAATTTCCGGTGTAACGGTAACTGCAGTCATTGAAGGTAAGGTGGAGTATATTTCCACTGCCTCTGCAATAGTCCAGAGACACGTCAGCGGGGAAATGGTGGCATTTTATGAAAAAACAGGAATATGTTTCGGGAGAAAACCTGCGGTTTTTGCCCCGAAATTCGTAAATCTTGAAAAAGCTAACTGGTGCTACCTTTAAAGACACTGTCTGGTAGCCTTTATGTATTAAAAGATACAGATAAAGCCAAGTCTACAAGTGATGCCGGAAAGATTAAATAGTCCTTTTTATTGTTGACAAATACAATGCTGAAATAGCTTAAAGAAAATATATTGATTTTTTCTCAATTAACAGTTCTCCAAGGCTTATCTTCTCTTCATTTATATTTTTCCATAAGCAAAGTGCTTTTTTTAGATTAAATTTTTTTGCAAATATTTCCAGGTTTTTTAATTCATTTTCAAAAATTTTTTCCTTATACTTTACCTCAACAGGGACAATCTCTGAATTTTCGAGGGATATAAAATCTACTTCGTGTTTATATGAATCTCTCCAGAAAAAATTATAATCTTTCAAAGATATTACAAGATTTTCAACCAGATTTCCTTTATCTGTAAAATCAGAAATAGAGGTGCAAAAAGATGGGGAAGAAAGATAAAATTTCTTAAGTTTTTTTTCAGAAGTTAGTAAATTGGGAGAAAAATTAAAAACTTTTTTTATTAAGAATGATTCTTCCAGGTAAAAAAAATAAGAACTTAAAGTTTTATTTGAAATTCCAAGTTCCCTTGATAGATTCTGGTAGTCAATTATCATACCTGGCTTCTGGCCAATTATTTGTACCACTCTCCATAAAATTTCCGGATTTTCCATTGGAAATATTGCAGGGATATCTTCAAAAATTATTTTTCTAATTATTGATTTGAAATACTCTTTTCTTTTAGCCGGATCTTTTATTTCTATGGATTCTATAAATTGATTTGAAAGGAATATTTCAAATTCTTTTTCAATCTCTCTTTTATAAATAAGCGGTCTGTCAAGAATTTCACTTTTTTCCACAAAATGAAGATACTCTTTAAAATTAAGGGGCTTGAGAAAAAAACTGATAACTCTGCCTGCAAGGCTTTCCTGGGTTTTCTTTTTTATAAAAAGAGAAGTTGACCCGGATATAAAAAATTTCAAATTCGGATATAAGTCGTAGTAAACTTTCAATTGATTCTGGAAATACGAAAGCTTCTGTATTTCATCAAGGAATATATATACTTTCTCTTTTTTAAAATCTGATTGTGTCTGGTATGAATATGAATCAAGCAGCCCTTCAATGGTTGGCGTTTCTTCATCAAAAGTAAAGTATAAGATATTTAGAGGATTTACTCCTTTATATAAAAGACTATTTATTATCTGAAATAAAAGTGTAGTTTTTCCTACTCTTCTTAAGCCCGCTATCTCTATTATTTGTTTTTCATCCAGATAACTTAAAAGAGTATTGAAAATTTCTCTTTTTTTATTATAAGGATAATTAAATCCTTTTTCCCAATGGCGATTATATTTTAATAAATTTTCAACTATCATCTATTAATATTTTGTAATTTAATTTCTAATATTTTATGAAAATATTAGAAGCAGTTTTCTATTATTTTATATAAAATACCATTTTTAAGTATTTTTTGTCAATAGCAGACAATAATTATCCGGTAAATGAAGCAGTGGTAATTTTTAAAAAAGCTAGCTGGTGCTATTTTTAAATATACGGTCAAGGAGCCTGTATTTTAATTTAATAAGCCTCAGTTTGAATCTGCGGAACGGGTTATTGGCAAATCTTTGATGAAAATCTTTTGCTGCAAACTTGATCACTATATCCCTGCCGTATTTCAGGCTTAAATATCTTTTATGCTCATTTATCCACACATACAGGTCAGTTTTGGTTCTGTTCGGGAATTTTTCAAGGATGCCGTAATTTTTTATTGTTTCCAGCGCAGGCATGTAAATATCGTCATACCAGATTTGAGCCGCTTCCTCAAAAGTAACCAACTTCTGGACAGATTTTTTATTTTCATTCAACTGCACCATCAGCTTGTTAATCTGGCCAAGAAGGAAATCATATTCACCGGGTACGGTTATTCTTGTTTTTATATCCGGCCGGGACTTTTTAAGTCCGGTGAGACTTAAGAATTTTTCCCTCTCGGACATCAGAAAAATCTCCTCTGCATTCATGCCGGGAGAAAAAGGAACATCCGTCAAGAATTCCGTAACTTCAGCATCAATATATTTTACCCCGATTTTTCTTGAAACACTTACCCTGTGATTGCCGTCAAGGACAAAATAAACCTGGCCAACTTTATAGAGTTTAACCGGCGGCAGTATAACATCGCGTATTAAAAGGTTATGAATGTTTGCCCACCTCTTCTGAAGATGCGCCTTTTTCGGAAGGAAAAACCTGTCAAAATCAGTGTAACGGTCAAGGCTGCCAACAATCCTGTCGACCTCCACTGTCTGTATGCCAAGATAATTCTGTTTGTAAAGACCGAAATCTTTTTTGATACGGTCAAACGAAAGAAGCTCGCTGTTTTTTCCTATTAAAATGTACTTCAGATTGGCAAGCAGTGACTTAAACCTTGCCTCTTCAAACTGTTCATAAGATCTGTTTATAGTGTCTGAAAAGTCTGACATTTACACCTCAATAATCCTGCAGCCGTAAGCATTGATTACAGTCGTAGCCCCTTCAACTGTTTTCCACTGTTTATCCCCGCCATAAAGATGTATGTGGCCATGAATTAAATACCCGGGTTTATATTTATAAATAAAACTGTTTAAACATTTAAAACCCCTGTGGCAAAGGTCCTCCTTGTCGTGTATCTTATACGGGGGCGCGTGTGTAACCAGGATGTCAAGGTATCTTTTTTTAAACAATTTATTAAACAGCAGGCCCGGTTTCAATCTATTTATTTTCCCGCACATCTGAAAATCGCTGTACTGGTAAATTCCATCATTATACCTCATCGAACCTTCAAGCCCTGCCAGTATTACATTTTTATAATTTATAATCTTTCCATCAAGATTTATGCAACCCTGGGGGTGGTTCTGGTTCTCATAGCCGTTTTCCGTGTAGATTCCCGGTTTATTGTGATTTCCCATGACATAAAACAGGGGTTTGTTCAGTGTGGACACTATAAACTCAAGATAGTAATTTGGAAGATCACCGCAGGAAATGACAAAATCAACGTCTCCCATCCTTTCAGACAGGGAATTGCTATATATGTAATCAACCACCATATCACTGACAAGTAATATTTTCATTGACACAGTTTAACAGCAATTCTGCCTATTTTGCAAATGTATCCTGGCCTCATCAGGCAAAGTAAAAATTCTTAATTTCCATACTGCAGCCAAAAATTTCGCAGACCCTTTTACCTTTTTCAATGACAAAATGGTTAGGAATATTGTCCAGATTGTCCTCGCCGGTATAATAAAAATTAATAGATGTGGCATAGAACCTGCTTTGCTCTTTTGCAAAAGCCGCCATTATAAGCGGGCATGCAGGGGTGCCGTATTTATCTCTCCCGTGTATTTTAGTAAGGATTATTTTTCCATATCCTTCAGCATCATTTAAAAATATTGCGTCTTTTTCCTCTTCAATTCTCCGGCAAAAATCCAGTCTCCCAGGCTTGTAATTTTCACATTTTTTACTGCCGTCTTTCAGCAATTTTATCAGCCACTTTTTTCCTCGGTTTCTGATGTGCTTCTCCCAGAATATTTTTACAGGGTAATTTTCAAGTCTGTTTTTTGTCAATATTTTTCTGTATTGATCCGGAAGCTCGTAATCTTTTCGCATAGTTTCAGGGGTTTTTATACGGCAAATATCCTCTTCACATGAATAGCCCATGTCATTTATCAGTATTCCGATTTCTGCTTTTAAATTTCCCTCTTTTGCCAGAAGAAAAAGTCTTACTGCATATTCGAAGGATTGAATTGTTCCTTCATTCAGCACCGGCAGAGCTTTTTCATCACTGAAATACATCCTGAAATGTCCGCCGGTTATAATGCAATTTTCTTTAAGGAATACGGAAGACTTCTCGAGGATCTTATCAATACAGGCTGTTTTTAAGGTTTTTTCAGTCAAAGCAGTTAAGGCTGTTCCCAGATATCTTTGATTAACCATTCAAGATCAAGCTCTGAAAGTTTCTGTTTTGAAGGTTTACATGATGTCCTGTCCCAGCTCATCTCATCAAGATATTCACCTACCATAGCCTCCCAGTCAAGGGAAACGCCTTCCGTCTTTCCGCCTTCAAGCGGGGGCCTTCCAAGCATCCTGTCAGGTATTTTGTATTCAAGCTGGTTCACACCTTCCCGCAGGTTAAATGCCTGTCTTAAATTCATAATTCTTTCACCTGTTTTTAACAACTCAGCCGCATCTATGTCCCAGCCGGTAATGCCCCTTAAATATTTTGCATGATTTGTAATATCAGTGCATCCCCATGCAAAAAGACACATGCCTGTGGAGTTGACTGTATGAATCAGACTTGAAAGCACTTTAATTTCACCGGCCCTTCCGGAATATTTTGTTTTATTTTCCCCGGCACAGGTGGAAAAATCAACATCCGGAAAAACCTTCTCAATGTCTTTATGACCAAGGTTCTGATTTGCATGGCAGTGATTTGCAGGTGTTGGTTCAAGAGCATATATTATGGCGAGGCTCGGGTCCCAGCGTGTGTCGTGAGCAGGAAGCTCCCTGCCGCCAATTTGCATCGCAAATTTTTCCGAGCCCTTTCCAATTATCCCGGAAGCCCTGGCTGAACCATCTGCGAGAATTTTCCCCAGACCCCTGCCTTCAATTATCATTTCGGTCAGGGTAACGATAGCTTCGTGATCTCCCCACTTAAGTTCGAGGCCCCCTGTATCCTCAATTGTCAGGATGCCTTTTTCAAAACACTCGAGGGCAAAAGCAATTGTTCCCCCTGTGGACATTGTATCTATGCCGAACCGGTTGCACAGGTCATTGCATTTAATGATGGATTCGTAATTTGAATTCAGACATAAGGACCCGAACATGGCAGAGGTCTCATATTCCGGAATATGAGAAGGCTCTCTAAGCGCATATTTTCCTTCAGAAAGCATCGATCGGTCCCAGCAGGATATCGGACAGCCGAAACATGTTTCCCTCTTCACAATGTATTTTTTCACATTGTCATATTTAAAATCAGAATAATCACTCATATCTGAAGTCATGCCTGACCAGTTTTTTATCGGGCTGTCCTGCTCATCAATTCCAAATTCAATTACAGTGGGAGTACCGCCATACCTGAGCCAGGAAGCATCGCCATAGTCATTTTTTATATCTTCCACAAACTGTTTTCTTGCTTCATCATAGGTCACCCTGTCAGCAATTTCCACTTTCAGGTTTCCGGCAGCAACCACAGCCTTAACCCTTTTTGAACCCATTACGGCTCCAAAGCCCGAACGGCCGGCCACCTTGCCTTTCCTGTTAGTTATATTTGCCGTCAGGCGCATCTCTTCACCGCCCCTGCCTATTATTGCAGCCTCAGCGTTTTTACCATGCCTCTCTCTTATAATATCGTCCGTTTCATATGTATCCTTTCCCCAGATGTCATGGGCGGGAACTAGTTTTGCATTTCCGTTTTCACAAAGAAGATAAACCGGATCCGGTGAAATGCCTTTGAAGAATATGCCGTCAAACCCTGACATTTTAAGCCTTGGGCCAAATGATCCTCCGCAGTTGGAGTCTCCCCAGGTATTTGTAAGCGGCGATTTTCCGCATACACAGTATCTTGCCCCCCCGGGTATTGTTGTGCCGTCAACAGGACCTGTCATAATTGCAAGAATATTTTCCGGCCCCAGTGGATCAGCCTTGGGACTTTGATTTTCATATATGTATTTAGCTGCAAGGCCGTAGCCTCCAAGATATTTGCGTTTTGTATCCTGGTCAAAGTCAATTTCCTTTATTTCATTCTTATCCAGATTAACAAGAAGATAACGGTTCATATAACCGCCGGCAGCCATATGGTCTCCTTTATATCAAATTTCCTGTTCTTTTTATTTCTTTAAATATTTTACCTGATATTTCTTATAAATTTCATGAAACCTAAACAACATAAACCCTTAAATGGGTGTTCTTCAGCTCTTCAAGAAAGCCCCTGTTTATACCCTGGTCGGTTACAAGCGCATCGATGTACCTTATATTCCCTGCATTGAATGCAAGTGTGGCATTTAAACAGGCCGAGTTGCAGAGCGCTATTTTTTCTCTTGAAGACTTTATTATGCTTTTCTTTATATCAGCCTTTTCTTTCATATCAGTTGTTATTAAAAAACTGGAATCCATTGCATCGACCGTAATGAAAGACTTGTCGGTAAAAAAGTCATTGAAAAATTCAATTGCTTTCAGGTCCAAAAATGCGTTGCACTCTTTATTTAAAAATCCCCCGGAACAATATATTTCAGCCTCACTGCCAGTGCCGGACAGTAAGTTTGTGATATATGGGGAATTTGTAAATACTTTAATTTTCAACCCTGCAGGAATTCTCTGCGCAAAAATACTACTGATATCCGATGATTCGAGGGTAATAAGCTCATTTTCTTCAATTAATTTAACAGCAAATTCAGCTATCCTTATATTGTTGTCCCTGATAATTTTATCCTGTTCCGACAAACTCTCTTCCTCGCCGGCAGCTCCCTCAAAAGCGGTCCTACCCGGAATTTTCAAATCAGGCAGCGCCCGAGTTTCCCCTGCTGTTTCTTTTTTGCTTTTTTTGTCAGCCTGCTTTTCTTTTGCAATGAGTGTGTCTGAGTCAGCGGTGGCTTCAGAAGATTCAAACCCTCCATGCCAGAATGCGCCATGGGTACTTCTGGTTCTTTTTATGGCCCCGCCGTATGTCCTTTTAACGCTTGGATATTCTTTGGATATGGCTTTAAGGTCACGGCGTATTGTTACTTCGGAAACACCAAATTTTTTTGCAAGCTCCTCAACTGACACCCTGCCATGAATGTCCATGATTTTTAAAATTTCTGCCTGTCTTTCCTCTGTGAAAACATCCATATTATGACCCGAATATCCTTTTGGCATTTTTATTTATTATCATTTCAGAAAACAAAACTGCATCTTTTTTGTTCATCCATCCGGATGATACAAGCTCATCAAAAACCTCACCCATTAGCTTGAGCCCCAGTGTGTAACTGATCCAGTAAGTTTCCGGCACCATTATCCCGTCTGAGCCAAATGTTATCCTGCTCGCAGTCCCGTATTCAAGAAGATCCATAAACGCTTTTTTAAATGCTATTCCGAAATTAACGAGGATTCCTGAAAGATCGCAATAGCAGTTTGGGTAAACGCTTGTCAGGTATCCTGCCTGTGTGGTAAAAGGCAGGCCGCTGTGCAGAAATACAACCTTTGTCTCTTTAATTTCACTGTCAGCCAGTATGTCTTCCATTAAAACCGGATTGGCCTGCGCAACTTTTACAAGCGGTGGGCTCCCCAGGCCTGTGTGAAACTGCATCACAAGCCCGTACTCATGGCATTTTTTTATTGCTTCAATGACAAAATAATCCTGCAGAATCTTTTCGTCCCATTTATTTTTATTTCCCCTGAAACGGTCATATGCAAGGCTGGCCTCTTTTTTTGTATGTCTCTTTATATCCAGCCCGGTTTCATAAGCTATAAAGGATTTTATGCCGTAGACTTTATCTGTTTTTATTGCTTCATTAAGGTCGTTGTCCAGCATGCTCAATGCTTCCTCAAAATCCAGCGGAAGTTCACCAAAAATACGCCACACACTGATATCCAGCCTGTAAATACTTCCCAGACGGCAACCGATAAGCTTTGAAAAATTTTTCAAATCAACGCTGTAACCGTTAAAAGCCTCGCTTGGGAACCCGAGATCAATGTATATTTTTTCAGTTATTATATTATCATGATCCATAAGTTTTTTTATATAGGCTGCAGGCGATTTTCTGTACTGCCTGTTTCTTTCACCTACCACCTCTTCCTGCTCCGTATTCGGATCAAGGCCCAGAGCTTCCTTTAATCTTTCTATCAGCGTACAATTGATAAGCGTGTTTTTTACAATATCCATAGGCGGCAGCCAAAGAGACTGGTTAAAATAAGTGCGAAAGTCGCTATTCTCCCTTTCCGGTTCAAATGCATGCCCGTGCGTATCTATGATGGGAATTTTAGTTAAATCCATGTAAATCCGTCTCCTAAAGAAATATAATAATTCTTTAGTTTTTCAGCTTATACAATAAATATTAATTTTCAATATCTGCAGGATTTCTGCATTCCTGACAGGATCAATATTTTATGCCAAATCTTTTATCTATGCCGTCCATTATTGCCGTAAAGCTTTCCTGCCATCTGAATTCAGGCACGTCATCTGTTATGCCGATTAAAAATGCCTCCGGTCCCCCATCATCAATAAGCTCCATCGTTATCTTTTCTATTTCTTCTTTCGGCAGAAGATGGCGGCTGGACGGGAAATTTATCCAGATAATTTTATCGGGCCAGGCCTGCCTTGCCTGCTTCATGGTCATATCGGTATCAGGAAACGGGGTAAATGCTTCGATTATATCAATAGGCAGATCTGCAATAATATCCTTATATGCATTACAGTCAGCATCAAAATGCACCCCTAAAACCTTTCCTTTTTTGTGAAGCATCTCATAAGCTTCCTCATAATGGGGAACATAATATTTTTTAAAATTCTCAGGACTTATAATCTTGGGGTGCACATTGCCTCCATATGTAACGAAATATAACGGCGAATCGGCAACTATTTTATAGATCTTCCTTCTTATATCCACCAGAGCATCATATAGCTTAAGCAGCTCATCCCTGTTATCCATCCACTGTATGCAGAAGCTTTCAGTGCTCATATATTCCCCTGAAATTAAATCCTGCAGCGGTTCAAAGCCAAGGTCACAGCGCAGCAGCCAGTCTTCCCCGTAATCTTTCATTGCTTTCAGCGCATCTTCATACAGCGGAAATACTTTTGTATCCCTGATTATATAATGCAGTATTTTATAATCATCAGGAGTTGAAAAAAGCTTTTTATGCCACCAGATCGTAAGATGGCCCAATTCCTTTAATTCATAAAGGTTTCCGACCGGTGTTTCATAATCGGTCCTTATAAATATTTTACCATTGCTGTCATACACATTTGATTTTACTTTAACATTGGGGCGGTCTGCGCCATAACCCAGAAAATTTACAATATCAACAAGGCAGAGTCCCCTGTTTCTCAAATCTCTTTCCACACTGCATTGAGGCACCCATTTTTGAGGGGGCATTGCCGGATTTGCAACACTTGTACCCAGCCAGAAAGTGTTAAATGATGTGAAAGGCACCTTATCTATGAATTTCTTTTGAAGTGCAAGCTCAACTCTTCTTTTTGGAGTTAAATCAGTTGCCATAAAATCTCCTTTGTAAAACTTTAAAACATTTAAATCAATTTATCACGTCTGTTGTGCAAAAGTATCCTGATCACTCTTTGACCGCTCCCTTTGTCAGACCGTCAATTAAAAATCTCTGTAAAATCAATACCAGAATGACCGGGAAAAGAAGTGTGATAATCGTAGTTGCCGTAAGATATCCATATTCAATCTGAAATTTTGTTATAAAGATATTCATATTCACGGTAAGCGTATGCGCCTTCTCTGCTGTTGCCACGGTTATTGCAAATAAAAATTCGCCCATGCTGAACATAAAACAGATTACTGTTGCAGCTATTATACCCGGGGCCGAAACAGGTAATATGATTTTAAACAACGCCCCGACTCTTGTGGCTCCATCTGCTCTTGCGGCCTCCTCAAGATCTTTGGGAATAGACTGAAAATAACTGTAAAGAACCCAGGTGGTTATAGGCAGCAGCCAGGCCACGTAACCAATAACCAGACCGTACCACGTGTTGAAAAGATGCAGCCTCTGGTAAAGAAGGAAAAACGGTATAAGAAGCGCAATCGGCGGAAGCATTTCTGTAAAAATCAGAATTAAAAAAAGGGTGCTTGAACCTTTGAACTTAAGCCTGGCAAAAGCGTAAGCCGACAGTATCCCCAGTAAAATGCATATTGCAGTTGTGGTCAGCGAAACTCTTAAACTGTTTAAAAGTGGGGTAACTATGCTGAACCTGTCTGATGTGAAAATGGTAAGATAATTAGCAAGTGTAAATCTTTTGGGTATAAAAGATATTGCATCACCATCCTGCAGGCTTGTCACAAGGATCCAGTAAATCGGAAACAGCAGCGCCACCACATATAGAAAAACTATCAGGTACAATAAAAATCTTTTGAATTTAAAAAAAGGACTTTTTTCCTTCATATTTTTATATTTCCTTTATCAGTTCTTTTCTTTCAGGACCTGATTTTATTATTAGATTAACTTTACAATTGCCTTTTTCCCAGAATTCGCAAATATACAAAAACTACAATAATTGCAAGCAACATAATGAGATAGGATATCGCTGAACCGTAGCTTGTATTGTAATTTTTCATTGCCACCTGCCATGTGTAAAGTGTGGCAGCTCTGGTGACATCCGCGGGCCCTCCTCTTGTCATTATCCAGAAAAGATCAAAAGCATTTATGGAAAAAATGGTTCCCAGTATTGTAACAATAAGCAAGGGGGCCTTTATCATCGGCAAAGTTATGAACCAGAATTTTTTTAAGGCTCCTGCGCCATCAATATCAGCAGCTTCATACAGGTCGCCCGGAATTACCTGCAAACCTGCAAGAATTATTATTATGAAAAAAGGTATGTTCTGCCAGACATCTGCGGAAATGACCGCAGGCAATGCCCATTTGAAGTTTGAAAGCCAGTTTAAATTGGTTGTCTGGACACCAGTCATATCAAGAATTCTGTTAACTGCACCGTACCTGGGATTCAATAGCCATCGCCAGATAACACCTACTACAACAGAAGGAATTGCCCATGGTATAATCATTACTCCCCTGACGAATCCCCTGCCTTTAAACCTTTCCTTCAGCATCAATGCTATTGCTATTCCAAGCAAAACCTTCAGCAGTATTCCAAAAAAAACAAATTTAATTGTTACCATAAAGGCATTTCTTAAAACAGGATCTTTGAATGCCTTAATATAATTTGCAAACCATACAAAATTAAAATCCTTAAGGTTTGCAGTTGTGTCAGTAAAACTCATAAAAAACGAATATACCAGGGGGAAAAAGAGCACGACAAGCACGGCTATTACTGTCGGTAATATCAGCAGGAAGGCCAATCTGCTTTCATGGGCCTCAAGGTTAAATATATCTTTTAGTTTATGCTTTCTTTCTTTCATCTATTTTCAAGCTTTATAAAAACATCCATAAAATTATATTACAATTTTTTATTATACAATTTGTTTTTGTTCTGGTCCCTGTATTATACAGGGACCAGAACATTTTCGATCAACTATGTTGACCTTTAAGGCATCCTGCCTTTTTATTCGGCTTTCATAAAACCTGTTATTTAAAATAAGGAAGATAGATGCCATTATCTACAGCTTCATCAAGAGTCTCATAAGTATCGGCTATTGACTGCATATTCTCCAGGCATTCATCGATGGTTATCTGATCCTGAAGATATTTATGAATCTCTGCCATGCATGCTGTTATGAGGCTATTGCTGTCTTTTAACGGAAACATCCTTGGGGTCTGATACGGTATTGCCTTAAGGACTGCATCAAGCCAGGGACGCTCAGAAGTTAATGCAGGATCTTCCCATTCCTGGTTGTAAAGCGGTGTCATGAATTCATTTGTAACCCTTGCTTTCATATTCTGGTGGGAAACCAGGTATTTGATCAGCGCCATCGATGCTTCCTTGTTCTGGGATGCACCGGTAACACCAAGATATTCATGGCCCTCCACTGTGGCATATGTTCCTGCTGTTTTTCCGGGCAGCGCAAAATATCCCGTATTGTCCTTCATTGCCTCATCCAGAAAACCTGCATACATTTCCCACTGCTGCATCATTGCAAGATCTCCGGTGTTAAACAGGCTTGTAAGATCATAATGTGCGCTTACAAGCACCTCGGGCGGAACCAGTTTCTCGTCCCACAGTCTTTTGAAATACTCGATGGTTTCCCTGTTTCCTTCTGTATTAAGAAGCATGTGAACTTTTCTGTCGATGATTTCAAATGGCGGCTGGCCCATTGCCTGCTGGAACTGCTGGTAGGTAACCCAGCCGGTATCCACGCTGAAGTCGTAAAGAAAAGCTGGTTTATCCACAATACCATCGCCATCTGTATCCTTACTTAGCTTCACTATCCAGTTATAGAATTCATCAAGTGTCTGAGGAGGGGTGGATTCAGGGTCAAGCCCTGCTTCAGTCAGCAAATCCTTATTGTAGAAGCATATCTCAAAAGACGGCAGGAACAGAAATGCAGGAACTTTGCCCCCTACTGACAGCATGGACGCTGCAAATTCTTTTGGCACATTTGCAAGCTCCACCGACATATATTCTGACAGGTCGATAAGTGCGTCGGTTCCGCCCCACTGGTCAAGCCAGGGCCTCCAGAGGTCCACAATATCATAAGCATATTCGCCTGATTCAAGGGCTATCGGTGTCTGCTGAAACATTACGTCCCAGCCGACAACATTATCTTCAACAATAATACCTGTTGCAGCCTCAAATTCATCAACTGTTGTTTTAAAATTCTGAAGCGCTGCATCCGGGCTGCAAATGAGCTTAATTGTCGTTCCTGCATATTTTTTACCGTCTTCAATGGCCCTTGCCTGCTGGGCGTCAAGGTCCCCTGCTTCTTCTGCTGATGTTTCTTCTGCTGCAGTTTCTTCTGCCGTAGTTGTTCCTGAATCTGTTTTGCATCCGAAAAGACCCAGACTCAAAACTACAGACAATACCACAAAGCCGATTAATACGATTTTTAAGTATCCTTTCATTTATAAGTCTCCTTCTATTTTGCTTCCGAATAACAAATATTTATTAAATTAGCCGTTACCCCCTTTCGATTTTACTTTAAATTTGCAGATCTTTTTATTTTCTTTCAAACACCCCCTTTATCTTAATGTTTTCAAAACTGTAATTATATCTTTATTTATTCAATTTAAACTTTTATTGGCCCATTCCAGGCTTCGGCATCAGCAGCTTTTCCACCATTACTTCATGCCTTTCCTTACCATGTTCTCAATCTTATTTTCGGTAATCATATATTCATCTTCAAGTACAGGGCCGAAATGTACAGGCGTATAAGGCTCGAAAGAATCTGAATGAGTGAATTAAGATACTCAATTGATTTACGTACGATTACAGATGCTATTTCGGAAGCAACGCCGGTAACTGCTTCTTTGTATACAGTTCCTGTGGTCATGGCATCCTTTTATGTGGTTAAAGTTAGTAAAAATTTTCCTGATTTAAAGATACTTATACAACCTATAAGTTATTTTTTTTAAGGAATATTTTTATAATTATATACTATCTTATATTTCCCATTCAATTACACAAATACATCAGTATAAACTTCGCTTTTTTCCGGCCAGGGACTCTCATCGGCAAACCTGATGGCTTCATCTATTATTCTTTCAGCTTTATTTTTCATGTTTTCAAATTCTTCATCT
>Ga0233425_10008065_pt1 | contig 14266 bp, 9 predicted proteins | sample Watercolumn_Towu_2_FD_181712 | JGI IMG/M metagenome (GOLD analysis project Ga0233425, IMG submission 181712) | Freshwater microbial communities from Lake Towuti, South Sulawesi, Indonesia - Watercolumn_Towuti2014_140_MG | ecosystem: Environmental > Aquatic > Freshwater > Lake | place: Indonesia...
TATCCGCAATCGCAAATTGCCGGCGCATAAAACGATTGCCTTTGGTGTAATCCGCCGCGCCGTTCACGAGCGGATCGAGAAAATCCGGCATTTGATCGAGCGGCATTTGATTGTCGCCGCCGATCACAACCGCGATATCGCAATCGTCGGCGAGCGCGCGTTGATAGCCGGTGATGATCGCACCGCCGGGACCTTGATTTGTTTCGTGGCGAATCAACACGACGCGCGGATCGCTCTGCGCGCGTGCGCGCACCAGGTCGCTCGTGCGATCCTGGCTCGCGTCGTCAATCACATAAACGCGATCCACGAACGCGGGCGTCGCGTCGAGCGTCGGCAGAATTAATTTCTGTTCGTTGTGCGCGGGAACGACCAGCGCGATTTTTTTGCCGCGATACATTTTGTCTCCGGTCAACGCCGCAAGGCATAAATGATATGCCCGCGTTCATCCGCATAAATTTGTTCCAACGCGCGCGCGCGCAATTCTTCAAAGACCGCCGCGCTCGCGCCGTACGGACTATCAATCCCAACATAGTTGCGAAAGTATTTCAAATCGTCCTGACTAACCCAAAGGTGTGTGATGCCCTGCTCGCGCGCGAAACGCGCCATGCCTTCCGCCGTCTTGCCAATCGCCAACCACTCCAACCAATTCCGATGCGGATCGTCCGGGTTGACGTAGGGCTGAATGTAATAAATGCGTTGATCGCCCAACGCTAAAATGTGCGCGTTCGATAATCGCGCGTTGATAAATCGCGTGACTGGATAGTTTAACAAATTCGCTTCGAGGTACTGCGCGCGCGAAATTTTGCCGGCGATGAAGGGCAACGCGTTTTCGCGCAGGACAAATAAAAATCCCCATTCGAGAATGATCGCGCTCGTACCAAACAGCACGAGTGCGACGGTCAACGGCACGCGCGCGAGTGGCACACGCGCGCGCGCAACCAGGTCGCCGATCACGCACGCGCTCAAAATCGCGAGCAATGGAAAAATCGCGATGAGGTAGCGAATGTTTTGCGTGTGCTCCCACCAAAACGCAAAGCGCAGCGCGCAAATCAACCACAGCCAATTTGCAATCGAATGTTTGCGAACGAAAAAATAAAACGGCAAAAAGAGAAAGAACAAACTCGGACCGCCGCGATTGAGCGGCGAACCGAAATAATCCCATTTGAGATAAATGTTGATTGGAAACGTCAGCAACGCGAACCAATCGGTGCCGAGTCCGAGTCCCGTCCAATCGCCGACGCCGCCGAGATAACCGCTCGGCGGATGCAACGTTCCGTCGAGACCGTAATCGCCGGAAAAAAGCGGATAGAGCGGGCTGGTGAGCCAAATCCAATTTTTGATGTACCACGGCGCGGCAATCAACGCGGCAGAGCCAGCGACGATGAACGCGTGTTTGAAAATGTTGCGCGGAGATTGGCGAACGCTTTCGACGACGATGAGCGCGCCGAGCAAAACGCAGACGACTGCGGCGAGATATTTGCTCGCGAGCGCGCCGCCGAGCATCATGCCCAACACGAACAATTCGCGATCTTGATGCGACGCGCGCCAACGGAAAAAACTCCACAGCGCGAGAAATTCGTACACTGTCAATCCCAGGTCGAGCAAAGGCATACTCGCGGAGAGACCGACGACGGAGGACGACCAAAAAATAAAACCGGCGAGAATGCCAACGGTGCGCGTCCAATGTTGCGCGGCGAACGCATAGACGCCGATGCTGACTGCGAGCGCGAATGAAAAGTGAATCAACTGCGCGACCAAATCAGTGCCGGCGGCGAGACCAAACAAGTACAAAATGTCCACGCCGACCGGATAATTGACGCCGATGTTGTCGAACGATGGAACAACCGCGTGCTGTTTGAGAAAAAGCGCGGGCGCGACGAGGTGATAATTGAGCGCGTCCACGTCGGTGGGCGGCGTGAGCGCGCCGAGCAAAATCGGAACGAGCAACGCGCCGAGCGCGATGACAAGTAATTTTTCCGCGCGCGCGAACGGCGCGCGCGCGCGCCACGCGTTGTGCGCGTCGCGGCAGAGCGCGCGCCAATCGTGCGCGGTCAACGCGCACGCGAGCATAAGCAAGCCGAGAATCACCGGCGCGTACAGCACGCGCGCCAAGCCGATCAAAATCAAAATCAAACTCAACGCGCTCGTGCCAACGCCGAACGAAAACGCGATGCGTTCGGCAATCGAGTCACTCGCCCAACCGAGCGCGCGCAAAATGCGTTGCCCGACACCGAGCGCGGTCAATGCGAAAATGCCGGTCAAACCGAGATCGAACAGCCGATCCAGCAACGCGAGCGGCGACGCCCAATCGTCCGGTTGATTGAGCAGAACCGAATGGTTCGCAATCAAACCAAGCGCGAACGCGCCAATCAGAAAAATTTTAATCGCAATTTTTTTTGTCACGATGCGCCCCGCGCCGCGCGTTGCTCGCGCAATGCAAAAATCAAAATCGCCAACGTGGTGAACACGAACGCGCCTTCATTCAATCGCCACGCATTGATCGCGAAGCAAAGCCAGGAAAGCGGAACCAGGATGAACCACGCGCGCAGTTGTTTGACCGTGAGCGTGAGCATCGTCAAATCGTACGAGATGCTGATTGGATTGACGAGAAAATTTGCAATCGCGATGATGTCGAAATTATTTTTGCGCCACGCCCACGCGACAATGCCGAGCGTCAACGCGCTCGCCAACGCGATCCAGATCAGCGGCGGCAAAAATGCGAACAGTCCCCACACCGAAGGCGATAGATGCGCGCGCGCGCGCGACCCGCTCACCGCGAGCCAGCGCGTCAGCCAATCGGGTTGCACCGCGAACGCCGCGAGTGCGAGCGCGCCAAGTGTAATCGCGAACCAGAAAATTTGCCGCCGGTCTTTGCGCCACCATTGCCACATTTGCCATGGCGCAATAAACAAAACGAGTTGTGGTTTAAGTGCAAGGACACCCAATGCAAAACCGCTCGCTTTATTTTTACGAAGCAACGCGAACAGACCCAGCATCGGCATCACAATTTGTCCCATCAACAAAGTCAGCACGACCGGCATAAACAAAATCACGCCGATGGCGCGTTGGCGCAACAGCGCGACCAGGATCACCAGCTCGATGATCGTCCAAAGAATTTGCGCGACCGGCGCGGGCAAGCCGGCAAAGGGAATGAAAATAAAATAGAGCGGCAAAGGATAGTAGACATCGGGATACGCGTACGGATCGCCGCCCGCGAGAATCACGCGCGCGGCTTGGGTCAGATTCGTGAAATCAAAAAATGGCATTCGATCAAACCTTTGGTTTCATTTTATAGCATCTCGACGCGCGCAAGTAAATAGTCGCTTTGCCGTGATGATGCTCCACGCGCCAACACCGCCCCACAGCGCCAACGAAATCGCCAAACCGATTTGCCACGCGCGCGATTCAAACTCGAAACGAATGTCGCGCGCGCCCGCCGGAACAAAAATCGCGCGGAACGCGTAATTCGCGCGCACGACCGGCGTCGCGACGCCGTCCACCCACGCGCGCCAACCCGGATAAAACGCGTCGCTCAACACTAAATAACCGGCGCGCGAATTTTGGACGTGAATGACCAGATGATTCGGCGCTGATGCGGCGATTGGCGCGGGCGACGCGTCGGACAAATTCGATAACGCGTTGCCGGTTTCGAGCAAAACGGTGCGCCGCAAATCAATCTCGCCGCGCTGAAGCATTGCCAACGCGCGCGCGCGATCCGGCTCGATGATCGAATCGAAAACGATCTGCGCGCGCGGAATGGCGCGCGTGTTTTCGTACACCGCCAAAGTTGAATCCGCCAGCGCGCGCGGTTGCCACTTGCCGCTCAACTCCATTCCGCGCGGCACGATCAAAAATCGCGCGCTCAAAAAATCGTACGCGGACGAATCGCGATCTAGCGCGCGCGTGTAATCGGAGACGGACTGCAAATCGAACGGATTCCAGGGCAAGCCGGATGCCATCGGCATCGGATAGATCAACCCGGCAAGCGGCTCCCATTCCGCCAACGCTTCCGGCGCGCGGTCCACGCGCCAATCAGCGCCGGCGCGCGACCACAGATCGAAAATCGCGGGATGTTGAAAACGCGCGGTCGGATTATGCGTTGTGAAAATGCGCGTGGCTTGCGCGGCAAAGAGATCCAGCGCGACAAAACTGATCAAGAGCGCAAGCAATAACGCGCGCGCACCGCGCAGCCAACGCTGAAACAGAACGAGGGTGAACCATCCCGCAAGAACCAGCGCGCGCGCGCCAAAATCATCGCCGCGCGCAAACGTCGTCGCGATCAAGGCGAGCGCGCCGAGCAACCACGCGGCGCGCGCGTCGAAGCGTGCCTGCGCCGTCGCCGCGCGAAAATAATCGCACCCGAACGCGGCGAGCAAAGGAATCGCGAGATCGAACCAAAAAATAAATCGCGCCGGCACGCGCACCCAACGCATCGGCGGAATGAGTGCGGTCGTCCATTGATACACCGGCGTCAAATCACCGGCGGCGAGGAGCAATGCAACGAGCGCGATGCTCGCGAGAAAAAAGATTTCAGGATGCGGCGCGCGGCGAATGATCGCGAGCAATGCCAGGAGCAATGGAATGACGCCGACAAAACCGGACGCTTCGTTCCAATTGCCATAGCCCTGCCAAACCGATTGCGCGTTCTGCGCGTGCGCGCCAAAATAATTTGGCGCGATTAAAGTGATCCAACCCTGGGGCGGTAAGTTCAACGCGGATGCTTCCGCCGCGCCCAACGCGCTCCGCGTGGATTCGCCGATCAATTCCACCGCCGGGAGAATTTGCGCCGCAGATGCCGCGCTCGCGCTGAACAACATCAACGCGAAGGATGCGAACGCGCGTCGCCATTCGCGCCGGGCAACTGTGAGCGAATGGACGATCACCCAAATCAACATCCACAGAATCATCATCAACGCGAATTGTTGATGTCCGCCCAGCACGCTCAACGCGAGAAATAATCCCGCCCCGATTGCGTTCGCCCATTGGCGCGCGATCAAGGCGCGGCGCAAAAACATCCACGCGGGCGCGAGCCAGGTTGCCGAGATGACGATGTTGGGATGTTCCAATTGTCCGAGCATAAACCCGGAAAACATAAACGCGATGCCGGCGATGATCGCGCCGGACGTGGGCGCGCCGAGATCGCGCGCGAGCGCGTACATCAAAACGCCGCTAAGAAAAACGTGGGCGATCAAAAAAAATTCCAGGTCGCGATAACTCGGCGCGCTGACGAACGCGAGCAACACGCGCGGCGGATACAACGCGCCAATGTTGGGATCCGCGACGTAAGGTTGCCCGGTCATCACATACGGATTCCACAACGGAAATGTTCCGTTGCGTAGAGCGGACGCGCCGAACACGGCTTGCGGAAAATTAAAGGAAACGAAATCGCCGCCCGGGGGAAAGTACACCTCGGGCAAAAAAATGATGCGCCAAAAAAACGCGAGCGTGAACGACGCGAACAGCGCAACGATTCCAAATTGGCGCGCGCGCGGCGAGAGCATTTTCATTTCACGGCATCCCGCGGCGCCGATAAATCGTCACGCGCGGTCCGCCCATCCCAGGTGTGCCGGGAACGATTTGCTCCAGCGCCGCGTAATCCATGCGCCACGCGTACGGATCGAAACGAAATTCAATCGTCGGCGCGAACTCGACAATGGGCGCGTACGCTTCGACGAGCGAGCGTTGAAATTCGGCAGAGTAACTTGCTTGATCCGCGCGTTGCATCCAACTGACCGTAACGAGATATTCGACCTCGCGTTCGATGAAGGTTTGCGCGCGCGCGACCTGGCGAACGAACATTCCGCCCTCGTGCGATTCATCCAAGCGAAAAACCGTTTCGACGCGCGCAGACGCGGCGGGCGGCGTCGGTCCCAACACGCCCGCGCCTTCGATAACGATGCGCGCGTCGCGCGGGATATTTGTCGCGATCCATTGCGCCGCGACCGCGCGCGTGTCCGGTTGCGTCAACCAAAAATCGTACCGCGCGATGTTGCGCGCGGACGGAAGCATCAACGCGAGGGCGAAGGCGATGAGCGCGCCAGTCGCCCAACGCGCGCGCGCGAATTGCGCGCCGTCATTCAAAACGCGCGCGGCGGCAATCGCGAAAAATGGCAACAACGGCAAGGCATAGCGCGCAAAATTTTCGCCTTTGGCTAACGCGAGCAAAAGCGGCAGTGGAAACGCGAGCAAAATCCAATCGCGCGTTTGATGGCGGTACAACGCATAGATCAACCCGGCGAACGCGACGATTTCAAAGCCCAAGCCCATTCCGTTGCGTAAATGTTCGGTCAGATAAAACAAAAAAACTGGTTGACCTTCGGGATCAACCCAGGTATGACTGACCACCTCCGTCAAAAACCATTTCATTTCGCCGGCAAAGTACGGAAAGTTCAATAGCGCGTACGGCGTAACGCTAAAGAATGTCAACGCCGCGCAATTGAGACCGAGCAGAAACGCGCGATCCAGCAACCACGCGCGCCAATGAATTGTGGCGTGCAAATTCCAGCCGCGCGCGAGATGCGCGCTCACCAGCGCGAACATTCCCAGCACGGCAGAGTATTGCGCCGCGGTTGCCAAGCCGATACAAATGCCGGCGCACACATAATCGCGCGCGCGCCCGGTGTCCAGGACGCGCGCGCACCAGTACACCGCGCTCGTCATCCAAAACGCGGACAAGACATGACTGCGCGCATAGTGCGATTCGGAGACGTGGAGAAAAGTGAATGCGAGAAAAAACGCGGCGAGCAAACCGACCGCGCGCGAGTACAGTCGCGCGCCGAGCAAATAAGTTACGCCCACCGTCGCCACACTCGCGACGAGAATGATCGCGCGCGCCAACAGCGCGAACGTCGCAAAATCACGCGCGAACTCGGCGTTCAAATCGAGCGCGCCGGGCGGCGCGCCGTTCAACATCAACCAGGTCGTCCACACGGTCAAAATCAAATACGGGAAAAAACTGCCATGCACGTACGATCCGAGCGCGAGCGCGTGGCGCGCCGCGTAGAGCGCGCTGTCGAAATTCAAATTCTCGTCCCAGTGATAACGCGGAAAGTTGATGCCGTACACGCGCGCGCCAAACGCGCCGATCAAAATCAGCGCGAGCAAAATGGGCGCGCGAGAGAATCGAATTTTCATGTCTCTGTGAACATTCCCAGGATGAACAAACTGGTGATGTAACCCAAATGATTATCGTTGAACACGCGCGAAAAAAATGCGATCACTAAAGTCAGCGCGGCGTAATTCAACCACACTGCGCGAATCGAGTTGCGGCGCAATTGCAACCAGCCCAACCACACCAACGTCGGCGCGCCGAAAATAATTTGAAGCAATGTGAACGGCGCATTGGCGCGCTCGTTCGGAATCCAGCCGAACGCGAGCGCGATGCCGCCCCAGCCCAAACTTTTGATCGGGTAAGCAAACTCGGTTGCACCTGATGCATACAGAAATACGTCGTCAATCAATGCGCGCGCGTCCCATAATGCGAATGGCAAAACAATCGCGCTGAACGCGACGACAAAAATCGCGAGCGGCATCCAGACGCGGCGATCAAAAATTCGCGGCGACGCGCGGATGAGATAAATCGCGTAAAAAGGCAAAATGAACCACGCGGTCAGTTTGCTGGCGCACGCCAGCGCGAGCGCGAGCGCGGAGCCGATGCGGCGTTCCGCTTGCAGAAGCCCAATGCACAAAGTGATCCAAAACAACACCACGACATCGTTGCGCCCCTCGATCAAAAATGGAAGCAGAAGCGGATTCAAGCCCGCCAACAAAATCAGCGCGCGTTTTTTTTCTGCGCCGCGCGTCAAGCGCGGGATGAGCGCGAGCCACGCACCATACACACCCAAGAAAACGATGCGGAGGTCGAACCAACCCAGGATCAGTTGCATCGCCAAATAAAATGGCGCGGGGACCAGAATCATTCCGGGCAAATAAATCAAATGATAGAGCGCGGGATTGACCGGCTCGCCGGGCATTGGCACCCACCACTGTGCGAGCGGAGTCGCGAAATAATCTTCGCGATACGGATTTTTGCCGATCAACAAAAATTGAATCGCGGCTTCGACTTGAACCAGCCCATCGTGCGCGAACGCGTGCGGCGCGGTCGAATGACGCAAGTACATCGCCAGAAGCATCGGCGCGAGCGCGAGCGCGGCAAGCGCAATCACAATCAGCCCGCGACGCCACGCCGGGAAAAACCAATACAGTGCGATGGCGATCGCGGCAAACAGCAAACTGATTGCGCCCGCGACCAGGTCGAATCGCGCGCCAACCCCCAGCGCGTAACCGCCAATCACGAGCGTAAAACACCAGCAATCCAGCGATTTCCAAATCCGCATTTCGAAATGTCTCACCGATTTGCCAGCACGCGATAAATTTGAATCCCGGCAGATTCATCCGCGTACACGCGCGCGAACGCATCGGGATGCGCGCGGCGGAGCGGTTCAAAACGCAAACGACTGAGATCGCCCTCGACCATCACGCCGCCGTACGGAATCAGGATGACGTACTCGACCTGGTAATGCGCGAGCGCGTCCGCCGAACCCAATGCGCGAATCACCGGGCGACGCGTGTAGAGATAGACCTGGTAATCGTCGAGCGCGGCAAGCACACTCGTCTCCGCCGTGTGCGCGCGAATCCACTCGAACGCGCGCAGACGCGCCGCGCGTTCGGGCGATTCGCTTTGATGCGATTGCCACGCCAAGCGCGCCATCACGCCCGCGTTCACTAGAATAAACGCGCCGACGAGCGCGATCATCAACCCACGCGGCGCGCGCGCGGAAAATAATCGCGCGCCGGGTTTGATCGTCGTCCACACAACGCCATACAAAAGTGGAATCAACGGAATCACAAATCGCGTCGGCTCCCATTGCCACACGAGCGCGAGACCCAGATACGCGGCGATGTACCAATCGGCGAGTGCGCGGCGTAAAACGATTTGCCCGAGCAACGCGGTCGCGATAATCAGCGCGAGCAAAATATCGAAACCGAAAATCGGCGCGCCGACGCGCAAATCTTCCGCGAGGTTCGCGTACGTGAGCGGCACCTGGGACGGCAACAACGCGCCGGGCAAACCCGCAAGCAAGTACGCGCGTAGATTGAAGATGACGCGCAAAACCAGGTCGCCCCACCCAATCGTGCCGAGTTCCGGTTGTTCCATTGATTTGAGAAAAAATTGTTGCGAATAACTCCACACGTCTTGCGGCAACAACGCGCCGCGCAAAAACCAGGGCGCGATCACCAGCGCGACCAATCCGCCGAACGCAATGAATTTGCGCGCTTGACGCGTGGTCGCGAAATAAATCAGCGCGGCGATGCCGAGCGTCATTCCAAACGCGCGAATGTACACCGTCCCCGCCGCCGCGAGCGCGGGCAACATCGCGCCGCGCCAGGTCGCGTGTTCCGCGCGCGTGTAACGTTCGATGAGCCAGAGCGCGAGAATCGAATTTGCCGCGTACGCCATTTCGGAAAATGCAAAAGTCGCCGAACCGAACGTGAGCGGATTGAACAGGGTCAAGCCCACGATCAACGCGCTCGCGATTGGATTCTCGCCGCGCCAACGCATCCAACCATAAACGAGCGCGGCAAACACCAGCGCGCACACGACCGACATTATTTTGAAACCGAACGCGTTCGCCGGAAATTCCGGCGCGATCAACCACACGACGCTCAACAACAGGGACCATCCCGGCGGATATTGCGGTTCGGGCGGATGACCTGGCACCGGCATTTGCACGAATCCTTTGCCCTGCGCCAGTCCTTGCGCCAAGCCGACGTACACCGCGTTGTCGTACCCCGCGCCGATGTACGCGTCACTCGCGGCGAGATAAATGATCCCGGCAACGAGCAATGCAAACGCGACAATCCAAGTCGACCTGGTTTTCATCGGCGCGCCTCGAAGAATAAATTTTTTTCTCTCCCACGATTTTGCCAGAGAACAACTCATCCGTAGATCCATGTGAGTTCTCATTTTATGGGCGTACCGCCACAAGCAGAGTTAGCACACTAGTCGTCGACCAAACAACAGCAAATAGTTTCAAGCACCAGCGACATCCGATGTTAGCAAACAACAGCGCTCCCATGAGAACAAGCGGAGTATTTAGCCGGAACACGGCATGGGCAGGGTACGAGTATGCCGGTAAGAAGACGAGAAAAGCAAAACTGAACAACGTAGCAAGCGCATACACTTGGGATAATCGTCGCACTGCACACCAGATACAAACAATGCCGGGAATAATCAAGAGCGCAAAGACAAGAGGGAATACCGGATCGGATCCGTCAAACCCTCCAAACGGAATAATTTCAAACCTGGTCGCGTGGACAGCAAAGCTCCACCGATCTAACCAAAGTTTTAGAATGAACATCCAAACCACAAAGGGACTAGCGGACAATAGGAGCAATTGAGTGGCGGCGCGCCAGCGACGAGCGAAAAACAAATTGGCAATCGCCGGCACGGCAAACAAAAAAGTCATATCTTTGGCGAGCGCTCCGAGAGCGAACAAAACACCTGCCCAAATCATACGCTCACGAAAGAAAGAAACTAGCCCCCACAATGCAAAAGCCAACGCAATAATTTCGTTTAAATCATACAACAACGATTGCCCTACGCCAAACCACATAAAAAATAAAAGCGGCGTCCACACCGGCGCGCCTTCCCGGTTCAATAATTCGGCAAAGGCACCTGTGCCAAAAGCAACGGCAAGGATATTAACTACGACGAGTGTCATCGGCACCGCGTCTGCCCAACCCAATGCCAACAATCGTGCGAGTAGAGGATAGAGAATTCGTTGAAAGCGATATGCTGGTTCATCCAGTTGCGATGCCGCAGTCATTGGATCACGCGCGATAAAATAGGCAAACTGTCCATCATAACCCTGACGCCATGACACATCTCTTGAGAGCATCGGCGCGCCGATATTGATGAAAAAAAAGAAATCGCCTTGATGCGTCAATAGAGCAATTAGCACAACCAAGAGCGCAAAGCCAAAACCTGCCGCCATCCAAAATCGGGGCGTAATAAATTTCATTGCGACTCCCACACGTAAAGAATTAGCCAAATACCGCCGACATTCAGTGTTTCAGACCGCCTACCCATCTGGTCAAATTCGATAACGCGCGCGCGTTGATATTCCACATTATGATCCAAGGCAACGACCAACCAAACACGCGCGTGCTTCGCGATCACCGCTTGCAAATTTTTCGGCGCGAGTCCGGCGATGCGCCCGGATTGTCCACGTGTGGTCGCGGTGATGTAATCGAGATCGCCCGCGAGAAAATCGTTCGGCAATTCCGGCGCATAGTACGCAAACGCGAGCGCGGACGAATCGGACGTGTGCGCGATGGCATCGCCCGGTCGAAATTGCGCGGTGAGCGCGCGCGCGGCATCGCGCATCGGCGGTTTTTGATTTTCGGCGTCAAAATAGTAACTCGGCAACGCGAGCATCATTGCGATCACGATCACAACAATCAAGCCGCGCGTGAGCACGCGCGGCGGCGCGTGGAGCGCGGTCCACGCGAGCACCAGGTATAATCCAAGCGACGCAGGCAAGATCGTGCGCTCGACAAAAATCGGACGCACGAGCGACATACCGTACAGCGCGATCAGGGGAACCAGAAAAAGCGCGAGCGCGAACGGAATGCCGAACGCATCATGTGGATTCGCCTCGCGAGCACGCCACGCCGCGAGCAAGCCGAACACGGGCGCGCCCAACGCGGCAAAGAACGCGAACGGCATAAGCCACATTGGCAGAACGTTGCTGAAGAGAAAGAGATGCGGCGTGGTGATCAAAACGAGCGGCGACGGCATCGCGCCCCAAAAACCGGATTGGACACGCGCGACCTGTTGCATCGAAATCGCGAGCCAGGGCGCGAACAAAACTCCGATCACGATGTGCGCGATCACCAATGCACGCCAACGCACGCGGAACATTTGCACTTGCGTTAGCACAAAGAGATCAAGCGCGAGCAAATTCAAGAACGCCACACTGTGCGTATAAAACGCGCACGTCATTGTGATGGTAAACCACGCCCAATCGCGCGCGCAATCTTTTCGCCACGCGCGCGCGAAAAAGAACATTGCCGCGAGCGCGCAAAAAACCAAGAGTGCGTACATCCGCGCTTCTTGCGCGTAAAACACCTGCAAGGGATTGAGCACGAGCAAAAGCGCGGCGATGCTGGCAACGCGCTGGTCAAAGAGATCACGCGCGAGCGCGTAGAACCAGGGGATCGCCGCAATCGAAAAAATCGTCGAGAGAGCGCGCGCGGCGGATTCGCTATCGTTGAACCGCAAAACAAAATGCAAGAGCAAATAATACAACGGCGGCATCGTGTCTTGCATCGTCCCGGCAATAATCACACCCGGATCGCGCCGCGCAAGCAAGACGCTAAACAATTCGTCCAACCACAAGCTCGACGCGCCGAGTTGAAACGCGCGCAACGCCGCGCCCAGCAACGTGAGCGCGACGATCAAAATGATTTCGTTGCGGCGCGACATTGCAAATTTCATAACCGCATCCCGGTACGTTGCCCATCGCGAATGAGCGCGCGGCGGGCGAACACCCACGCCGCGCCGAGCGCGAGCGGGAACGGCACGTACATAATCGGATGCTCCCAATCGCCGCGCACAGTCGCGATGTGCAACCACCACAAACCGACGAGTGCGCTGAAAATAATCGCGACAATAGCGACACGCCCCCAACGCGAATTTCGATCTAGCGCGGCGAACAATCCCAGGGTCGGCACAAGCATCAACGCGTAATTCGTCGTCGCAACGCGCGGCAAAATAAAATTGGAAACGATCAGCATCGCGCCGAGCGTCCAGAAAAATTCCGCGTCGTCCGGCGCGCGTAGCGCGCGCCACCACGCACCGAGCAACGCGAGCAACAACGCGCCATTCAGAATCCATTCGCCCGGCGTGCCGAGCGCAGGAATCGCTTCGCGCGTCAACAAATAAATTACGTTTTGATTTTGCGTGTACCCGGTGTACGCGGTCATCCGCGCGATCCATTCGCCGATCCAGGTTGGCAACACAATCAAACTGCCGAGCATGAGCAACGCGAGCGTTCCGAAAAATCCGGCGACAAAATAAAAACGTCGCCGCGCGATGCCCCAGAGCAATAAAAACGGAATCACCAACACGACGAGCGTCGGCTTGATCGTGGTTACGACGAGCAACGCGCCCGCTAGGGCGTCGCGTTTGGCGCGCAACAATGCCAACATTCCGGCGAGCGCGCCGAAACCAAAGATCGCGAATTGTCCGATGAGAATCGCGCGCGCTTGATGATAGTCGAGCAACGCCCAAACCAGGACGAGCGCGAGCAACCCGGTTGAGACGCGCCAATTGACGAATCGAATCGTCAGCACCGCGCCGACGATCAACGCGATTTGCGCCAAGACCATATACAGCGCGCGCGCGAGCGGATATTCAATCCACACAAACGGACCGTGCAACAGAATCGAGTAAAACGGATAGACGAGCCGGTTTTGATCTTCAGTCGGCAACGCGGGGCGACCGTAAATCGCGATTTGCGTGTGAAGCACCGCGGCATCCGAATAAGGACTGACGCCCTGTTTGAGATACGCATCCCACGCGCCATAATGCGTCAGAAAATCATTTCCGCCGGGAACGACGCGCGTGAAATAAAACCAGGTCGCCCAGGTGTAGCCCAGCGCGATCAACACCATCAATCCGAAGACAACCCAATTGGCAAAGCGTGTTGACATCGTTTCCTCGCCTAGCGCGCAAATTCAAAAATAAATACCGGGCGATCCAGCGCGTCGCGAAAATCCGCGACGCGCGTCAAACCGGGAATCGTCGCGCGTTCCTGAAACAAATCTTTGAGCGGGCGCGGGTGATCAAATTCCAAAATCAAAAAACGCGCGTTGTATTTGCGCGCGGCGGCGAAGAGCGCGTCCGCGCTATCAGTCGGAATCACAATCGCGCGACGCGGACTGACGTTGTAAAACATCGGCGGGTCAACGACCATCACAATATCTTCGGCGCGCGCGTGTTGATCGAGCCAACGCGCGACTGGCGTGTAATGCGCGTCGCGTTGATTCCATTGCAGAATGACGCCGGACGACGCGCCCCAAATTGCTTGCGCGTACAGGTACACGCTAAAGAGCGCGGCGAGTAACACAAAGCCGAATCGAAAAACCGGCAACGCTTCGCGCAAATTCCACGCGCGCCGTCGCCGCGCAATCCACTCGACGGCGGTATCAATTCCGAGCGGCACCGTCGCCGCGAAAAACGGCGTGAGCGCGGACGCGG
>Ga0233425_10008066_pt1 | contig 14266 bp, 10 predicted proteins | sample Watercolumn_Towu_2_FD_181712 | JGI IMG/M metagenome (GOLD analysis project Ga0233425, IMG submission 181712) | Freshwater microbial communities from Lake Towuti, South Sulawesi, Indonesia - Watercolumn_Towuti2014_140_MG | ecosystem: Environmental > Aquatic > Freshwater > Lake | place...
GAAGGATACCCCGGCTGAGAGAAAACTCGCGGAGCAATATGTCGAAAAACTGACAACACAAGAATCTGAGATAAAAGACATGGATGCGCAGTTGGAAATTTTGCGTAATGAAATTTCTAAATTTAATAAGGAACTGAACGGTTTAATAAATACGGCTGATTTTGAGAAAGATGTATAGGTTAAGGCCGGCTTATTTTATTAATCCGTAATCTTCCAATGCCTTTCTTAGTTTGATTTTATTGTTGTCTACGAGAGGCACTAGCGGCAAGCGTAATTCTCCGTCTATCATGCCGATCATTGCCAACGCGGTTTTGACCGGTATCGGATTGGTCTCCACGAACAATATTTTACAAAGAGGTAAAAGCTTGTAGTGCAGGCGCCTTGCCTTAGCGATATCGCCTTTTTCAAACGCCGTTACTAGCTCCGCGACATCTTTAGGTACAATATTGGAAGCAACACTTATAACACCTTTTCCTCCTATGCTGAGTATAGGCAGGGTGAGGGAATCATCGCCGGAGAGAACGATAATATTGCAGAGGGAAATTATTTTACTTATCTGATCCAGATTGCCGCTTGCTTCCTTAATGGCAACGATATTCTTGTGCTCGGATAGTTTTGCCACTGTTTCAGGTTCCATGTTGACACTCGTTCTTCCGGGTACATTATATAGAACTATGGGGATATCTACGGAATCCGCTACCTTTATAAAATGCGCGTATAGCCCGTTTTGAGTGGGTTTATTATAGTAAGGTGTAATCAATAAGCAAGCGTCCGCGCCGGCATCTTTTGCGTGTTTAGTCAGCATCAATGTCTCATCTGTGGAGTTTGATCCTGTGCCGGCAATTACAGGGATCCTGCCGTTAGTGTGCTTAATGGTGATGTCGATAACCTTGTTGTGCTCCTCGTAGCTTAATGTGGCGCTCTCTCCTGTGGTTCCGCAGGGAACAAGAGCTTGGGTGCCGTTTTCAATCTGAAAATCTATAAGCTTTCTTAGACCGTTTTCGTCAACTTTTCCGTTTTTAAAAGGTGTAACTATTGCTGTCATTGATCCTGATAACATAAATCCTCCAGATTAATTTATTTTTCCGCTAAATACAACCCTTGCTGGGCCTGTTAATGAAATTTCCTTAGTGTCAACTATGAGAGTTTCTCCGCTTTTTGTTTTAACTTTAATTTTTTGCTTTAGTCCATGCAGTAGGGCGGAAACAAGAGCGCTTGCCGTAGAACCTGTTCCGCATGCAAGTGTTTCTGCCTCAACACCGCGCTCGTAGGTGCGGATAGCGATACAATCACCACCTAATATTTGTACAAAATTAACATTAGTGCCCTCCGGCTTAAATATATCAGAATATCTGACTTCTTGTCCAATTGACGCGACATCGGCTTTTTCTATGTTATTAAAAAAAATTACTGCATGCGGAACACCTGTATTGATGCTGTGAATTTTATTCTGTTTCCCAGCAATTTTTGCCGATATATGAAGCTTTATATTTTTCGGCTGTCCCATGAAGATCTTGACCATTTCTTTTCCGACAATCTCACCATTTAGGATGCCTGCTCCGGTTTCAAATCTATATTTTTTATTCACAAGTTTAAGGCTGTGCGCGAAGGATCCAATACAGCGCGCCCCGTTTCCGCACATCGTAGGTTCAGAACCGTCAGGGTTAAAAATCCGCATTCTAAAGTCCGCGTTTTTTGAGTTCTCAAGAAGTAGCAAACCGTCAGCGCCTATTCCGGTGTGGAAACGGCAAAGCTCCTGTATGAGTGTTCTATTTTTATCCGGAAACGCTTTTTTTCGATTATCTACGACAATAAAATCATTTCCGCTTGCAACCATTTTTGCAAAGTCAAATCTTTTCATTTTTTATTAGATCCTCGTAAGTCTCTCTTTTTCTGATTACTTTGAATGAATTTTTGCTTACTAGTACTTCCACAGCGCGAGGCCTAGAATTATAGTTGCTGGACATTGAAAAACCGTAAGCCCCCGCGCCCATAATGGCTACTAAATCACTTTGTTTGGGTTTTGTGATTTTTCTGTTTAGAGCGAAAAAATCCCCTGATTCGCATACTGGCCCCACCACATCCGACGTTATAGCTCTGTCATGGTTTTTAATAACTGGAACTATTTCATGATAGGCGTGGTAAAGGGAAGGGCGTATCAGATCGTTCATCCCCCCGTCAACAATGACAAAAGATTTGTACTCGGTTGTTTTAATGTACAGGACTTTTGTGACTAAAATACCGGCATTTCCCGCGATAAACCTGCCTGGTTCTAATACTAAAGTCAGGCCGGTATTTTTTATAAGAGGCAATACCGCTTTCGAGAATTCCTGTGCTGTGCTTGGTTTTTCATTTTCGTAAATAATTCCGAGTCCCCCGCCGATATCAAGATATTTTATGGTCTTAATCGAGTTTTTTAGTTCCTCAACTAAAGGCATTATTTTTTTTATCGCCTCTACATAAGGTCTAGGCGATGTTATTTGAGAACCAATGTGGATTTGTATCCCCACAGGCTGGATGTAAGGAAATTTATGATGCTGTCTGTAAATCCAGCGGCTTGTGGCGATATCAAGCCCGAATTTTGTGCCTTTTTTGCCAGTCGCGATGTATCCGTGGGTGTGCGGGTCAACTTCAGGATTAATTCTTAGAACGATAGGGGCTTTACATTTTAGCTTTTTCGCGGTTTCATTAATGAGGTGCAATTCCGGTAGTGATTCAACCGTGAAAAAAAGAATTCCAGCTTTTAAAGCATTGCGAATTTCTTCTTCTGTTTTTCCTACTCCGGCGTAAACGATTTTATTGGGGTTTACTCCGGCCTTTTTCGCCCTGAACAATTCCCCGCCTGAAACAATATCCAGTCCTGAACCGGATTTCACAAGTAACTTGCAAATAGCGATATTTGAATTACTTTTTACAGAATAGCATATAATGTGCGGGATTGATTTAAAAGCCTCATCAAGTTTCTTGTAATGGTTGAGCAATGTGGCGGAGCTGTAGATGTAGGCCGGAGTCCCGACCTGTTTAATGATTTTTGAAATAGGTACGCCTTCGCAAAACAGTTTGTTGTCTACGTATTTAAAGTCATGCATAATTGTCTCCTTATGGCTTAAGAACTTCTTTTTTAATCTCTACAAATTCAAGATTAGTTTAGTATTTTTTTCCATTTGCCGATTTCTTTATGAACCATATCCGGATTAGTGCTGCCTATTGTCTTTTTTTCTTTTACGGAAGTTTTAGCGTCAAGTTTTGATTTTATGTCCGAGCCAAAACGATCGTTAAAAATTTTAAAGGTGTCTATGTCCAGATCAATAAATCTTAAACCCTTTCCTTGGCAATATTGAACCAGTCGCCCCACGTCGTGATGTGCTTGACGAAAGGGGACATCTTTCATTACAAGATAGTCCGCGAGATCTGTTGCCAAAAATGAATCATCCTGTTCTAGAGTCAAGGCGATATGCTGTTTATTTACCGTCATTCCTTCTGTTAATCCCTTGGCGACTTCTAGTGATATTTTTATTGTGTCCACAGAATCAAATACAGGAGGTTTGTCCTCCTGCAGGTCTCTGTTGTATGTTAAAGGTAACCCTTTTAAACTTGTGAGTAGATTTATAAGGTTTCCGTAAATTCTACCTGTTTTCCCCCTCAGGAGTTCAGCAGGGTCGGGATTTTTTTTCTGAGGCATAAGACTTGATCCTGTGCAAAGCGAATCGTCCAGATCGATAAAAGAAAATTCTTTTGTGCACCATAAAACTATTTCTTCAGCAAAACGAGAAAGATGCATGCCGGTAATTGCGATACATGAAAGCAGTTCCGCAAGGTAATCCCTATCACTGATAGCGTCAATACTATTTGCGCTTACCTTTGAAAAACCCAGTAGTTTTGCGGTGTATGCGCGGTCAAGCGGTAGGTTGCTTCCTGCGATAGCGCCGCTTCCAAGAGGAAGAATATCCACTCGCACAAATAGGTCGTTGAAACGATCTATGTCCCTTTGTAGCATATTAACATACGCAAGCAGGTGATGTGCTAGGAGTACAGGCTGGGCATGTTGTAAATGAGTAAAGCCCGGCAATATAACCTCCTTATTTTGATCCGCGAGAGATATGAAAGATTCTTGGAGCGAGATAATCCTTTGAATAATGTTTTTTATCTCATCCTTGGTATAGAGCCGCGTATCTACCTGAACCTGATCATTACGGCTTCTTCCAGTGTGCATGTGTTTAGCGGTGTCGCCGATTTTTTTTATAAGAGTATTTTCAATGAACATGTGTATATCTTCTTCTCCGCCAAATGGAGGCGTCATTGTCTTTAGTTCTTCAAGAGCCTTAATGATTTTTTTTGCTTCTTTAGCGGGTACAATCTTAGTATATGCGAGCATTTTTACGTGCGCGATACTGCCCGCGATGTCATAAGGCATTAGCCTATGGTCGAAAGACAGCGACTCGGTAAATCTCTCGACAAGAGGACTCAATCCTTTCTTAAATCGTCCGGACCAAAGCTTTTTAGTCATAAAGTATTATTTGGTCTTAAATTTTCTTAGTTTTAATCTCAACGCGTTTAATCGTATAAAACCTTCGGCGTCTTTTTGATTGTAGACGCTGTCTTTCTCGAAGGTGGCATAGTCGGTGCGGTAAAGAGAATAGGGGGATTTTCTTCCCGCCAAAATACAATTCCCTTTATACAATTTTACCCTGGCTGTGCCGGTAACATTCTCTTGTGTTTTTTGGATCATTGATTTTAATAATTCCATTTCCGGTGAAAACCAGAAACCGTAATAAATGAGCTCGCTGAATTTTGGTACCAAAGAATCCCTTAGATGCATGACTTCCCTGTCCATTGTCAGTGACTCGACCGCCCTGTGCGCGAATTGAATAACGGTGCCACCCGGAGTTTCATAAACGCCGCGCGACTTCATTCCGACAAATCTATTTTCGACAAGGTCAACTCTGCCGATGCCGTGTTTGCCGGCAATTTTGTTCAGGGTATCAAGAAGCGTCGCGGGAGAAAGTTTTTTGCCGTTTACTGAAACAGGAATACCTTTCACGAAATCAATTTCCAAATATTCGGGTTTATTGGGCGCTTTTTCCGGGGAAACAGTCATCTGAAAAATATCTTCTGGCGGCTCGCTCCAAGGATCTTCCAATATGCCGCCCTCGTAGCTAATGTGAAACAAATTAGCGTCGCTAGAATATGGTTTACTTTTTGTCACTGGTACCGGTATGTCATGTTGTTTCGCGTAGTCTATGAGCTCCGTGCGCGAAGACATGTCCCATTCGCGCCAAGGCGCGATTATTTTTAAGGAAGGCGCCAATGCCATGTATGTCAATTCAAAACGTACCTGATCATTGCCTTTACCGGTAGAACCGTGAGAGACGTAAGGCGCTTTTTCTTTTAATGCTATTTCCGCTTGTCTCTTTGCGATAAGCGGCCGAGCGAGCGATGTTCCCATGAGGTAACTGCCCTCATATACAGCATTCGCTTGAATAGCCGGGAATACAAAATCTTTTACGAAAGGCTCACGCAGGTCCTCCACGTAGACTTTTTTAACGCCTAGTTTTAACGCTTTTTCTTTTACCGCTTCAAGATCTTCGCCCTGGCCAAGATCCGCCGTATAAGCGATAATTTCTAATCCTTTTTCAACCTGAAGCCAGCGCAAAATTACAGAAGTGTCCAACCCGCCCGAATATGCCAATACAACTTTCACGATGTCCTCCAATCTATTTGTTTGTGATTTTCATAAAATATAATATAATATCAGGACCTGACAAAATGTCAATCAATTTAGGTTTGTGTTATGGTTTGTGTTAACGCGCCTATAGCTCAGCTGGATAGAGCGTCGGGCTTCGAACCCGCAGGTCGTCCGTTCGAGTCGGACTAGGCGCGTTAACGTAAATTCCCGTCTAAGGTGTTTGGTATTTCTTTGCCTTTTTTAGCAACAGTGCCATTTCAGGTAGAAGCAAACCGTAGGGAAATTCCTATAGAATTGTGAAAACGAAATCAATTCCCTCCCTCTCCTTTTATAGCGTATTGCATTGCAGGGACATATATTTATAAAAAACTGGCATACTGCTTGCTTAAACTAGGAACAGAAGATTGAAGCAAAAATCGAAACCAAATAAGGGAGGGGGCTATGAATAGAAAAAAGTTGTTATTTGTTTTGGTGTTTAATGCTATTTGCGGTTTGTTTACTGTGGCCACTTTTGCTGATGATGCTAGCGAGTGTGCGAAAAACAGGGTTATTTTAAAATTAACACCAAAGGCTGCGGCAAAAAGCGCAGTTTATGAAAAGTTAGGGCATAGCGCGATATCAGGTGTTGCTTCTATTGATAATGTAGGTGTTAAAAAAATTAAAAAATTGTGCAAAAAAATTAAGCATCCTAATTTAGACAAAAATGGTAACTTATCTCGTACAATAGTGTTTGAAGTCCCGCAAGGTAGAGACCTGGCGGAAGTACTCATGGCGTTGTCCAATGATTCAAACGTGGAATCTGTGGAATTAGACGGGAGAGTGCGTGCAAGTTATATTCCTAATGATACGTATTACACGAGATATCAATGGTACTTAAATAATACCGGGCAGACTGGTGGCGTTGCAGGATGTGATATATCTGCTGAACAGTTGTGGGATAAGACTCAAGGGAATGATTCGACGATAATAGCGATTGTTGATACCGGTGTAGATTGGGATCACGAAGATCTTATTAGTAATATGTGGTCAAACGCAGATGAAATTGCGGGCAACAGTAAAGATGATGACGGGAATGGTTTTGTAGATGATGCGAAAGGTTGGGATTTTGTTAGCAATGATAGTGATCCTGATGATGACAAAGGCCATGGGACACATGTAGCCGGCATTGCCGCGGCAAAGGGAAATAATGGCAAAGGCGTCGCCGGTGTAGTATGGAACTGTAAGATTATGCCTGTTAAAGTCCTTGATAGCACAGGCAGTGGTTGGGACTCGGATGTGGCGGAAGGCATAGTTTATGCCGCTGACAATGGCGCGAAAATAATAAATTTGAGTTTAGGCGGACCAAGTGCTACTTCATATTGCCGAGATGCCTGTAGTTACGCGTGGTCTAAAGGATGCATTATCGTGGCGGCGAGCGGGAATGACGCCATGTCGAATTTTGAACAATATCCTGCGTGTTATCCGACAGTTATATCGGTTGGCGCTACCGATTCTAATGATTTAAGATACGTTAATAGTAACTATGGACCGAATCTTGAAATAACAGCACCCGGTGCTTACATTTGTTCAACCTATATGGGTAATGGTTATCGACTCATGACAGGTACCTCAATGGCAACACCTGTGGTTTCCGGATCGGCCGCTATGGTGTGGGCGATGAATCCTACCTATACAAACACACAAGTAAGATCAAAATTGCATGAGATCACAGACGATTTAGGTCCTGCAGGACGTGACGATGAATATGGGTATGGAAGAATAAATATCAGTAAATTGCTGATATCAACAAGCACTCCTCCTTCATTAACAGCAATAGGAAGTAAAACAGTTGCCGAAGGAAGTACACTGACATTTACTGTGACTGCGACAGATTCTGACGGAGACGCGATTACATACAGCGCGAGCGGTCTTCCAAACGGAGCAAGCTTTGATTCTGAAAGTCACACATTTACGTGGACACCTGATTATTCAGCATCAACCTCCAGCCCATATAAAGTGACATTTAATGTGTCGGATGGGAAAGACGTTGTAAGTGAGACGGTGTCAATAACAGTCACTAATGTAAATCTCTCACCGGTAACAGGCACAGTGACTCCGAGTTCTTCCGCGATAAAACCCGGAGTAGAAAGTACAATAACAGCGACATACACTGATCCGGATGGTTATTCAGATATTAAATATTGCTATTTTATGATAAACACGTCAACGAACACAAACAACTGCCTATATTTCTATTACAAAAGATCTACAAACACGATTTACATGAAATACAACAACACGAGTACATACTACAGTGGAGTGCTCGGTACTTCAGGTAAAGTTGAAAATAGTTACTGTTCTGTAAACTTAGCGAATACTCAGGCGACTTCGACAGGCACAACAGTAACACTGAAAGTAGCTTTTACACCAAAGAGCAAATTCACGGGCGCCAAGAATTTGTATTTAGCGGTACAAGATAATTCAGGCGTAACAGCAGGATGGAATAATAAAGGGACAGTGACAATCACGAAATAAGAAGTGTTGTAGGATTTAACGTTTCCTAAACACACCCCGACCATACAGGTTGGGGTGTGTAGTTTATTTAGGACTTGGTAATGTATAAAAACTAGACATAAATCAACAACGTGAGGTATAGGTCTATGTACTGCAATATGATAAAAATACGTGAAATTGGTATAAAAAATGCTGCAATAAGGAATAGGTTCATCGCAGATTATAGTGAAAAAAATGTAACCGCGTAGGTTGCTTTTGGAGGGAAATATAAAAAAAACGAAAAAGGTATTGATGTCGATAATACCGGTAGCGTTTATTGCTTTTGCAGTAATTGCATTGATCGGGTCGTTTGGGGTGACGACGCATAGTTGGGACTGGAAATGGGAGGATATTAAGGGCCCAAATTGTTGGGGAGCCATAGCGTCATCTTCTGACGGGACTAAACTTGCGGCAGGGGTTTGGCGAGGTAATATTTTTACATCAATAGATTCAGGAGAAACGTGGGTACCGTTACTGCAGACACAAAGCGCGGAATGGAATTCTATTGCCATATCAGATGATGGGACAAAGATTGCGGCAAGCGTTAGTCTTGGTTATGTATATGTTTCGACAGACTCAGGCGCAAATTGGACAACGTGCTTTTCGGATGCTGAAAGAAATTGGGTGTCTATTGCAATGTCGGCAGACGGTACTAAAATAGCGGCTTGCTGTAGTAATGGGCAGATTTATGTATCAGACGATTCAGGTAACAATTGGGTAAATAAAGCCCCGGTATCAGCATATTGGACTACTTTATCTATGTCCTCAGACGGTTCGACAATTGTAGCTATGTACGCAGACTGCTATTTTAGAGGGATTTATGTTTCAACTGATTTTGGTGAAGCATGGAATGTGCGCACACCATTCGACGTTTGTTATTCTTTGGCATCAACAATAGCAGTGTCGTCGGATGGCACAAAATTAGCGGTTTGCGGGAGCGGGTTTGTGATCACATCAACTAATTCAGGAGTAGATTGGTCAGATAAACACATGGATGGGGTCGGGTATTTTTCAGAAATTAAAACATCATCAGACGGGACCAAACTTGTGGCAAGAGGACTAGACGGCTATATTTATACCTCAACTGATTCAGGCAATTCATGGAAAAAACAAATTGGATCTGAAACTGCGCCATGGCAATCCATTGCTTCGTCTTCTGACGGGACAAAACTTGCGGTTTGCGCGGGATATAGTTACTCGTCTTCCAGCGGTGATTACATTTATACATCCACTGATTCAGGCAATTCATGGACTAAAAGACAAACTGCCTCAGGAGGGTATAGTTCGGCAAAAACATCATATGACGGAAATGTGATCGTCGCGACAGCATATGCTAAAACAGCTGTGTCAGGTGATTCTGGGAGTACGTGGACAGTATGTGATACGTTAGGAATGGGCTCAATCGCCGTATCAGGAAACGGGACAAAACTTGCCGGATGTAACGGTGCCTATGACAGTGGATGTATTTATATGTCAAACGATTTCGGAAATTCATGGTCAAAAGTAGATAGCGCTGAATCTACAAACTATAGCTGTGTTGCCTTATCATCAGACGGCATGAAAGTCGCGGCAAGTGTTGGAGGAGGAGATTGGGATTATGATATGGGCTATATTCATACTTCGGTTAATGGGGGAGCGGATTGGATAATACAATATGGATCCGGAAAGAAATTTTGGAGAGAAATTGCCTCTTCGGCAGATGGGACAATACTTGCGGCAATAAGCTATGGCGATTCTTGGGGTACTTTAAATCCGGACTATGTTTACTATTCGACTGATTCAGGAACAACATGGACGGCGTTTACTGAATTGGGGACAGCCTATTGGTATTCAATTAGTATGTCGGCCGATGGGCGAAAAATTGCGGTTATAGACGATGACTATAAAATATACACGATGTCGGGTTCTGGTGATGCATGGAGTGTGAATGATAGCGGTTTCAGTGGATATGTTGTAGCTCTATCCCCGGATGGAGCTACGATGGCCGCGGGTGCTGAAGATAAGTACCTTTATATTTATTCCGATTTATCCGGTGAATGGGTACAACAGACAAGTGCTGGCTGTAGAAAATGGCATAGTATAGCTTTATCATATGACGGCACCAAAATAGTTGCATGTGAAACCAGTGGCTTTATCTGGACCGGCACACTAACTACAACTCCCAACGAAATACCTGTCCTCACCGCGATCGGCAGTCAGACAGCGGCGGAGGGCGGTAAACTAGAATTTCTTGTATCCGCGACGGATGCGGATGGGGATAAATTGACACTAACAGCAGATGGACTACCTGCGACGGGATTAACTGAACCTGCTAAATTCACAGACAACGGAGACGGAACAGGGACATTTGCATGGACACCAAACTACACGGCGGCAACAAGTAGTCCGTACAAAGTCACATTCACAGTATCCGACGGAGAAGACAGCGTAAGTGAGGCAGTATCAATAACGGTAACAAACGCAAACGCAGTACCGAGTGCGGGGACATCCACATCGGGGACAATAAAAACCAACGAAGAAAAACTAATAACCACAACATGCTCTGATCCTGACGGCTACGCGGACATGAAACACGTAAAGGCATTAATAAACAAAAGTAAAACCATGACAAACGCGTGCTATTTGTATTATTACAACTCCAAGTTATACATAAGAGACGACACAAACACAAGCTGGCTTGGCGGATACGCACCCGGTACAGATATCACAGTGGAAAACAGCCAGATAAAATTAAACTGTAAAGCATCGAAAGTCACTGGATCAGGAAGCGATCTTTCAATCACATGGGCAGTAACATTTAAAGACACATATACCGGTACTATGAACGTATATCTAAATGTTGAAGACACCGCGAAAGCGGGTACAGGCTGGGTGACAAGTACAGGAACGTACACCATATCGTCAAACAGCGCGCCTATAACAGGAACAGTAACACCGTCATCAGGAACAGTAAAAGTAGATGAGGAAACCCTAATCACAACAACATATTCCGATGCCAACGGCTACGCGGACATGAAATACGTAAAGGCATTAATAAACAAAAGTAAAGCCATGACCAATGCCTGTTATCTCTACTACTACGATTCTAAGCTTTACATAAGAAACGACGCAAATACAAGCTGGCAAGGAGGATACACACCCGGGACCGACATAACAGTAGAGAATAGCCAGGTAAAACTGAATTGCGCAAAGAGTACAGTCACAGGATCCGGAAACGATCTTTCAATCACATGGGCGGTAACATTCAAAGACACGTATACAGGTTCAAAGAAAGTCTATCTCAGTGTCGAAGACAAGTCAAAAGCAGGAACAGGCTGGGTTGATACAGGGGCAATAGTGACGGTGGAAGCGTAAAAAGGGAGCGTTGTATTGCATGTTTAGCATGTTTTGTGGTGGAAGTTTACTTGTGATTACGTTATAATGAGGCACCGAGGATTTATTCATGAATAAAAAATATTTTCAAGCAACATCCTTAAGAGATTCCGAGGATTATAAATTTTGGAAAGACAAAACGTATCTTCAGAGATTAGGCGCTTTAGAGTTTTTAAGGAGGACAATTTTTAATTATGATCCATCTTCCGAAAGACTTCAAAGAGTTTTTACTATTACTGAACTCAAAAAAAATTGAGTATTTGGTGATAGGTGGATATGCCGTGGCTTTATACGGATATCCAAGAACTACCGGTGATATAGATATTTGGATAGCGATTTCAGAACAAAACGCGGAAAGAATTGTTAATGCGCTAAGAGAGTTCGGTTTTAGTGTACCCGAATTAAATAAAGAACTATTTTTGGAAAAGAAAAAGAACATCAGAATGGGTATGCCTCCATTAAGAATAGAAATTCTGACATCCATAGATGGAGTAGAATTTGATGACTGCTACCGCAAGAAGAAGACGTTTAATGTGGATGATGTTGAGATACAATTCATATCGCTGGAAGACCTGAAGAAAAACAAAAAAGCAAGCGGCAGGCATAAAGATTTGGATGACCTTGAACATTTGGAAAAGTTATAGCATAAAAAACTTGCTGAAGGCCTAAGATTATACTAGTTCCTTTCTATAATTCCCGTCTAAGGTGTTTGGTGTTTCTTTGCCGCTTTTTACTGAATTGGTTATGTCTGATATTTCCTGCGGGGAATATTTCCTGTATAAAAAGTCAATCCGAAAGCGTTTCTGTCCGATTTTTAGGAAATCATTTAAGTATTGCGACCAGGAAAATGATTTTTCATTTAGTACGAGCGTTTCACAGTGCCCGGAGTTAATCGCGTGAAATTTGTCTTTTTCTCTGTTTTCGAAAACCATATTAGTGAAGCCGCATTTTGAACGGCCGAAACATTTTTGATGAACGGAGGTGTTTACGCAATTTGCCGAATAAAACCAAATTAGGTTGCTATAAAGAATTACAGAAACACTGTTTTTTACCGAAGGTAAAAAACACGCAATATCATTTTTTGACAATTCAGGAGACAGGGTGCAGGTTGAGATTCCTAAATCTTGCAGAGATTTTACGGACCATTCGTTTAAGGCAAATAGCGGATAGTCGCTTGAAATATTAATGCCGTTTTTGGGTAGAAGAGAAAGGCCTGACAGATTTGATATCTCAAAATTTTTATATCCGGCATTCAGAAGAAGGCTGATGGCTTCGGCGTATCGAGGCGCATATTCCCGCCGGATTATTACGGGTAGGGCAAAACGTACTTTGTTTTTTTCGCCGGACAATTTGTCGGGTACAGAGTGAAATTCTTCAAGAATATTCCGTGACAATTCTATAATTAGCTCATCCGACACGGGTAGAGCGTTGTCGATATATTCGGGCCTGTCGATTTTCACTGAAAATCTGGTGTTTTCTATCTCTTGGGAGACGTCTATTTTGGGGACAAGATTTTCTGTGACAGTAATGGTGTTGTTCGCAACATCCGTAAGTTCTTTAAAGAAATCCCTTCGTATGGAATTTAGTTCCTTGGGTGGAATAAAAATATTTTTCTTTGCAGTGACGTCGAGATTTTCTAATTCAAACGGTGTGTCTCCAAGACGTGAAAAATAGCCGAAAAATATTTTCTTTGAGTCAGCCGGATTTTTGCTTTCATGAATATTGACAGGATATTTTTTTTCCAAACCCTTCGTTTTTAAAATAAGTGAACTGTTTTTTGCCACTATAGAAAGATTCACAGGAATTTTTGGCTCCGGTAGTTTTGGTGTTTGAATCTTGTATTCTCCGGCGAGAGAACTCTTTGAGCTTAAATAAATATCACTGCCAGGCTGTACTCGGTGTTCGGTCCCCACCGATAATAGAGTTTTTTCAGTGACCTGAAAAATATGTCTGCCTTTTGCGCGCATTTCACGTATAGAAAATCCTATGGGAATATTATCTCTTGGCCCCATGACAGTAAGCCCGTCATAGTTTTCTAGAGGCATTGAAGTGACGAAGGAAATGTATCCGCCTTTGCAATCTATAACCTTTCCTATGTGCTGTCCCAAATGCCCCGGGTAATTTATGTTTGTTATGATGTCTCCGAAATTTCGCGTGGGCACAGAAGATGTGTCCCGGCTGAAAATAGTTTTCAACGTTTTGCGGACGGATTCTATGTCCAGATCCTTTCCGTCGAGAATCTGCCTATAAAAATTTGTGACATAGGCGACGTAAAGATGGCTCTTTAATCGTCCTTCAATCTTAAAGGCGTTTACGCCGATGTCGGTTAGTTTTTTTATATCTTCGAATGCCGCTAGATCGAGCATGCTGAAGAAGTAGCCGTTTTGTTTTTCTTCCGTGAGGTATCTCTTGCGGCATGGCTGGGCGCATTGGCCACGGTTTCCGCTTCTTCCCCCGATAAGGCTTGAAAAAAGGCACAGTCCGGAAAATGAATAACATCTTGCGCCGTGAATAAACACCTCCAGCTCAAGTTTTGAGTTTTTTCTTATTAAGGCAATTTCGTCGAAAGTTAGTTCTCTAGCTAGGATGACTCTCTTAGCGCCCATTTCTTCGGCCTGTTTAACTCCATCCAAATTGTGAATCAGCATCTGTGTGCTGAAATGAAAGGGTGTTTTC
>Ga0233425_10008067_pt1 | contig 14266 bp, 15 predicted proteins | sample Watercolumn_Towu_2_FD_181712 | JGI IMG/M metagenome (GOLD analysis project Ga0233425, IMG submission 181712) | Freshwater microbial communities from Lake Towuti, South Sulawesi, Indonesia - Watercolumn_Towuti2014_140_MG | ecosystem: Environmental > Aquatic > Freshwater > Lake | place...
CACGGGCCGCTGCGCGACGCGCTCCTCGCCGAGCCGGACCTCCAGCAGATCGTGGAGCGGCCCGGCGGAATTGTTCTCGACCGTCGCGACGCCGCGCACCAGCGAGCCGCCCGTGGCGAACTGCGAGCGGAAGGCGATGTTTTTCACCGAGCCGTTCACCGCGGCGAGTTCGTCGGTGCGCACGACGACGAGCTTCGGGCTTTTCGATTTCCAGTCTGCGTTGAACACGGTGTTCGCGTCGAACCGCCAGCCGGTTTCCTGGTTGTCGGTGATCAGGAAAACGAGCCGGATGCCTTTCTCCGACTTAAGCACGATGCGCCGCGCCTCGCGGAAGCCGGCGGAGAAATCCGTGCGCGCCTCGTTGGGCTGGATGGACTCGACGGCCTGCCGCGCCATCTCGTGCTTTACCGTCGGCTCGGCGATGAGATTGTCGGCGCGGTCGCTGACGGCGATGACCGCGACCTCGTCGTCGGGCTTGAGGTCGTCGAGGATCGCCAGCGCCTGCCGCTTCGCCAGTTCCAGCCGCGTCTGCTCGCCGGCGCGGTAGGTCATGCTGAGGGAGTTGTCAATCAGCAGCACCACCGTGCGCGGGACGTTGCCGCCGAGGAAGCGCGACGCTTTTGCCGAGATCACCGGCCGCGCCGCGGCGAGGATGAGCAGCGCGAAGATCAGGCAACGCAGAAAGAGCAGCAGCAGGTTCTCAATGCGCGAGCGGCGGGTGGTTTTCGCCGAGATCGCCTTCAGGAACCGCAGCGTGCTGAACGGAATCTGCACGACGCGGCGGCGCTGGAGCAGATGGATGATGATCGGCGCGGCGACCGACAGCAGTCCCCAGAGCATCCACGGCGACTGGAAGCTTCCGAGAATGGTTTGGAAGAGCGCGCTCATCAGAGGGACATCTGCCGGCGTTCGATGAGGTATTGGTGGACGAAATCCTCGAAGGTCTGCTTCGTTGAGCAGAGGCGGTAGTCCACATTGAGCACCTGGCAACGCTCGCGGGTATGGTTGACAAACTCCTGCAACGCACCCTTGTAGGCGAGTTGCGCGGCGCGCGGGTCGAGTTCGAGCCGCTCGTCGGTTTCGAGGTCAATGAACTCCGCCACGCGGTCCACGTCCAGTTCCAGTTCCATCGGGTCGAGAATCTGCATCACGATCACGTCGTGCATCTTCTTCTTGAAGTGGGCGATGGCGTTGAACACTTCCTCCGGCTCGTCGAAGAGGTCGCTTAGAATGACGATGAGCGCGCGGCGGCGGATCATCTCGGCGAGGCTGTGCAGCGCGTAACCAGTCTTCGTATGGCCGCGCGGGCGGTTCTCCGCGAGCCGCTCGGCGATGGTGCGGAGGTGCCGCGTGCCGGTGCGCGTCGGGACGTGCTGGCGGATTTCGCTGTCGAAGATCGTCAGGCCCAGCCCGTCCTGCTGCCGCGTGGTGACGTAGGCGAGCGCGGCGGCGACGCGGCAGGCGTAGTCGTATTTCGTCGGCCGCTTGCCCGACTGGAACGCCATCGAGCCGGAGCTGTCGAGGATGATCTGCACGCGGAGGCTCGTCTCCTCCTCGAACTGCTTGATGTAGTAGCGGTCCGTGCGGCCAAGCACCTTCCAGTCAATGTAACGGAGGTTGTCGCCCTTGACGTATTGGCGGTAGTCGGCGAACTCGACGCTGGAGCCTTTGAGCGGGCTTTTGTGCATGCCGCTGCGCGAACTCTCCACCACCGACCGCGCCCGCAGCACGAACGTGTCGAGCTTGCTCATCTCCTGCGGCGTCAGGAAGTCGGTGATGGCGCTGCCCTGTTCCATGATCAGAAGTTCACCATGAAGAATTGGTCCAGCGCGGCCATCAACGCCCAGCGGTCGCCGATGAACGCGAGCATGTTGCCGCCGATCAAACCGCCGGGTTGCAGCGTCGCCAGCAACACGTCCGTGCCAGCCGCGCGAAATTCCAACGCCGTGCCGCCGCCGATGCTGCGCGGCGCGATCTTCCACGCCGCCGCCGGCGGCGTGCGTTTGCGGACGACGTCCTTGAACGTCGCAAGCTGCGGAAACCGCGTCGGGCCGATCTGGTAACGCTGGTTGATGTGCCGCTTCAGTCCGCCGGGCGTCACTGGTTTGTAAACCCACGGTTGCCCCCACGGGTCCTTCTGCGCCGCTGCCGGGATGTCCTCCGTCACCGCGTCGAGCGATAGCGGGAAAGCGACGTTGTGGCGGTAGTAGCCCAGCAGCGCCGCATCAATCTCCTGCATCTGCACCCGTGCCAGCCAAACCCGCGACAACTCGCGCACGGCGTTCACCACCGCCTCGTCACCCTCCTGCCGCGCGCTTTGCTCCAATTCCGCGCGCCAAGCCGATTGGGGTGCGCCGGAAATCATTTGCCAGTAGAGCTTCTGGAACTTAAGCGCCGGCAGCAGCTTCTTCGGTAGGCTCTTGACCGCGGTGTCGAGCGCGTCGAGTTGAAACTTCAGCGTTGTCTCATTCAGCGGTTGTGTCTGCGCCGGCCAGACCTCCGCCGCCAGCACCGGCCATGCGCCGGCGAGCCACGCTGCCGCCAGCGTCCCGACCCATCGTTTCCGAACGGCATTCATGTTTGAATTGAAACTTCACTTCATCGCTGCCTCGATCAACTCCAACCAGAGGTGCAGGATGAGTGTGTGTGCTTCTTGGACGCGCGCGCCGTCGGGGCTGGCAATGACGATCTCGTGGTTGGCGCGGCCCGCGGCCTTGCCGCCGCTCTTGCCGAGCATCGCGACGGTGACCATGCCGCCACGCTTGGCGGCGTCGAGGGCGTTGAGGATGTTCGCCGAATTTCCGCTGGTGGAAAAGGCCACGAGCACATCGCCCGCGCGGCCGAGCGCCTCGATCTGGCGTGAGAACACTACGTCGAAGGAAAAATCGTTGGCGATGCAGGTCAGGGCGGTGGCATCGCAGTTGAGGGCGACGGCGGCGAGCGCGCGGCGGTTGCCTTTGTAACGGCCGACGAGTTCCTCCGCGAGGTGCATCGCGTCGGCAGCGGAACCGCCGTTGCCGCAGGTGAGGATTTTACCGCCCGCCAAGAGGGCGCGGATCATGGCGTCGCCGCTGGCGCGGATGGCGGCTTCGTGATTGAGGACGCTGGCGGTGACGCGGCTCGCGTCGGTGATGAGGTCGGTCAGGTTGACTTGCATGGCGCGGATGTTGGCTGGCGAGAGAGGGAGCGTCCAGCAAAAGTTTTCGGAAGAAAAAGCAGGCCGCGAAACGCGAAAGGTAAACACCCCGGACGGTTTTCGCGTCTCCCAGCCGACGTTCAAAGACGGCCGGTTTGGAAAGAGAGGCGTGAACTTCACCGTTGCTTCGCGGCGGCAAGACCGTAAAGTTCGGCGGCGAAGCATTCATAAGAACACGGCCATGCTCAAATTGTTGTTGCTCGCGTTCGGTGGCGCCATCGGCACGTTGGCGCGCTACGGACTGAACGGCTTGGTGTCGCACAGTCAAGGCAGGCACGCGGCGTGGACGGTCGCGTTCCCTCTCGGCACGATGCTGGTCAATGTTAGCGGCTGCTTCCTCATCGGGTTCCTCGCGACCGTCTCCGGTCCGGCGATGGGCCGCGCGTGGCTCAAGCCGGAATGGCGCGACTTCTGGCTGATCGGTTTCTGTGGCGGCTACACGACATTTTCCAGCTACGGCCTGCAAACGCTCAACCTCGCCCGCGACGCCGAATGGCTCTGGGTCGCCGCGAACATCATCGGCTCGAACGTCCTCTGTCTGCTGGCGGTCTATCTCGGCCGCGTCTGCGCGCTTTGGTTGCAAAGGACGTGACATTACGGATTACGCGTTACGCATTACCCCCATGAAACTCGAAGGCGAAGGCACCCTGTTGCGGATCTTCATCGGCGAACTCGACAAGTGGCACCACCAGCCGCTCTATGAAGCGATCGTGCTGCGGGCGCGCGAGCGCGGCCTCGCCGGCGCGACGGTGTTGCGCGGGCCGATGGGTTTCGGCGCTCACTCGCGGCTCCACACGGCGAAGATCCTCCGCCTCAGCGAAGATCTGCCGGTGATCATCGAGATCGTGGACAAGGAGGAGAAAATCCAGGCGTTCCTGCCGGAACTCGACACGATGATCAGCGACGGTCTCGTCACGCTGGAGAAAGTCCGCGTCATCACCTACCGCGCCAAACCGGCGACGTGACTCGATCTTGTCCGATGAAACCGCTCTGTCTGAAAGCCTGCGTCACGCTCGTTTGTCTGGCCGCCGCGACATCAGCGGTCGTTGAGCCGGCCCGTGGCCGCACTATCCTGCTGGTGGACGACCACGATGTGCTCTACCGCTCCGGCACGGTGCGCGTGCTGCATCCGGCGACGCGGCATCCGAAGAACCCGCTCATCCTCCAAGACAAGCCGTGGGAGGTCGCCATCGCTTGGACGAGCATCCATCGCGATGCGAAGACGGGGAAGTATCAGTTGTGGTATCAGGCCTACGCCGGCAAGCGCGCGGGTGACAAACGGCTCGAATGCGTCGTCTGCTACGCGGAGTCGGACGACGGCGTGAAGTTCGTGAAGCCGGAACTCGAGTTCCATCCGTTCAAGGAGTTCAAGAAGACGAACATCGTTCTAATCGGTAACGGAGGCTATGGCGACCGCTACTGCAACTCGGTGCTGGTGGATCCGAACGAGAAAGACACGTTGCGGCGATACAAGATGGCCTACTACGATTGGTTCGTCGTCGAGGGGCGCGAGTATCCCGGCTTGCACGTGGCGTTCTCGCCGGACGGCATCCGCTGGACCAAGCACCCGCAGGGGCCGCTCTACCGCACCTCGTATGGCGCGCGAAGCCAGCCGCCGCCGTTCGCGGACGAGGATGGCTACAAGGAATCGCCCGGCAAGAACAACACCGTGCGCAAGACATGGAACTATCCGCTGACGATGGCTGACGCGGTGGATGTGTTCCGCGACCCGGCGAGCAAAGCGTTCGTCATCTGCGGCAAGGTATGGATGGACGCGCCGGACGGCACAGGGGCGTGGAAACACGGCATGGGCCGCATCGAGAGCAGGGACTTCCTCCATTGGTCGAAACCGGAGTTTCTTCTCGGCCCGGATGATCAGGACGCGCCCGAGACGGAGTTCCACACGTCGCCGGTGTTCTTTCACAGCGGCCGGTATTTCTGCCTAAACCAGATCCTCAACCGCCGCGCGAAAGGGGCGATTGACATTGAGTTGATGACGAGCCGCGACGGACGCGCGTGGGAGCGGCCGTTCCGCCAGCCGTATTTCCTGGCGCGCAGCGAATCGGGCCGGTTCGACAGCCGCTCCATCTTCAGCAACTCGACGCCGGTCGTGCTCGATGATGAGATCCGCTTTTACTACGGCGCCTACAACCAGTCGCCCATTGGCGGCGTCCGCGCCGAGACGGGCCATCGCAGCGGCGTCGGCATGGCTTCGATTCCGCGCGACCGGTTCGCCGGCATCCGTCCCGCAGCGAAGAGCGACCAGCCCACGCTCAAGAAGCCGCTTGAGAACATCGGCCAGGTCACGCTCAAGCCGCTCGATCTGCGCGGCTACCGCGAGATCACCCTCAACGCCGACGCGCGGGACGGCAGCATCCGCGTCGAACTTCTCACCGAGAATGGCTATCGCGTCCGCGGCTTCTCGAAAGACGACGCGGCGCCGATCCGCGGCGATTCGTTGCGACATCCCGTCTGCTGGAAAGACCGCGATCTCGCCGCGCTTCCACCCGGCCGTTACATGCTGCGCCTGCATCTGGACAATGCCGTGGTGTTCGCCGTGTATCTGCCATGACCTCCCGCGAACGCATGCGCGCAGCGATGACCGGCGGCCGGCCCGACCGAGTGCCGTTCTTCCCGTGCATCTTCACCGACCACGCCTGCGTCGCGCTGGGCCACATGTTTGAGGAGGCGTTGACCGATCCGCGGCTCGGCGTCCGCTGGATGGCCGAGGTGGGCTTCTTCTACGGCTGCGATGTCGTGCGCGTGCGCGCGACGCCGGAACGCTCGTGGTTTGAGGAGAAAGAGGTGTGGCCACACGAGGGCAAACTCGCCCAAGTGGACCGCCGCACCGGGCGGGTGGACGGCTACTTCGATGTGCAAGGCGGTGGGCAGTTGATATTGCTCACTCCACCGCCACCCGTGCGCGCCATCGAGCAGATCGAAGCCATCGCGTATCCGTCGGCGGACCAGTTACTGGCGACCGGCTGCCTCGACACGGCGCGAGAGATGGCCCGCGAGGCGCATGAGCGCGGCTTGTTCGTCGTCGGCATGGCCGGCGCGCAAACCATCAACACGCTGGTCGCCCGCGTTGGCAGCAGCGAAGAGGCGTTGATGCTGATGGCGACCGAGCCGGCGTTTGTTCACCGCATGTTCCGCATGGCCACCGACGCCTCCATCGAAATGATTACCGCGTTCGCGCGCATCGGCGTGAACTGCGTCTATATCGGTGATTCCTACGCGTCCGGCAGCGTCATCTCGCCGCAAATGTATCGCGAGTTCTGCGTCCCCGCCTACCGTCGCGCTGCCGACGCCGCGCATGCGCTCGGCTTGTTGGTCTATAAGCATTGCTGCGGGAACTACAACCCGCTCCTGCCGTTGATGGACGGCAACCATCTCGATGGCATGGAGGGCTTGGATCCCACGAGCGGCATGACCGTCGCCCACACGCGCGAGGTCACGGGCGGCCGGCTTTGTCTCATCGGTGGCGTCAGTTGTCTCAGCCTCCTGCAAGCGCGACCCGACCAGGTTTACGCCGAAGCGATGGACTGCATCCGCGCCGGTGGCACGGACGGGCGATTCGTCCTCGGCAGTGCCTGCGCCGTGCCGCGTTACACGCCCATCGAGAATATGCAGGCCATGGCCCGCGCGGCGATAGACTCCGCCAAACTGCGCCCATGAAAACGAACCTCATCGTCACCTTCGCGATGGCCGCCACGCTCGCCGCCGCAACTCCGCAGCCCCCGCTCGACTTCGGCGCGACCAACACCTACAACGCCATCACCATGCCCGACGGCGCGCTCGAATCGTTTCACCGCCGCGCTCTCGGCGGACACGTCCGGATTCTCCGCCAGCGATCCACCGACAACGGCCGCACGTGGAGCGGGCCGGACACGCTGCTCAACCTCTCCGTCGAACCGTGGGGCGGCCCGATGCTGTTGCTCGACCGCGACGGCGAGTTGCATTTCGTCATCTCCAAGGTCCGCGGCGACGGACGCAAGCCGAACGTGGACCGGTTCATTGACCTCTATCATCTGCGCTCCACCGACGGCCGCACGCGCTGGACCGAGCCGCGGCGCATCTACGAAGGCTACTGCGGCTCGCTCCAGGGCGTCTTCCAACTCAAGAGCGGCCGCATCATCGTGCCGTTCGCCGACTGGCTGCCCGGCGTCCGCACCGCGCCGCCGACCGGGCCGAGCGTGACGACGTGCGTCTATTCCGACGACGGCGGCAAGACTTGGCAGCGCTCGCCCGCCAAGCTCACCGCGCCGTGCCACGACGGCTTCAACGGCGGCAACTACGGCGCGTGCGAGCCGACGATCCTCGAACTAAAGGACGGCCGCGTCTGGATGCTCATCCGGACGCAGGACGGCTTCCTCTACGAGTCGTTCTCCAACGACGGCGTGAAATGGTCCGAGGCGAAACGCTCGCGTTTCCATTCCTCGAACTCGCCAGCGTTCCCCGTGCGCCTGCCCGACGGCCGCATCGTCGTCTTCTGGAACAACAGCGAGATGCCGCCGCGCGTCGGCAAGGACGGCGTTTATGGCGGTCGCGACGCGCTCCACGCCGCCATCTCCGCCAACGAGGGAAAGACGTGGCGTGGCTTCCGCGAAGTCTATCGCGACCCGACGCGCAACGTTTCGCCGCCGAAGGACGGCGACCGCGGCACCGCCTACCCGCACGCCAGCGTGACGAAGGACGGCAAGATTCTCCTGGTCACCGGCCAGGGCGCGAATCTCCGCCACCGCCTCCTCATTGACCCCGACTGGCTGCTGGAGACGGAACAAACGGAGCGGTTCGACAATCTCGACGCGTGGCACGTCTTCAAAGGCTTCGGTCCCGCGCAGCGTTTCTGGCGCGACCGCGTCCAAGGCCCGCAACTCATCGCGCATCCTGACAAACCCGGCGCGAAAGTCCTCCACATCCGCCGTCCCGACGACCGCGACGCCGACGGCGCGGTCTGGAATTTCCCCGCCGGCCAGAGCGGCAAGCTCACGCTGCGCCTGCGCGCGGAAAGGGATTTCGGCGACGGACAGATCAGCCTCACCGATCGTTTCTTCGACCCGTGCGACGATGCTGGCGAGAAGCAAGCTGCGTTTACGTTTCCCATCGGCAGGAACCTCCAACCCGGCCAATGGCACAAGTTGAAATTCGCGTGGAGCAAGACCGAATGCGCCGCCACGCTCGACGGCAAGCCCTCTACCACACTCGCCTCTCGTGCGCCCGCTCCGAACGGTCTGAGTTACCTGCGCCTCCGCTCCACCGCTCCTGCCAAGGATCCGGCCGGCTTCCTGATCGAATCGGTGACGGTTGAGGTTCGATAAACAAAACCGTCACCGCTTCTTCAGCGACACAGCAATGCCGGAGGTTTCCATGTTGATGAAGAGTGTCTCCAGAGCAGGATTGCTCGCGATCGCCTTCACGTAGCGCGGGTCGGCCATGCGCTGGGTCATGTTGTGCGCGACGACCAGACCGCCGGGGCGGACCAGCGGCAGCAGCTTGTTGAGGTAGTCGAGGTAGCCTTCCTTGTCGGCATCGAGGAACAGCAGGTCAATCGGCTCTTTGAGCTTCGTGACGGTTTCGTGCGCGTCACCGAGCACCATCGTCACCATGGACTCGACGCCGGCGCGCTTGAAATTCTCGCGGGCCTTCGCGCTCCGGTCGGGGTCAATGTCGAACGTCGTCAGCTTGCCGCCGGTGCTGCGCAGCGCGAGGCAGAACCAAGTGCCAGAGTAACCGACCGAGGTGCCGATCTCGACGACGTGCTTGGCACCGATGGACTCGGTGAGCACGCGCAGGATGCGGCCGTCCTGTTCCGGCACGGTCATGTTGCCGCGGCGCTGGTTGGCGTTGATGTCCGTCAGCACGGCGAGGATCTTCTTCTCCGTGTCGTCCTTGGGGAGAGTGGAGGCGGTGAAGGCAATGCCGCCTTGCGACGGCGGCGGGCCCTTGGGGCGAGGTTGTTGCGCGCTGGCCGTCCACGTCATCAAGGTGAGGGCCAGCAGAACGGTGAGGGATTTGTTGTGTGTGTTCATGGTTCTACTTTCTCTGCGAATTCCACGGCGCTTCGGCGCTGACGTCCACGAGTTCATAGCCGCCGTCGCCGACGCAGGGCGAGAGCACGACCAGCAGCTTCGCCGTCTGCGTGCCTGTGTTGAACGACGCGTGGACGACGTTCGGCGGGATGAAGACCGCGTCGCCGGGCTTGAGCGTGCGGTTGCCGGTCTCCAGCCACTGCTCGATTTCGCCGGCCATGACGTAGATGACTTCCTCCTGGCGCGGATGTTTGTGGAAGTTGTGGCCGAAGCCCGGCTCCAGCTTGACCTCGATCTCGCAGATCTGTCTGGCCGCGTTGGCCGAGGGACGGCTGATCCAGCCCATCTGGCCCCAGTCGAGCTGGTCGCGTGCGATTTCTTTTCCGATGACGAACTTGCCGTTCATGGTTCAGCTCCTTTTCAATGCGAGGTCCTTGAAGTTGCGGGTCTGGCCTTCGATGGCCGGCTCGACGGCGAGCCGCTCGATGCTGCTCGCGCCGAAGAAGCCCGCGATGCCGGTCGTGTGCTCGAAGATATACTGCGCGTCCTGCGGCTCCGCAATCGGCCCGCCGTGGCAGAGCACGAGGATGTCCGGGTTCACCGCCACCGCTGCGTCGCGCATTGCCTGCACGCGCTTGGCCGACTCCGCGAGCGTCAACGCCGTCGTCGCGCCGATGGCGCCCTTGGTCGTGAGGCCCATGTGCGGCACGAGCACGTCCGCACCGGCCTTCGCCATCGCGCGCGCCTCGTCGGGGTTGAAGACGTAGGGACACGTCAACATGTCGAGTTCGCGCGCCTGGCGGATCATCTCGACTTCGAGGCCGTAACCCATGCCGGTCTCTTCGAGGTTCGCGCGGAACACGCCGTCGAAGAGCCCGACGGTCGGGAAGTTCTGCACGCCGTCGAAACCCATCGCCTTGAGTTCTTTCAGCAGCACGGGCATCAGGCGAAACGGGTCGGTGCCACAGACGCCGGCGAGCACGGGCGTGTTCTTGACGATCGGCAAAACTTCGCTGCCCATCTCCTTGACGATGGCGTTGGCGTCGCCGTAGGAGAGCAACCCCGCGAGGCTGCCGCGCCCGGCCATGCGGTAGCGGCCGGAGTTGTAGATGATGATGAGGTCCACGCCGCCGCGCTCGGTGAACTTCGCCGAGATGCCGGTGCCCGCGCCCGCGCCGATGATCGGCCGGCCCGCCGCCACCTGCGCCCGCAGCCGGCGCAACGATTCTTCACGAGGGATGAAGGGCATGTCGTCTTTCTCCTTAACGTTTCATCATCGCCAACAGCTTCGCCGCCATCGCCGCGGCGAAGGCCGGGTCGTTGATGTGCAGATCCAGCTCGATCAACTCCACCGGCGGCTTCACGTTCCGGCGCAGCGCGTCGAACAACGCCGCGTCCGCCGCTGGCAGATGGAACGGCTGGCCTTCGCGGTCAATCGCGCTCACGCCCCGCAACGGGATGAACATCGCCGTCGGGCCTTCGGCGGCGTTGAGCTTGGCGGCGATGATCTCGCCCAGCTTCGCGCATTCCTCCGGCGTCGTGCGCATGAGCGTGACGTTCGGGCTGTGTTTGTAGAGCGTGCGCTGTTTGAACCTCACCGGCACGGTCTCCATCGCCCAGAAGTTCACCATATCGAGCGCGCCGCACGAGACAACCTGCGGGATGCCCGCACGCGCCGCCGCTTCGAGCCGGTGCGGCCCTGCGCTGAGCACGCCGCCGACCAGTTCGTCGCACCACTCCGTCGTCGTCACGTCGGCGACACCGGCAATGAAGCCCGCTTCGATCAGGCTCTCCATCGAGCGCCCGCCGCTGCCGGTGGCGTGGAAGACCAGCACTTCGTAGCCGGCGCGCTCCATTTGGTCGCGCACGGCGGTGACGCACGGCGTCGTCACGCCGAACATCGTCGCGGCGACCAGTGGCTTGTCCTCGGCGCGCGGCACGGCTTGCTCCACCATGCCGCAGACCGCGCCGGCGGCGTTGGCAAGGATGCTGCGCGAGAGGCGGTTCAGGCCGGCGATGTCCACGACGGAATACATCATCGTGACGTCCTTGATGCCGACGAACGGCTGCACGTCGCCGGAGGCGAGCGTGGAGAGCAACACCTTCGGCACGCCGACGGACAACACGCGCATCGCCGCCGCGCCGATGCCGGTGCCGCCAGAGCCGCCCATCGCCAGCACACCGTCGAACTTCTTCTCGGCGTAGAGCCGCGCAGCGAGATTCGCCGCGCCGCGCGCCATCACGTCGAGCGCCGCGCCGCGGTCGTTCTTGGCGCGGAGCGCGGCGAGGTTGCCGCCGCCGGCCTCGGCGACCTGAGCCGCGTTGATGTCAGATAAGAATGATGGTTCTCCCGCAACGCCGACGTTCATCATCAACACGCGATGGCCGCGAGTAACGATCAAGTCGCGGACGTAGGCGTATTCCGCGCCCTTGGTGTCAAGCGTGCCGATGAGGAGGATTGTCTTGGCCATGATGGCTCAGAGCGGACGCACCCAGACGTTGCGGAAGCGCACGGGGCAATGATGTCCGGCGAAGCGCAGCGGGCCTTTGCTGATCTTCTGTTTGTATTGGGCGACGATGCGGTGGCCGGTCTCGCCGTGGATTTCCTCGTTCAGATGCACGAGCACGCCGTTGTGGAAAAGCGTCACGCGAGCGGGAAAAACTAGCTTGTCGCCGTCGAACACCGGCGCGGTGAACGCGATGTCGTAGGTCTGCCACTCGCCCGGCTTGCGGCACGCGTTGACCAGCGGCGGCTTCTGGCCGTAGATGGAGGCGGCCTGGCCGTCGGGATAGAGCTTCTCGTTGAAGGAATCGAAGATCTGGATCTCATAGAGGCCCATCAGCATGACGCCGTTGTTGCCGCGGTTGCCCCAGGTGGTCTCGAAGTTGGCCGGGCACATCCACTCGACGTGAATCTGGCAATTGCCGAACTCCTGCTTCGAGACGAGGCTGCCGCTGACCGCTTCGATGCAGCCGTCCACGACCTTCCAGGTGTTGGTCTGCCACTTGGAGAGATCCTTGCCGTCGAAGAGCACGATGGCATCCGACGGCACCGGCGCGGGCGCGGGCGCGGGGCCGGGGTTGATGCGCTTCGGCGCGGGGCGGTCGCAGTCGTGGACGAGCCAGCCATACCACGGCAGCTTGGGTGTGTCCTTGTAGCCGCACACGCCGGAGCCGTCCTTGGCGTGGGCCAGTTCGGCGGCGGGCGCATCAGCGGAAAACGCGAGGAGGAAGAATCCGAGGACGGACACCAGCGTGAGCGAGGAGAGTTTCTTCATAGGTGCGCGGATACTACGGTGTCGGGCGCGGTCGGGCAAGAACCGGATAACGTTTTTCATAGGCGGCTTGCCAGCAGCGGCGGTTGTGGCATACTGCGGCGTCGCCATTGGGCGGAGTAGTCATGCAAATGATTCTATCGTCGGAGTTCAAGCGCGGCACGGTGTTGATGCTGGACGGCGCGCCGCACGTGATCGAGCATTGCCACTCGTCGGGCGCGGCGCAGGCCAAGCCGAAGGTGCACGCGCGGTTGCGACACCTGAAGACTGACCGGGTGGTGGAGCGGCTGTTTGCCGACAACGAGCGCGCGACTGTGGCGGACCTGGAGACACGGCGGGTGCAGTTCAGCTACCACCAGGCCGACGAGTTCGTATTTCTCGACGCGGAGACGTTCGACGAGGTGGATATGACGGCCGAGCAGGTCGGCGAGCGGCGGTGGTTTTTGAAAGAGAACGAGGAATACAAGGCGATGTTTCTCGAAGGCCGGCTGCTGGACATCGTGCTGCCGGATCACGTCGCGTTGGCGGTTGTGGAAACCGCCGCGCCGCAGAAAGGCGGCTCGCAGGCGGCTTACAAGACGGCCAAGCTCGAAGGCGGCCTGGAGGTCATGGTGCCGCTGTTTATTGCGCCGGGCGAAGTCATCTGCGTGGACACGCGGGATCGGAAATATCTCGGGAAGGAAAACGTGGAATGAAGTTTTTGAAATGGATGCTCGTCATCGTCGGCGTGTTCGCGTTGCTGGCAGGAGGCGGGTTGGCCTTCTACGACGCGGGCGACTGGACGCCATTGTTCCGCGCCGACAAGGGCCAGTTGCAGGACGCGCCCATTACCGACATGATCACGGAGGACGACACGACGCTGTATGACGTGAAGTTGAGCAACGGCAAGGGCCGGCACGTGCTCTGCCGCGTCAGCATCCCGGCGACGGGCGGCAAGCGCGGCTCCTGGCCGGCTGTCGTCCTGCTGGCGGGCACGGAGACGGGCCGCAAGGCCATTGAAGTCATGCCGCGCCAGAAGAACATGATGATCATTGCACTCGATTACCCGCCGTCGCTGAAATTGGATTTCTCCAGTCAGGCGACGGCGTTCACGTCGGCGTGGGCGGCGCGCGAGGCAGCGATGCATATGGTATCCCACGTCCTGCTCGCGGGCGATTTCGTGGCGGCGCAGCCAATGGTGAACCCCGGCCGCGTGCTGCTGGCTGGCATCGGCCCCGGTGCGTTGATCTGCGCGGCCGCGGCGGCGGCGGACGAACACGACCACTTTTCCCACGTGGCGCTGCTCGCGGGCGGCGGAGGCATCGGCGGGCTGATTGAAGCCAACGCCCAGCGACTAAAGCTACCGCTGCCGGCGATGACGGCGGGGCACATCGGCGAGTGGCTGTTCAAGCCGCTGGAGCCGGTTCGCTACATCGAGCGTATCTCGCCCCGGCCGCTGACGATGCTCAACGGCAAAAGCGATGCATGGATGCCCGCTAGCGCCGCGCAGAAACTTTTCGACCGCGCGCGCGAGCCGAAGAAGATGATCTGGCTGAAAGGCGAGCGTTCGTTACCCGACGACAAGGCCCTTCTCCTCGACCTCGCCAACCGCGTGCTCGTCCAGTTGCCGGTGGCCGGAAGATCAAATCCCTTGGGCCTCTCCACCGACATGATGGGCCGATGAGTGCCGCCGCCTGTCGCCGGACTTGTCGTGTCGTCAAACCACCTACTGGCCCAGGATCTTCAAGAAAGACTGAAACGGGTTGCTGCCTTTGGCGCTCTCC
>Ga0233425_10008069_pt1 | contig 14265 bp, 14 predicted proteins | sample Watercolumn_Towu_2_FD_181712 | JGI IMG/M metagenome (GOLD analysis project Ga0233425, IMG submission 181712) | Freshwater microbial communities from Lake Towuti, South Sulawesi, Indonesia - Watercolumn_Towuti2014_140_MG | ecosystem: Environmental > Aquatic > Freshwater > Lake | place...
GCGACGGTAAGGGTAAAGCCGCCCTGTCCATTCGGCAACAGGCCGACCTCACAGGAAACTTCGATGTCATCGTCCGCCACTTTGTCTGCCTGATTGCGCGTAACGTGGATGACGGCATTCTCGAAACAAGCGGCGTAACCCGCCGCGAAAAGCTGCTCGGGATTCGTCGCCCCGCCCTTGCCGCCCAACTCCTTGGGCAGAGCCAGAGGCATGTCGAGAATGCCGTCCTCGCTCTTGATCGCACCACTGCGACCGCCATGGGCATGGACACGAGTTTTGTAGAGGTGGCTCATCGGTTCAATCCTTCTCTGGCGTCCTGAAAACTATATGGGTCTATTTACATTGTTTACAATTTAATTGTTATCAATTTTTTTCGTTTCAGAAGCGTGTGATCCAAAGGGATGTCGGATTGACGAGCGAACGCTTTGCGCCTTGAAAATCTCTCGATAAGACAGACGGATGGAGAGGAATGCCAATCTGATCGAAGCGCGGCCCAGCTTCGTCACCCACCTCGAATGCTCGCTCACCGGTGAGCTTTATCCTGCCGATGAGATTCACGGCCTCTCGGCAGCGGGCCGTCCACTGCTCGTGCGGTACGACCTCGACGCCATCGGCAAGCGGCTGCGCCGCGCCGATATCGAACAGCGTCCGACCGACATGTGGCGCTGGCGGGAATTGCTGCCCGTTCGCCGAAGCGAGGACATTGTCAGTCTCGGTGAGATCGAGACACCGCTCATTCCCCTCCCGCGCTCAGCCGGCGCAGCAGTCGTCGTGAAGGACGAAGGGAGGCTCCCCACGGGCTCGTTCAAGGCGCGCGGGCTCGTCATTGCGGTATCGATGGCGAAAGCGCTCGGAGTGACCCGCATCGCCATGCCGACCAACGGCAATGCCGGTGCGGCACTCGCCGCCTATGCGACGCGTTGCGGGATCGAGACGATCGTCTTCTGTCCGGAGGATACGCCCGAGATCAACGTTCGGGAGATCGCGATGCAGGGCGCCCGCGTCTGGCGCGTCAACGGCCTGATCGACGACTGCGGCGCGATCGTCGGCGAAGGTGCCCGGCAAGGTCGCTGGTTCGATTTCTCCACCCTCAAGGAGCCCTATCGGATCGAAGGCAAGAAGACGATGGGGCTCGAACTCGCGGCCCAGCTGGGCTGGGGATTGCCTGATGCGATCTTCTATCCGACCGGCGGCGGAACCGGCCTGATCGGCATGTGGAAGGCCTTCGACGAACTCGAAGCGCTCGCCTGGATCGGGTCGCATCGCCCGAAGATGTTCGCCGTGCAGGCCGCCGGCTGCGCGCCGATCGTGAAGGCTTTCGGCGACGGCGTCGAACATGCCGAGCGTTGGGAAGGCGCGCATACCGTCGCGGCCGGAATCCGCGTGCCTCGCGCGGTCGGCGACTTCCTGATCCTCCGCGCCGTGCGCGCCAGCGGCGGCCGCGCCATTGCCGTCGAGGACGACGCCACCCTCCAGGCCGTCGATGATGCTTCCCGCCAGGATGGACTGCTACTATGCCCCGAGGGCGGCGCAACGCTTGCCGCCTATCGTCTGGCGCTCGAGCGGGGCTGGGTCGCGGAGCACGACCGCACCGTCCTGTTCAATTGTTCGACCGGACTCAAATATCCGATGCCGCCGGCGCCACGGACATTGGACCGTACCAAAGCCATCGACTTCGACTCGCTCTGAAAAGGACCGCAGCCATGGACCGCCGCCTCTTCCTCGCCTCCCTTCCCGCCGCGGCCCTGGCGGCACCGGCCCTCGCCAGGCAGGCGACCGGTCCCCTACCGCCAGCGCCCCGCTGGCGTGATGGTGAAGACCGTTTCGACCGGAACGACGTCCATGCGGGCGATCGCCCGGTGGGTGCCAGCTTCGCCAGCCGCACCGCTGCCTATGGCATGTCGGGCGCGGCCGGCACCGCGCACCCGCTGGCGACCCAAGCTGGCATAGCCATCCTGCGCAAAGGCGGTTCGGCGGTCGACGCGGCTATCGCGATCAATGCCTGTCTCGGCTTTCTCGAGCCGACCTCCTGCGGCATCGGCGGCGATTGCTATGCGATGCTCTGGGACCCGCAGGCCAAGGCCGTCATGGGACTTGCCGGCTCGGGCGCTTCACCCCGTGCGCTCTCGCTGGAAACGGCCCGCGCGCGGGCGGTGAATGGCGCTCTGCCGCCGCTGGGTGCCGTCACGGTCTCGGTACCGGGCACGGTCGACGCCTGGGCGCTTATGCACCAGCGCTACGGCCGTCTGAAATGGGCGGAGCTGTTCGAACCCGCGATCGATCTGGCGACAAACGGAGCCCCCGTCCCCGACATAATCGCTTATTATATACGCCGCGCCCTGGTGAACTTCCGCAAACCGGGCAACGGCATAGAAGAAACAGAGAACGCGCTGCGGACTTGGTCCATGGGTGGCACCGGACCGCAGACCGGCAGCATCTTCCGCAACCCCGATCTTGCGCGCACCTATCGAATGATCGCCCAAGGCGGGCGCGACGTTTTTTACAAGGGCGAGATCGCGAAGACGATCGACGCCTATTTCCGGCGAATCGGCGGCTGGCTGCGCGCCGAGGACCTCGCCGCGCATAAGGGCGAATGGATCACCCCGCACAAGACCGACTACCGCGGCATCGGCGTCCACGCGCTCGGTGCGAACACGCAGGGCATCGCAACGCTCCAGATGCTCAACATCCTCGAAAATTTCGACATGGAGGGCGCCGGCTTCCAGTCGGCCCTGTCGATCCACCTCCAAGCCGAGGCGAAGCGCCTCGCCTATGAGGATCGCGCCCGCTACTACGCCGATCCGAACTTCTCGAAGATCCCGGTGGAGTGGTTGATCTCGAAGGATTATGCGACCCAGCGCGCCCGACTGATCCGGCCCGACCGCATCAATCCGGACGTCCGCCCCGGCCAGGCGCCTTCGCGCGGGGACACCACCTATTTCACCTGTGCCGACAAGGACGGGATGATGGTGTCGATGATACAGTCCAATTTCCGGGGCATGGGATCGGGCCTGGTCGCCGACGGGCTCGGCTTCATGTTCCAGGACCGGGGTCAGCTGTTCTCGCTGAAGGATGGCCATCCGAACATCTTTGCGCCGGGCAAGCGCCCTTTCCAGACGATCATCCCTGGCTTCGCGACGCGCGGCAACGGCCCGTGGATGAGCTTCGGCGTGATGGGCGGCGACATGCAGCCACAGGGCCAGACGCAGATCATCGTCAACCGCCGCGACTATGGTCTCGACGTGCAGGCGGCCGGCGACAGCCCGCGGTGGCATCATGAAGGCTCGTCGCAGTCGATGGGCGAGGATTCCCCCGGCCTTCCCGCGACGGGCCTGCTTCGTCTCGAAAACGGCGTCCCTGCCGCAACCCGAGATGGACTCCGGTCGCGCGGCTGGACGCTCGGGGAATCCGACGCCGCATTCGGCCGCTATCAGGCGGTCGAGCACCGCATGGACGGCCAGGAGCGCGTCTATGCCGCGGCGAGCGAGATGCGCGCCGACGGCTGCGCTCTCGCCTATTGACAGATCGGGCGGCTCCGGCCGCCCGGTCGATCAGATGCGAGCCTGTTCGCGATAGGCCTTGACGTCACGGCGCAGTTCGCCCGCGCACAGGAACAGCGCGAGGACGTTCGGGATGGCCATCAGGAAGAAGCTGCTGTCGATGATGTCGATCACGCGGCCGAGGTCGATCACTGCTGCCGGCGGCAGTGCTACGATGTAGAGGATCTTGTAGCTCCACTGCGCCTTCGGCCCGTGTCCGAACAGATAGCCCCAGGCCTGGAGACCATAGAAGCCCCAGGCGACCAGCGTCGAATAGGCGAAAAGCACGACCACGATCGCGAGCAGCAGCGGGAACCAGCTGGAGACATGTGCGAAGGCCGCGCTCGTGATCTCGATGCCCTTCAGGTTCGGATCGGTCCATGTTCCGGCGACGACCATCGCCAGCCCGCCGACGCCGCACACGATCATCGTACCCAGCAGGGGCTCCAACAGCGCCACCATGCCCTCCGACACCGGATGCTCGGTTCGCGCGAGGCTGTGCGCCATCACCGCCGATCCGACGCCCGCTTCGCTCGCGAACACGGCGCGACGCATGCCTGCCACGAAGGCTCCAACCGCGCCGCCAGCGGCGGCATCGAAACCCCACGCTCCACGCCAGATCGCAGCGAGCGCCGCCGGGATGGCATCGGCGTGCAGCACGAGAATGGCGAAGATGCCTGCCAGATAGACACCGACCTTCAGCGGCGTCAGCCGCTTCGACACCTCGCCCAGCCAGTGCGCCCCGCCGAGCGTCACCAGCGCGACGGCGAAGGCGAGGCCGATCCCGTACACCCACCCATTGGTGAAACCGGTGACGACGCTGACCTGCGCGAAGCTCTGGTTGACCTGCACCATCGGTATGGCGCCGAACAACGCGAAAAAGGCATAGAAACCACCGAGAACGAGGCCCAGTCGCGGCAAGCCGCGCCGCCCGAGCACCGCCTTCAGCACATACATCGGCCCGCCATGGACATGGCCATATTCGTCGGTGACGCGATATTTCAGCCCCAGCGTGACCTCAGCCATCTTCACCGTCATCGCGAACCATCCGATCGCGAACATCCAGAAGATCGCCCCTGGCCCGCCCATCGTCAGCGCAACCGCAACGCCTGCGATATTGCCCAACCCGATGGTACCCGACAGCGCCGTCGTCAGCGCAGCGAACTGGCTGACGTCGCCCTTCGCTTCACCTTCGCGCGGCTGGTTCCGCAGAATGCGGAACGCATGCCCGATGCAGCGGACGTTCGGAAACCCCAGCCAGACCGTGAAGAACAGCATCGGCACAGCCAGATACAGCACGACCAGCTCGATCTGGGTGCCCAGCAGCGGAATCTTGAAGAAGACCGCGCCGGTCAGCGCGTCGACGATCCGATTGAAACTCTCCATCACCGGACGCTAGCCCGGTTGTTCAATATTGTCATTGCCAAGTCCGCGCCCGGTCATTGCGATCGTTCGAAGCTTGGGGTTCGTCGCTCACCTGCGATCCATTCCTCGCCCGCCACCCTGTGAAGGGGGCCGCACATTTGCTTGTTGGAGGCGGATTGCCGGGCGTGACGGAGTTGGGGCGCGATGCTAGTGTCGCTCCATGGTTCCCCGTCTCGGCCCCCTCAAGCTCAAAGCACAGCTCTACGCGGGCGACGAGCCCGCCATCGGCCCCGGCAAGGCCGCGCTTCTCGAGGCCATCGACCGCGAAGGCTCGATTTCGGCCGCAGGGCGCGCGTTGGGGATGAGCTATCGCCGCACCTGGCTTCTCGTCGACAGTCTCAACCGCTGCTGGCAGGATCGCGTCGTCGACACGACTCCAGGCGGCGGACGGGAGAAGGGCGCCCGCGTGACGGACTTCGGACGCCGCGTCCTCCGCGCCTATCGCAACCTCGAACGCAGCCTGCTCGACGCCGCCGAAGGTGATGATTTCCGGGAACTGGCAGGCATGATGCGCAGAGAGCCACTGCCACCCGCGCACTGAAGGCTTGCCATATACCAACTGATATAGCATCCCGGCATTCAGTTTCGGGAGTTGTATCACGACAATGCGCCATCGCCTCTGTCTGGGCCTCATGCTGCTGTTCGGCCTGGCGGCATCTCCCGCGATCGCTGCCGAGACTACCGTTGCCGTGGCCGCTAATTTCACCGAGCCAGCGAAAGAGATAGCTGTCGCCTTCGCCCGGGCGACTGGCCACAAGGCGCAACTCGCCTTCGGCCCGTCTGGCGCCTTCTATACACAGATCAGCCACGGCGCGCCGTTCGAACTCTTCCTGTCGGCCGACGCCGAACGTCCTGCCAGAATCGAGCAGGAAGGACTGGGGGTCGCCGGCACGCGCTTCACCTATGCCGTCGGGAAGCTGGTGCTCTACTCGACCACCCCTGGCCTGGTCGATGGCGCGGGCGCCGTGCTACGCACGGGCCGTTTCCAGCGGATCGCCATCGCCGATCCGACTAGCGCCCCCTATGGACAGGCTGCGCTGGAGGTGATGCGCAAGCTGGGCGTCGAAGCCAGGCTGAAGCCGCGCCTCGTCACCGGCACCTCGATCGCCCAGGCCTATCAGTTCACCTCCACAGGCGCAGCGGAACTCGGCTTCGTGGCCCTGTCGCAGATCGTCGACGTGAAGGGGGGCTCGCGGTGGATCGTTCCCGCCCGCCTGCACCAGCCGATCGAGCAGCAGGCGATCCTGTTGAAGACTGGCGCCGACAATCCCGCCGCCCGCGCCTTCCTGAAATTTCTCCGCAGCGGCACCGCCCTGCGCATCATCCGCCGCTATGGCTATGCGCTGCGCTGATCGATGACGCTCGTTCTGCTGACGACAGTGGAGTTGGCACTGGTCACCACCCTGTGGCTCCTGCTGCTCGCCACCCCGCTTGCTTGGTGGCTGGCCCGATCGCAGCATTGGGCGAAGGAGATAGTCGGCGCGATCACTGCCCTGCCGCTGGTCCTGCCGCCCACCGTGATCGGCTTCTACCTGTTGATCGCCCTCGGCCCGGACAGCCCTTTGATGGCGTTGCTCCAGCCCTTCGGTGTCCGCACGCTGGCATTCACCTTCACCGGCCTCGTCATCGGCTCGATCTTCTATTCTCTCCCCTTCGCCGTGCAGCCGCTCCGTACCGCCTTCGAGGCGATCGGCGATCGGCCGCTGGAGCTCGCCACCACCATGGGTGCCGGCCCCTGGGACCGCTTCGTCCACGTCGCGCTTCCGCTCGCCCGGCGCGGCTTTCTGTCGGCATCCATCCTCGTCTTCGCCCATACGATCGGAGAGTTCGGCGTCGTCCTGATGATAGGCGGCAACATACCGGGCCGCACCGAAGTGCTCTCTACCCGCATCTTCCAGCTGGTCGAAAGCCTGCAATTCGGCGAGGCCCACCGCATCGCCGCCTGGCTGGTCGTTTTCTCCTTCGCGGCTCTTCTGGCGCTGCTGCTCGTCGACCGGCGCATCGGAACGCCCCGGCCATGACTATCGCGATCCGCCTGCAGGGCCGGCGCGGCCCGCGCTTTCTGCTCGATGTCGATATCGAGATCCCCTCGGCGGGCGTCACTGCGCTGCTCGGTCCTTCTGGTTCGGGCAAGACCAGCCTGCTGCGCGCGCTGGCCGGGCTGGATCGCCATGTCGGCACCATCCGCTTCGGCTCGGGAATCTGGCAGGACGACCGTCTCTTTGTGCGCACCGAGCGCCGCCGCATCGGCTATGTTTTCCAGGGGGAAGGCCTGCTCCCGCATCTCTCGGTCCGCCGCAATCTGGATTTCGCCGAACGGCGCGCGCCGGCGGGGCCCTTCGACCGCGACGAGATCGTCGGCCGGACAGGCATCGCCGCGCTGCTCGACGCAATGCCGCGCGACCTGTCGGGAGGAGAGATGCAGCGCGCATCGATCGCACGGGCGCTGCTCGGTCAGCCCCGGCTGCTGCTGATGGACGAGCCCCTGTCCGCGCTCGACACTCCCGCGCGCGGGGCTATGGTCGACTGGCTCGGTGACCTCCTCCCCCGACTCGGCCTGCCGGTCGTCTATGTCACCCATGACGAAGCCGAAGCCCGGCGCCTCGCTTTTACGACCCTCGTCCTGCGCGACGGGCGATTGGCTGGTGCCTGATCACGCCTCGTCGGCCGCCAACGCCTCGCGCATGTTGCGGAGCACCCAGCGAATATGGCTCGAGAAGGTGACCACCGCCGAATGGGCGTCTCCGGTCAGGATCGTCTCGTGGATCAGGCGGTAATTGATCAGATACTGGTCCCAATGGTCGCCCGGGGCCAGTTCCGACAGGAGCGTGGTGAAGAAGCGCATATAGGGCCGGCTGTAGAAGAACTCGACATAGCGGTTCCCCGACAGCCGGTTGAGCGCGATATGATAGCGATAGAGTGAATCGACGAAGTCGCGCGCGCTGCGTCGCACAGCATTATCCTCGATCGGCTGGAACGCCGCGATCACCGCGTCGCGTATCTCCGGATCGCCGACCTTGCCGGCGGTCAGCCGCACGCCCAGCACACAGAGCGCCTCGGTAAACTCCAGGAAGTCGATCCTATCCTTGACCGACAGGCGCCGGATTCGCGCGCCCCGGTTGGCGATGAGCTCGACCACCCCCTCGCCCGCGAGCATGTGGAGCGCCTCGCGCACGGGCGCGCGGCTCACATTATATTCTTCGGCCAGATCCGCCGCGATCAGCCGCTGGCCCGGCGCATAACGTCCGGCCATCACGCCATCGACAATAGAATCAACCACATGGGAGACGAGGGACGCGCCGTTTTCATCGTCGCGGTCGGATGCTTTGCTGGCCATGCGCTGCCCTTATCCCAACCCTTCCACCCCGCCAAGCATGACCGCTTGTTTGATCGATCATTTTTGCATACACTTTTGTCGACTCATTTGGGAGGGTGCAGATATGAACGTCGCCGCCGAACCAATCGATCGTACTGACACGCAATTGCTGGACGCCCTCCGACAATTGCTCGGCCCGGACGACCTGCTGGTCGGCGACGCCGACCGCCGCTTCTTCTCGACGGACCTGAGCTGGCGACCGGGCGAAACCGCGATGTGCGTGGTGCGTCCTCGCTCGCTCGATCAGTTGTCCGCCTGCGTGGCCCGCGCCGCCGAAGCGGGCTGCCCGGTCGTCCCGCGCGGTGGCGGCATGTCCTACACCGGCGGCTACGTTCCCGCGCGCGACCGCTCGATCCTCGTCGACATGCGCGGCATGGACGAGATCGTCGAGATCAACGCCGACGACATGTATGTGCTCGTCCAGGCCGGCTGCACCTGGAAGAAGCTGCACGAGGCACTCGCACCTCTAGGCCTCAGCACGCCTTATTGGGGGCCGCTCTCCGGCGCTTACGCCACGGTCGGCGGAGCCCTCTCGCAGAACAGCCTTTTCCACGGTTCCGGGGTCGGTGGGACTGCCGCCGAAAGCGTGCTGGGCCTCAAGGTGGTGCTCGCCGATGGCTCGGTCGTGACGACCGGATCCTGGGCGCACCGCCACTCAAACCCCTTCTGGCGTCACTTCGGCCCGGATATCACAGGCATCTTCACCGCCGACAACGGGGCGATGGGGGTCAAGGCGGTGGCCGCATTGCGCCTCGTCCCCGCCCCGCGCCATACCGGCTTCCTGTCCTACCGCTTCGGCACGCTGGACGCGATGCTGTCGGCCCAAGTCCGCATCGCGCGGCTCGGCATCGCGTCCGAATGCTACGGCTTCGACCCCTACTATAATGCCGGCTTCGAGAAGCAGGGCATCACCTTCGAGGAGGGCCTGTCACTCGTCGGCAAGATCGCGCGCAAGGGCGGGCTCAAGGGACTCAAGCAGGCGGCGCGCGTGGCGCTCGGTGGCAAGCGCATCCTCCGCGACGTTCCCTACTCGCTCCACATGACGCTCGATGGCCTCACCGAAGGCGTCGCTGCCGAACATACCGACCTCGCCGCCGAAATCTGCGCCGAGGAGGGCGGCACGGAGATGGCCAACACCATCCCGACCGTATTTCGCAATGCCCCTTTCGGCAGCGTCCGTACTGTTCTGCTCGGCTCTGAGGGCGAGATCTGGATTCCCGTCCACGGCTATTTCCCGCTGTCCCGCGCTGTTGACGCCGCCCGCGCGACCGAGGCTTTCCTCGCCGAACGCGCGGCGCTGATGGAGCAATGGGGCATCAAGACCAGCTATCTGACCTGCTTCTCCGGGCCGGAATTCGTGATCGAGCCCAGCTTCTACTGGCATGACGAACTCGGTCCCTTCCGCCTGTCGCTGATCGAGCCCGAGTTTGCCGACAAATGGAAGGACATCCCGCCGAACGAAGCCCGCCGCGCCATCGCGCTGCAACTGCGCGACGAACTGCGCGATCTGTTCGATCGGCTCGGCGGTCTCCATCTGCAGATCGCCAAATATTACCCTTATGAGCCGATGATGGAGGACCCCGGCCTGGCCCGGCTGGCCGGCCGGATCAAGGCGGCGATCGACCCGGATAATATCATGAACCCCGGCTGCCTGGGTCTTTGAGGGAAGCGCCATGACCGACATCATCCGCAAAGCCTATGCCGACTGCTCGGCCGGACAGATCCACCTCTCCCACATTGACGGCCCGGCGACGCCCGCCGTCTTTCTCCACCAGACCGCCAGTTCGGGCAAGATGTGGCACAAAGTCATGCGCGCGCTCGCCGGCTCGCGCGGACTGTACGCCCTCGACACGCCAGGCTTCGGTGGGTCCTTTGATCCGGCGGAGGACGCCCGGCCCTCGATCGGGGGTTACGCCCGCTGGTTCCTCGAGGCACTCGATGCCCTCGGCATCGACCGTCTCCATCTCGCCGGCCATCATACCGGCGCCTGCATAGCGGCCGAGCTCGCCAGCCTGGCGCCAGATCGCATCGCGAGCATAAGCTTGATCGGCCCCGTCCCGCTGACCGCAGAGGAGCGCGTCGAGTTTTCGCACCACTTCGGAACGCCGTTCCGGCCCGGTGTGAGCGGCGCCTACCTCCTCGATAACTGGGAATATCTGCGCAACCTCGGCGCACATGCCGATCCGCTGCTGATCCATCGGGAGATGTCGGATCAGCTTCGGGCCTGGTGGGGCCGTGTCCAGTCCTACGGGGCGGTGTGGGACTATGATTTCACCGCCGCTTATGTGGCGCTGTCCTGCCCGGTGATGATCGGCGCCGCACCGACCGACGTGCTGGCCGCCTATCTCGATCGGGCGATATCCCTCCGACCGGATGCGAGGGTCATGGCGCTGGAAGGCGCCAATTTCGAACCCGACCTCGATACCGACAATGTCGCACGCGAGCTGGCCGGCTTCTTCTCGGCGTGCGAACCGTGACAAACTTCTGCCAATCTCAGCCCACGCTTGACCATCTCGCCGAAATGCCCAGTATTTTGCATGCAAAATCGGGGAGAGCGAGTCGCCCTTTTCTTACCATGTCACCCCCTGCGGAGGCCCTGCCATGATCGAAGACATCGACCTGAAGACGCAATACCCCCACGCCATGCTGCCCGAGGCAAGCGCCGACGAGTTCGCGCGTCAGGAGTTCGTGAAGAGCCTCAAGTTCCACCTCGCGAGCCAGGTGTCGCCGGGCAACAAGGACGCGTTCGAGGCCCGCGCCAAGCCCCGCTTCGAGCGATCGGCCAAGCGCCCGCCCGAGACGATCCACGATGTGCGCAAGGCCATGGCCGAGGAGCCCTATTTCAACTTCTGGAGCGCCCTCCAGCGCAACAGCCAGGAAATGATGTGGAAATCGGTTCAGCTTTCGGTCGAGCGGCAGTTGCCCGACCTGATTGATGCCAGCAAGTCCGACCTCCCCGAAACCGGTGGCACGCTGCGCCTCGATCCCGAGCTCGAAACGCCACGCTATCACAGCGCGGTCGACATCCACTGCATGCCCGGCGGCTATCATTCGGAGTTCACCACCGACGACGTCGCCAATGGCGCGACCTATGACCGTGCGGTGTATCTCTATGCCATGGGCCGGATGGGGCCGTTCAATTCCGACATCGGCGACACCACCATCGCTTGGATCAAAGCCAATCATCCCGATTTCCGCCCGCGCCGCATCCTCGACATGGGCTGCTCGGTCGGCCACTCGACCCTGCCCTATTGCGACGCTTTCCCGGACGCAGAGGTCTACGGCATCGACGTCGGCGCGCCGATGCTCCGCTATGCCCACGCCCGTGCCCGCACGCTGGGCAAGACGGTTCACTTCAGTCAGCAAAACGCCGAGGCGACCGACTTTCCCGATGGTCATTTCGACCTGATCGTCAGCCACATTCTGGTCCATGAGACCAGCCATGTCGCGATCCGGCGGATCATGCGCGAAGCCAATCGCCTGCTCGCCCCGGGCGGTCTGGTCGTCCATGCGGAGACGCCGCCCTATCGCGACCTCCCGCTTTACGACGCCTTCATGCTCGACTGGGATACGCGGAACAACAACGAACCCTATTGGGGCGCAAGCCATGAACTGAAAGCGGCGGACGTCGCCGCAGAGACGGGCTTCGATCCGGCGCTCGCCTTCGAAGCCTATCAGCCGAGTGCCTTCGAGGCCGAAGAAGCGCGCCGCACGCGCGTCTTCCAGGGCGGCGACTTTGGCGGCGGCGGAGCCTGGTGGGTCTGGGGCGTTCAGAAGGCCGCCTGACCCTCGCCCTCCTCGAATTCACGGAGCATAAGATGACCGACACCACCATCGAACTGCGGAAAAAGGCCAAGGGCGAGCGTCCGCAATATTTTCAGGATCCTGCGATCGACAAGGTCCTCGCCATCACCATGGCGCTCGCCGGCGAGGTCGCCGTCATGCACGATCAAATCGACACGATGCAGCGGCTCATGGAAAAGGGCGGCCCGGTGACCCGCGCCGATGTGGCCGCCTATATTCCCGATACCGAAGTGCGCGAGGAGCGCGACGCTTGGCGGCAGACCTTCCTCGCCAATGTCCTGCGCATCGTCCACCAGGAGCGCGAGGAACTCGCACTCGAGGCCGGCAAGCTGGCAGAAAGCTATGATGCGGCGGTCGAACTGGTCACGTCCGAAGCTGCGTAACGCCTGGGAACGGGGTGGCGACCACCACCCCGTTTCGGTTCAGGCCATGAACACGCCGCCATTGACGTGGATGTTCTGGCCGTTGACGAAACTGGCCGCATCGCTAGCCAGGAAGAGAGCAACGCTCGCCACCTCCTCGGCGGTTCCCATGCGCTTCGCCAGCGTACCCTTGACCAGTTCGGCCAGTTGCTCCTCGCTATAGCCCCCGCGCGGCTGCGCGGTGTCGATAACGCCGGGGGAAATGCAATTCACCCGCACGCCATGATCGGCCAGTTCCATCGCAAGCGTCCGGGTCAACGCGATGATCCCGCCCTTCGAACTCGTATAAGCCGAGGAGTTGGGCCAGCCTTGCGCGGCCAGCGACGCCATATTGACGATTGAGCCCGGGCGCCCGGCATCGATCATGTAGCGCGCGAAGGCCTGCGCCACGAAGCAGCTTGCCTTGAGGTTCGTATCGAGGGTCCGGTCCCACAGCTCCGGAGACATCTCCAGCAGCGACGCACGCGGATAGATGCCGGCATTGTTCACCAGATGGTCCAGCCGACCGAGCCCCTCGACCGCCGCCGCGATCATGCCTCCATGGCTTGAGACGTCCGCAACGTCAGCCTGCACCACTACCGCATTGCGGCCTGCCGCCTGCACGGCAGAGGCGACATCTTCTGCGGCCGAACGATCGTCCAGATAATTGATGGCGACATCCGCACCGGCATGCGCGAAGGATATTGCAACCGCTCGACCGATACCCTGTTGAGCACCGGTCACAAGAACCGCCTGACCCTCTAGCTTCATGCGCCGCTCCTTTGTGAACGGGGTGGAGGCTAAAAGGCGGTGAGCGTCCTGTACACAGAAATTATAGGTTTCTCCGCAATTCTGCCAGTGTCAGCGCCTGGATACGCTGTTTGGGATACCGTTCTCCGTCCGATTGACAGCCGAGAGCTTATGCAAGCGCTCACGCGCGGCGTTCAGTTGCTTTCCATTGAGCGGCCTGCCGTTGCGCTTCCAGTTCGATCAAGATCGCCTCGCGCTCCAGACTGGAGGCGACGTCCTGCAGATGCTGTCGCTCGCCCTCGGTGAAGGCGTTGTTCGCCAGAGTGCGGGCCTTCTCGGCTTCGCGACGGAGCTGCCGGACATTTCTGTGGGGCACTTTGGACTCTCTGCTACCTGTTACCGAAAACGCCCTGATGTCCGTTGCTTACACGAACCAATCTGAATGACATGTGACTAAAGTGGCGAGTTTACCTTTGTTTACCGCCGTGTTCGGACAATAATGTTATTGGGATCGTCGAAGGACCTCCAACGGTTCCAGGGCGATGATCGAAATAAACGACTCCAAACTGACGCACTATGCGCAGCGTATCGAGCGCGCTCGTCTTGCCGCAGAGCAAGCACAGAGCGAGACCGCGCGCCAACTTCATTTGAAGATTCTAGAAATGTACGAACGCGAGGCCGCTCTTCTTCGCTCAAAAAGCTGATCGATTTCAAGCGGCTGGATCGTTCATTCGCGCATCCATCGTCACCGGTTCATGGCGCCGCGCGTGCGGCAGCGAACCCGTCTGCCGTTCGATCATGCGATGCACTCGTATAGGGACATCTTTTTGCTGCAATCCAGCCAGCAGGGCACTGTTCTCAGCGTCGGCCTGCGTCCGCCGCTGATTGTGCCGAACATAGTCGTACCAGGTGGCGACATGATAGCGCTCGACCCACAACTGCGGCTCGTTGAGGTCGCGTAGCAGTGACC
>Ga0233425_10008070_pt1 | contig 14262 bp, 16 predicted proteins | sample Watercolumn_Towu_2_FD_181712 | JGI IMG/M metagenome (GOLD analysis project Ga0233425, IMG submission 181712) | Freshwater microbial communities from Lake Towuti, South Sulawesi, Indonesia - Watercolumn_Towuti2014_140_MG | ecosystem: Environmental > Aquatic > Freshwater > Lake | place...
GGAATCGTTCATCCAGGGCAGGAATGGCGCCAATGAGATGAAGTCCTTCGATACCTCCAAATACAAGGTGCACCGCTCCTGCGAGGTAAAGAATTTCCAGTGGGATTTTGAACTGGAAAATCAGATCAGGGAAAACACCATCCATAAATATGTCTACTATGCAGCCCGCGAAGCGCTGCAAGAGAGTGACCTGTTGAATGAGAAGCGGTTCGACAGAGAACGCTTTGGTATTGCCATAGGCACACTGGCAGCCGAACTGACACCTTTTGAAAGGCTTCTGAGGTTAGATACTTCTAGAAAAGATAACGGTTTTGATAAAATCGTTGCAGCCGTCTATTCCCCCAATTCGATCACGAATATCCTCGCCCACTATTTTAACTTTGAAGGGCCAACCATGATCTCGCTGAATGCCTGTTCGTCAGGGAATCACGCCATTGCCTGGGCGTGTGAGCTTCTTATGGAAAACAAGGTGGACGTGATGATGGTAGGGGGCGGCGATATGATTCCCCAGACGGAATTTACCCACTTTCACAACCTCAAGGCATTAGCGCCCGAGCGCTGCCAGCCATTTGATAAAAACCGCCAGGGTCTCATGATTGGAGAGGGGGCAGGGATATTGATTATGGAACGCTATGAATTTGCGAAAAAACGTGGTGCAACGATTATCGCAGAAATGGCAGGTTACGGGTTGAGCTGTGACGGATTTCACATGACGGCGCCGCATCCCGAAGGGGATGGCGCTGTAAAATGCATGAGCGATGCGCTCAAAATGGCGAGCCTTTCTCACACAGACATTGGCTACATCAACGCACATGGGACGGGAACACCCCATAATGATAAAACAGAAACCACTGCCATAAAACGCGTCTTTGGTGAACATGCCCATAAAATTCCGTGCAGTTCCACGAAATCCATGATTGGACATCTCATGGGCGCAGCAAGCGCTGTGGAATCGGTTGTATGCTGTCTGATACTGAGGCATGGAATAGCGCCTCCAACGATCAATTACGAAACGCCCGATCCGGAGTGTGACCTTGACTATATACCGAATAAGGCACGAGAATTAAAAGTAAACCATATTTTAAATAATTCATTTGCCTTCGGAGGAAATAACGCCACAACGATATTCTGTAGGATGGATTAAGCGGCTGGTGGCATGTTTTGTTATAGCAGGAATAACGTTTGAACAGGTAAAAAGTTGCATGATTACGGAATCCGACATAGATAGTTTGAAGGCATATTTCTCAAACCGCACAGATATTGCATTTGCCTTTCTGTTTGGTTCTCAGGCAAAAGGAAACGCAACCAAATTATCGGATATTGATATAGCCGTATACTTTTATCCCGCGCAAAAACATCCTATAGAATACGAAGAAGAAGTCTATTATGAAACCGAAGATGAAATATGGGTTGATATTGAAAAACATTTTAAAAAAGAGGTAGAACTGCTTATCCTGAACAGGGTGTCAGCAACCGTTGCAGCAAGCGCAATACGGGGCATTCCATTGGCAATAAATGACTGGGGATTGTATCTTGATTTTATGGTTGTAATAACTGGGGAAGCAGAAGACTTTATGGATAGTATAATAAGAGATTTTGCAGAAAAAAATAAAGCATGAAAAAAGAGGCGTTATTTCGACTTGCCAAACACACGATGTTTCTTGAAGACGAGCTTAAGGATTATGAGAAATTCAAAACCATATCACGAGAAGAGTATACTTCAGATAGGAGTAAAAGACGGGATGTAGAGAGATGGGTTGAAAACATTATTAATTCATCCATCGATATCTCTAAGATAATCCTTGCCTCGGAGGGACTGCCTATTGCCGATACTTATAAGGAAATGGTTATGTCTCTTTCCCTTATTTCGTGCTTTGACAAGGTTACCGTGGCAAAGCTTTCGGAGTTGGTAAAATTAAGGAACATTATTACACATGAGTATCTTGATATAAGATGGTCGTCTATTAAAAAATTTATAGAGGAGAATGAATCATTATATCGAGAATTTCTCAGCACTGTGCAGAAATATCTGAAAACAAAATTATGAAAAAGAGAGTCGTCATTACCGGTCTGGGTGTTGTCTCCCCTCTTGGCTGTGGCAAAGAGGCGTTCTGGAATAATCTCATTGAGGGAAAGTCAGGCATTGCACCCATGACCTCTCTTGACCTGTCTCCGTATAAATGCAAGCTGGGCGGAGAGGTCAGAGACCTTAAACCCGAAGTGTACCTCGGCAGCAAGGGTTTAAAATATTTAAACAAAGGCACGCGGTTTCTGGGCTCTGCCTCTAAGATGGCCATTGACGATGCAAAGCTTCCAACCGACGGCTCTCTGTCAGAACAAATGGGCATTGTCATCGGCTCGTCTCTGGGAAATTTTTCAGAGACAACGGATTATTTTTATGAAATTATCCGAAATAATCCATCCGAACTCTCACCCATGCTCAGCTACGATGTGGCTTTAAATTCCTCCATCAACTACGTATCCGTCATCTTTAAAATCAAAGGGCTTGCGCGCACCATTTCTGCGGGTTTCACGTCAAGCACTGATGCCATTGGGGATGCATATAAAATGATTCAAAGAGATATGGCAAAGGTAATCGTGGCAGGGGGGGTAGAACAGATTTCCATTGATCTGTATCTGATATTTTATTTACGCGGTCTTCTCTCCGGCCTCAACGGCGCAAAGGAGGAAAGCCTGCCATTTGATAAAACAAGAAACGGTTTTGTCATGGCCGAAGGCAGTTATGTAGTTATCCTCGAAGAACTCCAGCACGCTCTTGATCGGGGAGCGCACATTTATGCTGAAATAACAGGCTTTGGAAGTACGTTTGTTGGTGGGAAGAAACACCCGGAAGACGTAAGGGTGCGACGTGTCGAGAAGGCCATGCATGATGCGCTGGACAACACAGGAGTAAAGAAGGAAGATATTGATTTTATTAGTGCAAATGCAAACGGATGCAAGATACAGGATAAAGTCGAGGCGAAGGCAACCCAGTCTTATTTTGGCACAGGGAGCAGTCAAATTCCAGTCTCCGCAATCAAATCGAGTGTGGGGGAGTCTTACGGCGCTTCAGGCGCAGCACAGTTCATTTCAACGGTCATGTCAATAAACACAGGTCAAATACCCCACATCATCAATCACAACAATAAAGATCGGGAAATTAATCTGAATCTAATCATAGACAAGCCGCTCAAAAAAGAGATCCAAAACGCCATAATAAATACCATGGATTATGATGGAAATAATTCATGTTTGGTGATAAGCGAATATAACAAATAGTATAATGCTTATTGAGTGTGTTTTATCTGAAATATCATAAGTAACTTATTGGTAATTATAGAATAAAGATAAAAGTAAATAGAAAGGAATACAATTATGTCAGTTAATAACGCATTAATCGAAAAAGCATTAGAATTAAAACCGCAGGACAAAATTATATTAATTGAGGCTTTGGTAACCAGCTTAGATAAACCAGATCCAGAGATAGCAAAAAAATGGATACAGGAAGCTGAAGCCAGACTTAAAGCTTACAGAGCCGGTAAAACAAAAGGGATACCTGCTGAAGAGGTATTTAGATAAGCTTTATGAGAGTAATATTCGATGAATTGGCCAAAATAGAATTGGATGATGGAAGAGAATATTATGAAATGGAAGTAACAGGTTTAGGAAAAAGATTTAAACAAGAAGTTAAAAGAGCCATTAATATAATCAAAAAAATGCCTAAAATTGGTTCTCCAGAAAGTGAAAACATTAGAAGGTATATTCTTCATAAGTTTCCTTACAAAGTATTATACTCCATTGAAAAAGACCATATTTATGTTATTGCTATTGCACACTTACATCGTGAGCCAATGTATTGGATTAATAGAATTAGAACCTAAGAGAGACTGGGTGACCCTGTTTCATCTGTTTCATAAGCCGCGTTAGGCATATAAATTATAAAGGTGAAAAATCCTGTGTGTTTTGAGATAATAGGGGAAGTTAAGGATATTGAAACCATTGCCATAGGGGGAAGAATACGAGATATAATGCGGATCCAGAAACAATTTGGTCGTGGTCGCTGGCGCAAGCTTAAAGGTATTGGACAAGTTCTCCTTGAAAACGGAAGGATATGTAATGCCGAGCTACACTGGTACGAAGCACATGGCATTGGCAGAAAGAAAATGAAAATTAAGAGGTTTTTGGATTAAAAATATGGGAAGAGAAAAGGAAAATCAGACATTCGCGCTTTGTATAGGAAATAAAGATTGTGAGGATTTGGAAATACGCAAGATTTATCAAGTCCTTCCGGACGACGATGCCGAAAAGGAAGGATATATTAGAGTTATTGATGAATCCGGCGAAGACTATCTTTACCCACAGTCCTATTTCATTCTTGTCCAACTACCGCGTGAAGCGCAAGAGGCTCTGATAATAACAAAATAGATATTCAAATTATTATCAAGTCGCTCCGCCTAACCGCTATTCCACGGCACTTCATAGCGGCACGTGAGCTTTATCGTTGTGCAAATTGATAAACCATGACCAAAAGAATTACTCTCGGCGGGTTCAGGTCTGTGACCTGAATCCATGAGTTTATATGGTAATAACGCTTTGTCCGGGTAATGACGTAGTCAACAATATAAAACGGAAGGTTCGGGTTACAAACTCGAACCCGCAGTAGGCAACGCCTTGTACGGGCGATGACGGAGTCAACGATATAAAATGTGGGGTTCAAGTTGTAAACTTAAACCCGCTTGGAAGCCAGATAGTTAAAATCCTTGCCGTGGGACTCAAGGAACATAACGAATTATTTGTTCGAGGTGGAAACCGGTCGTGAGCCTTGATTTAGATTTGGTTGTTGTTGCTGCGTCTATGGGAAAATTGATGAAAGCAGCGACAAAGCTCTTTAAGGTTGAAAAATTCCCTCATAGTTTTAATCTCAGCAGCCCAAAATCTGATTTACGGATTCAATTACAAATAGACCCTCGTTATCAGGCGTTTATCCCTAATTCTTCTGTGAAAGAGGTCATGGGATATTCAATGAAGGTCGCTGCATTAGAAGATGTATTTCAAGGGAAAATATGGGCATATACCGATGAGCAAAGACGGATGAGTAAACGTCAAAAAGATTTGGCAGATATATTTCGCTTTATAGAAGCATATCCGCACTTAAAGGACACGCTGCCGGAATCCATTAAAAATAAATTGGAAACAGATTGATCTTACGTAACGCGTTTACTATTCCTTTGTGAGTAGGAGGGGAAACAAAATATGGGTGACTCTTTTGATAAAGAAAAATACTTTTCGATCAAGGTTAGTGACGACCTTATGAAGGTCTTTTTGACTGTAAAACCGTTTACACAAAAGGGGACGGATGTTACTGTAAACGATGTCGTGCAGGCATTGCAGTCAAAAGGCATTTCCGGTGGAATAGTAAAAGAAGATGGTATCAAAACGGTCATCGATAAGGTTGCGAATACGAATATTTCTGAAGAAAATGTGCTTATAGCCGAAGGAATTCAGGCGGTTAACGGCGAAGACGGCAGGCTTGAATTTTTGTTCAACGTCGACAAAAAAGTCAATCTTCAGGAGGATGCTCACGGTAAGGTGGATTTTCATGACATGGGTATGATTAAGGGTGTAGAGAAGGACCAGCCCCTCGTTACATTAATAGCTCCTACGCAGGGGGAGGCTGGGAAAAATGTATATGGCACGGTTATTCATGCAAAGGGAGGGAAGCCTTGTGCGCTCCCGATTGGAGAAAATACAAGGGTCTCGGATAAGGACGGAAAGGTGATGGTAGCCACTCTTAGCGGGGTTGTCAGTTATTCAGGTGGTGTGGTTTCTGTACAATCATGCTGTACCGTAGAAAAGGATGTTGATTTCAGCGTCGGTAATATTAGCAGCAAGGGGGCCGTTATAGTTAAAGGGAATGTAAAAAGCGGGTTCGTTATTGACGCTGCCGGTGATGTGGAGGTCTGGGGTACGGTAGAGGACTCTACAATAAAGGCAAAGGGAAATGTTCTCTTGAAGTGTGGCTTTCTCGGGTCGGGTAAAGGGAGAATTGAGGCCGATGGGGACGTGACTATCGGATTTGCAAGGAATCAGACAATAGTCGCCAATAATGTGGACATATTGCGTGAGGCGGTCGATTGTACTATTTATGCAAAAAACGCTGTGAAGGTGCACGGGGACAAGATATCGATAGAAGGCGGAATAACGGCCGCAGGGGCATTAATCGAAGTCGAATCTTTGGGAAGCAGAAACGAGGTCCACACCGATGTAGAGGCCGGAATCAACTATGCTGCACATCAAAACCTGATGAATAAAAGAAAGGAGGTAAGCGGTTTGAAAGCCGCTCTGAAGACTATTGATAAGGAGTTGAAATCAATATATGCAATGAAGGAAGTAAAAGGAGAAATCCCGCCACAGTACGTAAATATATTTGAGCGCCTTGTTCCACGTAAGAATGAGGTTGAGAAGAAATTGAAAATCCTGGAAAGCGACGGAATATTGCCTGTTAACAAAGATGCAAAGGTGGTGGTCAACAAGGTCGTACATCCGGGAGTTGAGATTAAAATAGGCGAATTGGCCATGGATATTCTTGAGGAATACCGCGGCGCAACATTCTTTTTGTCGGAAGACGAGATAAGGGTAAAAAAACATAATGCCTGAGTGTAAGGATTTTCCTGCGGACAACATTACAATCAGGCACGTCGAAAGGTCTGATTTGGATGCATGTCATTTTATTGAATCTGTTTGTTACACCTCTGACGCGGCTTCTAAGGAAAAGATTCAAAAGCGGATAGATATATTTCCGGAAGGATTCCTTGTCGCAGAACTGAAAGGGCGCATTGTTGGTATGATTAACAGCGGAGGAACAAATAAAGAGGATATATCTGATGATGCATTTAAAGATATGGTTGGCCACGAGCATACCGGCAAAAACATCGTTGTTTTTTCATTGGCTGTTTTGCCGGAATATCAGGGGAGAGGGGTATCCAAGAAACTTCTGTCAAAATTTATCGGTGTATCAAGGGATATGAGAAAACAGAAAATTCTTTTAATATGCAAGTCCGGTCTGATTCCCTACTACCACAAGTACGGTTTTGTTTACGGCGGGAAATCCAGGTCAACACTTGGAGGGTTTGAATGGCACGAAATGTATCTGCAATTAAATTCCATCGTCAATAACCGAAATGAAGTTCCAGTAAATGAAAACCTGTGTAAATAAGCAAACCTTGCGCAGAGATGGTGCACAATCTGAATCATCTGCAATATTCTTTGTACAGGCTCATATAGTCTGTTATTATCTTCACTGCTTCCGGACGTAAATCCTGCTTGAGAGTTTTGTCTTCCAATACTTTTTCAACAAGCTTCCACACTTCACACCAATCGGAGTTTAACATCGTTTGTGCTTTGGCAAGCGCCAGGATAATTGAAACGGTAAAACTGTCTTTCTGTGCCTTTTGAGCCTCTTCGAGGAATGGGATGGCATTTTCAGGTTGGAAATAGTTGTCCATTACCATGAGATAGCCGAGGCAAAATATTTCGTCCGGGCTGAGAAAGTCGGAATCCAGCTCTATCAGCGGCACGTGGTATAATAATGCCAGGTAGTATAAATAAAATTCCGTATTATTCTTTCCCTCGAATTTCCAGGAAAGGGCGTTGATTACGGCTGCCTTTTGGTCTACAGGGTTTTCAGGAGATGTCAGGAATTCCGCTGTTTCCAGACCGATTACGTTTTCCAGGTGCGCCCTTTGAACCATTTTAACGTCCAAATAAGCTTTGTAAAACTGAGTGGAAGTTATCGGTGAGTCGGCAGAGCAGACTGTTTGAAGCAGAGCCAGTAGTACTATAACAATTGCAAATATTGTTTTTTTCATAGTAGAAATATCTCACAAAAATGCTTTATTTGCAAATGGCAATTTTAATTTGTAAACAACAGCAACAATAAATTCCGAAAACATACATTAGGCCACCTTCGGCAGCGACTTGTATGGGTTGAAGATTTTCAACCCATACTTTGAAATTCCTATACGTCAAGTGTAGAGCGAAGAGCCTCTTCGCTCTACAAACGCAACTTTGAATTTCCTGAACATGAACATAAAAATTATGCTGGGTATTGAAAGACAAAGCCCAACGACTTGTTATTACACACAAATATTGAAAAATTCTGTATATCAAATTATATAGCGGTTGTCGGTACTCCGTATTTGTAATAAGCGGCACATGTTCCTTCGGATGACACCATGCAGGGGCCGAGAGGTGTTTCCGGTGTGCATGCCGTAGAGAAAAATGGGCACTGATTGGGAGATGAAAGTCCTTTTAAGACGTTGCCGCATGTGCATGCGCCCGGGTCTTCGTAATCAATAGCGGGCATTTCAAATTTACATTCAGCATTATAGTCTGAATACTCATCTCTCATACGAAGTCCGCTCATGGGTATTTTTCCGAAACCTCTCCATACACTGTCACATTTTTCGAAAACCTGTTCCATCATTTGTTGCGCCTTTTTATTACCCTCCCAGGTTACAACCCTTTTGTATTGAATTATGATTTCAGCGTTTCCTTCCTCCAGTTGTTTTGTCAGGATAAAGAGACCGTGAATTGCGTCTAATGGCTCAAAACCGGCAACTACACAGGGAGTGTTATAGTCGTCAGACAGAAATTTGTAAGCGTGTGCGCCTATAACAGCCGTTACATGGCCTGGACAAAGAAATCCGTGAAGGTTGAGTTCTCCGCTATCCATAAGGGCTTTCATTGCAGGCGGGGTGAGTTTGTGGAGGGTGAATGCCGAGAAATTCTTCATTTTCCTCTCTTTTGCCAGGTAAATAGTGGCGGCAACGGTCGGTATTGTGGTTTCAAACCCAACGGCGAAAAGGACTACCTCTTTTGTCGGATTTGCAGCGGCAATGTCGAGAGACCCCAGTGGAGAATACACTACCCTGATATCGCTGCCGTCTGCTTTTTGCTCCTGAAGAGATGATACGGTTCCTGGAACCCTCATCATGTCGCCAAATGTGGCAATTATGACATTCTTTTCGTCCTTTATGAATGCAATGATTTTGTCTATATCGCCTGAAGCAGTGACACAAACGGGACATCCTGGTCCGGAGATGAGTCGTATATTGGAAGGGAGGGTGTCTCTTATGCCGTATTTGGAAATAGTATGCGTATGCGTTCCGCATATCTCCATGATATTAACTTTTTTTGTGGAGATATCGCGTATTTTTTTCAATAACCCCTGTGATGATTCTTTTTGACGAAATTCATCGATAAATTTCATTGTAAAGTATGAGTATTGTGGTTTAGATGTTAGAGGGCTTATCGTTTATGAGATCATTAATTATCCTTAAGGTTTCTTGGGCCTCTTTTTCATTCACCTTCTGTATGGCAAAGCCGGCATGGATAATCACGTAGTCTCCAATCGTGACGTTGTCGGTGAACATCAGGGAGGCATCCTTCGTTGTGCCTGCCACGACAACCTTTGCCGTCAAATCGTGTATTTCTATTATTTTTCCGGGTATTCCGAGACACATGGCATATCATTTTTTAACTTTTCCCAGGCTATTACAGCCTGCCCCAGAGAGATTCCTCCATCATTAGTAGGGATACGTTTGTGGAACCGTACGGTGAATCTTTCATGCTCAAGAAATTTTATAGCAAACTGCAGTAAAAGTCTATTCTGAAATACGCCGCCGCTCAAAACGACGGTATTTATCTCATTTTCTCGTCTCATGATATTTGCAACATCTCTGATTATGCTTGCCAATGTAACATGAAATTTCAGAGAAATAGCGGAGGTTTTAAGCCCATGTATACTATCTTCAACGAGTGACTCTATGAGAGGTTTCAGGTCTATTTGCATGGGTTCTTTTGCAATAATACGAAATGGATATGATTCGATAGTATGTTTGTTCGTTTCCTCAGCAATCGCTTCCAGCGCAATAGCCGCTTCTCCCTCAAAAGTATTGAAATCAACCAGTCCGAGCAGCGAAGAAACGGCGTCGAAAAGACGTCCTGCGCTTGAGGTCAAAGGAGAGTTTATGTCTTTTTTAAGCATCTTTGTGATTGTGTCAATTTCACGTGGGTTTAATCGCTCAAAGAAAAAAGAACATATTTTTGTGCTATTGTCGCCAAAGGTGTCGAACAGATAGGCTGTTGCCATTCGCCACGGTTCCTTTGCAGCCTTGTCGGCTCCTGGCATCTGGATGTATTTTAAGTGTGCCTTTCTTGTAAAGCTATGTTTATTGGCTATCAGGAATTCACCTCCCCATATATTACCATCCAGACCGTATCCGGTACCGTCAAAAGCAACGCCAATTACATCGTCGTTTAGGTTGTGTTCGGCCATGCAGCTTACGATATGCGCATGGTGATGCTGCACCGGAACAATGTTTTTTTCCGATATATGCGAATTCATGGCATATTCTTTTGCAATGCGTGTGCTCGTATAATCGGGATGAAAGTCGTGGGCGATTATACGAGGCTCTATATGAAATGAGTTTGTCAGGTTTTTAAGGCATTCATGAAAAAATTCTACGGCTTCACAATTTCCGAGATCTCCGATATGTTGGCTGAGTACGGCATATTTCCCTTTCGTGAGACAAAAAGTGTTCTTAAGGTCAGCGCCAAAAGCAAGTATTTCGTCCACTTCAAAGCCAAGCATGAACGGTTCCGGGATAAAACCTCTGGCACGACGAATGATCTGTATTTCAGATTTTGGATAACGGGCAGATACAGTTGCGCCTGATAGTTGGTTTCCGACATTGGAAATTACTATGGAATCGTCTATTTTCATGAAAATATCCCTGTTGTGAAGGAGAAGATAATCTGCAATGGGTGAGAGTTTTTTAATCGCCTCGTCATGAGAGGCAATGATTGGCTCGTCGGCACAATTGCCGCTCGTCATAACCAGCGCAGCAAATCTTGTTTTTTCAGAACAGAAGAGAAGATGGTGTAAGGGAGTATAAGGAAGCATTATTCCCAGGTGTTTATTATTGGTGGCTATTGCTTCAGGAAGGGGGTTCGGTTGAATCTTTTTGAGAAGTACAATGGGGCGGATGTTTCCCTCCAAAATAGTTTGTTCCTCATTCGAGACGAGGCATAATTCCTTTACCGCTTCAATATCGGGAACCATGAGGGCAAAGGGTTTGTTTGATTTTCTTTTTCGCTCTCTCAGTCTCTTGATGGCGTCATTATTTGAGGCATTACAGGCAAGATGAAAGCCTCCGAGCCCTTTTATTGCGAGAATAGCGCCGTTTTTAAGGAGCATGACTGCCTTGTGAATAACCTCGCCGGCATCGGAAATTGTATTGATTTCAGAGCGGGCGTCCTTTTCCCCGCAGACTTCCAGCCATATTTTAGGACCGCATGTATGGCATGCGTTCGGTTGCGCATGGAAGCGGCGGTTTGCAGGGTCATGATATTCCTTTTCGCATTCAGTGCACATTGCAAAAGAAGCCATAGTTGTTGAGGTTCTGTCATAGGGAGTATTTTTAATAATGGTATACCTTGGACCACAGTTGGTGCAGTTTATAAAAGGATAAAGATAACGCCTGTCGTGTGGGTCAAGCAACTCCTTTCGGCAATCATGACAAATGGCAATATCCGGAGAGATTGGAACGAAACTATCGTTGCCGAATATGCTCTGTCTGATACGAAAATCGCCAAAATGCACATTACCGGCAACCTTTGTGATTATGATGTTTTCGATTCTTGATTGAGGAGGAGGGGAAGTGTGTATTTCCTGAATAAATTTTTCAATCATCTCTCCCTGCACCTCTATGAGAACACCCTGTGAATCGTTCAGACAAAAGCCTTTCAGATTGTATTTAGCTGCAAGTTTATAGATGAAAGGCCTGAATCCAACTCCCTGAACGATGCCGGTAATACGAATCCTGCTATTGTTTCTCATAGTGTGGCTTGTGCAATAAATAAATTCAATTTATTTAAGCAGTATTGGATATTGCATTACAGATGAGCCAAAATTTGAAGTTTGATGACGTGTAATCAGATAACAACGGCTGACTGCTACTACGTTAGGCTGCATAAAAGGAATAATAATCGGCTTACTACGTCAGCATTGGGAAAGGCGCGACTATTTCTCTATAACGGGAGAGCCAATACCGCATAGTGTGGTATTGGCTTTGATAATAACCTTGTTCTACTATGGTGCGGAATAGAATTTAAAAGCGCGGTAGTGCGATGCGTTTGGCGTAATGGTCACAGAGTATCGATATCCCCATCTTCGTCATCTAAAGCTCTCTCCATTTCGCTTTCAATTTCTCTTCTCGGTTCCAGCACTAATTTTTTATATCTCTCCTTAATATATGCCAAACGTTCAAATTTTTTCCGTTGATTGTCTGTGGTGTAGTTTGTATCTAAAATCACTTTAATACCTCTCATAAACTTTTACAATACTCAAAATGCAAACGACGAAGCCTGAATTTTGTGTAAGATTATATATTTAACAAGTTTAATGTCAAGTCCAATTTATTAAAAAAATTATCACGGCAGAATTGCCTGAAATACCTTTCTTTTATTGTATTTTTCCCTTAAAATCACCCGAATAATTTAATGTTGTCGATTGCTTAAAAAGGTTGAAATAGACGTCTACTGAGCCTTTTATCTTTCCGTTCATACGATTGTTTTTTAATTTGCCTGCGTATTTTGTCATCGTAAAACCTTCGATTGTTACATCGAAACCTGCGTCACTAAACAAATTTTCGAATTTTGGTGTTAAGTAATCCGAGTTATATTCAAAAGAAACTTTATCGCCATCCAGCGTCGCACTTCCCGCTTCTTCTCCATCGACATAAATAATGCCATCGGTAATTGTGATGTCAAATTTGGTAGACCCGCATGTCTTGCCTGTGGAGGCATTAACACAAAATTTTTCTTTCATAGACCATTCTCCGTCTAAAGTACTGCTATCTGCACTTGTTGCGGCTTTTAGAGTGGGTGTCCGGTCAAATGATGTCAGGTAGATGAAAGATATTATGGCAACCGTTATGAATAATAAGTTTTTCTTCACAGTCTCTATCTCCGGGCAAAGTAAATAAAAAAGGAAATAAACAGATTTACAGGACTATAATCGCAGAGAGAAGGGAGATTATCTTATTTGGGTTAACAAGTCAAGTTTTTAAAATACGTATTATTTGAATTATTCCCACTCAATCGTGCTCGGAGGTTTGGTGCTGATATCATAGACTACGCGATTGACACCTTTCACTTCGTTGATTATACGATTGGAAATAGTTTCTAAAACAGCGAGTGGCAAACGGCACCAGTCTGCGGTCATGAAATCGGTCGTTTCTACAGCGCGGATTGCGATAACGTTTTCATAACTTCTTTCATCACCCATTACCCCCACGGTGCTCATGGGAAGCAGCACGGCAAAGCACTGGGCAATGGAGCGGTAGAGTCCTGCCTTGCGTATCTCTTCGATAACAACCTTATCTGCGCTGCGAAGGATATCCAAGCGTGGCTTTGTTACTTCACCAATAATCCGAATGGCCAGCCCAGGTCCCGGGAAAGGGTGACGCCAGACCAATTCTTCCGGCAGTCCAAGTTCTTCACCTATCTTGCGCACCTCGTCTTTAAATAAGAATCGTAGAGGTTCTACCAGTTCAAATCCCAATTCTGCCGGCAGTCCGCCTACATTGTGATGACTCTTAATGGTTACCGTTGGACCTCCGTGCGCAGGGATACTTTCGATGACATCGGGATAAAGCGTCCCCTGCGCCAGAAACTTTGCCTGTGATATTTTTTTTGCCTCTTCCTTAAAAATCTCAATAAATTCATGCCCAATAATCTTGCGTTTTTTTTCGGGATCAATTACTCCTTTCAACTTGTCTAAAAATCTCTCGCGTGCGTCAATGGCATGCAGGTCTACGGTAAAATTTTCTCTAAACGTCTTGATAACCTCATCAGCCTCGTAGTTTCTCAGAAGTCCGTTATCAACGAAGATACAGGACAGATGGTTCCCGATGGCTTTATGGATGAGCGCTGCCGTTACGGCGGAATCTACGCCACCCGACAATCCGCACACCACACGGCCGTCTTTGACCTGTTTGCGTATATCGGCAACTGAATTTTCTATGTAGGAGTGCATCTTCCAGTTACCCGTGCATCCGCATATCTCATAGAGAAAGTTCCGGATAATCCGGCTTCCCTGTAGAGTGTGGGTTACCTCAGGGTGAAATTGGACACCGTAGAATGGCTTTGTTTTATGCTTCACAGCGGCAAAAGGACAATTTTTGGTGAATGCGAGGG